>Ga0265295_1001939_pt1 | contig 34641 bp, 28 predicted proteins | sample Munlansysbiofilm_FD_192503 | JGI IMG/M metagenome (GOLD analysis project Ga0265295, IMG submission 192503) | Leachate microbial communities from a municipal landfill in Southern Ontario, Canada - Methane capture system biofilm | ecosystem: Engineered > Solid waste > Landfill > Unclassified ... | reverse complement strand
ATTTCCATGCCAGTAAACCGGCCGTTCGCCTAAAACCGCCCGCTGAACATCCTCAAGCATCTGGCCCATGTTCAGCTCAATGCTCAGCACCACCTTGCAGCTCGGCCGGATCGCCGCCTCATGGATCGCCTTTTCCGGAAAAGGAAAAAGGGTCTGGGGACGGATCATTCCCACCTCGATCCCCTGCCGCTTCAGGGCATCGATGGCCGTCCGGCACACCCGGCTCATGGTGCCGAAACTGACGATCAGCGCCTGATAATCCGTGTCGGCGTTATAGGCTTCGTACCGGAGGTCTTCGCGCTTCATGCGCTCGTATTTGGCCTTGAGCTTCAGGTTGTGATCGTTGAGAGCCCGGGGATCCAGAAACAGAGATTTGACCAGATTCGGCGTATCGCTGTTTCTCGTTGCCATTCCGTTGCTGGCCCAGTCGTCTTTATTGGTAGGTTCGGAACGCAGATTCTCGGGGAATTCCACCGGCTCCATCATCTGGCCGATCAGCCCGTCCCCGAGAATCAGCACCGGATTTCGATATTTCTCGGCCAGGGGAAAGGCCATCATCATCATTTCCACGGCCTCCTGAACGCCGTCCGGCGCCATGACCAGCAGATGGTAATCGCCGTGCCCGCCCCCCTTGACCGCCTGAAAATAATCGGCCTGAGACGGCAGGATGCCGCCCAGCCCGGGTCCGCCGCGCACGATGTTGACAAATACCGCGGGGCACTCGGCGCCGGCGATATAGCTGACCGCCTCGCTCATCAGACTGAACCCGGGACTGGATGTCGAGGTGAACACCCGTTGTCCGCATCCGGAAGCGCCGAAAATCATGTAGCCGACGGCCACCTCGCTTTCCCCCTGCAGGAATACGCCGCCAACCTCCGGAAGACGCCGGGACAGATATTCGGCAATCTCGGACTGAGGCGTAATCGGATAGGCAAAATAATTCAGGCACCCGGCCCGCACAGCCGCCTCTGCAATCGCCTCGTTTCCTTTCATTAAAATCTTGCCCATATTTAACTCTCCTCCGTCTGATCTTTGGCGCTTTGAATTTCCGTGATACTGATCGCGACATCAGGGCACATCATGCAACAGAGCGCGCAGTAGTTGCAATCTTCTGGCCTGGCGCGATATACGGGATAATACCCGACGGAATTAACCGTATCAGAAAGCTGCAAGACCTTCTTGGGACATACGGTCAGACAAAGACCGCATCCTTTGCATCTTTCCGCGTCGATGGAAAATTGATAAGACATGCCATCTCCTCTCTCTCCGGTTTAGAAAAACCGCTTTTCATCATTTTGAACCCGACCGCAATATTTCAGGGCGCTTCCATGGCGGAACCAGTTGCCTCTGGATCGGCAGCACCGGGCAGGAAAAGCGCGCGAGATCGATCCCGGGCAGAAGGTCGGCCGGCGCCGTGATGAAAATCAATTCCAGGCCGGTCTTCCGGCTGAGTTCCTCGACGAACGCATACCCTTCATATATATGGTCTGTCGATGTCTCGTCGATCATGTTGGCGTTTCCGACAATGCCGGCAAACCGCATTCGCGAGGCTTTTTCGATTTCCGCTCGCATCCGCATGCACCCCTGAACCGAATCCGTATAAGGGCGGTATGGATTCACCACCTGGAGCATCCGGGCCTCACGACCCTGCAGCGCGTCAAAAAGGCAGGCCAGCACACGCGCACCCACGGCGTCGCCGCCCACATCCAGCAAGGTCAGATCGCCGGAAGATCGAATCATTCCCGCAATGACGGGGCTTAAAACGGGAAGATCGGCATTGAGATATTTTTCAGGAGGCAGAACCAGTTCAATGCCCAGATCGGTCAGCGCCTTGCGGGCCTCCCGGGTTCGAAAATAAGGATTGACCAGATCCAGGTCCGCTACCCGGACCTTTTGCCCGGAATCCATAGCGTAAACGGCCAGGTTAATGCAGACTTCCGTCTTTCCGCTGCCGTAGTTTCCGGCCAGAATAACGAGGCCTTTCAAATCGATTTTCACCGGTAATCACCTGATTGAAACCGTCTTTGTCCTGCATGCGCGTCCGTGAAATGAACGCCGGCAATTCCAAAATCTTGTTTTTTTAGTAATTTTTTTAATTCATGTCAAGGAATCAATTCGGATTCAGGCGAATCAGCAATCAGCTGCCCCGCCGTGGTTCGCCTTCCGTTTGCTTCGGAAATATGGTAGCCTTCGAGCGGAGTTGCCAATCTCAATGAAAGGATGCCATCTATGTCGTGCGTTCAAACCGGGCTGGAACGGCTCATCGCCAATCCGCCGCCATCGCTTAACGGAAAACGCCTCGGCCTTTTATGCAATCCGGCTTCGGTTGGCAAGGAGTTGTCGCATGCCCGGCTGCTGGTTTCGAAAATATTTCCCGGGCAGCTCAAAGCCCTGTATTCTCCTCAGCACGGTTTTTTTGCCGAAAAACAGGACAATATGATCGAATCGGATCACGGCGTCGACCCCCTGCTGAAGATTCCGGTCTACAGCCTTTACGGACAAACCCGGGTTCCGGACCGGAAAATGCTGGATCCCATCGATGTACTTCTGGTGGATCTTCAGGATTCAGGAACCCGCGTTTATACCTTTATTTACACCATGTCCTACTGCATGGAGGCCGCCAGGCGTTTTGGAAAGAAAGTCGTTGTTCTCGATCGCCCGAACCCCGTCGGCGGACAACGCATCGAAGGCAACTGCCTCGATCCCGAGTGGAGCTCATTTGTCGGCCGGTATCCTATTCCGATGCGTCACGCAATGACCATCGGAGAACTGGCCCGAATGTTCAACCAGGATTATGGAATCGGATGCGAACTGGAGGTCATTCCCATGGAAGGCTGGCGGCGGGACATGTATTTTCAGGATACCGGGCTTACCTGGATCGCCCCCTCCCCCAACCTTCCGACCCCGGTGTCGGCCATGGTCTACCCTGGCCAGGTCATCTGGGAGGGAACCAATGTTTCGGAAGGGCGCGGCACCACTCAGCCGTTCGAACTGTTCGGCGCTCCGTTTATCGACCCGGACAAGATTCTCGAAGCCATGGGCAACGACAGGCAACCGGGGCTTTTCCTGCGGCCGGTAATATTTGAACCTACGGTCAGCAAATGGAGGGGGGAAGCCTGCCGGGGATTTCAGCTTCATGTCACAGCCCGGGATAGTTTTGAACCCGTTTTAACCACCCTGAAACTGCTTCAAGCCGTATTTCAAAACTATCCGGACCAATTTAAGTGGAAATCCCCGCCCTACGAGTACGAATTCAAGCTGCTTCCCATCGATTTGATCATGGGAGGGTCCGGCGTCCGCCAGCGCATCGAGGCTCTGGAACCTCCCGAGCGCATCGCCGCAAACTGGAAGCAGGAAATCAGGGATTTTTTCGATCAAAGCCGCAGATTTTACCTTTACGAATGAGGCGGTACCCGGTTCTGAAGCGGCTGCAGGCGGCCCATCAAAAAAAAGCCCTTCATCCCTGAAAAAAGATGAAGGGCCGGCTTCAAAATAAACTGGTTATGCGCCTGGCTTGTCGGTTTTTAGGGTCTCGATTTCCTTTTTCAAATCATCGATTTCCTGTTTGAACTTTTCAACTTCGCCTGTTTTTGAGGCATCCGTTGAAGTGTCTTTTTTCCAGGTGTCTTTGATTTCGTCATAACCCAGATAGATCGCCAACCCTCCACCGATCAGCAACATCACGGGAACAGCGCCGGCCAGCAACTGCAGAAACTCACCAAACCAGACGATCAGGCAAATGAGTCCGACGACAGCTGCAACCGCTCCACCAATTAATGTTTTCATAAAAGACCATCCTCCTTTGACTTAAATTGAATTTGCAAACCTTTCAAGACAACAAAAAGGTCGCGCAACATCGTCAAAAAAATTAATTATATCAAGAAAATACAACCATATTTCCAAAAGATAATTAAAATTTAAATTAACACAGCAGAATTTTGAATGCAAGCTGAAAGTTGATTTCAGGCGCTTCTCGAGGATTTTCGACAAAACATCGGCATCTCAACCGCCTTCAATCCGTCCGAACCCACTGCCGGGCCCTCTGACATTCCGGGATTATTAATTGCATTCGGCATCCGTTTCTGTTAATTTATTTCGATTCCATCCTGGAGGGCCGGTCCTGTTGCCAAGAGGAGGACTTTCAGGTATTTGGCCCCCAACAGCTTGAATTGCTTAAAAAATACCCAGGATGGATTTTTTTGTTTTTTTTATGGGAAATTCAAATGAAATCGGCTTAAAATTGCCGTTGACAAGATAATGCCATGAAAAATCAAGCCCATCAACATCCAACAGCCGAAAAAAGCAAATTCCGGCGATGGATAGACCGTTTTCTGGCCAAAACGCATCATCATTATCTGTGCGAACTGCCTGAAGACATCGGATTTTTATCCAGGTCCTTTCTGAACCGGTTTTTTTCCGGAATTACAACGGAAAAGGATCAGCTGGCCGTTCTCGCGCAAATCCCGGCTGATGCGATCATCGTATACGCCATTCAGTATAAGAGCTATTTCGAATACCTTTTTTATTACACCCGGTACCGCCGGGAAAAGGTTCCGGCGCCGCGGATCGGCATGGGGTTCAGGGTTTTTCTCTGGCAACCGGTTTCAAGACTCTTCCGAATATTGACCGCTCACGTCGATCACTGGATCGGCAATAAAACCCCGCTGAATCCCTACAAAAACGGTTTTATCAAAGACCAGCTGCTTCAGGGCCGCACCGCCCTTTTTTCCCTGATCGAAAAGCGGGGTGTATACCGCCGTTTCGCCGAATCCGAATCAGATCCGGTCGGCCATCTGATCGAAATCCAGAAGGCCATTGACCGACCCATATACATCGTTCCCCAGCTGATGTTTTTCAGCAAAAAACCCAACCGCCAGGGAATATTGCCGGTGGAAATGATATTCGGAAGCGAGGAGCGACTGGGAATTATTCGTCGAACCATCCGGATGTTCAAGTATCCGGGAAAGGTATTTGTTGAAATCTCCCAGCCGGTCAACCTCAAAAATTTCCTGGATCATCCGGATATTCGAAACCGGACCGACGCCCGGCAGAGCCAGGAACTTCGCCAGCGGCTTCTGCATCAGATCAACCGCCATCGGCAAAGCATCACGGGACCGGTCATCAAGTCGGTCGAGGAACTGAAGGAAAGCATTCTGATGAACGAACGCCTGCGTCCGTTCATGGAAAACTATTCCGCCTCCCGCAACATCCCCATATATAAGGTACTGCGCGAGGCGGACGGCTATATCGATGAAATCGCGGCAAAATACAACCGAACCATCATCAAGATCGGCAGCATCGTGGTGGAATGGTTTTTGAAGGCCATGTTCGAAGGCATCACGGTGGATACAGAAGGGCTGAACCGCATCAAACTGATGGCCCAGAAAGGCCCGGTGATTCTGATTCCATGCCATAAAAGCCATTTTGATTACCTGATTCTGTCCTTCCTTCTGCACAACAGCAACCTGCCGTGCCCCCATGTCGCCGCAGGCAAGAATCTTTCCTTCTGGCCGCTTGGGCCGCTTTTCAGAGGCGGCGGCGCTTTTTTCATCCGACGGACCTTCAGGGGCGCAGCTCTGTATTCCAAGGTATTTTCGGAATATATTCACAAACTGCTTCAGGAAGGATTTAACATCGAATTTTTCATAGAAGGCGGGAGAAGCCGGACAGGCAAACTCATTCTGCCCAAGCTCGGGCTGCTTTCGATTCTGCTGGGCGCCTATCGCAACGGCGCATGCGAAGACATGTCCTTTGCCCCGATTTTTATCGGGTACGACCAGGTTCTTGAAGAAAATGCCTACCTGAGCGAGGTTGAGGGGGAACAGAAAAAACCTGAAAACATCATGCAGGTGTTCAAAGCGCGAAAACTGCTCAAAAAACGTTACGGAAGAATCTACGTCAAGTTCGATGAACCCATCAGCATCGTGGATCTTCAGCAAAAGATGGGCGTCTCGCTTCACACCATGAACTCAAAGGATCAAAACGTACTGATCCGCAATCTGGGATACCGGGTGATCAACGCCATCAACCAGGTATCGGTGGTCACGCCTTATGCCCTGGTGGCCGGCGTTTTGCTCAATCTTGAAAAAGAACGATTTTCCTATGAACAGTTCAAGAAAGGCCTGGATACCTACATGACCTTTCTGATCTCCCACAAGGCGACCCTGGCCGACACGCTGGTCGTAGACCCGGAACACGCCGTCGAAAAGGTTCTGAGCAACTATATTCAAAGAAAATTCATCGAGTCGATCTCAGGCGAAAAAAGCGCCCCCTTTACCGATACGGTTTTTGAGATTCAGGAAAGCAAGCGCACGCTTCTGGAGTACTACAAGAACAACGTGATCTCCTTTTTTATACCGGCTGCCTATACCGCGATGGCGATTCTCAAAAGGGATGCATTTCAGTTTTCCTCCGTGGATCTGCATGCCGATTATGCCTTTCTGCAGGATCTTTTCAAATACGAGTTCGCCTATGATGTGGACAACACCTCTGAATACAATGTCAGAAAGTGCATCAAGGCATTCATCGACGACGCCGTTCTCAGCCCGCATCCCACCCTTCCGGACACCTATAATCTGACGGCCGCCGGCTACAAGAAGCTCAATTTGTTCGCCGGTTTTCTGAAAACCTATTTTGAATCATATCTGATCGTCCTGAAAGTGTTCATGCGGTACTCGAAAAGCGCCATCAGCAGCAAGGACCGCCTGAAAAAAATTCAGTCCCGCGGAGCCCGGATGTTCAAGCGCGGCGAGGTACAGCGCAAAGAGTCCCTGTCCAAGATCAATTACGCCAATGCCGTTGATCTGTTCACCTACAACGGCATCAAAGGATCCGAAGATGCCGAGGCAATCAACATGTACGCTGACAAGATTCAGGAATATCTGTCTCGTCTGCCCTGAAATCAAATCAACAGACCGGATTTCATGAAAGCATTGATACTGGCCGCCGGATTCGGCACCCGATTGCTTCCCTTCACTCGGCATACGCCCAAGCCCCTGTTTTCCATCGGCGGGCGAAGGCTGCTCGATATCGCCATTCGGCGTCTGATCGAGGCCGGATGCCGGGCCGTGATGATCAACACCCACCATCTGCATGAAAAAATCGAAGACTTCATATTGCGTCAGCGTTACGAGATTCCGGTTTTCCTGAAATTTGAACCCGTCATTCTCGGCACCGGCGGCGCGATTGGCAATGCATTGGATTTCTGGGAATCCGACCCCTTTATGGTCATCAACGGGGACATCGTCACGGACATCGATCTGAAGGCCGTTTATGCGCATCATATCCGCAACGGAAATGACGCCACCCTGGTGCTCTGCAACCATTCTGCGTTCAACCAGGTTGAAGTCGACTCCCGGAACCGGATCACGCGGTTTCATTCCGAACCCGTTCCGGACCGCAAAGCCTGGACCTTCACCGGAATCCAGGTGCTCTCTTCGGTGGTTCTGGACTATATTCCCAAAAATCAGTTTTCCTCCAGCATCGAGGCCTACCGGAAAATGATCGCAGACGGCCGAAAAATTCAGGCGTACATCGCCGAAGGCGCCTGCTGGAACGACATCGGCACTCCGGAGCGCTACCGTCAGGCGGCCTGCGGCCAGATGGCCATGGATGCATTCGACCGGATATTTCACCGTCCCCGCCCGGCGATTCATGCCGCCGTGCTTCAAGGAGACGGATCGGATCGAAAATGGATCCGTATGACATCCGGCAATCATTCGCTGATCGCGGCGGATCACGGCATTCGAAATGATCCGGACAAAACAGCCGAGGTGGATGCCTTTATGGATATCGGCAACCATCTTTGCCGGAAAAAACTGCCGGTGGCGCAGATTTATTCGGCGGACCGATTCGCCGGCCTGGTCTTTCTGGAGGATCTGGGAGATCAGCACCTGGAGCAGTTCGTCAAGCGCGCTTTGCCGGATACCGTAAAAAAAGCCTACCACAATGTCATCGATCTGCTGATCGATTTCAGTTCATCCGGTATTCAGGGCTTTGACCCGGACTGGACCTTTGAAACCCCCCGGTATGACAAGCGCCTGATTCTGGAAAGGGAATGCCGGTATTTTCTGGATGCCTTTGTGAGAGGATATCTGAAGATCGATGCAAGCTTTGAAAATCTTCTGCCGGATTTTTCCTTTATCGCCGACAATGCACTGGCTTTTTCCATTCCAGGGCTGATGCACCGGGATTTTCAATCCCGGAACATCATGGTCCGAAACGGCCGGTTTTATTTGATCGATTATCAGGCGGCGCGCATCGGCCCCATTCAATACGATCTGGCATCCCTTTTAATTGACCCCTATGTCGGCCTTGCTCAAGATGTTCAAGAAGAACTGCTGAACTATGCGGTCGGAAAACTTTCAGAAAAAACCGGAATGAATGCCCGGAAAATTGTCCACGGGTACCGCTTCTGCGCAATCACCCGGAATCTTCAGATTCTCGGGGCATTTGCATTTTTAAGCAAAAGCAAGGGCAAACTGCATTTTGAAGCCTACATTTCACCTGCCCTGGCCGCCCTGAAGCAGCGGATTGCAACCTTTGACGACGCTGAGATCAAATCCCTCAGATCCCTGATCAAAAGCCTGGATACGGGACGGATCAGCGCCCACACCACGGGAGATACTCCATGAGCCGCATCAAGATCATGATCAACGGCATGCCGGGCAACGTGGCAGCCGCTCTGGCCGCTCAGGCCATGAAAGACGAACGTTTTGAAATCATTAACGCCTCGCTGACAGGGCCCGAGATCGTCGAGAACCGGCACATCGTTGACGGCAAAACCTTTTCTCTGATTCATCCGGACGAGCGGGATCAGGCCATTGTTCAGATCAAAAACCGGGAGAAAGGTTTTATCGCCGTCGACTTCACGCACCCGACCGCAGTCAACGGCAACGCCGAATTTTATTGCAAAAACAATCTTTATTTCGTGATGGGAACCACCGGCGGCGACCGGCGTCAGCTTGAGCAGGCCGTTCTTCGGTCCGGAATCTCGGCGGTTGTCGCACCGAATATGGCCAAACAGATCGTCGGATTTCAGGCCATGATGCAGTATGCAGCCGAAAATTTTCCCGGCCTTTTCTCAGGCTATTGTCTTGAAATCAGGGAAAGCCACCAGAAGGGCAAGGCGGATACCAGCGGAACGGCCCGGGCCATGGTGTCGTATTTTAACAAAATGGGCGTGGCTTTCAGCGAAGACCAGATCATAAAGGAAAGAGACCCGGGGATTCAGCAATCCGTCTGGAAAATTCCCGAGGCCCATCTCTCCGGTCATGCATGGCATACCTATACCCTGCATTCCGAAGACGGGACCGTTACTTTCAGCTTCACCCACAACATCAACGGCAGGGACGTGTATGCCCAGGGCACGTTCGATGCCGTGGAATTTCTTTTTCAAAAAGCGAAAAGCGGCCGGAAGGGCCGTGTCTATACGATGATCGACGTGCTCAAACAAGCCTGACCTGTCGGAAAATTCTTTCGCACAGAATCGGGCTTGATTCCGTTGCCGCCCTGAAAATGGAGAGCGTGTATGAAGAAGCTCATTATTTTATTGATCATCCTGATCAGCAACGCCGCCTTCGGCGACGAAACCTTTCCGCCGGCAGGCTGGACCGACCGTCCCAATCCCCTGGCCAGTCCGAGCGCAGTCGCCGGAGGTGAAATTTCCATTTTCGCCGGCCAGTATCCCAAAAGTCTCAACTATTACCTGGACAACAATGTGCTTTCCGCAGAGATTTTCGGGGCTATTTACGAAACGCTGCTTGCGCTCAATCCCATTACGCTTGAGTATGAGCCCGGCCTGGCCGAAAAATGGACCATCTCCGAGGACCGGAAAACCTTTACCTTCTACCTGAACCCCCTTGCCCGGTGGAGCGACGGCACACCGATCACCGCGCAGGATGTCCAGTGGACCTGCGCGACCATCGTCGATCCGAAAAACCTGACCGGACCGCACAAACTCGACATGGAACGCTTCGATCCGCCGGTGGTCATAGACGAGCGGACCATCCGTTTTACGGCCCGCGACGTGCACTGGAAGAATCTGGGCGCTGCCGGCGGATTTCATGTTCTGTGCAGGCATGCGTTCGAGGGCAGGGATTTCAACAAGATCAATTTTGAATTTCCCGTGGTTTCCGGTCCCTACCGGCTGGGAAAAATTCAGGAGAGTCTGGCAATTTCCATTGAAAGACGCCCGGACTGGTGGGCGCGAAACGCAATGCGCCATCAGGGGACCGGCAATTTTCAAACCATGAAATTCAAATTCTTCGCCGAACGGGAAAACGCCTTTGAGTCCTTCAAAAAAGGAGAAATCGACCTTTTTCCCATCTACACCTCCCGAATCTGGGTTCATGAAACCCGGGGCGAGAAATTTCTGAAGAACTGGATCGTCAAGCAAAAGATTTACAATCATGCGCCGATCGGATTTCAGGGATTTGCCATGAACATGCGTCGGCCGCCGTTTGACGATATTCGAACGCGCAAAGCCATGGCTCTGCTGCTGGACCGCCGGAAGATGAACAGCGCCCTGATGTACGACCAGTACTTTCTGCACCGCTCTTATTTTGAAGATCTTTATTCGGCCCAGAATCCCTGTCAGAATCCGGAAATCGAACTCGACAAGCAAAAGGCCCGGGAACTGTTAAACGCCGCCGGATGGTCGGTGAATCCGAAAACAGGGTATCTGGTAAAAGACGGAAAACGGTTTTCGTTTCGCTTTCTGACACGGGAAGCCTCTTCCGAAACCTTCCTGGCCATTTACGCCGAAGATCTCAAAGATGCGGGCATCGAGCTGATCATCGACAAAAAGGACTGGGCCGCCTGGGCCAGGGACATGGACGAGTTCAATTTCGAAATGACATGGGCGAGCTGGAGTTCCGGCGTCTTCAAGGATCCGGAAGGCATGTGGTCATCGGGCGAAGCCGACCGCCAAGGCGGAAGCAACATCACCGGGTTTAAGAACCCGAGGGTGGACGCACTGATTGAAACCCAGAAGGCGGTTTTCGATGTTCAAAAACGAAACGCCATCTGCCGGGAAATCGACAGAATCGTTGCCGAAGCCTATCCGTACGTACTTTTGTGGAATATCAATTACACCCGCCTGCTGTACTGGAACAAATTCGGAACGCCGCCGACGGTGCTGTCTAAATTCGGACGGGAAGACAGCGCATACTGGTACTGGTGGTCGGATGTCGATGCACTGGCAGACCTGAATGATGCCGTCCGATTCGGGGATCACCTCATCCCCAGAGAGCCTGCGGTTTATTTCGACCAGATCTTCCAGGAAAATTGAAAGAACGTGGATCAGAAAACAATGCGAGCCCCGCCGGGATCCTGAATGGAAAAGGTGTGCTTTTCTTCCGGAGCTCCCAACTCCGCAGAAACCGCCTCAATGAAGCGAGGCTTTTGGCAATGACTTCTTCTCTACTGTCATTCCACCCTCCTTTGAAACGTTTCGGTGAAACACCGATGAGAGGACAACCGCTCGCCATCTTCCGGCCCTGTTATGGGGCCGGGGGCGGCGCTTCCCGCGTTTCTCAAACTGTACGGAAAGATATTAACTTTTTCATTTAAATTTTCAAAAAACCTAACAGTCCTGAATTATAGTATTTATATAGCATTCCCCTTGTGCCGCATCTCTGTTTTTGGATAAATTTCTTTCAGGCAAATGATAATTGTTGACAATAAGATATCAACATAATATAAACCTATTAAAATGAATAAATGATATTCAGTTGTTTTTGATTTTTTTAGATTATAATTCATCTATTTTTAAAATAGCTGTTTGCACTACAAGCCAGAAGTTCCACCAGAAATGAAATCATGATCCAAAAAACGCAAAACATTCAGAATTTTTCAGGGCTGTTCTGAAAGAATGCGCCTTTTGCCCCCTGCGCTGGTGTCGATTTTCAGAAATATGCACTTGAAAGCAAAGCTTCGGATTTTAAAAAACAAAACAACGGATGAAAGGAGGGAAGAAAAGACTTCGACGACTCAATTAAAAATCATTTCAAGGGGGATCAATTAAAGGTTTTTAATTACAAGGAGGAAATTATATGGCGGCTGAACAAGTAGAAACCCAAATACCCAGATGGATATATCTGCTTCTGGGCCTGCTCGGGAGCACCACCTGCGGCATGCTTCTCTATGCGTGGAGCGTTTTTATCAAACCCCTGAACGCTGAATTCGGATGGTCCCGCTCGGAAATCGCTCTTGCCTTCGCGATCTGCTGTCTGATTTTCGGCCTGATGACCTTCCCGGCCGGTCGTCTGAGCGATAAATACGGCCCCAGACTCGTCGTGGTCGGCGGCGGCATCATTCTGTGCATCGGCTTTATTTTATCCGGCTTCATTACAAGTAAACTCCAGCTGTACATCACCTATGGCGTAATCGCCGGATTCGGCGGCGGGTGCATCTACCTGCCTCCCATCGCCACGGCGCCCAAATGGTGGCCTGACCGCAGGGCGCTGGCAACCGGTTTTGCCGTGGTCGGCCTGGGTCTTGGGTCCTTTCTCATGGGTCCTCTGGCCACATGGATCATCAACAATCCGGATTATGGCTGGCGGTATGTGTTCTGGTACTGCGGAGCGGCCATGGGGATCATGGCGGTCATCGCCGGCCTTCCTCTGAAGTACCCCCCAAAGGGCTGGAAACCGGCTGGATGGAATCCCCCCGCACCGGCGGCTGGAAAAAAAGCCTCTCGCGATTTCACTCATGAAGAATCCATTCGGACTCCGCAATTCTGGCTGCTGTATCTGAGTTACTTTGCCGGTTCGTTTGCCGGCCTGATGGTAATCGGTCATATTGCCGCCACCGGCATCGACCGGGGTTTGACGCCGATGCAGGCAGCCGGTGCGGTCAGCGCGCTGGCCTTTGCCAATGCGGCGACCCGTATCATCACCGGCCTGGTTGTCGACAAGGTGGGCGTCAAGGCGGTTTTTGTAATCTGGTTTGCACTGCAGACAGCCGCCATGCTCCTGCTGTACCCGGCTGCGGCCTCAAGCTGGGCTCTGTGGCTCTGCGCCGCCCTCATCGGCTGGAACTACGGCGGCATGTTCACCCTGTTCCCCGCTGCCTGTCTTGCTTACTTCGGCCCGACCGCTCAGGGCTCCAACTACGGCCTGCTGTTTACCGCGTGGGGTTTTGCCGGATTTGCCGGACCCTGGGTCGGCGGCTATCTCAAAGACACCACCGGCACCTACTATATGCCGTTTATTATCGGCGCCATCGTGGTGGCGGTTTCGGTCATCATCTCCGCCACCCTGAAAGCGCCTGCAACCAAAGATCAGGAATAGCCGGCGTTTGCTCGGAAGTCATGATCGACCCGGTGCATCAACCTGATGCGCTTCTGCAAAAAAGGTCCCCGAATCGGGGACCTTTTTTGCAGCCATATGGATCTGGATTTACATTCTCAGGTAAAGTTCTTTGATGCGAGCGCGCGTCATGACTGCTTTCCAGTTCCTGCCCAGTGCATTTTCCCATAAAGGTTCAAGAACCAGGGAAACATCAACCATCTTTTCCAGCTGCGACTCGCTGATTCCGGATGTAATTTTCCGGGGAAGCTCGATCTCGTTCTTTTCCAGCATTTTTCTGAATACCCGGACCCCTTCGGGATAAAACTCTTCCAGATAGTCAAAAACAATGGTGTTGCCGATCCCGTGATGCACGCCCAGCACAAAGGCCAGCCCGTAGGAAAGCGCATGGCAGACGCCGACCTGGGAATACGCGATGCTCATGCCGCCAAAATATGAGGCCATCATCAACTTGTCGTCACCGGCCGGTCCGTCCTGCAAAAAAACCTCTTCACAGAGCTGAAGCGATTTTTCCCCGTATGCCTTGCTGAAGGCATTGAGAAAGGTGCCGTTCAGCGACTCGATATCATGAACGTAGCAGTCCATCCCCGTGTAAAACCACTGATCTCTCGGCACGCCGGCGGTGAGCTCCGGATCGAGCACGATCTGATCAAAAACAGTGAAATCCGAATTAATGCCCAGCTTTTTTTCCGGGCCGGTCAGCACCGTGGTTCTGGACACCTCGGATCCGGTTCCGGAAAGCGTGGGAACACCCACATGATACACCGCCGGATTTTTGATCAGATCCCACCCCTGATAATCCGCCGAGGAACCCGGATTGGTCAGCATCAGGGACACGGCCTTGGCAAGATCCATGGTACTGCCTCCGCCGATGCCGATCACACCGGCAGGTTTCCGATCTGAAAACTCCCTGACCTGCCGGGTCAGAGCATCCACATATTTGGTTTTGGGTTCGTCATCGGCGTTGACCCACAGCAGCATATCCTGACTTTGCAAAGGAACTCTTTCGCGAAGCGCCTTGTCTTTGAATACATCATCCACCATGAACACCATAAAATCGTCGGAACGCAGCCGTTTGGGCCGCAGAATGTCGTCCATTTGGCTGAAAGCCCCTCTGCCGAAAACAACATGAGAGACCACTTTAAAATTTCGAAACATATCTGTTTCCCTTTCTGTTTTCCTTTATCAATTCCCGGTTATCGGCAACTTCCCGAAAAAACCGCAAATTCGTTGCAGGTCTCAAGCGCCCAGCGCCCGACGGGTTTTCTCAATGCGCCGGGCAAGGTCCGCCTCGGTCCAGGACAGCTTGATCTGCATGGAGATCAGCCTCTTGATAATATTGTCGGACTGCGGCAGATGAACTCGATCATAATCCGGGCAATGCCCAGTCAGGGTCTGCGGCAACCTGAAGGCGGAAGCCATTTTTTTGAGGTGCTCCCAGCGTCTCAGGTAGTGCCAGTTATTGTCATACCAGTAAAAGCATCCGTCCACGCCGGCCCGGCCAAGATCCAAAGCCGCCTGGCGCGCACGGTCTTCTGAAGAAAGCAGAAATGAAAGAAAGGTCGCCGAATCCCCGTTCTCATCTGGAACCTTGCGGAAAGTCAGTCCCGGAATTGTTGTCAGCGCCTCTTTGATTGCCGTTTTATTGGCGCGTTGAACTTCTAAAATACGATCCAGTTTTCGAAGCTGAGCCAGGCCGACAGCGGCATTCAATTCGCTGATCCGGTGATTGGTTCCAAGAATGGGATGCCCTTCGAGACCGCGATCCGACCCGACATGCTCATGGCCGTGATCGGCATAGGAATGCGCCTTCTCATACAAACCGGCATCGTCGGTAATCACGGCGCCCCCCTCTCCGCAGGTGATGGTTTTCACAGGGTCAAAGGAAAAACAGCCCATCTGTCCGAAAGCGCCGAGGGCTTTGCCCTGATAGACGGCTCCCAGAGCCTGGCAGGCATCCTCGATCAGCACCAGGCCCTTTCGGGCGCAAAACTGAGCAATCTCGTCAATCCGGGCCATGGAGCCGCACATGTGCACCGGCAGAATCGCTCTGGTCCGGGCGGTGACCACATCTTCAAGCCGATCCGGATCCAGGCACAGCGTCTCGTCGATTTCCCCGAACACCGGTATCGCGCCTGCGCTGAGCAACGATTCGATGGTGGCAACAAAAGTAAACGGCGGAACCACCACCTCATCGCCGGCGCCGATTCCGCAGCAGGCCAGCGCAATATTCAGAGCCGCCGTTCCGCTGGAACAAAGATGCGCGTAGCCGACATTCAGCCGTTCGGCCAGCTCGGACTCAAAGCTTTTCGCCTTCCAGAGGCCTTTGCGCGCCTGGTCAAAACCATACCGGAATAAAACGCCTGTCTCAAGGACCTCATTCACCTCTTTGCGCTCTTCTTCTCCAAACCACTCAAAACCCGGCATATTTCATATCTCCTTATAATTTTACGGTTACGATCGACACCAGCGCAGGGATTCAATCCACCTGGCGCTCACGGGAACCGGGATCCCGACCTAACCGCGGTCTTCAGCCTTCCCGGCGATTTGACTGAAATAATTGCTGAAATACTCACGAATGGCGATGCGGGCATACTGCGAAGCCCGGGTTCCGATGTACCGTTCATGCCCCACGACAACGGATACCGCCAATCGACCCGGCCCGTTTTTATCCCGGGCGAATCCGACAAACCAGTCCAGCCGCACATCATGGGACGCATTGTCGATCGATCCGGTTTTGCCCCCCAGGTTCAGCCTGGAGAGCGTTTTGTCGCTTCGATACCCGCTGAAGGCCTTGCGACAGGTTCCGGATGACACCGTTTCCTCCATCAGAGAGCCGATCATTCGGGAAGTTTCCGGGGATGTCGCCCTGCCGATCATCTCCGGTTGATGCCGGTATAAGGTTTTACCGTTCTCATCCACAACGGCGTCGATAATTCCCGGTGCAATCAGCTGCCCGCGGTTGAAAACCGCGCTGGAAAGCATGGCGCCGTGCAGGGGAGAAATCGTGGTGTCGCGGTTAAAGCCGCAGGAGACTTCCGCCAGGCGGTAAGGCTCTTCGGAAAACACAACCCGGCTCAGGCTCACGGGAAGTTCAAAATCGATATCATGATTAAAACCGAAAGCTTCGGCATGTTTCTCAAGCACAATCGGGCCCAGCCGCAGGGCGCCGATTTTTCCGAATACCGGGTTTACCGATTGGGCAAACGCATTTTTCAGGGTGATCTTCTGCGAATAGCGATCCTCGCGATCCCGCAGCTGATGTTTGTAAAGGGTATGTTTTCCGCCATTGAACGCAAAGACGGTCTGAGGATTGTATCCGCAGCTTTCAATGCAGGCAGCAGCCGTAACGATCTTGAAAATACTGGCCGCGGGAAATCCCCCAGTGCATGGATTCGAGGAAGCTTCGGTCTTGTCAAATCCGGTCATGGCCAGAATCCGTCCACTGTCCGGGTCCATGACCACGATCCCCACATACCGACAGTTGACGACATCCAGTTTCTCTATCAATACACGCTGCAGAGACGTATTCAGGCTGGTCTCCACACGAAAAGCATGACCATCGCGTGAAATGCTGAATCGATCTTCGGTCCGGCTGAGAAAATCCTGATTTTCAAGCAGAATTCGAAGATCCTTTTTTTCCAGCATCCGATGGCCGAGCCCTGCATCCGGTTTTACCGCGGCCTTTCCGCAGGTGCGCCAACCGAATCCACCCATCCAGGCCAGCAGGACCGCGCATAAAACAGAAAAAAAAGCCAGGTATTTCAAACGGTTTCCGCCGGTCTTTTTCCGCTTTAAATTTTCCTGATAAACGCGCCACGTCGGTCTTTTCGCGCAAATCGGGACATAATTGATGTTTTTGTCGTCCATGAAGTCTTTCCCGATGCGTCCTCCGCTGTATTCCATGGGCAATGCCCGAATGCCGAAACAAAAATGACTGCGTATGTATCCGGTTTATTCGGGTCAGGAAATCGGTGTCCCCGGCGCAACGGTCCCGTCCGCAGTCAGCAGACAAAGACCCGTATCATCGGTTGCGGCAAGCAACATGCCGTTTGAAAGAATGCCCATCAGTTTTGCGGGTTTCAGGTTGGCCACCACAACCACCTGCTTTCCGATGAGCTGATCCGGGGAGTAGCTCTGGGAAATGCCGGCCACAAGGGTTCTTTCCTCCCCCATATCGACCCGAAGCTTGATCAGTTTTTTGGCTTTTGCAACCGGCTCGGCGGAAACAATGGTTGCAATCCGCAGATCCACCTGGCTGAAGACCTCGTAAGAAATTTCCGGTTTGATCGGCTTGACGGACGTTTCGACAGCCTGCAGGGTCTGATTGAGCGCCTGAATTTTTTCCGGCTCCACCCGCGGAAACAAAGTAATGGTTTTGGGAAGCCGCACCCCCGAAGGCAGTCCCTGGCTTCTTTTCAATTCCTCCAAACGATAATACTCGGCTTTGGAATCCAGCCCCAGATGCTCCTGCATTCTGGCAGAGGTATCCGGCATCACCGGATACAGCAGGCCGGAAATGACCCGAAGCCCTTCCAGCAGATGGTAAATCACGGTTTCCAGATGTTTTCGACTGGATTTATTCTTGGCCAGAACCCAGGGAGCGGTCACGTCGATGCATTTGTTCATGTGGCCGATCAGTTCCCAGACCGCACCCATGGCTCTGTGGAAGGCAAATTGCTCCATGGTCGCTTCATACTCATCGATCGCGCTTTGCGTTTTCTGCTCAAGATCCAGATTCAGCTCTTCCGCAGCCTGAGGATCGGGTCCGGGCACCACCCCGGCAAAGTATTTGTGGACCATGGAAAGCACCCTGGAAAACAGGTTGCCCAGATCGTTGGCCAGATCGGCATTGATCCGCTGAACCAGAGCCACCTCGCTGAAGCCGGCGTCCAGCCCGAAGACCATCTCGCGCATCAAAAAATACCGGAAGGCGTCCAGCCCGTAAACGTTCTTCAATTCCAGGGGGTCAATGACATTTCCCAGGCTCTTGGACATCTTGCTCTGGTCCACGTTCCAGTACCCGTGGACATTCAGGTGCCGGTACAGGGGAAGCCCGGCGGCCTTGAGCATGATCGGCCAGTAAATTCCATGGGGCTTGAGGATATCCTTGGCCGTTATATGCTGAACCGCGGGCCAGAATTTTTCAAACAGCGCTCCGTCGGGCCAGCCCAAAGCGGAAATATAGTTCAGCAATGCATCGAACCATACATAGGTCACATAGTTGCTGTCGAAAGGCAGGGTAATGCCCCATTGCAGCCTGGTTTTGGGCCTGGAAATGCAAAGATCCTCCAGAGGGGCGCGCAAAAAAGCCAGCACCTCGTTGCGGTAGCGTTCGGGCCGGATAAAATCCGGATTCTGCTGAATATGATCGATCAGCCAGTCCTGGTAACGACTCATCTTGAAAAAATAATTGGATTCCTTGATCACCTCGGGTGCGGTTTCATGATCCGGACATTTTCCGTTAACCAGTTCCCGCTCCGTGTAAAATCGCTCGCACCCGAAGCAGTAAAGCCCCTCGTATTCGCTGAAGTAGATATCTCCGGCATCGTAAATTTTCTGCAAAATCCGCTCGACCACAGCCATATGGGCCGGATCCGTGGTACGGATAAAGGCGTTGTTGCGGATGTTGAGCTCCGGCCAGAGATTCCGGAAAAGGCCGCTGATCCGATCCACATAATTGCGGGCCGTCATGTTCGCCTTCTGCGCAGCGCGGACCACCTTGTCTCCATGCTCATCGACGCCGGTCAGAAAAAAGGTTTCCTGGCCGCGCATCTGATGAAACCGTGCGGCCACATCAGCGAGTATCGTTGTATATGCATGCCCGAGATGGGGTTTGGCGTTCACATAGTAGATGGGAGTCGTTATATAAAAAGGTTCCGACATTTTGATCATTCCCCCTGTTCTGTTAGCTCGTCGATTCCGATTTCAACTTCTATTCCGTCTTCAAACCGGACGGCGACACGGTTGCCGACCACATTCTGACGGACGACCTTGCCCTGCCCCCGTTTGGCATTGACTGTTTTTCCGATTTTTGGAAATTTTTCCCTCAGGGCGCAGTAGGTATCATATTCAAACGTCAGACAACACATCAGCCGACCGCATTGTCCGGAAATCTTTGTGGGATTCAGGGACAGGCCCTGCTCCTTGGCCATTCGAATGGATACCGGATCGAATTTTTCCATAAACAGCGAACAGCACAGCTGACGCCCGCACCGGCCTACGCCGCCGCACATCTTGGCCTGGTTTCTGATTCCCACCTGGCGCATCTCTATCCGCGCGCCAAGCTCTTTGACAAGGATCTTGACCAGCTGCCGGAAATCGATCCGGCCTTCCGCGGTGAAGAAAAAGGTCAGTTTGTTCTGGTCAAAGGTGCTTTCCACGGCAAACAGATTCATGGAAAGGCCGAGTTCCTGAATGCTGTTCATACAGAAATCAAAGGCGGATTTTTCCAGTTCGGTGTTTTGCGCCAGTTGTTCGAAATCCTCCTGGGTGGCCAGGCGAAACACTTTTTTCAGGGGTTTTTCCGGAGACGCGTCTTCACGGTACTCCGGTTCAACGATCACAGTCCCGAACCCAAGGCCCTGCTCGGTCTCCACAATCACATGGTCTCCACTGGACAGGACAAAGGCGCCGCAATCAAAATCATAAATTTTTCCTGCCGGCTTGAATCGAACTCCAACGACTTTTTGCATATGCCTCTTTTAAGTTTCAGACAACCGCAGGATCAGACCTTCGATTGTCAGCCGCAGGTTTGCATTGGCTGCAACTGCTTTTTCCGCCGCCCTGACCGCCTGAATCTTCGATAGAAGTATTTCGGGATTTTCATTTTGTGAACCACAATCCGGCAAGGGAATCAAGTCCTGATTGATGATTTTTCCGGGTCCGTAAAGTCTCACCAGCCCGTCTCGAAACCAGGACAGCATGACTTCCAGCGACTCGGCCAACCGGTCTTTATCCTGAGCCAGCCGCTGAGCAAGGGCCAGGCCCACGCTGATCGGCGCCTGCCGCAAACCCGCCAATTCCCGAACCAGCCAGTTTCTGCGCTCCAGCCAATCGCTCCGGCTCATGGCAATGGCCCGTCCCATGCTGCCGCCGGCCATCGCCGCCACCACCCGGGCAACGTCCGGAGAGAGATTACAATGCGAGACCAGCTCACGGCAGATGCCCGGAATCGATACCGGATTGAACCGTACGCGCTGGCATCGGGATACCACCGTAGGAAGCAGGTCCGAGGTTTCCGATGCGGTCAGCACCAGCAGGGTCTGCTCAGGCGGTTCCTCGAGCATCTTGAGAAGCGCGTTGGCGGATTCAGGATTCATCCGTTGCGCGTCTGAAATCATCACCACCCGATATCTGGCCTCATAGGGCTTCATGGCGAGCGTTCGGCCCAGGGCCCGGATCTGATCGATTCGAATCAGATTTCCCTGGGGCTGAATATGAAGTACGTCCGGATGATTTCCGGAGATGATTTTCCGGCATGAAACGCACTGGCCGCACGGCACCGAATCCGCGGAGACCCGGGAGGCTGCATCCCCAGGATATGATGCGCAATTCACCGCCATGGCAAACAGACGCGCGGTGGTCTGCTTTCCGACGCCGTCAATGCCCGTAAAAAGCAGCGCGTGCGCAACAGCCGACTGCTCGAGAAGGGCACGCAAAATTCCGATGGGTTTCTGCTGGTCTATGATGGATTCAAAGCCGGGCATCGTCTTACCGATCCACCCGGTCTTTCAGCTCTTTGCCGGACTTGAAAAACGGAAGCCTTTTGGGCTTGATCGCGACCTTTTCCCCGGTTTTGGGGTTCCGGCCCAGATAGCTCTTGTACTCTTTGACAAAAAAGCTGCACAGCCCCCGAATCTCCACACGATCGCCGCGCGCCAGAGCTTCGGCCATATCGTCGAAAAGAATTTGAACCACCGTGGCCGCTTCGGATTTGGATATACCGGCTTTGCTTTTCAACGCGGCAATCAATTCCAGTTTATTCATAACCTCTCCTTTTGCGTTTTTCTCATCCACGCATCGAATGTCAGGTTCTATTAAACAAAATAAGAAGGCAAGTCAAGCTGTTATGTTAACAAAGAGGATCATAAGGAGGGTCGATCGATCTTCCGCTGATTTTTTGCCCGGATCCGAAATCACTTTTGAGTTCAAATAGAATCGCCCCGACAGGACGAAATCGGCGGCACCATCTCAACATCCTGAGCGGAAACGTCCACGATCGCGCTTTGCCCCAGGGCTTCGATATTCACCGCCACCCGTTCTTTTCCCCGGTATCTTAAAAATACGCCGACAACGCCGGAAAACGCCCCGTTGACCACCACAACCCGGTCTCCTTTCTGCATGCAATTACGGGAAATGATCGGAGTTTCGGAAAGCGTCATGATTTTCAGAGATTCAATCACGGAATCCCCGACAGGAACCGGCCCGCCCTTGCCGCCCATCATTCGGACCACACCGATTGTGCGAAGAATATCGATATATTCCTTCGGGTTCAGATCGGTTTTGACAAAGAGGTAACCCGGAAAAAGCGGAACCTGAATCATCAGCGTTCTGTCCCGTCGCCTGCTCTTGACCCGGATCCTGGGCAGAAACGCTTCCAGGGACTTTTTGCACAACCCCTGAAAAACCACGTTCTCAAAACGGCTTCGGGTATACAGCGCATACCAGGAACGGAGAGGTTCGGTTATCGGCATATCGGAATCACCCGGCTGCGGATGGTCATGACAAAATCAATAAGCAGTATGGTGCAACACGCGAAGGCCTGCATCATCATACGAACAGCGATCATGCGATCATCCTCGGCCTCCTGCGGGTCATGAATGTCGGCGGCCATTGCGCAATCGGCCACCCGGGCCGGACGCCCCCCGGAAAAGCGGACTCTCAGGAGCGTGCTAACGATCACCATAACTGTTTCCCATCATTCTGAATCATCGTTGCACCAGCGGAACAACCCGGCCGCCGGGACTATATATCTCCCAGACCGCGCAGGCGGATTCTGAAGTCAAACCGCAGGTCTTCGTCCTCCTCGGAAAACCGCAGCTCCAACGCCCAGCACTGGCTCTGATAAACAATGCCGGCGCCGTAAGAGATGTTTTCATCTTTGTGAAGGTTGCGTTCAAAATCTCCGAACAGGGCCAGCGAATCGGTCAGTTCGGTATACCCTTCCAACCAGATCGACTCACTGACATTTCGGTTGTAGCGGTGCTCCACACTCACTTGGGCCGATCGCTGATTGCGCAGCAGCATGCGAACGTTCCGGGTCTGGAAATCATCATCATAGACGGACCATGTTGCATCGGCCTTCAGGGCGATGAATTCCTTTGGGTTCCACCACACCTCCCCATACACCGGTGAAAACGGCTCTTCCCGCTCGCTTTCCCCGATATCATAGCTTTGTTCCAGCTCGATCCGCAAAAACGGATTGTAGCGCAGCCGCTCTTCGTTTTTCAAATCTTCTTCCAGGTCCCGAAGCGCCTCCGCATTGCTTCGCGCAGGCCGCCGCACGCGGAACGCCTTTGCATCGCTTTGCGCCGGACGCTGCGCGCTGCGGGAAATCCAGTTGCTGATCAGAGAATATACGATGCGATTTTGCTCGGAAAGCGCATCAATTTCATCAAAATAAGGATGATCGTCCTCATTGAAGTCGGAAAGGTATTGATAGGCGATTTTCGGTTGAATGCTGTGCCGGATCGCATCAGAACCGTCCTGCGAATAAATCCTGGAAATTTCGGTGGAGAATTCCAGGTTCAGATCATACAGAGTCCTGGAAAGATCGCGGTTGTCGCCGGCGCCGGCTTCATCCCACTGGTCCACCAGCCATGAAGTCTGGCGCAAGCCGATCGATGGTTCGAAGAAAAAATAATTTCCATAATGATACGGCAGATACATGCGGGGGTGCAGGTCCATGCGTTGACCGCTGGTTCCGGACTCCCTGTAAAAATTCGTATAGGAGGCCTCTCCATTCCAGAACAAAGGAGTGCCCTCCCACCCCTGCTTGGCCAGAGCCAGCCCTGCAAAGGGAAGCTGCTGCAGGGTGTCGTCGGGCGCATCGCTCCGGCGCTTGACAACATCATCATACCACCGGCCTTCCAGGTTCAGGCTGTAGGCGTTGCCGGTCTTGAGCAGGTTGATCCGGTTGGTACGAATCCGGTCGTTATAATCGTCAAGATCTCTTCCAAAGGTTTCTGAAAAATATCTGTCGGTTTCATCGAATCCGGAATAGCCGTTTTTAAATTCGTGCAGGTAATCCTGATCGCTGACAATGTCCAGATCCATGCGCCCGGTGAACCCGAAAGGCAGAGTCTGATCCTGCTTCATTCGAAACCAGTAGCGATCCGAATTGGGCCGGAAAGCCGCGTCGCCGGCATACCCCCAGTCTTGCGAGTCGGCGGAGACGCCATCGTCGATTTTACGGTCACTGAATCCATCGAGCATCAGCGCGCCCTTTGATTTCTTGTCCAGGATATACCGGTATTCCATGCCCATCTTGACGCCGCGCGTTTCCATGACGTCGGCGTAAAGGGTGGCATCCGAACTGTCGTTGATCGCCCAGAAAAACGGCTGAACGTACTGAAACCCCTTGCGGTCCGAATGGCTGAATTCCGGCGTCAGCAGACCGGACTGGCGCTTGAGCTTGACCGGAAAGAACAGATAGGGCAGATAAAACACCGGCACGTCTTTGACCCACAGGGCCGCATGCTGCACCGTGCCATAGCCTTCCACGGTCACATTCAGGTTGCGGCCGGTGATCTTCCAGTCCGGCTTTTTCCCGTCACAGGACGAAAAACTGCCCCTGTCAATGGTGTATGTGCTTTTAGCGGTTTTCTGAATCGTATCGCCCTGAATGTAAAAATGGTTTTCCTGAATAAAGATGCTGCCGCCGTAAATGGTTCCGGTTTCCGAGTTCAGATCGATATCGACCCCCTCGCCGGTCAGCACATCCTTCCCGGCAATCAGCATCACATGCCCGTCGGCCGAGGCCTTCATCTGCTGGTGATCAAACCTCACCCTGTCGGCGGTCAGCCTGCGGTCCGCCCGGGTGATCACCACGTTTCCCTCCGCGATGTACACCTTGCCGGGCTCATCATAGGTGATCCGGTCCGCCGCGATGTTCCATGGGCCGGCATCTTTCGAACCCGCCAGGTTTTCCAGATCCTGCCCGGAAGCCCGGCCTCCCATGCAGAACCAGAAACACAGCAAACCGAATGCCAGACGGTAAAAACCCATCGAATTGAATTTTTGATTCAGGAAAACCATTGAAACGCAAGCCTTATACAAGATTTTCAAGCCGGCTTTTTCGGTTCAGCGTTGCGAATGCCTCCGCTAACTGTTTTAAATTTAAAGTATAAAATCCAAATCCCCGGCAAAAGTCAAGGAATGAATTTCTGAAACAGCGAATGAATGGCCGCGACATGCCCGCCCGGCCGGGATTGCGCTGTTTTGTCATCAACGAATCCGCCTGAATCGTTTTTCAATGGTGTTCATATGCGTTATTTCCGGTTTATATTTTCCGCAAGGCAACTTTTTTGAGCCTTTTTGCCTGGTTTTTGACGGATCCGCATAAATCCTGCCGGGTGGATTGAATCCATCCGGTGTCTGAAATTTCCAAACATCCTTTTAAAACGATTCCGTTCCACGTATTTTTTTATCGACAGTTTCTGATCCGCCCTCGGTCTGATGCGTTCCCTGAACCCCGACAGGATGAACGTCGCGGCGGCGTCAATACATGTCAGCCTCTTTTCAACGCTCATCGCCGGCATACCGGGCATAACCCAATGGTTTTGACAATTTCAGCCATCAGCCGCATCGATGCAAGGCGCCGTCGAACCGCTACGATCCCGGGCCTGCAGATCGAGCAGGAAGTTTGTGCGCAACGGCCGGAATCCGGCATTCAAGTCATTCCAGCCCTGCCCGAATTCAAGCCCGGACGATAGGACGCCGCAGCGCTTCCGATTTATTTCCGGCCGGTAAAACCGCAGCCCATTCTCAAAAAGCCTTTGTCGTAAAATTTATTGCTTGGAATTCCCATTCTATAATGCTAAATTTTACAATTTCGAGGCCGGGCTGCCAAAAACAAGGGGACTGAAGCTGCGGCGATAAACCCATGCGTCCCTATAAAAAAACCAGAACCTGACTCATACCGAAAAGGTTCCGACAAGCTGCGATGACACCTGAAAAATTATTGGATAGATCGGCCAAGCTCCTCGTGGCCGATTGGAAGCATCTCAAGCGCACCTTTATTCTTCCTGAAAACGATGCTTCCCGGGAAACCCTTGTCAAATACATGGAGCAGATTTTATTCGGGCTTCACGATTTTCTCAGAACACACGTCGGCATCACCGAAGCGGTCAGCTTGAAAGACCTGAGCCTGAAATTTTCCGACACCACAATCAACAAAGACCCGGTAGACAAGCTGGCGAATGTGATCACGGAGCTGATCGAGGATATCGGCCCGCATGCGGTCAATGTCGCCTCTCCCTTTTTCATCGGCCATATGACCTCGGCGATTCCGTTTTTCATGGTTCATCTGAAAACGATTGTTGCAGCGCTCAATCAGAACGTGGTCAAACTGGAAACCTCCAAGGTGGTTTCGGTCATTGAAAGACAGGTCCTGGCCAAGATTCACCGGCTGATCTTCGAGCAGAGCGACGAATTTTATCGCCTTCATGTTCAGGGCAGAGACGCCAGCCTCGGCGCTTTTGTGGAAGACGGAACCCTGGCCAATATTACCGCCCTGTGGGTGGCACGCAATACTGCTTTTGCCCCCCGAAACGAATTTCAGGGCATTGAGGCGGAGGGCCTTTCCGCCGCATACCAGGCCCATGACATTCAGCGGGCCGTCGTGCTGGTTTCCCGCAGGGGACATTATTCTTTGAAAAAGGCCGGGGGAATTCTGGGCATCGGCCACCAGAACGTCATTCCCATCGATGTGGACGCAAAAAACCGGATCAATACATCCGTTCTTGAAAAAACAATCCAGGCGATCAAGAATGATCCCGTGAAAACGCGGATCCTCGCGATGATCGGAATCGCCGGCACCACGGAAACCGGTTCCATTGACCCGCTTGGGCGACTGGCCGATATTGCCGCAGAGCACGGCATTCATTTTCATGTGGATGCCGCCTGGGGCGGCCCGACGCTGTTGTCTGAAAAATACCGCAGCCGGCTGCAGGGCATCGAACGGGCCGACTCGGTGACCATTGATGCGCACAAGCAATTTTATCTGCCCATGACCTGCGGCATGGTGTATTTCAAGAACCCGGCCCACATGGATGCCATTGCATACCATTCCCGATACGTCAACCGACCCGGATCGGTGGATCTGGGCATCAAATCGATTTCAGGCTCCAGGGAGGCAAACTCCCTGATTCTTCACAGCGCGCTGAAGATCATGGGGGTCAACGGCTACGCCCTGCTGATCAACCACGGCATTGACACAGCCCGGCAGTTTGCCGAAGAAATTGAGCGCCGGCCGAACTTTGAACTGACCACCTATCCGGAACTCAACATCCTGACCTACCGGTTCTGCCCGCCCGAGCTTAAATCGGACCTGACCGGTGCGGACCCGTCCCGGCGCCGTCAGGCCAACAAAAAGCTCAATCTGATCAATCACAAGATTCAACGCCTGCAACGGGAAGCCGGGAAAAGCTTCGTCTCACGGACCACCTTAAAACTTGAAAAGTATGAAGATGAAATCGTGGTTTTGAGAAGCGTGATCATGAATCCGATGACCCACATCGAAATATTGAAAAGCATCCTCGACGAACAGGAGCAGATATATCTGGCAGAATTAGGCGATAAGACGGTCAGGACCGTTCAAAACACCCTTCCTTGAACCGAGGTCCGAAAAAATATTCGCCGCCGTGATTCCGGGCGTCAAATCAGGCCAAAACATCCCGGCCGCGGACAAAATCTGACCCGTGGCCTCCAGATGCTATCCCAGCGCCACATCCAGAAACATCATCGCTGAAAAGCCGAGCAGCGTCCAAACGGTGGCAAGATCCGCATGGCCGCTTTGCTGGGATTCGGGAATCAGTTCTTCAACCACCACAAAAATCATCGCACCCGCAGCAAAGGAAAGCGCATAAGGCAGAATCGCCTGCGTCCTCAAAACCACCCAGGCGCCGACCACCCCGGCCATGGGTTCGACCATGCCGGACAGCTGCCCGTACCAGAAACTTCTGCCTGCCGTCATCCCGTCCCGCCTCAGCGGCATGGACACGGCCATGCCCTCTGGAAAATTCTGAATGCCGATGCCAAGTGCAAGGGCGCAGGCCGATGCAAAGGTGGCACCGGGCAGGCCGGAAGCCGCCGCTCCGAAAGCGACTCCCACGGCCAGGCCTTCAGGGATATTGTGAAGCGTAACCGCCAGAACCAGCAGCACGCTTCGCTTCCAGCGGGTGGGAATTCCTTCCGCTGCCTCCAGAGGAAGCCCCGAATGAAGGTGGGGAAGAATGCTGTCCAGAAAGGCGAGGAAAACGCCGCCGGCAAGAAAGCCAACAACCGCCGGAAGCCATTCCGGAACAGGGCCGTTCCGCGACATTTCAATAGCAGGGGCCAGTAAAGACCAGAAGCTTGCGGCGATCATCACGCCGGCGGCAAAGCCCATCATCCCGTCGAGAACCTTCTGCCGGACGGTTTGAATCAAAAAGACGGACGCAGCCCCCAGCGCTGTGACAGCCCAGGTAAAGCAGGTGGCCGCAAGCGCCTGATTAACCGGATGCAACGCTGAAAAACCTTCGAGCATCGTCGCCTCGCCTCATGATCAAGTCCGATGGAATCTTGAATGGTTTAAGTTCCGCCGCTCCGGGGTTCGAAGCCCGTTTCCTTCCGCACCCTGAATGAGTCGCATCCCGCAAGCGGAAGATAACGAAAACAACTGATCAGATGATCATTTACCAGACCGGCGGCCTGCATGAAGGCATAGCATATGGTCGGCCCGACAAACCGGAACCCGTCCTGCTTCATGGTCCGGCTCATTGCCGCGGACTGCGGGGTCTGAGCGGGAATTTCAGAAAGGCGGGTCCATGAATTGACGACAGGCGCTCCTTCGACAAAACGCCATACATAGGCATCCAATCCGCCGAATCGATCCTGAACCCGCAAAAAAGCACGGGCGTTTTGCACCGCCGCCTCCAGCTTCCTTCTGTTTCGAATGATGCCGGAATTGCCCATCAGCTGTTCGATCTTTTTTGAACCGTAAGCGGCTATTTTCACCGGGTCAAAACCATCCAGGGCTTTGCGGTAATGCTCGCGCTTTCGCAATACCGTGATCCAGCTCAAGCCGGCCTGCGCCCCTTCCAGAATCAACAATTCAAACAATTTCAGATCATCATGAAGGGGGGTTCCCCACTCGCTGTCATGATAGTGCATATACAACGGATCCTGTGTTGCCCAGGGACATCGCACCTTCATCGTTTTGAATCCTTTCGCGGGCCGACCCGGTGTGAGTTTTCATTCACAATCCGCAAATTTCATGATACTGCCATGCGAATCTAAAAAAATGAACCCTTTTTACGGAAACCCCAACACATGACCCCTCATCTTCAAAAACCGTCCGATCATGGTTCCGACTGGCACGAAATACTTTCCCGCTGCGTTTCCACAGGAAATGAGCTGGCAAAACACCTTCCTGTTCAGACGCAGACCATCGATCAAATCATCGCCCGCTATCCCATGCGCATCCCTTCGTATTATCTGTCCCTGATTCGCAGCCCGGATGATCCGCTGGGCAGACAGGCCATTCCGTCGATAGCGGAGTTGAGGGACACAATATTTCCCGAGGACCCCCTGGCTGAAGACGAGCAGACGCCGGTTCCCTGCCTGGTTCACCGGTATCCGGACAGAGTGCTTTTCTGGGTTTCAAACCAGTGCGCCATGTATTGCCGTTTCTGCATGCGCAAAAGAAGAATCGGCATGGCGGATACGGTCAGCGAAGCCGTCATGGACAGGGCCTTTAGCTATATTCGCGATCACACAAAAGTTCGAGAGGTCGTGCTCTCCGGCGGAGATCCGCTTCTGCTCGAAAATGATGCTCTGAAGCGCATTCTGACCACACTTCGAAAAATATCGCACGTGGAAGTGATCAGAATCCACACCCGCACGCCCTGCACCCTGCCCCAGCGCATAGAAAGGCCCCTGACGGAAATGCTCAAAACGTTTCACCCGGTTTACATCAATATTCATTTTAATCATCCGGATGAAATCACGCCGCAGGCCGCACGAGCCTGCGCCCTGCTGGCCGACGCGGGCATTGCGCTGGGCAGCCAGAGCGTTTTATTAAAGGGGGTCAATGATGATCCGCGGACCATGGGACGCCTGATGCGCGCGCTTCTGCGGATCCGCGTCAAGCCGTATTACCTGCACCATGCCGACCCGGTCAGGAGCACCGGACATTTTCGAACATCCATTCAAAAAGGGCTCGACATCATGAGGTCGCTTCGGGGTCACCTGTCGGGGATGTGCGTTCCGCAGTACATGATCGATCTGCCCGAAGGAGGCGGAAAGATTCCCCTGCTTCCCGAATATGTCAAAGCCATGTCCTGCGGCGGAATCATCGTGGAAAATTATCAGGGGCGGACATATCGCTACCCGGCGGAAGTGCATTCCGATTCGGGAACTTGAGGTCTTATAATTCGAAGAATATGGGGACGGTATTGATCTTTCTTGCCCATCCGGTTTGCCTTATAGTGCACAAACAGCATCGAAACGAAAAAAACCGAAAAGCCGACAATCGCCGCAGCCGTGGATTCCCCCCAGTCCAGCAGGGGCGCCAGTTCCCGGCCGATCAGCGCTCCGGCCAGAAGGCACAGGATCGGAAACGTGTAAATCAGAAAGGTGGCCTTAAGCATAGAACTGGTTTCAAAGCTGATGACCACTCGATCTCCCGGCTGGGCGTTCACCGCGTTGACGACCTCGACTTCGACTTCCACATCTTCTCCTCCCATCGCATGACAGGAGTTGCGCGCGGAGCATCCTTTGCAGGCATCGCTCTTGGTGGTTTTAATCCATGCGGTTCCGATTCCGATCTTTGTGACAACCCCTTGTTCGGTGGCCAAATTCAAATCCTCCCTGCTCCCGAATTCATGGTAAGAAGCGCACAGCGCGTCCGTTCAGCGGAAGCGCTGCCGTTTCAGGCATATTTACCAGGAGCCATCATAGCTTCTCAATCCGTTCATGTAAAGTCTGCCCACCGATGCGAACAAGGTATAGGAGGTCAGCAGCAGCGGCAAATCATAGGATTTTGCCAGGGTCACCACCTCATCCGGAGGCTTTTTCCCCCGGACGATCACCACCGCACCCACACCGGAGATCTTGGCTGTCCGGATCACATCGATGGTTGTAAGCCCTGTCAAAAGCACCGAACCTTCCGCCACTCCGGAAAGAATTTCCTCCATGCGATCCGCAGCGCCGCCTGAAATGATTTTTCTGTCAAGCTGTCCCTCTCCCGACAGAAGGGTTGCCTTTAAAATATCTTTGATTTCCGACACCTTCATAGCAAACGCCATCGCTCCTTATTTTGGTTGCCCCGACGGTTCTGAACAGGGCGCAAGCGACCCAGAGAACCTCACCTGGACCATCCGGGCACGGTGCAGGGCTTACATGCTGGGGACCTATCTCACAATAAGGGCAAAAAGTCAACGCCCTTGAGAAATGCAATTTTTTCTCTTGTTAATTAACTATAAATAAGACTTTATACTGATTATGATTCACATTCAAGTAAAAAATATTATTCAATTCTTGATAAATCATTGCAGCAGAAAAACTTCTTTCAATTTAAATTGTCCGCCGATGACGCACCGCCACTCCGTGGTCCATATAGCGTCTTGACGGATCAGGCGCCCTGAATTATGATGTTTTCCGGCTTTACAGGCTTTTGAAAAACAGTTGATCCAACACGCCCCGGTCTTGTCGCCCCCGGCATGATCACAGAAATGAAGGCGCAAAAACCATGTACGATATGAGAAAAGAGAAATTCAAAGCTGTCGAAGCAACGGCTTTTTTAAAAAACCGGGTTCGGACGCAACCTTGCATCGGATTGCTTGCCGGAACCGGCCTCAGCGAATCCATCTCCGATCTGCAGGTTTCCGAAACCATTTCCTACGAGCAGATCCCCCATTTCCCGGTTTCAACGGTTCGAAGCCACCCCGGCAGACTGGTTTTCGGCCGCCTGGCGGATCAGCCCGTAGTCGCGATGCAGGGACGCTTTCATCTATATGAAGGATACGATCCGCTTCAGGTCAGTTTTCCGATTCGCGTCATGCAGGAACTGGGAATTCGAGTCCTGATCGTCACCAATGCGGCCGGAGGGCTGAACCCCGCATACAGGCCCGGAGATCTCATGCTCATCGCGGATCATCTCAATCTGACCGGATTCAACCCCCTGGTCGGCCCCAATGAAGAAAGCTGGGGGGTGCGGTTTCCTCACATGGCCTTCGCCTATGCCCCGGATCTGCTGAAGCTGGCGGAACAGGCCGGACAAAACTGTCGAATCCCGTTGCAAAAAGGCGTTTATGCCGCCCTGCTCGGTCCCAGCCTGGAAACGCCGGCTGAAATTCGTTTCCTGCGGACCATCGGGGCCGATGCGGTCGGACTTTCAACCGTTCACGAGGTCATTGTCGGGGTGCATGCCGGCATGCGCATACTGGGCATCTCCATTATCACCAACGTGCATGATCCGAAGAACCCGGCGCCGGCCGTCCTGGAAGAAATCATCGCAACCGCGGAAAAATCCTCCAAAGCACTGGGCGTTCTGCTTCGAAATGTTGTGGAGGCGCTCCATGATTGAATCCGTCGTGGACATTCTGGTTTCAAACGGAACGGTTCTGACCATGAATGCGGCCGGAGATATCATTCCAAACGCGGCGGTCGCCATCAAGGGCGATCGCATCGCCGCCGTCGGCCCGATGAAGGATTTTGCCGTCTGCCGCGCCTCGCGAACCATCGACGCTCAAGGCGGCATTATTCTGCCCGGCCTGGTCAACACCCATACCCATGCGGCCATGACCTGTTTCCGGGGGCTTGCCGACGACCTGCCCCTGATGACATGGCTCAATGATCACATTTTTCCGGCCGAAGCCAGACTCACGCCCGAAATGGTTTATGCCGGAACGCTGCTGGCCTGCGCGGAAATGATACTGTCCGGAACCACCTGTTTTTGCGACATGTACCTGTTCGAAGCGCAGGCGGCCCGCGCGGCAAAGGAGGCAAAGATCCGCGCCGTCGTCGGCGAGGTGCTCTACGATTTTCCCTCGCCCGGTTACGGACCGCTTGAAAAAGGCTTTGAATACACCGAGGCCCTGATGGATGCGCACCAAAATGATCCGCTGATCACCATTGCCGTGGAGCCTCATTCCACATATCTGTGCGCACCGGCGCTTCTGCAAAAAGCCGCGGATCTGGCCCTGCGTCGGCATGCGCCCCTGGTGATCCACCTGTCTGAAACGCAAAGCGAGCTGGAAACCATTCAGCAGCGCTACGGCAAGAGCCCCGTGGCGCATCTCGCCGGTCTGGGCGTGCTTTCACCCAACCTCGTCGCCTGCCACTGCGTGGCGATATCCGATGCGGACATCGAGCTGATCCGGCGCCATGGCGTCAAGGTTTCCCATAACCCGGAAAGCAACATGAAGCTGGCCTCAGGCATTGCCCCGGTCTCCGGGCTGATGCGAAAAGGAATCTGCGTGGGTCTTGGCACCGACGGCTGCGCCAGCAACAACAACCTGGACATGTTTCTGGAAATGGACACCGCCGCCAAGCTCCACAAGGTGGCGACTCTGGACCCTACGGTGATGAGCGCCCCGGATACGCTTCGAATGGCCACGATCGACGGCGCCCGCTGCCTGGGGCTGGACAAAAAGATCGGATCCCTTGAACCCGGAAAACTGGCGGACCTGATCATCATCGACACGGCCAAGCCCCACCTGACGCCCATGTATGATCCGATCTCTCATCTGGTCTATGCCGTCAACGGGGCTGATGTGCAAACCGTGCTGATCAACGGCAGGATTGTGATGGAAAACCGCAGGCTGCTGACCCTGGATGTGGACGCCGTCTTGAAGACGATGCGCGACATCGCCCGAACCATCGCGGAGAACTGATGTGCGGTTTTAAATTTCCGATGGAAGGCTTTCCGCATCCATCCACACCGGAAACTCTGTCCGCCATTTCTGTAAAGCCGAAAAACTCAGCTGCCGGGTATGCACGCACTCAACATCCGCCTGCTGAAACAGAACATTGCCCATCGGATCGATCACGGCCGAATCTCCGCTGTAGCGCAGTCCTTTTCCGCCGGTTCCCACCCGGTTGACGCCGATCATATAGCACTGATTTTCGATCGCCCTTGCCTGCAGCAGAATCTTCCAGTGAGCCGAACGGCCGGCCGGCCAGTTGGCCGTGCAGACGGCAATGTCATAGGCATTTTCCAGGTTTCTCATCCACACGGGAAACCGCAGGTCATAACAGATAAACGGCCGGATCTTCCAGCCCCGAAGATCCACGGTCAGGCGTTCCCGACCCGCGCTGTACACCGTTTCCTCTCCGGCCATGCGAAACAGATGCCGCTTGTCGTAGGTATACAGAGCGCCATTCGCGCCGGCCCAGACCAGCCGGTTGTAAAACCTGCCCTTTTCCCGAATGACCATGCTGCCCGCAATGTCGGCCCCCAGTTTCCGGGCCTGGGTTCTGATCCACGCCACCGCATCGCCGTCCATTTCCTGTGCCACGGATGCGGCATTCATGGTAAAGCCGGTGGTGAACATCTCGGGAAGCACGATCAGATCCGTGGGTTGATCTATTCTGTCAAACCATTTTTCGAAGTGATTCAGATTGGCCAAAATGTCTTCCCAGAAAAGTTCGCACTGAATCCAGGTGATGGTCAGGTTTTCGTCTGCGCGCATAAGTCCCTGCTTTTTGAGTTTTATATAACTTGCCGATTTAAAATTATATATACAACCTTTGGTTCGAAAATCCGAATCAATTATACTTGGCGGCGTCAAAAAAGATGTCCTGACGGCCATTTAAAGACCGTCAGGACCCTTGAAAACAAAAACGCGTAAACTTTTTTGTTTATTTCTTCTGAACCTTGCTCAGAGAGATTCCCAGCGCCCTGGCCACACCTTCCCCGTACGCCGGATCGGCCTTCAGGCAGTTGCCGATGTGACGGATCTTGATCATCTCCGGCGCATCGCCCATGTTGCGGGCGGTGTTTTCACACAGGACCTTCTGCTGGGCCGGGCTCATCAGGCGGAAGAGCTTGCCCGGCTGAGTGTAGTAATCGTCGTCGTCCTCGCGGAAATTCCAGTGATAGGCATCGCCTTTCAGCTTCAGCGGC
>Ga0265295_1001938_pt1 | contig 34659 bp, 29 predicted proteins | sample Munlansysbiofilm_FD_192503 | JGI IMG/M metagenome (GOLD analysis project Ga0265295, IMG submission 192503) | Leachate microbial communities from a municipal landfill in Southern Ontario, Canada - Methane capture system biofilm | ecosystem: Engineered > Solid waste > Landfill > Unclassified ... | reverse complement strand
AAATGCTTCCATCACGAAAGTAAAAAACAGCCTTACCGTCTTTCACTTCCGCTGATTCCTGGGCATACAGATTTGATATCCCAAACATTAAAATTATGAAAAGGAGGCATTTTCTCATGCGGTAAAGATACCCTTCCCGAGTTAAAAAAACAAGGCTATCTGATAAGATTTCCGGCTTTCGATATTTCGAGCATCCTCAAAATGGGCTTAGCTGCCTGTTGCCGTGTGGCTTCATCGAGAATAATTTCCGGCTTCTCGTTTTTCAGACACAGATAGAGTTTTTCGAGCGTATTCATCTTCATGAACGGGCAATCATTGCAAGAACAGGTTTCATCTGAAGGCACCACGATAAATTCTTTTTCGGGCGAGGCTTTTTGCATTTGGTGGATGATTCCGCCTTCAGTGGCTACGATATATTTTTTTGAATCATCTGTTTGTGAGAATTTCAATAGTGCAGCCGTTGAACCCACAAAATCGGCCAAAGCAAGGATAGGTCCACGGCATTCAGGATGGGCAATCAGTTTTGCATCCGGATTTTCCAGGGTAAGCTGAATAACTTTTTCATCGGTAAGCTGATTGTGTACATGACAACTTCCATCCCACAAAACCATACTGCGACCCGTAACGCTGTTGATATAAGCACCAAGATTTTTATCCGGCGCAAAAATCAGGGGCTGGTCTTCAGGAAATGAATCCACAATCAACTTTGCATTGCTCGAAGTACAAATTACATCCGACATGGTTTTAATCGCTGCAGAGCAATTAATATACGAAACCACCTTATGCCCCGGGTGGGCGTCAACGAATCGCTTAAAATCATCCGGAGGGCAACTGTCAGCCAGAGAACAGCCAGCATTCAGATCAGGAAGCAGCACTTTTTTACGAGGATTTAGTATTTTTGCCGTTTCAGCCATAAAATGAACACCGGCAAAAACGATAATTGCTGCTTCAGTTTCCGCAGCCTTTTGAGCCAATTGAAGGCTGTCGCCAACAAAATCTGCCAGATCCTGAATTTCGGGCACCTGATAATAATGCGCCAGCAAAATGGCACTCTTCTCTTTGAGTAATTGACGAATCAATACAGGTAATTCAGTACGGGACGGAACTTTATTCAAGAGGATATTTTCCATTTTTGTTTTATTTAATAATAAACTTTTTAAAGATCTATTATTATTATTAAAGGGTGTTCATTGTGTTGGCAACATTTTTCAAATTAATTTGCTTTTTACGATGTTAGTGGTTTATCAGCGACTTATCAACATAGGAAAGTATGGCTTCCATTTGAAGATGAGCTATTTTAAGGGTTATTAACATTGTGTGGGTAACTCCTGTAAACAATGCTTCCTTTCGTAACTCACCCTAAAGTGATGTTAATACTTTCTTGATAATTATTGATAATTCGGCTGCAAAGTTAACATTAAGATGTAAAGCCATGTTGCCTGAAATTTTGTTAAAAGTTAATAACAAAAAGTGGGCCTGATTAACAATCTGTTGTTGATAAATGGTAAGGGTTTTAGAATCAATGGCATGTATTTAGTCACATATTTGGCTCATTCATTGTAAAGGACTAATGCTGAAACGGATGAGTAACGCTTGAGTTAATTGCTTAATTTTGTTGAATAAAATGTTATCAACAATGTGGAATAAATCAAAAATAATTGCTTTAGCCAGCGATCATGCCGGCTTTGAATTGAAATCTTTTATTTTGGAAACACTTGAACCCGAGGGATATAAGTTTAAAGACTTCGGAACCTACAGTAGTGATTCCGTAGATTATCCTGATTTTGCCCATAAAGCGGGAAAGACGGTTAATGATGGAACTTATGAGCGGGGTATTGTTATTTGTGGAAGTGGCAATGGGGTGAACATGACCGTAAACAAGTATGCTAATGTGCGGGGAGCTTTGTGCTGGAACGATGAGCAGGCTCAACTTACCCGAAAACACAACAATGCCAATATGATGGCACTTCCCGGAAGATTTATTTATTTTGAGGAAGCCATAAAAGCCGTGAAATCTTTTTTAAATACTGATTTTGAAGGTGGAAGGCATGAACTACGTACAAAAAAAATTCCTATTCAGTAAATTCTATGTCTGAAATTTATAATAAGTTCATGCAGGATGCGGCAGTAAAAGCTGCTGACACAGAACACCGGACAAAGATTGGTTACAACATCAATCAATATAATCGTGCAGTAGTTGCTGGAAAGCAGCAATTTTCCAATCTTGAACTGGCAAGACAGCGGGCAGGTTACATTAAATATAAAGCCATCAATGAGCTGGAGAAGCAACTCAGTGATTTTGAAACCAATTTTCAGCACAACGGTGGGAAAGTAATTTGGGCTACTGATGCCCAACAGGCCGTGGAAGAAATAGAAAAAATAATGCTAAAAATCAGGCCATCCTTTGTAGTGAAATCAAAATCAATGATTTCAGAGGAAATAGATTTAAATGAAAGTCTGAAAAATTTGCAAATTGAGCCCATTGAAACAGATCTTGGCGAATACATAGTGCAGTTGGCTGATGAAAGACCATATCACATTGTTACCCCGGCCATGCACAAATCTAAAGAGGATGTTGCCAGGCTATTTAATGAAAAATTTCAGCTATCACCCAATAGTTCTCCGACAGAAATAGCTGCTTTTGTGCGTAAGAAGCTGCGTCAGAAATTCTATCAGGCAAAGGTGGGCATTACCGGAGCAAATTTTCTGCTGGCCGATACCGGTTCCGTTTGTATAACGGAAAATGAGGGTAATGGCATGATGAGCATGGCTTTTCCGGATGTTCACATCGTGGTGGCCGGAATTGAACGTATTTTACCCTCCATTCAGCACCTGGAACTCTTTTGGCCCCTGCTTTCTACCTTTGGTACCGGACAAAAAGTTACCGTTTATAATTCCATTGTAAGCGGTCCACGTCAGGAAGGCGAAATTGACGGTCCACGCGAAATGATTGTTATTTTACTTGACAATGGCCGTTCAAAAGTGCTGTCTGCAAAGGAACAACGCAGGGCGCTGAGTTGCATCAAATGTGGTGCGTGCCTCAATGCCTGCCCTGTTTATAAAACCATTGGCGGACATACCTATAACACTCCCTACACGGGACCCATTGGCGCTGTAATTATGCCTTGGATGCGGAATTTCAAAGATTACAAGCATCTGAGTTTTGCGTCCACGTTGTGTGGTGCCTGTACCGAAGTTTGCCCGGTAAATATTAACCTGCATCAGTTGTTGCTGTTTAACCGAAACCACAGCGTTGAGCAGGGAAATTATGGGTTGTCTGAATCTGCCCTTATGTTTGGAATGCGCCATGTTTTGGGTCATAGAAAGTGGATGGATACCGCAAATCCCGGAGTTAAGAACTGGGCGCTGAAAACATTTTTTGCCAAATCGTGGGGCAAAAGCCGACAGCTTCCTGAATTTGCAGAACGTAATTTCAAACAGCTCTGGGAAGAGCGTGTAGAAGGCAAAACAAAATAAATGCTAATTGTAGCTTCTCAATACTGACCTTACGCTGCCGGTATATCCGCTTCCGAAAAGATTTACATGTACCAGCAAAGGATAGAGTTGGTTTAGCTCAATGCGCTGCTGCCATCCTGATTCAAGCGGGAATGTTGAATTATATGCCTCATAAAAAGCGGGTGAAAAGCCGCTAAAGAGCCTTGTCATGGCAATATCTATTTCACGATGGCCATAATAGATGGCAGGATCAATCAGACAGGGTCCTGCTCTGCTGGCCATGAAATTACCACTCCACAAATCGCCGTGAAGGAGTGATGGCTTTTCTATAGGTAACAATTGAGGTAGCCTGGAGCACAATTTTTCAAAGGCAGAAAAATCATTGCGATTAAATAATTTTTCATCAAAGGCGTGTTTCATCAAAGGCTCCAGTCGGAAGCTGATCAGAAAATCTATCCAATCCGGCTTTCGGGTATTTGGCTGGTTAAGTGATCCGATATAGTTGTCATAATCCAGCCCAAAATCGGAGGCGCTATGTTGATGAAGCATAGCCAGTTTTTGTCCGGCTTCTTCCCACATAGAGACATCGGGCGTGATACTCTCCATCCATTCCAGCATCAGATAGGAATAATCCTCTGTTTCCTGCTGATCCTCTACTTTAGGAACAGTCAGGGTTTTGGTAGCACCAAGTTGCGTTAACCCTCTTTTTTCGGTACCGAACATACCTGGATATTTTGAACGACTATTGAATTTTACAAAGAAGTCGCCAGGAGTAGTTTTAAGATGTACGGCCTGATTTATACTTCCACCGCCTACTGAATGCATAGATATAATCATTGCTTCAGTTCCATAGCTCTCTTTTAGCCAGGAGGTTAGAGAAACTTTGATTTGATTGGGTAACACGAACTTATAATATTATGGTTTGGTTGCGATTTAAACCTTTTCGCAATATACGTTCAAGCAAAAGAAGTATCCCGACTGAAGCAAAGATAAGTATGGTAACTGAACTCGATTTGAGATAGGACATCATTTCAGTGAGGCTATTAAAAAGATTTATTGATTTGGTGAAAACGGTTCGGATTAAGTCAGTGCTCAGGGTAAGATCAAAATTCAGAAAGGGCCATCTGGCAAATAACATCAAAACCACACCGGCAAAGGCCACCGCCAGGGTTACATAGCCCCACAATAATTGCCGGCGACTCTCCGGGGTATCCGCAATGGGTTGCACGCCCGCACTCAACTGAAGCATGATGCCATTGGTAAAATTATCGGGCGCTTTCTCGTAAGGCATTAGATCAATTAATTGTTCAAGAAAATGATCGTTTGTCATATATTCCATTTTTTCGGGTTTCATTTGCTTCCTCCTTATCTCTTTCAGGTTTTTTTCATGCCGGACTTAACTGAATTCGTTGTTGCATTTCTGCATACATTTTTTTACGTATGCGATGCATTTTAACCTTAATGTTGGATTCGGTTAAACCGGTAATGACACTTATTTCTTCCACTCGCTGTTTGTTGTGATAGAACAATTCAATCAGCATTTGTTCATCCTGAGGCAACTGCTGCAATACCTGATGCATGAGTTTTAGCTTTTCTTCGGTTTCCAGGCTTTCCATCTGCTGTCTTACCTCATCTGTGCTGTAGTTTTCAATCAGTTTATCATCGATAGGTGCGCTGATTATTTTTTTTCGCCTTGTTCTCGAAATGGCGGTATTATACGCTATCCTGAACAACCAGGTGCTGAATTTGGCCTCTTGCTTAAAATTTGCCAGGGCCTGAAATGCCTTGATAAAGGTGTCCTGTGCTACTTCTTCTGCTTCTTCGCGATTCCTTACAATCTTAATTACCAGTGTAAAAATCATATCCTTATAACGATCTACCAATGATGAGTAGGCAGCGAGATTACCATCAAGTACCTGATCAATTATAAGCATATCATCGTGTTGACCCATGATACCTGGTTTGACGTGGAAGATAGTTTCAGGTTACAACATCTGGCTTAGTATTCTGTTTCAAAAATTGTAACCATTGTTCTTAGATGGCGTCAAATGGATTGCAACACCAGAACCGTATTATGATTACACTTTTTTTAAATTGCTAAAGCCATGAACGACTTTTTGATTACAGCAACCGTATTCGCCACCATTTATGGTATTGTTTATCTCTTCATTCGCAAGCGTGAACGCATGGCACTAATCAACCGTGGCCTTGATCCGCGCAGTTTCGAGAAACCTTACAACAGCTTTTCATCCTTAAAGTATGGCTTGTTGTTCACTGCAATCGGAATGGGCCTACTTTTGGCCAATATCTTGATCAATATCAATGTAATGGAGCCGGAAGCTGCTTATTTTTCCCTGGTATCCCTCTTCGGAGGCATCGCGCTCATTGTTGATTACCTAATTGAAGTTAGCCGAAACAAAAAGAAGAAACAATCCACCATTGAAAATACTCACCCGGTCACCGATTAAAAACCAAAGGTTTCAATAATCTTATATTCCGGACCTTCACGGGTTAGCACACTTTCGAAAAGATGAAATTCTTTGATTTCGCTTTTCTGAAACTCAAACTCCCGGAAACCGGCCAGCACTTCCTGAAAGTGATTCTTATCCCTTATTTCCTTTATGCGGCCTACCGTTAAATGGGGTACAAAATTCTGTCGGTCGCTGATAAATCCATTACCTTCCAGAGATTCCCGAATATTGTTATTGAGCTTAAGCAACATAGGAATGGGCTCTATGCCAAACCAGATTACGCGCGGATTATAATAACTGCCAAATATACCGGTTTGACGTATGTTTAATTCAAATGGCTGAATGCCGGTAGTGGAAGCTTGTAAAGCTTCAATTATACCCGGTATTTCCACCTCCGGGGTTTCTCCGAAAAATTTAAGGGTAATGTGGATATTTGCCAGGTCAACCCATTTTATAATGTGGAAACCAAGTATATGCCGCAGATTATTGTAGAGGTCTGCAAAAGCTTCGCCGGCCTGAATATCTATTGCTGCAAATAACCTTTTAATCTCTGGCATAATGCTGTTTTGGGATATTTAATGCAAAAATGGAAAAGATTTTATAAATATGCACGATTTTCATAAAAAAAATCTACTTTTGCAGTCCCTAAAGGGAATATTTACCGGGGGCGTTAGCTCAGTTGGCTAGAGCGTTAGACTGGCAGTCTAAAGGTCAGGGGTTCGACTCCCCTACGCTCCACAAATAAGCCTGTAAATCATTGATTTACAGGCTTATTTCATAATAATCTAAACTTAAAAATAAAGAAGCGGTCCAGGTAAATGCAGGGATGAAATTCCCACCAACAGCTTTATGTGACATAACTATCCGAAAAAGAAAACAGAAGAATCTGTCAATAAAAGCCTTTAACTGGAATCAGAATTCACCAAATAAAATTCCTGAAATATACGTAGAACAGTTGTCTTTATCGGATTATATCCGGATTTCCGATTTCCCTGGTATAAAAAAACCTGCAAACCAAAGGTTGCAGGTTGAGTATATTTTCAAACAGATTGTCTCTAACTTCGGCTTAAAGCTTAGCTTCCGGTTCATTCTTATCTTCCGGTTTTTTAGGCTCATCTGCCATGCCATCCTTAAACTCTTTAATGCCTTTACCCAGCCCTTTCATTAGTTCCGGAATTTTCTTACCTCCAAAGAGCAGCAATACGACAGCCAGAATGGCAACGATCTGCCAGGTTCCAATAACACCGATGATTATTCCTGAAATCATATCTTTTAATTTAAGTTCTTTATGCAAAAATACACATTTAAGCAGGACTGAATCAAGTTTTAAGCAATTTATTTGCCCCGCATAATCCAGTTTTCGGGATTTTGAAGATTTTTACCCTGCCACAACTCAAAGTGCATACGGGTACGACCACTATCATCGGTACTTATTACACCGATTTGCTGTTTGGTAGTAATTTTGTCTCCCTTTTTCACAAATACCTGATCCAGGTTTGAATAAACAGTAAGAAACTCACCATGACGTACAATAACCACGTTGTTGTAGTTTGGAAGGGTCATGGTAGAAGTCACCTGTCCGTCGAATATAGCCCGTGCAACCGACCCCTTTTCGGTAGAGATATCGATACCGTTATTCTTGGTTTTAATGCCTTTAAGTACCGGATGTGAATGTTCCCCAAAGGTTTCTGCAATCACTCCACGTTCAGTGGGCCAGGGTAGGCGGCCTTTATTATCAGAGAAATTTGCCGAAAGTTTAATTTCAGCCGGGGTAAGGCCAAATTTATTCTCGGGTGCCGGTTTGGTTCCGGATTTTTTAGCCGCTGCACTCGCCTTACGGATTTCCTCGGCAATCAAATCCTCAATAGCTTTCTGTAGCTTTTTCGCCGCTTTTTCACTTTCGCGAAGTTTCTTCAGCAATTCTTTTTCTTTCTGAGACAGCTTCTTAACCGTTTTATCCTGGATAGAACGGGCTTGTGTAAGCTTTTGCTGCTCGGATTTCTCCATATTTATCAACGATTGTTTCCTGTTTTTCTGCTCTTCAAGCAGGGCCACCTTCTGGTTTAGAATCACCTGATTTTCTTTGATTATCCTAACCTGGTTTTGACGGTAATTGGTGTATTGCTGCAGATACTTCAGGCGTTGATATGCCTGGTTAAAATCTTTAGCCGAAAAAATAAACATCAACCGGGAATATGAATTCTTGTTTTTACTGGCGTAGAAAATCATGCGTGCATATTCTTCCTTCAGTTTTTTTATGGTTTGTGTAAGTTCCTGAATGGTATCGTTGTTTCGGTTAATCTGTTGATTGAGGTGATTAACTTCAGTGGCAATGGCTTTAATCAGCTCCTCCCGTTTATTTATCTGCTTGTTTAGCAATAACAGGGCATTCAGTGATTCTCGTTTGTCTTTCTTGGTTTCATCAAGCAGCTTATTGGTGTAGTTGATATCAGCTTCAATTTTTGCTTTTTGTTTGGCAAGTTCACTTTTTTTATCCTGAGCCTGAAGCTGCGGAGAAAGCCATAGCAATATCACCAACAGCAACATCAGTGACTTTAGTGGGCATTTTCCCGGAGATATCAACTGCTTAATGGCCATGCGCTACTTAAAATTTATTCACCCGTGAATATTTATCAGGTATTTTGAATGGAAAACTCAACTTATCAGGTGTTTCAAATTTGGTATATTTCAATTCAATGCTATTTTTATTGTCCAGTGTTTCAAGGTTAAAGTTCAGTTCTTTGGGGATTAACCGCTCTCCCTGTGTCTCATAGATGTAAACTCCTTCAAGCTTTCTGCCATTGGGTGTAAGCTCTCTGATCAGTACCCGGTTGATTTTGAAGGTTTCAGGGTTAAGCCAAAGATATTGAACGGGTATGCTTATTTCATTATTGTTGCGTACATATCTTTTTAGTTTACGACGGCCCGTGGTAGTAAGGGTATATTGAAGATTATCAATGCCCGCCTTAAAAGAAGAATTTTCATAAAAAGAGAAATCATTACCGGTCAAAAACGATTGAAGCATATCAAAATCAAGGGTGCTGTTAATTTTGGTATTGATATAATCGAAATCACTGATAAAATAAGTATTATCCAGACGGTTCATGTAAAGGATCGAATCGTTGGTAATCATTATCCTGGCCATTTCAATACCGAGGGCAGGCGATATAGATACCCAGATAATACTGTCTTTATGAATTCTGAGCTGTCCGCTGAATGAAGTGCGGTTTTTGTTTTGATAAAATGAAGCAGAAAATCTGGCTGAGATGTACTCATACTTCAATTCATTTTTTTTAAGGTTTTCAAAAAGGTAGTCGGCCCCTTCTTCTTTGATGGGTTTACGGATGGTGCGTTTGGATACAGAACAGGAAATGCTTATCACTACCAGCAACATCATCAATAAAGCATTAATATATCGATGTTTATTCATATAATAATCCTTCTGCAATTTTTTGTTTCAAAAAGGAGGAGCCTTCTCCGGCTTTGGCAGCATTTTTCCATGCCACAAGGGCGTCTTCAGTACGATTGAGTTGAAAAAGGATATCGCCGTAATGTTCCCAGACGGTATCGCTGACTTCAGCCGAGGCAGTAATGGCTTTTTCAATGTAAATGAGAGACTTGGTATAGTTTTTCTGTTTATACAGCACCCATGCATAGGTATCCAGGTAATATTCGTTTTCCGGTTCAAGTTCAACGGCTTTACCGGCCATGGTGTTCGCTTTCTCCAGTTCACGGGATTCCAGTGCCAGGTTATAGGCATAATTGTTCAAAACGCCTACATTATCGGGTTGCAGGCGCAGGGCTTCAGCGTAAGCCTCATAAGAAGCATCCGTTTGTCCGGCTGAATAGTACACGCTGCCCAGCAGACTATAAAAGTCAACCTTAATGGGATGATTTGAAGCAACCAGCTTAACCCCCTTATTTAAAGAAGCTATGGATGAGTCATACTGTTTGAGTTCCATCATGGACCAACCATTAAAAAAGTAGGGCAAAGGCTGTAAGGGGAATAGTTCAGTTACCTTTTTGCTGTCACTGCCTAATCTTACGAAATCTTCCAGATTATTGCTGGCCAGAAGCAGGTTCTGCCAGGTTTCATACCTTGAAGGGTCCAATTCGCTGCTCCTGGCGAACAGATCGCGGGCTTCAGCAAATTTTTCAAATGACATTAATATTTCACCCCTCAGCGAAAGAGCTTTAGGCTCATTGGGATGCAATTCGGCCAGAATCCCGGTTAATTCAAGCAAATCATCCTCAATACCCGGATAATCTTTAACCTGTGAATAGTAGGAGATGAGAACCTGAATTTTGGTGTCTGAATCCAGGTAAGGATTCCTGAACCCGGCTTTTAGCGCTTCGGTTGCTTTTTTCAGGTCACCTTGTTGGCGATAGAAATCAGCAAGCGAAATGTTGATATAAGCATTCTCAGGATCTATGGTTTTGATCTGCTGGTAAGTATTCAAGGCTTCATTATTTTTTCCCAGATGCAGATAAAATTCGGCCAGGGTGGATAAGATTCGGCTGTCCCAGGCATTCGCTGCGGCCAGCTTTTCCAATTCGGTAAGGGCTTTTTTATCTTTCTTTGTGGCCAGGTACAACTGGTGTTTTCGCATGGAGACTTCTTCTGTTATACCTGCAGATTTTTCATATTCATCATATACCTTTATCGCCTCCTGAGGTTTATTCAGCAAGATATATTGATTTACCAATTGCTGCAGGTATTCCTGATCCAATGGGTTTTCGCGATACAATGCTTCATACATGGGCAATGCCTTTTCCGGCATACCATTTTGGGTATATAATGAAGCCAGGGTCTCACGGTACCATTTGTTTCTGGGTGATAATTGATAGGCCATTTCAGCCTGCGCCACTGATTTGTTTATTTCTCCTTTTAAATAATATAGCCGGGCCAGTTCGTGGTGGGCAGCATCATTTTTAGGATCTTGCTGTGCTACCTGCATATATAATTCAAATGCCTTTTCGGGATTGTCGGCTATCTTAGCTTTGGTAGCATCAAGAAATAAGTTGTCGAGCCTTTGCTGTTCTTTAAATGCCTGTACCTGTTCTTTGGTATAGACAGCTTCACCGCCTTCATCAGGGATTTCCTGGGCATGAACCATAAACGGCAGGGCACACAGTGCGAGGATATATAATATAGGATTTAGGGACATGTTTTTAATTGCTGAATGAATCATTTGTTGGTATCAGTGGGTTCCGGTATGCCCAAAACCTCCGCTTCCGCGGCCGGTACCATTCAGGCTTTGTGCTTCTTCCCATTCTGCTTTTTCGTGCCGGTTTATCACCATCTGGGCAATTCTTTCGCCAGGTTTAATCTTAAAGTGTTCTGAGGAAAGATTTACCATAATCACCTTTATTTCCCCCCTGTAATCAGCATCAATGGTACCTGGTGCATTGAGAATTGTAATACCCGAGCGGGCAGCCAATCCGCTTCTGGGCCTGATCTGAGCCTCATAACCCACAGGAAGTTCGATATATAAGCCTGTGGGAACCAGGGCACGCTCCAGAGGCGCCAGCACTATTGCTGTGGGATTGTTGGCACGCAGGTCCATGCCCGCTGCAGCCTCAGTGGCATATTCCGGCAAGTTATGAGGAGAAGTATTTACGATACGTATTTTCATTCAATGGAATTTTAAGCAGTGGTCATCTTAACACACAGAAAGCGGCCAAAAGATGTGATCAGCCCGCAAAATTAATCATTCTCACAACATCATTTGCGCCCCATGTCTGAGAGCATTGGTTTTATCTCTCTGAAAAGCACCAGCAAAACAAAAATCATGAGCAGTCCGCCATTGGTCAGATAGTAAAATAACCCTGATGCTGGTGCCAGCCAATGTGAAACAGCATACAAACCCAATGCCAAAGCAAAATAACCGAAAGCAGCCTTCAGGGAATAGTTCACCGGGTAATAACGTTGACCCCAGAGATAGGAAATCACCATCATAAATGCATAACATGCAATGGTAGCCCAGGCTGCCCCCATATATCCCATAAAAGGAATTAAAAGTAAATTTAATCCCAGTGTTAACCCTGCTCCTGCAAGGGAAATCAGTGCCCCTTTCCGGGTTTGATCGGTAAGCTTAAACCATACACTCAGGTTGTAAAATACCCCCAGAAAAAGGTTGGCCAAAAGAAGAATGGGAATAACAGGAGCACCTACCCTGTATGCCGGGCCGATAAAAAGCAGCACATCTTTAAGAAAAAGCGTTACGGCTAAAAATATCAGCAGACAAATAATGATGAAATAGTGCATCAGGCGGGCATAGGTTTCCTTTGCATTGGTTTCTTTGGCATGGGCAAAAAAGAAAGGTTCCGCTGCATAACGATAGGTTTGTACGAACAAGGTCATGAGTATGGAAACTTTATAGTTGGCTCCATAAATACCGAGTTGAGCCATTACGTCCATATCTTTTGGCAGCAAATATTTCAGGATGATACGGTCGAATGTCTCGTTAATCGTACCGGCCAGCCCGAAAATTAGCAACGGCCATGCATACACAAGCATCTGTCTCAGCATGGCGGCATCGGGGCGCTTTAGTTGCTTCACCATGTCGGGCAGCAACATACCAAAGGTTACCAGACTTGCTGCCAGATTCGATATAAAAATATAACCCACCCCTATGGATGGATTATAAAAAGTGTGAATCAACTGATAAAAGGTTCCTTCACTATAATGCGCCAAAACATAGGGACAGAATACTATGAAAAACAGATTCAATCCGATGTTGGTGGCTATGTTGGCTATCTTTATAAAAGCAAAGCGGAAAGGTTTGTTTTGCAACCTCAGACTGGCGTAAGGAATGGTGGTAATGGCATCTGTGGCGATAATCAATACAAACCAGCGAATGTATTCAGGATGATTCTGATAACCCATCCATCCCGAAATCGGGCCGGCAAAGGTGAAACCGGCCAATGCAAAAATAGCCGAAGTAAAACCCAGTGAGCATAAGGCTGTTCCAAAAACCGAACCTTTTCCCTGTTGCGCACTGGCAAACCTGAAATAAGTGGTTTCCATACCATAGGTAAGCACGATGAACAAAAAGGCAACATAGGCATACATTTCAGTGACAACCCCATATTCAGCCGGTACAAATGCCCGCGTATAAAGGGGAACCAAAAGGTAGTTAAGTAACCGGCCTACGATGGTAGGTAAACCATATATGGCTGTCTGTCCGGCCAGTTTCCTTAGAGGATTCAATGCATTCAGATTTTTAGTTGGTCAGCCACGGGCAGTTCCACATAAAAGCTGGTGCCCTCATTTAAGTGCGATTTAAAAGTGATTTCTCCACCCAGCGAAGTAACAATATTTCGGGCCATAGCCAGTCCCAAACCCATGCCGCCTGATTTGGTGGTAAAATTAGGCGAAAATACCTTTATTTGTTCTTCAGGGGCCATACCACTGCCATTATCGGCAATTTCAACCCTGTAAAATTGATCTACCCTGGTGAGTATTATAGAAATCACCCCATCCCTGCCTGTTGGAATGGCCTGAACGGCGTTTTTTATCAGGTTGACAAACAAGCGGGTAAGCTGCTTTTCGTCTGCCATAATCCATCGTGGTTCTCTATCCTGGTTGAAAACAATTTGAATGGATGGCAGGTCTTTGAAAAGCCGCATCACTTCAAGTAATGTAGCAGTCAAATCAATTTTCTCAATGTGTGCCTGAGGCAATTTGGCAAAATCAGAAAAGGCAGTAGCAATATCTGAGAGCGAATCAATCTGGAATATCAGGGTGCGGGTGGTACTTTCAAGTCGCTTATGCCAATCCGGTGCGTTTTCACGATAGGATTTAAACAAATGCTGAATACTCAGTTTCATAGGGGTAAGCGGATTCTTGATCTCATGGGCAACCTGACGAGCCATTTCGCGCCAGGCACTTTCACGTTCCGAACGGGCCAGTTGCTCGGCACTTTCGGCAAGTTTATCAATCATGAAATTGTACTCTTTAATCAAATCGCCCAATTCATCATTACGATTATATTCAATCTGCTCATTGGGTACCCCGAATTTAATGCTACTGAAGCGATTGCGGATCAATTGTAACGGGCGTGTAAAATAGATACCGACCAGTAGGGCTATTCCTATCGCAAAAACGGTTAGTAATATATAGATGTTTAAGAAAGCCACCAGAAAACTGGAAATTTCCTCCCTCAATTCCTGTTGTCGGGCAAAATAAGGCAGATTGATGTAGGCAATCAATTTGTTATCTGAATTGCGAAAAGGCAGGTAAGCCGACAGGTACTGGTAATGGCCGATGTTCTCATTGGTAAGGTAGCGGGTACGCTTATGGCCACTGAGCTCTATGAAGGCCTGTTGGCTCATTAAAGGTGACTTTATTCCCTGATCAAAAATCTGTGGACGCGATGAAGAAAGCAGAGACCCATCGGGCGCATAAAGATTGATATCGGTGAAAAAGACCAGCGAGAATTTAGTTAGTAACTCGTCCAGATATTCATTTTGCTGATTGGTCAATGAATCTGCATCCGAAAGTTTATGCTCCATCTCAATCAGCACCGAATGTGCTTTTTCGCTAAGCATATCCCGATTCTTTTGTGAATTCAGTTTGGATATGTTCCGGATGGTGTTTAGGCCTATTATTAGCGAGGAAAACAAAATGATACCGACCAGCATAAGTTGCAAGCGTGTTTTTAAATCCAGGTGACGGAAGCCAGTAGAATTTAGCGTTCGCGTGAGTACGGTAATGAGCAGAATTAACAGTATATGAAACGCAAACTGATAGGTAAAAGGCGCAAACAAATCCAGAAATTCATCTTTTGGGCGACTAACGATAATAGATGTCTCCGTGTCAACATTATAGAAAAGATGATTGTATCCGTTTCTGTCAAAATAGGCGCCATCTTTCAAATCACGGGCGTAATTGTCTTCTAACATGCTGTAAGGATATTCACCCAGAGTGCGGACCAGTTCCCCCTTCACATATATGGCATAAGAATAACCGGTGAGATCATTAAATTTTTTAACCGAGCGGTCGAGGAGTAATTCCAGATAACCCATTCCCTGGGATACATTTTTTTCGTTCAGTTCAATAATAACATTGGTTTCAACAGGTAAGCCTTTCCCGGAAGGAATGTTAATTTTAGATATATAGCTACTCGCATTATAGGATTCCCTTATATAAAACAACGTTGAACTGGCCGTAGGTTCACCAAGCATGGAAATGATTCGGTCGAAATAGTCATTACAACTGATTACCATATTCCTGGGTTTAACACTCAGCATCTTTTCCGGGAAGCATAATGTAATTTGAACATTATACCTGAACCAGTATCCGCTAAGGTAAAACTTTTCAATATACTCCTTGCAGGATTCTTCATTATCCGCATTCATATAGGCAGAGGCTATAAGTCGCTTTACCGTCGTATCCGCCATAATGTTGGCGGCAATATCATTATACAGATATTCAGCCATTTTATCCCGGTTTGAAGCCAGGCGTACTGCCAGTAAATGACGTTCGTTCTGTTCTTTATGGGTTTGATTTTTATAATGACTGTAACTGGATAATATTGTGAGTACCACAACCAGCAAGCCAATGGAGCTTACGGAGGGGAAGCTTAACAGATGACGGAATGTTAGCCAGAGTAGCCAGGTGTAAATCAAGAAAAGTGATTGGCTAAAGTAATCGGGAGAAGAGAAGCCGGCTAAATGAAAAACCAGATTGAAAAAGATAAGCAGAACCAGCAAATTGAGTAACAGGAACTTGTTGCCGACACTTTTATATACCAATCGGAGTAAGGGGTATGTAAAGAGAAAAAACGAGAATAATAACCCGGCAATGATAAAAAAGGCAATATAGCTATACACCGAGAATTCAAGGATATTGCTAAAATTCATTTCAAAGGTTGAGTTGATCGTCAGGGAATCTATCAACATTGAAATCAGAAAGAACAACAATATCACCAATGAGAGATAAACCAGAGAAACGAGCTTTTGAAAACGACCTTTAAGTTTAATCCGAAAACCTGTAAAGTAATTAAAGAATAGCCATCCACCAATTAAGCCAAAAAGGGTATTGATCAACAAATCACCCAGAGAGGGAAGGGCCACAGAAGTAGCGTAGGTAAAGGGATTAAAAAGTTCTGTCTGATATATTTTTGAGGGGAATTCAAAATAAAATTGCACCCATCTTAAAATAATTACATCGGCAAGAAATAAGAAGATGTAATACGCTTTTTGTCCGAAAAGGGGGAACTGTCTGTATAAATAATATAGGCTCAGAGTAATCAGTAAAAAAGACAAAAGATAGAATAGAATGTAAGCCGGAGCGTTGATGGGTGCAGCTACATCAGGCTGATTAAGGTAAAACAACACCTCTCCGGACTCATCTTTAATGGCAAAGGATGAAGGCTGTTGACTTATATTTACTGAAGGGGCAAGATTATATACCGGATTAAAACCAGCGCTGAGATAATCATTTTGATAGGGATATTGCTGTTTGATTAAATCACCAATTACGAAGGTGGTATTTCCCGATGAATCGCCGGCTAACTGGTAAAAGCCATTGCCGGTTTTTAATATGCGCGGTAGAGTGCCGGAATAAATGTCAGGAAAATAATCGTTGTCTGACCAATAAACCAGCTGTTCCTGCTCAAATACAAACAAATTATAGTTTTCAGGCAAATCCAGCTTTTCCGGTTCGTTGAACTTTCCTGCTTTAACGAGTGCTTTAACTTCACTGAGTAATTCAGCAGATTTTTTATAGCGTTCATTTAGCGTTGCGCTGAAGTCTGTAGTATTTTGGCTGATCTGTTGTTTTGAAGTTGTATGGTATTGAACAATTTCGGCCAGCGTCGCCAGCAGAAGTGCGAGCAACAATAATAGCCACCAATAATGCTTCCGGGAAAGAGGCTTCATGTAGAAAAATGCTTATAATCCTTTATTCATAAGGGTTTCAGGGTACACCAAATTTCACGCCATTTAACGAACGATTTTCGGTTTCGAGGGTAAAGGTACTAAACTATGCTTACAAATGCGTAAAATGCAGCTTTATGGCCTGTTTTGTTTTTTAAGTACATAAATCAGGCTGGAGTATTCGCCATTGCCTGTTTTCGCTTTTAAATTGGATTTAAATCCCCCAAAAAGGGCTTTTATATAGTTTGGGCTCCCCGTCATATGTTTTTCGCTTAATATCGATACATAATACGAATCAAATTTCATGGGCAAAATGGCGCTCACTTTAAAATCATATTTATTGGCCAACAGCTTTAGCGGCTGTCGCCTAAAATGAAACAGGTGACGGGGCACATCATAGGCTGCCCACCATTTTTTATAATGCGCTGCATCCGCAGAAGCGGGATTAGGCAATGCAACAAAACACACCCCATCTTTTTTAAGCAACTTTGACATCAGTTCAAAGCGGGCATTTAAATCTGAAACGTGCTCAAGTACGTGCCACTGTGTAATGATATCAAAACTAACCGGAGTAAGCTTTTTCAATTCTTCGAGACTATATACGTCAAGTCCATATGTCGATCGGGCAAAATCTCCCGACTTTTTATCGGGTTCCGCTCCGGTAACTTTATATCCTGATCGTTTGCATCTTGCGAGAAATTCACCAGTAGCACAGCCCAGGTCCAAAACATTTTTACCAGCGGAAAACCGCTGGAGTAATTTTACCTTCTTACCCAGGGTATAATTTCGAACCCATCGGTAGAGTTTACTGATAAAATCAGACTGTTTATTAGAATGGGAAATGTAATTTTCAGATTGGTAATATTTAGAAAGCTCCTGCTCCAAAGGCTGCGGATAGGTAATGAGTAAACCGCATTCTTTGCACTCAAGTATGGAAAATGGCTCACCGGTAAGGAAATAGTCTTTTAAATCCATGTAATGTTCCAGGCTATTGCTTCCACATACCTGACAATCAGTAGTTTGAATGGTTTGTTTCACGTGGAACGAGATTTTTTATTTGCTCAAATAGATGATTAGTACAGAAATATCGGCAGGCGAAATGCCATTTATCCGTGAGGCCTGACCAATGGTTGCAGGTCTCAATCTTGATAGTTTCTCCCTTGCCTCGAAAGATAATGAAGGCAGTTTGTGGTAATCGAAGTCCGCCTTCAGATGCATATCGTCATACTTAGAAAGCCGGTCTGCCAACTCTTTCTCCTTGTCAATATATCCCTGATATTTAATGAGTATCTCTGCTTCTTCTGCTACTTCGTCTGCAAGTTTTCCATATCCCTCAAAGTGATCCCGCAAAGCAGGAAGTGCATCAATCAATAGATTAATTGAAAGTTGAGGCCTGAGCAAAATGCCGGTTAGCTTTACCTTTTGAGTGATTGGTGCAGTATTGGCCGTTTCCAAATGCGGGTTTATCTCATCAGGAGTTACACTTAGATTATTGATAAATTTAATAGATGCTTCGATGGCTTGTTCTTTTTTTCTGACCCGTTCCAACCGTTCGTTAGAAGCTAAACCCAATGAATGGGCCAGTGGAGTCAGGCGGAGGTCAGCATTGTCCTGTCTCAGCAATATCCGATATTCAGCCCGGGAGGTAAACATACGATAAGGCTCATCTATGCCTTTGGTAATCAAATCATCAATCAATACGCCGATATAGGCTTCCGAACGCTTAAGTACAAAAGGCTCTTGTTCCCGTATCTTTAAGTGTGCGTTGATGCCAGCCATTATCCCCTGGGCACCAGCTTCCTCATAACCGGTTGTACCATTGATTTGTCCTGCAAAAAACAAATTTTGAATCAGCCGGGTTTCAAGGGAATAGTTAAGCTGGTAAGGGGGGAAATAATCATATTCTATGGCATATCCCGGCCTGAAGATACGCGCATTTTCAAACCCGGCCACACTACGTAACGCCTTAAATTGTATGTGTTCGGGCAAGGAGGATGAAAACCCATTAATGTAATATTCCACTGTTTCCCAACCTTCCGGTTCAACAAACAATTGATGATGGTCTTTATCGCTAAATCGGTCTATTTTGTCTTCAATTGATGGGCAATACCTTGGTCCCCGTCCTTCGATACGGCCAGCAAACATGGGCGATTCGTCAAAACCTTCACGCAGAATGTCGTGGGTTTTTTGGGTCGTATAAGTTAAAAAACAGCTTCGTTGCTTCTGAAGTAAGGGGGTGTCGGTAAAAGAAAACCGTTTTGGTTCAGTATCTCCTTTTTGTTCATCCATTCGGCTGAAATCAATACTTCTTCCGTCCACGCGAACCGGGGTACCGGTTTTTAGCCGCGCAGATTCAAAGCCCAGAGCCTTCAGATTCTCGGTAATACCCTGAGAAGCCTTATCGCCCATTCTTCCTCCACCAAATTGCTTGGTGCCCACATGAATGATCCCGTTCAAAAAAGTACCATTGGTCAGGATTACAGTCTTAGAGTAAATGGTATGTCCCATAGCTGTTTTTACTCCATCGATAACATTATCCTTAACACTTAATCCGGTTACTGTATCCTGCCAAAAGTCAACATTGGGAGTGGCTTCCAGCATGAGTCGCCATTTTTCGGAAAAACGCATGCGGTCGCTCTGGGCCCTGGGACTCCACATGGCAGGTCCTTTCGATTTGTTGAGCATGCGGAATTGTATCATGGTATGATCGGTGACTATACCTGAATATCCACCCATAGCATCAATTTCTCTAACTATTTGCCCTTTAGCAATGCCACCCATGGCTGGATTGCATGACATCTGGGCAATGGTGGTCATGTTCATGGTGATGAGTAATACCGATGATCCCATGTTGGCTGCTGCCGCTGCAGCCTCACTTCCGGCGTGGCCGGCACCTACTACAATTACATCGTATTCTTTGAACATTTAATTTGTTTCACGTGGAACAGTGCCATCATCAGCTTGAAAGATAGCATACTACCCTTGTTTTAAGGGGTGCAAAGGTAGTTAAAAAAATAATTTAGTAATCTGAACGCAGGAGTTGCAGGTAAAGATCCTCTTTTTGGCGCATGATTATCGTTTCAGCCTTGCGTTTATCCTTGTATCCACAAAGGTGTAAAAGGCCATGTACCATTACACGATTGAGTTCTTCATTGAAAGAATGGTGAAAGATTTTTGCATTCTCTTTCACCCGGGTAATACTTATATAGATATCCCCTGAAATCATGGGGAATTCGCAATAATCAAAGGTAATTACATCAGTCAGGGTATCGTGAGCAAGATATTGTACATTCATTTGATGTAAATATTCGTCGCTGCAAAAAATATAATTCAATGTCCCTGCAACCTTCCCTTCAGCTTCAATGACCTTCATCATCCATGCCCGCCTTTTTCTGACCTCACGCAATCTGAAATTTATTGATTCACTAAAGAAAAACAGGCTGTTGGGCATACGAAATCAGGGATTAAGCGGTATGGTAATAAAATAGGCATTTACCTTGTCGCGGTAGTAACCTTTGAGCGAAGGCGGAATGGTACGCAGCAGCTCCGTTTCCCGCGAAGGAAGGCCAATGCTATCGAAAAAGGTAGCAGGGTCCGGTTTGGGTATGTCCCTTGCTTCCGTGGATTCCCGCTTTTCTTCTTTTTCACGTTGCATTTCAGCTTTCTCTGATTCGAGTAAACGGGTTAAAATTTCCTGTTGCCGACGCATGGTAGACTCATTCAGCAATTTATTTACAAGATCAGATTCGGTTTGTTCCATTTCTTTTATCATCTTGTTCATGCCCTTATCGTCCAGTATGCCATCTTTAATCAGTTCCTCCCGATATTGTTGTAATTGTCGCCTTAAAGCTTCCTGTTCAGCCGCCATTCTGGCCAATTGTTCACTCATTGACGACTGCCCGCTTTGCCCCTTCTCGCCTTTCTTTCCCTCCTTCATACTCTTTTTCATGGCTTCCATTTGCTCATTTAATTTCTGCTGAAGCTGTTTCATGGTTTTCATTGAAGGCTTTCCGGCACCAGGCATAGGACAGCTTTTCCCGGATTTCCCGGATTTCATCTGGCTCATACTTTGTTGCATCTGATTCAGGGATTCAGCCAGCATTAGTGCAAGGTTGTTGATAGAAGTCATCACAAACTGCTGTTTACCCATTGCTGCCGGAACCGAACGGGAAGTGAGCAATTCAAGTGTAGTAATGATGTTATTATTAATGGCTGAAATTTCCCGGTTTACGAAGGGCTCAATCATCGACTGTCGCTTGCTTAATGCAAACAATGAATCTTCAACTACTTTTAGGTTGTCCTGAATGTTTTTCTGCTTTTCTGCAACCTCAGGATATTTAGGGCTGTTGATGGGCGTATTTGAAAGACGTGAGATTAAAGCTTCCTGATCGAAAGAGGAACGTACCAGATTCTCGAGAATCAGGCGCAGCGCATTGATGTCTTCACCAAGCGCCTCTTCTTCCATTTCCTGCTGCATTTCGAAGAGCTGTTCACTCATTTTTTGCATTCCTTCTGAAGCTTCATTTTGCTTACCTGAGGCCTGTTTCATTTTTCCCTGTTTCAGATTTTCGCCCGATTGCTCGAGGCTCTCTTCTGTCTGTTGCTGCTGCTCTTCAGGGATTTTAAACGATTCATTGGGTTCTTCAAGTGCCTTATTGTCCTTTTCAAGTTCTTTTAGTTTGTCCTTAATTTCATCGAATTCCTTGTTAATCTTCTCCTGTTTTTGAGTTAAAGCTTCTTTTTCTTCTTTCTTTGCACCGGCTGTTTCTTCGGCTAATTTTTTTTGTTCTTCAGCCAGAGCTCGTAACTTTTCAATACTCTCAGTAAGTTTTTTATCAAATTCCAGTTGCTTGAATAGTTCCAGATTCCGGTCAATGGACTTTTCAAGATCTTCGCTACTTAGTTGAATTTTTTCCATTACTTCTGATAGCTTATCCTTGTCCAGATTATCCAGCATCTGCTGCAACTCCTCAAACATTTTTTTCATTTCATCAGACATAAGCTCATTGAAGAGTTTTTCCAATTGTTGTTGCTTCTCAAGCAACTGCTCATTCATTTCTTTATACTGCGATTCCTTTTGATTGGCTTTATCATTCTGCTCCTTTACCTGCTCCATCTGTTGCTGAAGTGCTTTCTGCCTGTCAAGTAATTGCTGAATTTGCTGTTTATCCTGGTAGTTAAGGTTCTTTTTTTCCATCAGGTTCTTACGGATCTCCTGAACATCTTTTTGTATAGCCTTTGCTTCCTGCATTCCTTTTTTGAGTTCAGCTTCAATATTATCCCTGTTTTTTTCCAGCGATTTATTAATTTCATCCAGGGTGGGAAGCTTGTAGCTCATTTTTTGAGATCGGGTTGACTTACTGCCATTGATACCATCGTTGTCCCAAACTTCAAAATAATACACCACTTCATCACCGGGCAAAACCTTCAACGAAGTTAGATCTACATAGTGATAAAATAACTGTCGTGTATTTTGAATCTCAATATTAACGTTAGAAGAGGTTTCAGGTGTTTCGCCTTCGGAAGTTTTGACACTCATGGTATAATTTAGACGTTTAAATCCATAATCATCTTTGATTAAACCTTTAAAATACAATCTGTTATCGTAAACAGAATCCCGATATTCTTCAACCTGAATAATGGGATATAAGTCTGGTATTATGTTGATGAAGAAGGACATCGAATCGGCACCCTGCATATATTCATTGCCCAGGCTTACCGCATAAGGGGTAGGTTTCATAATGCGGCTTTCATAGCTAAGGCTGTTGGACCTTTCATTTATCTGTAAAATCCTCGTTTCTTCATTTACTGTTAACGAAAGTTCGCGGGTATCCCGGGTGGCAAACTTCCAGGTAACTCTACTCCCTATCGGTATTGTAATGTCACCTGCATTTTTCAACAATTCATTTTCGATGCCTGTATAAGGGGGGTAATCCACCTGAAGGGCAAAATTAAGAATGGTAGGTCGCGGGTGAACAATTAATTCATAATCACTACTAAAGTAGCCCGCTGCCTGAAAGTTGAAGCGCTGACTGCGCTGGATTTTGCTAAAAGTATAGGAATAGCTGGTCATGCTTTCCTTATCCATTTTTATCTCACTTCCATTGGTCATCAGATAAACTTCATTGGGAATTTCAGCACCGTTCAGCTCTATTTGAAGGGTAAAATCCTCATGCTGAACGGCGGTAAGGTTTTCATTTTTGATATTTATTTTGAATGGTAAAGGCTTTTCGAAAACCATGGAATGGTTTAAAAGCCGGGTACCCGGATCTATAATTTTTCCGGGAGCAAACAGCAACAATGCAGCCAATATCAGTAAAGGGGGAAGGGCGTAAACCATATACCTACGGTTCTTTCGTAGGTCTATGGCAGAAACAAAAGGTACGGGTTGTAACAGATTTGCTTTTTGATTAATCCCAGCCAAAATCAGATCCCGATGCTCCGGTTCAGAGACAGATAATTGATTGAGCTGTAATGTGTTAAGTAGTAAGTCTTTCACATTTGAAAAATGCCGGCCAATTATATCAGCCGCCATAATATGAGATATACGTTTACCAAATTTACTTAATTTCGCCAGAGGAATAGCCACAAAACGAACAATAATAATCAACCCGCCCGCCAGATAGGAATAAAATAGCAGGGTGCGAATCATTGGAGAGAACCAGGCCACCGATTCAAGTAAAGTAATAAGCAAAAAGAAGCTTCCAAGCAATGCAATACTATATAATCCCCCTTTTATAAGTTGATTAACATAGTACTTGCGGATAAATGCATCCAGCTTGTCAATGAGTAAATTATAGTTGTTGTTCATTATTTGCATTAAGCAGGTTAAAGGTATAACGCATACTGTTTTCCAATGTTTTGCAGGTAGGTGCAAAATTAGCCATTAAATGCATAGTAAGTCATCTGATAAAGTGAGGTAATTAAAACCGGCAATATCAGGAATGTGAATAAAGGATCATTTGGCATCAAAAACTTCGATCCCACTCCAATCATCAGCTATCCCTTTCTGTTGGAAATTGCGGCACCGGTTAATATAGAAAAGGGCGACCGCATCACTTGAGTTAAGTGCGACTACCTCAGAAAATATTTTTTCTGCCTCTTCAAACTGCTTATTCTTGTATAGTTCTATTCCCTTGCTATACAATGGCATAGATGCAATTTTAAGCGCTTTTATCTCGTCAGGATCACCGTCCAGAAGCTCAAACATATATACGGCCTCCTTTTTGCCCTTTACACGGGCGATATCCAGGAAGCGAAAATTGTAAGCAGCGGGATTCTCCAGCTTGATCAGGGTGTCTTCACTGATGATGATGGAGGAATGGTAAATTTTAGTCAGGCCTTCCAGACGGGCAGCAAGATTAACTGCATCTGAAATCACCGTGCCATCCATACGCCCTTCCCCACCAACCACTCCCAGCATCAGATTACCGGTATGCATTCCTATGCCGGAATCAATGGGGGGTAAATTTTGATCAATGCGGTCTGCATTAAATTGTTTGAGCATTTTGCGCATCTGTATGGCTGCATTCAGTGCATTGTCCGGTTTATCATGAAATAACGCCATAATGGCATCACCGATAAATTTGTCAATAAACCCATTGTTATTCCCGATTATGGGTTCCATGTAGCCAAGATAATGATTGATGAAATCAAAATTTTCTTTAGGCGTCATGGATTCTGACAATTCTGTAAATCCGCGAATGTCTGAAAACATCACGGTCATCTCTTTTTGAACCTGATCACCCAATTGAATATCCACGATATCCTTTTTGTCGAGGAACTCTAGAAACTGCCGTGGAACAAACCTGAAATATGCCTCATTCAGTCGCGAAATATGATTTATGTATTCACTCAACTGCGAGCTCATCACATTGTAGCTTTCTGACATAATTCCCACCTCATCATTGGTACGAACTAAAGTATAATGCCCCATCAGCCCCTCCCCTGTTTTTACCATACTTCTTACCAGATCATTCACAGGCTTTACAATGCCCTGGGTTGACCAGTTTACAAAAAATAAAATATAGATGAATGAAACCAAAATACCGCTGAAGATACCAAAAAACATCACGGTATTGTCGATTGCGGTGATGTAATAAAGACCGGATAATCCATAATATGAGTCATCGCTTACCGGTAAAATTACATCTATAATGCTGCCAAGCATAACACGTGTTTCATTTGGAGTTGGATTTTTTACATCTGAAACGGGTGTCAGACTCAGGATAAGATATAGCATTACAATTGCAAGTGGAAAAAGCGTAGTCATTGCACTCGCAATATAAAGCCGGTTTCTGATTTTGCCTGTACTGCGCCCAAAAATTCTTTTCTGAAGTTCGGAAGGCGTGAAAATATGTTCCAGATAGCGAATGTGCACCAAATGTTTTTGCCAGAAATAGATAAACAATACGCTCAGCATTGAAGCCACTACAGATACAAAGAGAAAATTGGTCAACATGCTCTGTGTAATGGCATCCATACTTTCCCTGGAAAAGATGAGCGTATAAACCATGAGCAGGTGAATTATGGTGAAAGCTATAAATACGATTCCACTATTTAGCAAAGGTGTTCTTAATATATATTTTCGGCAAAATCGGTATAACCGGGGCGAAATGACCTTACCTTTTCGTTTTCGCTTGAAATATCTTTTAAAAGGAATATTTACTGCCACTCCCACCAGGGGTGTGATAAGAACCAGAATATTAAATAAATTGGATAACGATCCGGATAAACCACCCCGGCCGGATGGGGTAGGCTCATATTCAAAAGATAAGTGAATGACATTGGGATCATCTTCGACAATATTTCCCTTATTGCTAACAGGGGGGGTGGAATCAACTCCGGAGCTGTCAGTAAATGCTGGAATATTATTCTGAGCCGGTTGAAGGGTGTCAGATAATGCTTCCTTAAAACCTGAACGTTTACTCAACTGCGGAAAGCTTTTGATTGCCATAAACCCAAGCAGCGGAAGCACCAGCATGAAATACATAAGTAAAGGCAACAGGTAAATTCTGCCAACTTTATACCTGGGAATTTTTATATTTTTCATGATGATTTAATAAACTTTCTACCTTGAATAAAGAAGAGGTAAAATATTAACAAGGCTAACAAAATTAGCAATTATTTCTTATAAAGTAATTCAGGAAGAAGATGGATTGCGAATCCATAGCTGTTGCTTTAATCCTGTTAAGGCTGATTTAGTATATTTGCAGTGTTTTTAACATTGAATCATGAAAGAAGTTCGTGTAAGATTTGCCCCCAGCCCTACCGGGGCACTGCATATTGGCGGTGTGCGCACCGCTCTGTACAATTACCTTTTTGCCCGCAGGCACAATGGAAAATTTTTGCTTCGCATTGAAGATACCGATCAGGCCCGCTTTGTGCCCGGAGCCGAGGCTTACATTATTGAAGCCCTGAACTGGTGTGGCATTCATTACGATGAAGGCGTGGGTAAGGATGGGCCACATGCCCCCTATCGCCAGAGCGAACGCCAGGAAATGTATAAGCAATATGCCGATCAGTTGATTGCTACTGGAAAAGCCTACTATGCTTTTGATACGCCTGAAGATTTGGAACAGATGCGTGAGCGCCTGAAAGCCAAAGGTGTAGCTACGCCTCAATACGATGCATTTACCCGTGGCGAAATGGTAAATTCGCTTACGCTGGATGCTGCCGAAACGCAGCAAAGGCTGGATTCAGGTGCACCATACGTGATTCGCATTTTGATTCCTGAAAATGAGGAAGTGGTGGTTAATGACCTTATCCGCGGAGAAGTTGTTGTGGATTCATCGCGACTTGATGATAAAGTGTTGTTTAAGTCGGATGGCATGCCTACTTACCATCTGGCCAATATTGTGGATGACCATCTGATGGAAATTACGCATGTTATCCGTGGTGAAGAGTGGTTGCCGTCTGCCCCGCTGCACGTGCTGCTATATAAATATTTGGGCTGGGAACCACCTTTGTTTGCCCACCTTCCCCTCTTACTGAAACCCGATGGCAACGGCAAACTAAGCAAACGTGATGGTGACCGCCTCGGATTTCCGGTATTTCCACTGAAGTGGACCGATCCGAAAACCGGTGAAGTCTCTTCGGGCTATCGTGAATCTGGCTATCTGCCCGATGCTTTTGTGAATATGCTGGCGCTGCTGGGCTGGAATCCCGGCACTGAGCAGGAAATATTCAGCATGGATGAACTGGTGGATGCCTTTTCTATGGAAAGGGTGGGCAAATCGGGCTCAAAATTCGATCCCGATAAGGCCAAATGGTTCAACCACCATTACCTTTCGCAATTGCCTGATGCTGAAGTTGGGGAACTGCTAAAAGGTATTTTGACAGAAAAAGGATTATCCTTCGACCAGAATTATCTAATAAATGTTGCCGGTTTGGTAAAGGAGCGCGCGGTACTTATCCCTGATTTATGGGAGCAGTCTTATTTCTTCTTCGTGGCTCCTAAAACCTATGACGAAAAGGTAAAACAGAAATTCTGGAAACCGGAAACCCCGGCCCTGCTTCTGGATTTGATTGCCTTTTTTAAACCACTTACCGATTTTTCCACCGGGAATCTGGATGAATCGCTGAAAGCCTGGATTCAGGGCAAAGGCCTTGGGATGGGACAGGTAATGAATACTTTGCGTCTGGTGTTGGTGGGTGGCAGTTTTGGCCCCGGCGTGGCGGCAATTGCGTCAACGTTGGGGAAGAAGGAAGTAACGGAGCGGATAGGGAGGGCTCTGGAGGGAATTTCTAATTTCTAAAATCTAAATCTAAACCTTAGCCTCAACCTTAATCTCAATTTTCAAATTTTCAAATTTTTTAAATCCTTTCATGAACGGCGACCCCCTACTCTACCGTAAACTGGACGAACATGGTATTCTGTTTGAGTATCATGAGCATCCGGCTGCTCCTACCATCGAAATTGCAGTACAATACTGGAAAGACATTGAGGAAACCACTCACTGTAAAAACCTGTTTTTCAGAAACCATAAAGGAAACCGGCATTATCTGGTAATCTTTGACCACCGGCAGAATCTTGCCATTCACGATCTGGAAAAGCGCCTGAAACAGGGAAAGCTTAGCTTTGCTTCGGAGCAACGGATGCAGAAATACCTGGGTTTGTCACCAGGTTCGGTCTCCCCTTTTGGTCTGATTTACGATGAGCAGCATCATGTACATCTATTCTTAGACGAGAACCTAAAAAAGCTGCCCAAAATCAGTTTTCATCCCAATTTGAATACCGCTTCACTGGTGATTGCCTTCAGTGATTTTATAAAATTCCTTGAAGCTATGGGAAATAGCTACGAATTTATTCAACTTTACGACGACCTTTAAGCTGCCGACTGCCCATGCGACCCGGAAAAATTGCCCTGTTTATTTTTACTGTCCTTGGCTTGCTATTGCTTATTTCAGTGTTCAGTACCTCCGATGATGGAAAAAGTAGTGGCATTGAGTTACCCGGGATTAAAGTAAAATATCCGACCACTTCAGGATTTCTTCAGGAGCAAAAGGCAGAAGCCAATCTATTGGCAGACAGTATTGTACATGCCATTGAAGCGGTGTTGCCAACAGAAGAATTCAAGCCGTCTATTCCTGATTTTTCAAAAATGGATACGGCTCGCTTGCTGCGCATTTCCTGGCCGGAAAATCAGGGAACCTTTGTAAGTGAGTTACATGCATATCTGGAAAGTGACCGCTGCCGCATTTTGCATTATGGTGATTCACAATTGGAAGGTGACCGTATTTCGGGTTACCTGCGCAACCGGTTGCAAGGCATTTATGGAGGTACCGGACCTGGATTTTTACCTATAAAACAGGTATATGAGCAACTCGCCGCCGAAATTACTGTTACCGACAACTGGTTGAGGTATGCCGTATTTGATCCCACACAGGCTAAGTTACCGGATATGAATTACGGGGTTTACGCTTCGGTTTCGAGATTCACGCCGATAGAAATTTCGTATGAAGACATTACGCAAACTGAACCCTTGCCAATGTTAACAGCAGGAATTACCATAAGGCCATCGGGCAAATCTTTTTCCCGGCTTAAACAATTCAACCACATTGGCTTACATTATGGAAATGCGCTGGCTCCTGTGGAGGTGGGCGTTTTTGTCAATGGTGAGCTGATAAAAGAAAGTATCCTGATTGCTGATGGTGCTTACCATTGTTTTGAGATTGTTACCGGCAGCACCCCAGACGAAGTACACTTAGAACTGTCAGGTTCGGTAAGTCCTGACTTCTATGGGCTTACGCTGGACGGGGAAAGTGGGATACAGTTGGATAACATTGCCATGCGGGGAGCATCGGGAACTATTTTCAGCAAAATGAACACCTATGGTTTCAACAGAATGGCAGCAATACTTGATCCAAAGATTGTCATTTTACAATATGGCGGCAACACCGTACCTTACCTCAAAGATTCGGTTGGAGTGGAGAATTACACCCGTTACCTTTCCGGTCACATCAAGTGGTTGCACAACCGCCTGCCAGAAGGAGTGTTTTTATTCATTGGTCCGGGCGACATGAGCACCCTGGTAAATGGGAATTATGTCACCTATCCGCTTCTCCCCTATCTTGATCAGCAATTGAAAAAACATTGTTTAGCGAATAGGGTTGCCTACTGGAGCATGTTTGAGGCTATGGGTGGCGAAAATTCCATGCAATACTGGGTGGAACAGGAATTGGCCGCCAATGATTATACCCATTTTTCACCCAAGGGTTCACGCATCATTTCCGAGCTATTTTTTAATGCTTTATACCTCGAACTTTCCCGATGAAAATAACCGCTTCCCTCCTGCTCTTCTTTTTTACGCTTTCGCTGAATGCTCAGGAATTTGTGCTCGATAGTGTGTTATCCGCCGACAGCAGTTTGATTCATGAAAAATACAATGTGATCACTTATGCGGATTCTTCTCAGGCTTTTATCCGCTTTTTTAATAAGCTGGATAGCGTGTATCAGGGTGAAAACACCAGGGTGCATATCTTTCACATCGGGGGATCGCATATTCAGGCTGATATCTATTCAAACAAGCTGCGTACTTACCTGCAAAATATGAATCCCGGCGCACAGGCTCAGCGGGGCTTTGTATTCCCCTTTCATCTGGCATCGACCAATAATCCCCTGAACTACCGTATTGAAGGCAACAAACAGCGCTGGGAGCGTTTCAGAAGCTCTGTTAAAAGGGAAAACTCACTATGGGGACTTTCAGGCATTACCGTGGCGTTGACCGATACCATTGATACCTTGCGAATCGCTGCCAATTATAAGAACTACACCCTTCAGCCTTATACTTTTGATCGTATTCGGATATTTTATGATGCACCTCACGCAGCGTTCTGCATAAGGGTGCTCGATTCGCTCAACTTTATTGTCAGCGAAAAAAGAGATACGCTGGTCGGATTTGTTGAATATCAACTAGATAAAGAAACGGAAACCCTCGCTCTCGAAATCCAGCGCACCGATTCTACCGGAAATCCGCAATTCAAACTGATGGGCTTTGAGCTGATGAACGATCATTCGGGAGTGGAATTTACCTCCATCGGGCTAAATGGCGCCAGTTTTGAATCCTACAGCCGCTGCACTGCCTTTGAACAACAGCTCTCTGTCTATAAACCCGATCTGTTTATCATTTCCATAGGCACCAACGATGCTTATACACCTGATTTTGATTCGTTGAAATTCGAAGCGTATTATGAAGCCTTTTTGCAGATGATCTGGCGGGTGAACCCGGATTGTGCGGTTTTGCTAACTGTGCCCAACGATGTGTATTATAAGAAGAAACATCCAAACAAAAACACTCGAATTCAGCAATCCATTATTCATCGCCTGGCCCGGAAGCATGAAATGGCTGTGTGGGATTTTTATGCGGTGATGGGAGGGCTGGGCGCTTCCCAGAAGTGGTACATGAAAAAGTGGATGCCCCGCGACAGAATTCACTTTACATCCATTGGCTACAGCATAAAAGCCGATTTATTATTGGAGGCGCTGCTTATACAGTGGGAAAAATCCTGCGGTTATGAAGCAGGGGAGGTGTTGAACTCAATAACGCGGAAGCATGAATAGGCTAAAGGAAATATTTGCTTTTTCGGAGGCGTTTCCCCTGATTTTTACTCAGGCCAGCTTCTGGATTTTCTTTGCTATTGTTTATCTGGGGTTTGCGCTGGTTTACAGCCGGAAAAACGTGAGAAATGCTTATTTGCTCCTTGTTTCACTTTTTTTTTATTATAAAACCAGTGGTGTTTTTGTTGGATTGCTCGTATTTACTACCCTAAGTAATTACGGGATAGGATGGTGGATTTTTAAAAGTAAGGCCAAATCCCTGAAACTTGCCCTGCTCTCGCTAAGCGTGGCACTTAACCTGCTGATATTGGGCTACTTCAAATACGCTTACTTCATCACCGATTCCATCAACTATATTTTTAATGCCGGTTTTGAGGTAAACCACTGGCTGGCCGAATGGGGCAACAGCCTTAGCCGGAGCACCTATTTTACGGTGGATAAAATTATTCTGCCCGTTGGGATTTCGTTTTTTACCTTTCAAACCATTACCTATTGCGTGGACATTTATCGCGACAAGCTGAAGCCGGTAAATTCGGTGATTGATTTTGGATTTTTCGTAACTTTTTTCCCTCAACTGGTGGCCGGGCCTATTGTGCGGGCAGGGGAGTTTATACCCCAAACGCGGCGCGAAACCCGCATCAGCCGGGCGGAATTCAACATGGGTACCCTGATGATTCTCAAGGGGTTGATTAAGAAGATGATTTTTGCCGATTACATTGCCATGCACTTTCTGGATAAGGTGTTTGATGCCCCTTCCATGTTCTCGGGCTTTACCAACATTATGGCGATGATTGGCTACTCCCTGCAAATTTATGGCGACTTCTCCGGCTATACCGACATTGCCATCGGCCTGGCACTGCTGATGGGTTTCCGTCTGCCCGAAAATTTCAATTCGCCTTACAAAGCTTTGAATTGCGGTGATTTCTGGAAACGCTGGCACATCTCCCTCTCTTCATTTCTTAAGGATTACCTCTACATTCCCTTAGGCGGAAACCGCAAAGGTTCGGTAACTTCGTTTGTGTTCACCGCTATTATTATTGGCGGTATGCTTATCGCCTTTGGCAACCTTACCATCGCGCTGATTGTGGGTGGATTGGTGGTGGTTTCGTCGATGCTGGCGTATTTTATACCATCGGTAAACCGCAACATCGTCACCAATATAAATATAATGCTCACCATGCTGATTGGTGGCCTGTGGCATGGTGCTTCATGGAAGTTTGTAATCTGGGGCGGACTGAACGGCCTGGGTATTGTTTTTTACAAATACTGGCGCCAGATTAGCCCCTGGGAAAAGGTGAACAACCGTCTTTCGGTCATCTGGAAAATTGCACTAACCTTCGCCTTTATTACTTTTACCCGGATTTATTTCCGTGGCGTAAGCATGGAGCACATTGCGCAGTGGTATCGTCAGGTAGCCGGCAATATGGACTGGGCCAATGCCTTGAATGTGCTGATGGCTTATCGCCTGGTTTTTGTGGTGATGTTGCTGGGCTATATCAGCCATTGGCTGCCTTACCGCACCAAAGCCCAAATTGCTGATCTGTATGGTCGCAGCCACATCTCGGTGAAAGTGATTGCCGCGGTGTTAACGGGCGTGTTGTGTTATCAGGCCTATTCGGCAAGCTTTCAGCCATTTATTTATTTTCAGTTTTAGGGGTAAAAAACCACGCAAAGGCGCGGAGACGTAATGAAACGCAAAGATGTGTGGGTTTCCTGACAGGGATACGGTGAAAATCTTCAATCCGGCTGAATTTCCCTGCCCGGGGAACTGCCTGGCGTTGAGGAAATGTTCCCTGACAGGGTTATGGTGAAAATCTACAATCCGATAAAACTTTCTGACTGTGGAACTGCCTGGTGCTGTTGAGATGTTACCCGGACGGATAATACCCGAAGATTTTGCAGGATTGAAAATTTTCAACTTCTCCGGGCTTTAGCCCGGTGCAAAATGCTTTGCCCGCCTTTATTGGCTTTAGCCGAAAATGTTTTTCAATGTTTTAAGAGTTCTGCTATCTCTTGTTTTAATGCAGGCAATTGGTGAACGCGAAAAAACAAATATGAGATTGGACTTTAAACCGTATTCAATGCTATCTCACTTTTCGAAGTTTTCTGACTGAAGATGGTCTTCTGCTGCTGTGAATGATGCCAAGTATGATAATTTCGGAGGCAATAATTTTATAAATGACAAGCCAGCTCATGCATACCGCTTTGCGGTAGATTTTTGATAGAGTGGGGATTTCTTCACATTCGCAGAACGAAAGTGGATTCCGTTCAATACGTTCTATGGTTTCCATGATTTTATCACCCACTCGTACCGCATTTATAGGTTGACGTTTCACGAAAGCAATAAATCCGACAATATCATTATGGTTTTGGAGCGCGTTTTCACTTACTCTGACTGAATAAGTTTTTGGAGCTTTTCCTTTTGTGTTGCCCATCTTTCTTTCGTTTCGGCAAAACTTAATGTTGATGAATCATCGGCAAATTCAACCCATATTTTAAAATCTTCTTCACTTATGGGCGCTCCGGGTAGCGCATAGGAACTCAAATCAGGTTCTTTTACAATCCTTATCAGGTGTTTATCCTCTAGCTCTTTTAGCATGAGATAAGCTTTGTTATCCTTAAGTTCTATTTTCAGGGTTCTCATAGGTTAATCGTATTCAGTCCAAAGTATTTAACACAAAGATAATGTATAAAGTTTTAGGATGGTCGTTCAGAATTATATTTGATGTCTTCGCTTACAGGGGTTATGGGCAAAACCTTCCTGCCGGGGGGGCTTTCCGTAACCTTCTCCGTTGCTAAGTCCGGTGCCAAATGCCTGGCCTTCTTCTTGGCTTTAGCCGAAAATATCTTTCAATATTTTAAGAGTTCTGCAATCTCTTTTTTTAGCGACGGCAAATGACGAACAATAGTCCCCCAAATAATTTCATTGTCAATCTTATCATATCCATGTATCACGCGATTTCGCATACTTATTATTTGTCTCTTGCTCGAAATGGTAATTTCCGGGTTAAATTTATCTATTCGACTCATTGCTTCTCCTATAATTTCAAACTCGCGTTCAACCGCCCGGCGCAGCATCTTATTTTCCATATAGATTTTGAATTCCCGGGTATCACCAAGGAAACTCTCAATGGAGTTGATAGATTAAAAAATATCAAACAGAAATTTCTTTATCTCACTTTCCATAAATCAACTTTTTTGTTCGGTTAATGGAGTCAATAAAGTATGGATTTGACAGTGATTTATCGGTAACCAGATCTACTTGACGATGAAAGATGCTTTCAAACTTATCGGCTAAAGTAAAATAAGCGTCCGCGTAGTCACCATAGTCCATCGGATTGAACGAAACCAGAAGATCTACATCACTGTTGTCGTTAAATTCATCGGTACAAATTGAACCAAATGCAAACAAAGACCTGACATTATGCAACTTACATAATGCACTGATTTTATCTAAGTTATTTGCTAAAAGACTATGCATCTGGCTGTTTTTTATAAAGATACAATAATCATGAAAGCCAATACACTATTCCGTCACCACCGCCATCACCGCGAAGGTCCCCAGCCAGTGCTCGCCGGCATAATCGCCATCGGCTACATTGGGCAGGGTGGGGAATTATTCCAACTGGGACCTCGCCTTAATTAGAGGAGAATGTACCTAATGCATGAAGATTTTGGATGGTCTTTCAGAATTATATTTGAATATTTACTGCTATGTTCCACTTTGTTTTTCTACTTCCTTTAAAATTTTTTCTATTTGCTTTCTGTTTTCGTCAAGGTAGTTAACAG
>Ga0265295_1001937_pt1 | contig 34674 bp, 30 predicted proteins | sample Munlansysbiofilm_FD_192503 | JGI IMG/M metagenome (GOLD analysis project Ga0265295, IMG submission 192503) | Leachate microbial communities from a municipal landfill in Southern Ontario, Canada - Methane capture system biofilm | ecosystem: Engineered > Solid waste > Landfill > Unclassified ... | reverse complement strand
GAAGACGGGAACTATCCTGAGCGCGAAAAAGCTGGGACAGATGCGCATGAATTGGGTAACCGCCGCCGACATCTCGCCCAACGGCAAGTATATTCTGGTAAAAAACTACGGTGGCATCAAGCGCTTTCGGCGATGTCGCAGCATAGTGAAAGCACTAAGCAAAAAGGGCAAATATCTACCCTATCATCTTGAGCCTCAGGGAGAAGCAATTTGCTTTGATGCCCGGGGCAAAGGCTACTATACGCTTAGTGAAGCCTCAGATAGCAGCCCTCAGGCTCTATACTATTACAAATGAGCTTGCTGCCGTGCCAATACACTGCTGAAGCATTTGAACCACAAGAGAGTAACAAAAAAGGGCGGCAAAATACCGCCCTCTATGTGATTGATAAGTTTTATTTATTGAACAGATTTGCCATAGTCTTCACCGAGCCCAGCAGAGCAGAAGATTCGTAGGGCAGGACCACGGTCTTATCACCTTGCTGAACCAATCCCTGGAAGGCCTCGATATATTTCAGGGCAATCTGGTATTGGGCGGGATCGGCTCCGGATTCTTTGAGAGCTTCCGCTACCAGCAGGATGGATTTACGTTCCGCATCTGCTACCAGGAGCTTGGATTGAGCTTCACCATCCGCACGAGCGATCTTAGCTTGGCGTTCACCTTCCGCCACGCGGATCTGATATTCTTTCTCACCGTCTGCAGTAAGGATTTTGGCACGTTTGTCACGTTCCGCCCGCATCTGTTTCTCCATGGCGTTGCGGATCTCTTCCGGGGGTTGGATTTCTTGCAGTTCCACCCGGTTAACCTTCACGCCCCACTTATCGGTGGCTTCATCCAGAATGATACGCAGCTTGTTGTTCACCGAATCCCTGGAGGTAAAAGTGAGATCCAGACTAAGCTCGCCGATAACGTTACGCAGAGAGGTCTGAGTAAGCTTCTCAATGGCCTCGGGGAGGTTACCGATTTCATACACGGCTTTATAGGGATCCGTGATCTGGAAATAGAGCAAGGCATTGATGTTCATGGACACGTTGTCTGCGGTGATCACATTCTGCCGCGGAAAGTCGTAAACATTCTCCCGCAAGTCTATGCGATTCTCTACTTTTTGTGCCACGAAGACATTGCCACGATAGTCCGTTTTATTGTAGCGCCAATGAATTGGCCTCACTTTATCGAAGATCGGAATTACGATGTGCAAGCCGCTGGGCAGAGTGCGATAGTATTTGCCCAGGCGTTCTATGATAACCACTTCCGCCTGACGCACCACGATGATGCCCCGGGCAATAAATATGATTACCAAAAGAGCAAATGCCAATACAAGATATAAGGAGAACATTTCCACCTCCAACCTTAATTTTATAGTTTTTTCAAGTATGGACATGGCAGATTATCTGGCAAGGGAAATATCGCTACCGTCTGCCAATACTGTATCCAAAAATACACAAAGGCAGTGCCCGATATCCCCTTGGCACTGCCCAAGTATATTGCTTATAGTGCTTTAGAAATATTCCCCATTTGCGGGGTCATTACATTTTTACGCTCACATTTATATTCTTGAAACGTGCCGGAGCTACACCGTGGGACAAGCGCATGATTTGCCCGGGCTCGCCTTTTCCGCAATGGAAGGTAGAATGGTATGCCCATTCTTCTTCGCCGCAGATTGCGTCGCAGGCATTCCAAAATTGGGGTGTAATCCCAAAATAGGTAGGTTCTTTCACGATACCCGTGATCTCGCCCCTTTGGATCTTGTAACCGATCTCTGTGGTAAATTGGAAGTTATTACGGTTGTCGTCTATGCTCCAGGTTTTGGTAAAATCCAGATAGTAGCCATGCTCTGTGTTCTTGATAAGGTCTGCCAAGCTGCCCTTTCCGGGCGCGATGCAGAGGTTTGTCATGCGCACCAGAGGGAAGTCGTCTGCAAACGATGCTTTCATATTGGATGAAGGCTCCAAGCCCAGCTTGTGGGCTATATGACGCGAAGTTTGCTGATCACGCAGGATACCATCTTTGATGATGTCCACTCTTCTGCCCGGCACGCCTTCGTCATCGATGGGGTGATAGCCCAATCCGCGGGGATCGGTGCTGTCACTGTATATATTCAAGATATCTGAACCGTATTTGAAGATGCCCAGCATCGAGGGTTTTACGAAGGTTTTGCCGGCATAAGATATCTCTTGGCCAAAGATGCGGTCTGCTTCGGTGGCGTGGCCTACGGATTCGTGTAATTGCAGGGCAAGGTGTCCGCCTCCGATAATGATGTCTGCTTTTTCTTCCGTGATCACGGGGGCGGATAGCAGATCTTGCGCTTCCTTTAAGATCCGCTCTGTATTTTCCATAAACTTTTGCTTATAAAACAATTCGAAGCCGGCTCTGCCCGCACTCATGTGTCCCGGCCAGCTGCGGGATTGGGTCTGTCCACTATCCGCTGCTACGACACTCATAAGAGGCAGGGTATTGTACACGCAAGTGTGGCTGTAGCTGCCTTCAGTATTGGCATAATACTTTTCCTGGCGCTCAAACTCCGCCATCACATAGGAGTGAACTATCTTGCCATGTGGTTTTATGGCCAAGGCCAGATCGTGCAGATAATTCAGCTTTTCTTCCTTTGGCATCTCAAAGGGATTGATCTCGGGCTGATGTTGATATTCGGCGATGCTGGGTGTTATGGCAGGAAATGTAACCCTCTCTTTCAGAAACTTCGAGCCTTGGATAGCGTTGTTTTTTGCTCTCAAGATCAGGCGTTCGATGGAGGCGTCGCTCAAATCTTTGGAGCCGGCAAAACCATAGCAACCATCCATCAAGACTCTTATCCCCAGGGCGGGAGAGCCTTTGGAGCTGGAATAGTTACGCAGGTTTCCATTGATGAATGCTATGTTTTCGAAATCGGTAAAAGTGATGCGGACATCGGCAAAGCTAAGGTCCGGACTCTGCAGTTTGGCAACGATGCTTTTTATCTTGTTTTCCATATATTTATATCCTAAATAGTCTTGGTGGATGAACTTATGTTGAATCCCGATATTTTGGCGTGGGGAGCTTTGGTGGTACTGATGCTGAAACTGTCGTAATTATCGGAGAAAGGTATGGTGTAAGCCTTGTTTTCCAAAGCCACTACGTTTTCCAGGATGCGGGCGATGCGCTCGGTAAAACGCAGATTGTTCACCACTGCTTTGATTTTCCCATCCACAATGAGGAAGGTGCCGTCGCGAGTGAGCCCGGTAAGTGACGTTTCACGGGGATTGATGAAGTTCATATAATGCAAACTGGAGATGTACAAGCCTTTTGTTACACTTGAGATCATATCTTCCAGTTTGTGCTCTCCGGGAGCGATCTTGATGCAATCGCCGGTATTGCCGTTTTTGGGCAGCCCCAATTTGTGATGAAAATAGCTGTCGCACATAAAGGCTTTGAATACACCCTTGTCGATCAGATCCAGCTTTTTGTAGATGTGTCCATTAGAACCATAATCCTTGCCGATCATTTCCGGATCACCGGGATCGTCTGTGATGCTGACGCAGCTTGGGAATATCTTTTGATTCAGCTTATCTTCAAAATAGCTGCTATGTTGATCCAGCGACCAAGCGCTCATGCCACTACTGAGGTACTGGCAAAATTCTGCCAGGCAGCGCGGCGCCAGGATCACTTCATAGTCTCCCGGCTCCACATCCACCACCGGATTTTGGGCATGTACGAGCTTTGCCACCAAATGCTCGCGAAAAGCATCTTGATCAAAATAGCCAAAGTCTTCGCCGCCAAAGGTCTCCAATACAGTAACTTGGTTCTTGTTGTGAACAGCCTTTATCTCCAGATATATGGGGGAATTTGTACTGCTTTTGTCCATGCCGTTGCTGTTGACAAGGCGGTATTGACTGTAGTTACAAATAAAGGTGCCATATAGTTCAAAGTCGTATTCCGCAGCCTTTTGGGCAAAATCGCTGAGGATTTTGGTTTTGCGGCTGAGGTCCAGCTCATCGATGTTGTTTGCAAGTTTACGTGGCGGTGCCAGGCTGAGTTCATTTTCCAGATCCCGAAAATCCGGATCTTCCGGCAGAGAATCGATGAGGCTCAAGGCTTCCGAGAAGGCAGCGTCGATCTTGTCCGGATTGGGGCCGTCAAGCTCGAAACTATAGAGTTTTTTGCCTTTGTATAGCGCGCAGGACAAGCTGCAATTGTCTTTACTGATGTTGTAGTTTGTCTGACTCTGGTAAAAGCGCAGGAAGTCTGTTTGCCAATTTTGTTGAATAATTTCATACTTCAATTCCGGATGTTTGTCCAGCTCCGCTTTCAGGTAAAGCAGGTTTTTGTGCATATATATATCCTTTATAGTTTAGATCCAGCTACGTTTGTTATGGCGGCGCTTGGGGCTTTGAACGCGGGCAACAAATTCACCTTCGGGAGGGCTGTCCGGCTCTTGCAATTTTCCCCGCAGCCAAACTTGCTCCAGCGCGCCTGTAAGTTCTATCTCGCTTCCATTGGGGCTTTTTATCTTCGTGGTCACTCCCGGGTCGTAGATCACAAAATCAGCATCAGACCCGGCGTCCAAACATCCCTTTTTGGGATATATGCCCAGTCGTTTTGCCGGATTCTCACTCACCATTTTCAGACAGGTTGCCAAAGCTATCTTTCGCTTTTTCCACAGTTCCGAGAGCAGCCAAAGATAGCTGTATTCCATCAGATCGGCAGGGTTGCCATTGAATAGCTCACTGTCCACATTGGTCTCACAAGGGCTGTTTGACAGTAGATATATCTTGTTTGTCCTTAACAATTCATACAATTCGGCATAGTAATCGGCAAAATCCGTGGCCCAAGGCGTGGGAAAAGCTTCCGGCTCCAGCATATGCATCAGATCCGTCATATTCAAGCCAAAAGAGATATCGCTGCGTTTGGATATGGAATTGATGAATTCAATGGTGAGATAGGAGCTTACTCTGGGAATATGAATGGGGTTTTCTTGCATTCGCCGCAGGATTTTCTTGATTCCATCCATCTGGGCGGCAAAACTATATTCATTGTGACAATCCACATCATATCCCTGAAAGGCAAATTCCGTGTCACTCTCGTATATATCCATAAAGAGATCCATGATCTCAGTGAAACTCATTGAAGACACTGCGGGATTGGGCGAGGGAGTCATCAACGCGATCCCCACCACACCTTTGTTCCACAGTTCCTGAGCGGATTCAGCATAATAGGGATAGTTGTCCACATCCACGTGGGCCCAAAAAGACATATCCGGATGTGCTACTCCCTGTATGGCTTTGATCATGTCTTTCAGGTCATAGCTTTCAAAGATGGGATCTTTGCTGTGATAGCTCATCTCCGCCAGAGTGGTCCATCCCCCTTTTACAGCGGATTTCCCTGCTTTCGATAGATCTTTCTTGATCGTCTTTTTACCAGAGAGCAGATGACTGTGAGCTTCCACGGCACCGGGCAAAAGCACCTTGCCCTTCAGGTCGATAATCTCCGGCTCTTCTTCGTGTGAAATCTCGTCGGCGGAGATCTTGATAATCTTCTCATCGAAGAGGACATTTACCCTTTTCAAGGCATTTGAGCTGGTGGGGAGGGAGGCATTGATAAAGAGTTTCATACTAATATGCCATAATCGATATTCCCGCATCCACAAAGATGATGTCTCCGGTAACACCCGAAGCCAGATCGGACAGTAGATACAGGGCGGTTTTGGCAACGTCCTCCTGTTCAATATTGCGGGAGAGCGGGGCAGATTTTTCGATGCGCCGCTGCATTTGGGCGATTCCTCCGATGGCAGACGAAGACAGAGTTCGGATCGGTCCTGCCGATATGGCGTTCACGCGGATGCCTTTTTCTCCCAAGCTATAGGCAAGATAGCGCACCGTGGCTTCGAGGGCAGATTTTGCAATGCCCATCACACCATAGTTTGGAACCACTTTTTGCGCGCCGTAATATGTAAGGGTGATGATGGATGATCCCGGACGCAATAGCATCTCTGCCTCGCGGGATACCGCCAGCAGCGAATATACGGAGATATCCATGGCGGTAAGGAAGCCATGCCTGCTGGTGTGGTGAAAAGGAATATTAAGATCGCTGGAGGGAGCGAAGGCCACGCTGTGCACGATGAAATCGATGTGATCCCACACCTCCGCGATAAGGCTCATCATATTTTTGATGTCGTTATCCTTGCTGAGATCGCACTCATAGACCATGTCTATGCCCAGCTCTTCGGCGATGGGCAATACTCGTTTGGCCAGAGTGGGTACGGCATAGCTGATCGCCAGCTCCGCTCCCTGTTCACTCAGGGTTTTTGCGATGCCGTAGGCGATGCTGTGTTTATTTGCAATGCCCAGAATCAGGGCTTTTTTACCATTTATGTTCACAGTTATTCTCCTTTCAGCCGCCGGATCGCGGCTTCGGTTTTGCTAAGCATCTCACTGTTTCCAAAGTGAGAAAAGATGCTTTTTGCCCGGGTGTATTCACTTTTTGCCAGATCCGTGTTTTTATCGGCTGCCAGGATGTTGCCCTTTAACCACAGATCATAAGCCAGAGCGGGAAAGTTTTCATAGCGTTCATCCAAAATCTCCGCCTCGCATACATACTCCTGCGCGGAGCGATAATCTTTCAGCAAAAAGCTGTGGTATGCCATTGCATACAATGCAGCGGATAGCACTGAGGCATCCTTCGCGAAATCTTTCTTCATACCGCGACGATAGCGTTTGCTCAAGCGCTCCAGATCGTCAAAAGCAGGGCTGGAAAAGCCCGGTTTTAACCATGAATCTGCCTGTAAGGCCTGAGTGAGCAATTGCACTCTTACGCTGATTGGATAGTCGTATGAATCCACCGCCAGCTCTTTTACGCGGGCATAATCCCCGGCATCTTGCAAAAGGTGTATATCCAAAAGTAACGGCACAAAGGCTCCCTCCGGATCGGCATCCGCCACCAAATCCACCAGCTCCCCGCGATAGTAAAGATAAGACTTTTCATCTTCGCTGATATACGCCAATCTCGCCAAACCGGCCAGAGCAAATTCCTCGCCCCGAAGATCACCAAAACTGCGATATTGGCGCAAAGCAGAGTCGTATGTGGCGGCACTGTCGGTAGTGCGCTGCTTCTTTTCCAGGCTCTGCGCCAGCTTCAAAGTGGCATCCGCACTTGCTTTGGCCGGGGCTTGCCTTACTTTTGCCGGACGTGAACACGCGCCCAGTAGTAACAATAACACCAAGCCAGTCCACAGTATGTGCTTATTCACCGGGCACCTCACCGATGCGACCTTCGGGAGCGTAATCCCTGATCACTGACGGGCTTATCCCTTTGCGCAACAGAGGATTGTTGTTCAAGCCTTCCAAAGTCTGATTTGCCCTATCCAGGGCTTCATTCAAGTTGTTTATCATCAAAAGCATTTCAGGGTTGGAGCGAGATAGACTGCCCATGATCTTTTCGGTCTCCTGCAGAGTGCCACTGAGCGCGTGTAATGAAGCGCTGAGAGGGGCGAACAGCATTTCTCCGGTGGGATCCAGCATCTTCACGGCCAGACTGTCCGGATTGGCATAGTTTGCCGCTGCCAGATTCGCGCTTCCGATCAGCTGCTCCAACTCATCGGTCTGAGAGGCCAGGCTCTCGCTGATATCCGCAAAGTTGTTTACAATGCGCAAGACCACTCCGGCATCAGCATTGTTGTCCCTATTCAGATTAGCGGTTAAGGTATTCATTTCCTGCAGATTGCTATTGAGCAGTTCCAGGGTCACCTCGGCTTTTTCGGAGACATTGGCAGCGTGAACCAAGATCCGCATCAAGGCGCCTTTATCCTCATTGTCGTCCTTGTTGATCTCACTGGTGAGAATGCCGATATTCTCCACGATCATGGCGATGGGGTCGCTGCTCTTGGGAGAATATATCTTCAGTAGCGCCCTGCCTTCGGGAAAATCTGTGGAGGGGATGCTGCTGCCTTCTTCCAATAAATCCTGCGCGCCGGGGGCTCTCACATATTCTAAAGTAGTTTTATTGGTGATGGGAATGGTGGTGCGATATATCACGCCGGAGCTTACCATCAGGTCCCGATAGCGTTTCAACACGTAGAAATCCACCAATATACTACCGTCTTCGCTCAGGGTGAATTCCTGTATCCTGCCGATCTCGAAACCCTTGTATAAAACCGGAGTTTGTGCCGAGATGCCGATCGCGTTTTCCAGATCAGTGAAGAAATGATAACGCTTTTCAAACATGTTCTGCCTGATCGCAATGGATACGACAGTAAGGATCAGCACCACCACCGGGATGATGATGAAGGCAATGACTATCTGCCGAGTGTGTTTCAACTTATAATTCATAGTTTTTTCCAGATGAGTATAGTCTTTTATGGGGCCTCAATTTTGTCAAGAAAGACTTTGGTCGACGGGAAAATATCTCCATGACAGGCAACCGAGCCCAGTTTGGGAAGCGAATTGCGGTTTTGCTGATCAGGAAAACCCGGCGCTGCCGGCATAGTTTAGCGATAGAGCAAAGCTCAAGCTTCTCGACTTTTCATCGTCAATATATCTTCCATACCCATATCAAATCATTTTTTGCTATTAGTTAGACAGCTCCTGCAGCATAGTCGCAAAGAGCAGGACAAGCAATCCGACAGATAAAAATACAAGCCTATATCATATTGACAAGGTATCTATTTTGAGTTCCAGGATACTTGGGTACAAAACTTGCATATATTTCATGATGCCTTAGTATTAGTTATACGTGCATCCGCATAAAGGAGAAAATCATGGATTACAAAAGATTAGAAAACCTTGCCATGAACGACAACGGCTTTATATTCGACCCCAATACTGGATACAGTTACACTAGCAACGCAACCGGAATTTACATCTTGAAACTGCTGGCGGCAGGCTTGGAGAAGGAATCCATCCGGGCACAACTGATTGCAGAGTATGAGGTGAATGAAGATAATTTCAACAGTGATTTTGAGCACTTTACGTTGATGCTGGAAGCTTTGGATTTGGTGAGTTTTTGATGAGCATCACGCCAAAAAATCCTGATCTTTCGCAATTGAACTGCACTATAGCGGTTACCGGCCTGAAGACCGGAGACAATCCGCAGCCCGGAGTAGCGGTAATCCGCAGCATTAGAGCCGCCGGGTTCAAGGGTAAAATCGTCGGCTTGGTTTACGACTCAATGGAATCCGGCATATATGTGGAAGATCTCACGGATGAAGTGTATCAGATGCCCTATCCTTCTGCCGGTGCCGAGGCATTTTGGGCCAGGATCACTTACATCCTGTCTCAGGTAGCCATTGATGTGATAATCCCTACATTGGATGCAGAGGTAATACTGTATATCCGCTTGCAAGAAGAGCTGAAAAAAGCGGGGATTCACACATATTTGCCCAGTGAAGAATGCTTTCTTTTGCGAGATAAAACCCGCCTTGCCACTTTTTTCCCGCCGCGTGGCATTTTGGTTCCAGATACCATATTGATCAGCGATACAGCCGCCATCATAAACAGCAAAGACCAGTTTCCCATGATGATTAAGGGACGCTATTATGAGGCCTACAAAGCAAATAACGTGGATGAAGGCTTGAAATACTTTTATGAGATTGAAAGCAGGTGGGGACTGCCCATCATATTGCAAAAGATGATCCCCGGCGATGAGTATAACATCGTAATCGTGGGAGACGGCGATGGCGGAATCCTGGGCATGGTACCTCAAAAGAAATTGGTGATCACGGACAAGGGCAAAGGCTTTGGGGGAGTGGTAGTAAACAATCCAGGGCTGGGTGACTTCGCCGCCAAAGTGATTTCTCTGTTGAAGTGGCGCGGCCCCTGCGAATTGGAAGTAATGCGTGGTTTTGACGGTGAATATTATCTGATCGAGATCAACCCCAGATTTCCTGCTTGGGTAAGATTGGCAGAAGGATCCGGGCAAAACCAGCCTGCTGCTGTGGTTTTGAAAGCTCTGGATTTACCTCTGGAGCAACTACCCGGGTGCAAAACGGGAACACTGTTTATCCGACATGCCGAGGACATTATCGCGGACATTTCCACAATGGGCGAGATATCCGCAAAAAGTGAATTGAGAAGAAGGTAGATGATGAAAAAGACTTATGTGGCTCCCAATATCGAGCGCAACAGCGTAGGCAACATGAATAAATACGGCGCCAAGAGTGTGGTGCGCTATCAGGACAACATCGACGGAGTGCCTATTGCTCAATTGGTAAATGAATACGGCTCCCCCTTGATAGTACTTTCCGAGAGCGCTATGCGCAAGAAATATCGCCGTCTGACAGACACCATGAAAATGCATTATCCCAAGGTGGAGATGGCCTGGAGCTACAAGACAAACTACTTGGCAGCCGTGTGCAGTATCTTTCATCAAGAAGGCTCCAAGGCTGAAGTAGTGTCCGGGATGGAATATGAGATGGCGCGCAGATTGGGCATAGAAGGGAAAGATATTATTTACAACGGGCCCGGAAAAACTGCCAAAACTCTTCGTAGAGCAATAGAAGAGGGAGCTCTGATCCATATTGACCACCTGGATGAATTGTATCTGATCGAGAAGCTGACAGATGAAACTGACGCCATCCCCCAAGTGGCAATCCGCGTAAACATGGACACGGGAATCAGTCCGCAATGGACCCGCTTTGGCTTCAACTACGAGAACAAAGAAGCGGATCGCACCATTCAGCGGCTGCTATCGGGCAAAAAAGTACAATTGAGGGGATTGCACACTCACATCGGAACCTTTATCCTAGACGAACAAGCCTACTATTGGGCTGCTAAAGCTTTGTGCGAGCTCGCCACCCGGATAGAGCAGGATCATGGTATTGTGTTGGATTACATCGATCTGGGTGGAGGTTTTGCCTCTCAAAACACCTTGCATTCGCAATATACGCCGGGTGAACTTGCTACGCCCTCTTTGGATCAATATGCCTCCGCCATCGGTAATGCCCTGAACGAATCCGGCTATATTGGCCGGCATCTGCCCACTCTTATCCTGGAAACGGGACGGGCCTTGGTGGATGAAGCAGGATACCTGATCTCCACCGTATTGGGCAAAAAGAACCTGCCTACTGGAGAGCGCGCAGTGATCCTGGACGCGGGAGTAAACACAACCATCACGGCGTGGTGGTACAAGCTGAAAGTGAGCCCCACGCGCAGCTTCCCCGGTGCGTATCAGAACACCGTTTTTTACGGTCCGCTGTGTATGAACATCGATGTGATCCGGCCCGCGATTCCCTTCCCGGATCTGCATTTTGGGGAGACGGTACTCATCAGCCCCGTCGGGGCCTACAACAATACTCAATGGATGCAATTTATAGAGTATCGTCCCAATATCGTTCTCATCACAGAAACCGGAGCTGTAGATCTGATCCGCGAAGCAGAAAGCCTGGATGACGTGGTGGCAAGGGAGAGAGTACCGGAACATCTGAGAAAGCTTTGATGAAGAAAGCACATCTTTTCGCCTTTGCCAAAGCAATCCCCAATGCCTATGCCACTGTTCTGTATTCGGATAGCATGGGGATTGGGCTGGGAATGATGGCTCTTACCTTCCTCTCCCCAATCGTGGGTTTGGCAGGGTTTTTCACATTGATATGCGCCATGCTGACGTCGCGCCTGCTGGGTTTTGAGGATTGGGACAGCAAGAGCGGTATTTTATCCTTCAACAGCCTGCTGATCGGAATGGCGATAGCCTACTATTACCCTTATAGCGGCATGGGAACTTTGTCCGGGCACTTTTTTGCCTTGTTGGTCATTGCCTCGCTGGTTACATTGTTCCTATATGTGGCCGTTAACTATCTGTGTCTCACTACTTTCAAGATACCCTCCATGAGCTTGGCATTCTCCATATCCGCGGTCTTCTTTTGGTACTATCTGGTGAGGAGTGGCAATTTCAGTGGATTGAACTTTCAAAAGCCCTTGCTCTTCAGCCCGAATCTGCAGCTTGGGGCCTATTGGCGCAGTTACTTTCTCAGCTTGGGTAGCATCATGTTTGTCCCCGATGTTTTGGCGGGTATCCTCTTGGCGCTGGTGCTTTTCATGATCACTCGGATCGGCTTTTTGCTTTCCCTAGTGGGCTGGAGCATCTGCTGGCTGCTATTGGGCTATGTGAATATGGGGGATACCTATGGGATGTTCTTCCCGGGCTTCAATTTGATTCTGATCAGCCTGGCCATAGGCTCCGTGTATCTGATCCCGGGGAAAAGCTCTTATCTGCTGGCAGTATTTGCCACCATCGCGGGATTTCTGCTGGCATACGCAATGTCCGGAAAGTTTTACTATTCAGATTTCATGTCCGGCCGCCCCTTGTTTCTGTATCTACCCATCTTTGCCTTCCCGGTGAATATCGTAGTGATCACGATGATCTACGCACTAAAATTGCGAATCCGCCCCCGCTCTCCGGTGATGAACGACTACGGAATCTTGCATCCTGAAAAAGCCTTGGATACATATCTTTCCGGATACCGTCGCTTTAGCAATATCGGCATTCCGCAATTGGAAATGCCGGTTGCGGGACAATGGCTGGTAACTCAGGGTCACCACGGTGAACATACTCATAAAGAAGAATGGGCGCTGGCTTGGGATTTTGAAATTGAGGATAAACAGGGAAAAAAGTTCAGTGACGAAGAGCTAACACTTTCTGACTATTACAGCTATGGCAAAAGCGTGTATGCCGCCGCCGCAGGCTATGTGGCCAAAGTAGTTAACAGCATTCCGGACAACTCCATCGGGGACGCGAATACAATCGATAACTGGGGAAACTATGTGAGCATATCTCACGGATATGGATTTTACAGCCTGTATGCCCACTTAAAAGAGGGCTCTGTAAAGCTTTCCGAAGGAGATTATGTGAAAGTGGGAGAAAAGATTGCCCAAGTGGGCAATTCCGGCCGCTCCTTTGTTCCCCATCTCCACTTTCAAGCTCAAGCCGGAGCAGAAGCCGGAAGCCGCTCGCTGTATTGCAACATCCTGAATTATAAACAAGCTTGTGCAGAGGGTGGCTACCGCTTTGTGGCCAGTGGTATCCCTCAAGAAGGAGAGATGATCTCTGCCTTGATCCCGGAAAAAGATCTTGCAAACATCTTGCAAATAGGCTATGGTCAAAGCCAAACCTTTGCTGTGAAGAGCAACAATGGCAACTTCACAGAGCAGTGGAAAACGGATCTTGACCTTTTGGGAAAACACTATCTGGTGTCCGATGCCAAAGCCAAACTGGGCTTTTCGGTGTATCATGGCATATTCAATGCTCTGGATTTGACCGGAAACCGAAACAGTGCTCTGGCTGCCTTTGCCTATGCCGCCGGCAGAATCCCTTGGGCAGAGAAGCAAAGTTTGACATGGCAGGATGAACCCAGCCTTTCGGTAACCATGAATAAGTTTTGGAAAAACCTTACTCTGTTTCTGATCCCCTTCTTTAAGCCCATCAGAGTAGAAAGTGATTCCTGCCTGAGTAGCGACGGGGACGGCATCAGCCTGGAAAGTATAACCCACTTATATGTATTTGGTATGAAGCTGAGACAAAGACGGGCAACGATTGATCTGGACAGGAAACACGGAATCCGCAGCATAAGGCTGTTTGATGCAAAAGGCCTGATCCTTACAGCCACACACTTTAGTTCCGAGGAGACAAACAATGTGTAAACACATAATTATCACCGTTCTGATGCTGGCAATTTGCAGCCAGGTCCTTGCCGGCAGCATTCAGGATTCTTACCTGGCAGAAGCTCGGGGAGATTATCTACACGCCTTGACTCTGACGCAAGAGCTGGCCGATGAAGACCCGGAAGACCTTTTTTATACGATGCGTATCGCTTGGCTTCAATATCTTTCCGGAAACTACCACAGCGCGCTAAACAGCTACTTGCAAGCTCAAAAAAAACTGGATCACAAAGATGCCCGGATCGGTATCATAAACTGCCGCCTTGCCCTGGCTGAATGGGATAATGTAATCAGCTATTGCGAACTGCTCTTGGCAGATGCCCCCCACGATACGCTCTTGCTCTCCAAAGCGGCATACGCTGCCTACATGAAAAAGTCTTATGCCAGCGCTGCCGATTATTTTGCCAGAATATTGCAGATAGCTCCCTGGGATATGGAAAACAGAGCATACTTGGTGAATAATCTGTATCTCAGCGGCAATATCGAAGCGGCAAAGGCTCAGTATAAAAGCCTGAAGAAATACTATCCCCAATCACAAATTGTAATTGATTACCGGGAAATCTTAGACAGTCCGTGAAACAAATCCTGTTTACCCTGATTCTACTCTTGCCGACACTGTGTTTTGGCCAAAATGCCTCCCCGCATCTCCATGATTTGCGCATGCGGGTGGCGCAAAATCCGGCAGACACGACTGTGAGGCTGGAATATGCCTATCAACTGGCCATCGCAAATGAGCTCGATCAGGCCATGCAAAACTATGAGACAATTCTATTACAAGACCCCGATAACGTATCTGCCGCAGAGGGGATTTTGTGGGTTCTGCAAAGCAGAGGCAGTTATGAACAAAGCATCGCACGCGCTCAATCCTTTTTGCTAAAGCAAGCTCAAAGCTCGGCAATCGCAGCATATCTGGCCTACGGCTACTCAAAAACAGATCGCCATCTGGCCTCTCTTAATTCATATAAAAAAGCAGATGAGCTGGCGGAAACGCCAGTGCAAACAGACATTGCCCAAAACGGCCTGCTTTGGGCATACATCTATCTGCATAACTACCCTGCCGCGCAACGGCTGCTAAAGCCAAGACAACACTCCGAAGATAGCGCTGCCCGGCAGATTTTGGAAGCCAGACATGTTACGATGAACCTGGATTTTCACAGCGATTACAAAGATTTGAACGGAATTGGCCTGAGCGCTAGCTTGACGACGACGCATGCAACACTGTCGGCAAAAGCCGAGGAACTGATCCTGAGCGGTAAACGGTTCCGGGAACAATATGGACTAAGCCTTTCACTGGCAAATTCCTTCGCCAAAGCCGGTGCATCACATAGCATTTTGCGCGGCATCGACAAAAGGATATACCCCGCCTCGACAAGCGCGGCCTCAATCTCCGGCATATTATATTGGCGCAATCTCGAGATCAATCCCATGCTCGCGGCAGCTTGGGGAAAATTCCAAAGACTGGACACGCAACAGGCAGACATCGGGCTAAAGATCCTTTCAGACAAATGGCTTATTGCTTATTGGCTGTCCAATATGTATGTGGATCAAGAGATTGTGGGCAGCGACAGCAGCAAGACCCTCCACAGCCTTCAAGCCGGATACAAAGTGTTTACGAACACCCAGCTACAGGCCTATCTATTTTTGGGCAATCAGGCTTGGTGGCTTAGCCCCTATCAAGTGATTTACGATGAATATGACGCCAATGACAAAGCCATTGCCCTATCCCTCTGTCAAAAAATGAGCGACAGAATATACGCGATGGTGTATCACCAAATAGGATTTTTTGAGAATGAAGCACAACACAGCTCGTCCCTTAACCTTTCTTATAGCTTTTAGTTTGCTGCTGTCTGCGCTTATCAGCAGTTCCTGCAACAATCGGGAAAACATCCTTTTGCCTCCAAACTTGGATCCCAAAGACTATGTATTGTCTTCACATATCCTGGTATACAGCGACCACCTAATCCGCTCTGAAAACGATGACAGCTATCTGTATCTGCCCAAAGAAAGCATCGCTGATCATCTGATCTGGTATCAAGACAAAGTATCTTTAAAACGTGTGGACCCAATGCTGGACAGAGACAGCCTGGCGGTGAACTCCGGATCGCAAAGCTTGAGCGCCAGCTATCGCGTTCAAATACTAAGAAATTCGGAGTCCATCACTTTGGAAAGTACAAAAGATTTTGCCACTATTTACAGCAATGTGAAGGGCAATCACAGCCTAAACAACGCCAGCCTGCTGAGCCTGAGATATACATTGAACGCGGAACCCGCGCTATGCACCGGCTATGGCAAAAACCGGGCATACTTTGGCATTGACGGCAGCGGAGACTTTGCCCTGACTGAGATGTCCGCCAATCTGAGACTGGATCTGCAAGATAAGAACAAGGATATTCAGGCTCTGCTATATGCTCCGGATACTTACCTGCAAATCTTTATCCCATCTGCCTTTATGGATGATATGGGCGATACTGAGATCACTATACAAAACCAGGCCTCAGACGCGCAGAACGCGTTGTTATCCGGTTTCTACCCCAATTTCGCGCAGGCCACTGAGGTGATCGAAGTGAAGACCCAAAACAATGCACAAAGCAGTGCAGTGCCGATCTTGCATTACAGGGTTTCCAGTACTTCAACCGAAAACCTGTTGTGGCTGAAACTCGGCGAATCCGGTCTGGAAAGCTGGCAATCTTCCCAAGAAACATGGTTGCTGCAGGACAACAGGCTGGTGAGCTTTATCAACGGTGCCGGATCCTATTTTTTGATTGAGACGCTTCAGGATCAGGGCTACTACAGCATCGATCTGGGCAGCGGATACCGCTATATCCGGCTGGGAGATGTATGGATAGACTGTTCCATGGCAAAGCTGGCGGATACTGAGATGCAAATATATCCAAACGCCAGTAGCACAGCGCTGCAAGCACGCTATTTTGGAGGCAAACCATATCATCTTTCCGGAGAAGCTGCAAGCTATATAATCAATTTTGTGGCTCAGAACCAGATCCTGGAAAGCCTGCCCAAGCAAATGTGGGTGGAATTTGGCTTTGCCGCCATCTTGGATAATCCCGCTGCATATAGGTTGATGCTCTCAGTACAGATGCCACACAAAGATGTGTTGAGCTACAAAACACCGGCCTCAGCTTACGATGAGAAACACTTCAGCTATCAGGATGGCTTTGTGTATTCCGGTATCAATACCTCCGGATTGTACACGCTGGGCAAGATCAGCGAAGACCCTAGCAGTCACCACATCCCCTGCCTGAAAAAAGAGCTTGGCTTGCAAACTCAGCGGAGCACATATTACTACAAAGGGAGCGACAATCCACCCTGTTCAGCGCTGGACATCTCATACAATCCCTCTTTTGAAAGCTCACACCCCTGGCTCAATGCTCTGCCTTACTCCTTTAGCGGTGACACTGCGCTCATCGGGATACAACCGGTGAGTTCAAGCACCGATGCAATCCCGGAAATGTTCCATATCGAGACCAGCAGTAGCATGAACCTACAAGCTTTAGTGAATTTCTCTACCCTTTCGGGATATCCGAAGTTTGTTCGCTATAAACGCATGAAGTCCTTGGAGCACAACAGTTTTGTATTGGAGAACAATATCCTGCGGATCTCTCCCGCTTTTGCAGGTGTGATCTTGGACGCGGCTCAATTGAACCATCAAAATCAATATCGTGACATCAGGATCTATGCAAATATGCTGTTTGACGACTATGACCTGGAGCTATATTTGCAAGCGGATTCCACGGCTCCCACTGGCACAATGAGGGTGTCCCAAAAAGCCTCATTTGACGATCCTTATCAGGTGTTTCAGGATCAATATCAATTAAGTATGCTGAGCCAGGTTTATGATTTCAGAATGCTGGACAATGAGCAATTCTTCGACAGCTGTCAACCTTATGTGCGATTGAAACAAAATCAAAGAACCGATAATCTGCTATTCTCGGTTTCAAATGACGACTACTATCGCATTTACAGCTATCCCGAAGCAGATGAAGCGGATGCATGGAGCTTCAGCCACAGCGAGGGACACTTTGCTTTCTACCTGCCATATAAGGCGCAATTTGGCATAGTGCGGGACAACCAACCTCACGACAGTAGCTCCGTCACGATTAGTAAGGTCAGCGATATCCATCTCTCACTATATCAGGCGCAAGCTGTATTTCCAGCAGAATACATCGGGAATGAATTGCCCATGGGAGCTGATTTGGAACTGAAAGATGTGCCGAGCGCGGGTGCAGGCATAAGCAGCAGAAACGCCTTGCAGCTGAGCATCTGGGATGTGGATCAGAACCCCTTGCAGACTGATTTCTACACGAGCACTGTACCAGAATGGCCTTACCTGTATCTTCCCATACCGGACTACAACTTTGGCGAAAACATAAGGTTGTTCTATCGCGATAATGCCGGGCAAAGCAGAGAATATTCTTTGGTGGAAGAATTCAGTGATTTCCCGAATGATGAATACAGAATAATCGGCAATTGCGCACTGGTATTTATTGATAATCCCGGCATTTTTTACCTGCAGTGAGGTTAGTGCGAACGGCAAGCATCAGAGCTTCGGCGCATTCTGCGAGTCGATTGGAAAACAGGGCACTTAGTATGCCCAAATAACTATTTTGATTGACAAAAACAGGGGGTTACAAGTTTATGCTCTAATTGACATAAATACTAGACAGACATAATGTCCGGATTTGTCTTTAGTGCAGTTACGCATTAATTTTGAATCAGATTCATTATTTTTTAGTGCCAAAGGAGTTTAAAATGGCAGTACCAAAAAGAAAAACATCGAAGATCCGCAGAGACAAGCGCAGAACACATGATGCCCTCACGGCACCAAGTTTTAGCACCTGCCAGAAATGTGGTGAAGCCTCTCGCTCGCACCATATTTGTGAAAATTGCGGTACTTACAACGGTAAGCAGATACTGGACAGCAAGGAATAATCTTGCGCGTAGCGCTGGATGCCTTTGGCAGTGACGCGGCACCATATCCCGAGATTGAGGGTGCCGTTCTTGCCATAAAAGAAGAGCTATGTTCGCAGGTGATACTGGTCGGCGACGAACAGATTATCTCCTCTGAACTCAGCAAATACTATTACGATCCCGCCCGCATCCGCATAGAGCATGCCTCTGAACGGATAGAGATGGGAGACAGTGCCGCCGCATCGGTAAGATCGAAGCGCGATTCCTCCATGGTGCGCGCCATCGCTCTGCACAAAGCAGGCGTAGCGGATGTGGCATTATCGGCAGGAAATACCGGTGCCATGATGAGCGCGTCTCTGATCACCCTAGGCAGGATGAAAAACGTTTTACGCCCTGCCATAGCTGTGGTCTTCCCCACTCAGGACAGCCATGAGATCATTCTCGATGTGGGTGCCAATGTGGATTGCGAGGCGCAGCATTTGATGCAGTTTGCCATCATAGGCTCGAAGTATTACGAGTATTTCTTCAAAGAAAAAAGGCCCCGCGTGAGCCTGCTAAACATAGGCGAAGAAAGCGCGAAGGGAAACTTGATGTCCAAAGAAGCGCACAAAATGATGGCAGAAAGCCGGGATATCAATTTCGTGGGCAACATCGAAGGAAAAGACGTTATTGCGGGCATCACTGATGTGATAGTCTGCGATGGCTTTGTGGGCAATGTGATGCTCAAAACCGTTGAGGGAGTGGGATTTTCCATATTCCAAATCCTCAAAGAACAAATTAACAAGGATTGGGTTGCCAAATTGGGGGCGATGCTCTCCTATCCTGTTTATAGCTACATCAAAAAGAAACTGGACCACACCGAATATGGGGGTGCTTTGCTGGTTGGATTGAACGGAATTTCCGTGGTGTCGCACGGCCGCAGTAATGCCAAAGCGATGAAGAACGCAATCCGTTTTGCCGCTCGCATAGCCGAATCCGGTTTTGTGGAACACACACAAGACTATTTTGAGAGGTTGTAATGGGAAACTATTATGCAAAGTTCTCAGCCTTCGGGAGTTACGCCCCGGCTAAGATTCTCACGAACCAGGATCTGGAAAAAATGGTGGATACTTCTGATGAATGGATCCGCACCAGAACCGGAATGGTGGAACGCCATATCGCCAGCGCGGAAGAAGCGGCCAGTGATCTTGCTTATCAAGCCGCTATCAATGCCATAGAAGCTTCAAGAGTAAAGTACAAAGAGATCGATGCCATCATCGTGGCAACCATATCCGGAGACCATCCTTTCCCCTCTACCGCCTGCATTTTGCAGAAACGCCTCGGTTTGAAGGGAATCCCCGCCTTCGACGTATCCGCCGGTTGCACCGGTTTTATCTATGCTACCGATATCGCCAGGCAATATGTGGAAAACGGTGCTGCTTCAAACATCCTGGTGATAGGCGTGGAGATCCTTACCAAGATCACAAATTGGACAGATCGGAACACCTGCGTTCTCTTTGGAGACGCCTCCGGGGCTGCGGTTGTTTCCCGCGCTCAGGCTACAGACATCTCCCGCATAATCGACAGCAAGATTGACGCGGACGGTTCGCAGGGAGAATTTCTGATCCAGGCAGCAGGAGGTTCTCGCCTGCCTGCCAGCCACGATACCGTGGATGCCAATCAACACACCGTGTATATGGAAGGCAATCGCATCTTCAAAAACGCAGTGAAATCCATGTATGCATCTTCCGAAGAACTTTTACGCCGCAACCACCTTAGCGCTGCGGATATCGACTGGGTGATTCCGCATCAGGCAAACTTGCGCATCATCGAAGCCCTAGCCGATAGAATGAAAGTGCCAATGAGTAAAGTGATTGTAAACATTCATAAATATGGTAATACCTCTTCCGCTACCGTCCCTCTGGCGGTGGACGAAGCTATCCGCGGAAAGAAGATCCGCCGGGGAGACATCCTGCTGCTCACCTCTTTTGGAGCAGGTCTCACCTGGGGCAGCATCCTGGCCAGGTATTAGAGGTATATATGAAAACAGCTTTTATCTTTCCCGGACAGGGAGCTCAGTATGTGGGCATGGCCGCAGATTATCTGGCCGAAGATCCCGCCCTGGTCACTCTCTTGGAAAGCTTCGATTCAAAGCATCAGAGTGCGGTGCTCGCGGCAATTAGCGAGGGACCCGATGATCTGCTGAAACAAACGCAGATCACTCAACCCGCCATCCTTTTCCACAGCGTATGCGCTCTAAAAGCATTTGAACAGCGCTTTGCTCTAAAACCGGACTTTGTAGCCGGACACTCTCTGGGTGAGTTTAGCGCATTGGTGGCCTCGGGCATCCTCAGTTTGGAAGACGCCATGCATTTGGTAAACAAACGGGGAGAATTTATGATGAAAGCCGTAGGCGACATTCCTTTTGCCATGGCCGCGGTGATCGGATTGGATTCCAATGCCGTTAGCGAGATCTGCACCGAGGCTTCAGCGATGGGATTGGTACAGGCCGTGAACTACAATACACCTATCCAGACCGTGATATCCGGAACCGACAGCGGTGTAGCCAAAGCCGGTGAATTGGCAAAGGCAAGAGGCGCAAAACGTGTGTTACCGCTTGTCGTGGGCGGCCCCTTTCATACGCCTCTGATCGCCAAAGCAGCCGATTGGTTGATAGCCGAAATGGCGCAGACCACATTTGCCGCTGGAAAGATTCCCGTGGTATCAAATTACGATGCCCTTCCCACAATGGATGGCAACGCAGCCCGTGAAAAACTGGGCAAACAGATCATCTCGGCCGTGCGATGGGTAGATAGCGTTCGATATATGATAGAGCATGGCGTAAAGCGTTTTATTGAGTTTGGCCCGCAGAAAGTACTCAGCGGAATGATAAAGAATATTGACAAAGAAGTGCTTGTGTATTCAGTTGACCGGAAAGTGGATCTTGTTGATTTGGAACAGGTTCTATCCTGAATACCATTCAATAATCCCATACAATTAACTATAAGGAAAGATAATGCACGATTTTACGGATAATGTTGTCTTGATCACGGGCAGCGCCAGAGGTATCGGCTATGCCATAGCTGAACACTTTGCCGGGGCAAAAGCCACTGTGATTATACTGGATCTCAATCAGGACGCGGTTCAGAAAGCCGTTGATCAGCTGAAAGCCGGTGCCGAAAAAGTATTCGGTTATGTAGGCAATGTTACAGATTCAGCCGGCATTGAAGAGCTCTTTTCCCGCATAGTCCGGGAGCACGGCAAGATTGATGTGCTGATCAATAACGCCGGTGTAACCAGGGACAATCTGATGATACGGATGTCTGAAGCCGAGTGGCAATTGGTAATGGACATCAATCTGAAGGGAAGCTTTATCTGCACTCAGAAGGCATTTAAACACATGATGAAAGCCCGCAAAGGCAGCATCATCAATATGGCCAGCGTCATCGGCCTTATGGGCAATGTCGGTCAAGCAAATTATGCTGCGTCCAAAGGCGGCTTGATTGCCTTCACCAAGAGTTGCGCCAAAGAATTCTCCAAGCGCAATGTGAGAGTGAACGCCGTAGCGCCGGGCTTTATAGAGACCGAAATGACCGCCAGCCTCAGCGACGAGATCCGAAAAGAATATGCTTCCGTGATTCCCCTTGGCAGAATGGGCTCCACGGATGATATCGCCCAAGTATGCATGTTTCTTGCCTCAAGTAACAGCAACTACATCACCGGGCAGACCATCGCGGTAGATGGCGGCCTTACCATGCATTAACACAATACCACACATAGAGAATGCTCTCTTCAATAACATAGGAGGAACAATGGATATTGAAGCAAAAGTAAAACAGATCGTAATGGACAAACTGGGTGTAGAAGAAGCTCAGATCGTTCCAGCAGCAAACTTCATCGAAGATCTGCGTGCTGATTCCCTGGATACAGTGGAATTGGTGATGGCTTTCGAAGATGAATTTGGTCTGACCATTCCTGACGAAGATCAGGATAAACTTCGTACCGTTGGCCAAGCCATCGATTATCTGAAGGAAAAACTGGGATAATCGAACCAGACACCTGGAATCAATCCTGATAGCATTGATATCAGGATTGGTTCCGCTATTTTCATCCGCATTTGTCTTTGTAATCACGATTTGATTTTGCAGACAAATGCGCTGCTCTAAAGCCGGAATACCGGCTTCAAGAAGACTAAACAGAGGTTTATATGCAAAGAAGAAGAGTCGTAATCACCGGAATCGGTGCCATCACTCCTGTTGGGCACAATGTCGCCCAGACTTGGGAAAGCCTTGTGGGTGGAGTGGTTGGAGTTGGCATGATATCCCGTTTTGATACAGATAATCTCCCTGTAAGGATCGCCGCAGAAGTAAAGAACTACAATCCCGAGGACCATTTTGATCATAAAGAAGTAAGAAAGCTGGATATGTACACGCAATTTGCAATGATTGCTGCCCGTGAGGCGATTAAAGATTCCGGCTTGGAGCCCGGAAATTTCGATCCCGATCGTACCGGAGTGATTACCGGAGCGGGTATCGGGGGCATCCTTACTTTCGAAGAAGAATGCATCAAATGCCACACTGCCGGACCCCGTAGAATCAGCCCCTTCTTTATCCCCAAAATGATCGGCAATATCGCCGCCGCCCACATCAGCATCGAACACAATCTGAAAGGTATAAACTTCAATGTAATGAGTGCTTGTTCCAGCGCGAACCATGCCTTGGGAACCGCGCTACGCTCGATCCAGTATGGTGATGCCGACATCGTGGTCTCCGGTGGAACCGAAGCCGCGGTTACTCCTCTGGCAGTTGGCGGCTTTTCATCCATGCGTGCTCTTTCTACACGCAACGACGATCCTCAGACAGCCTCCCGGCCCTTCGACAGAGAACGCGATGGCTTTGTGATGAGTGAAGGCGCGGCAATCCTGGTACTGGAAGAACTGGAGCATGCCAAAGCCCGTGGCGCGAAGATCTACGCCGAGCTTGCCGGTTATGGAGCCACAGCGGATGCCTACCACATCACTGCTCCCACCGAAGATGGTGAAGGCAGTGCCCGAGCCATGCAGATGTCCCTGAAAGATGCCGGACTTTCCATCGATGACATCGATTATATAAATGCTCATGGCACATCCACTCCCTTGAACGACAAAGGCGAAACTCAATCCATCAAAACCGTGTTTGGAGCCAAGGCCTACAAAGTGAAGATAAACTCCACCAAATCCATGGTTGGACACATGTTGGGTGCTGCGGCAGGCATCGAAGCCATCGTGTGCGTAAAGAGCATCGAGACAGGCATCATCCACCCCACCATGAACCTGGTAAATCCCGATCCTGATTGTGATCTGGACTACACCCTTAACTGCGCTATTAAGCAGGAAGTAAATGCCGCCTTATCAAATTCTCTGGGTTTTGGCGGCCACAACAGCTCGGTGATCATCACCCGCTATAAAGATTAGTCAGCACAATTCCGGTCCCCTGATGGCATGCCATCGGCGGGACCTTTTACTATGAAAAGATGAGTAATAAATTGAAGAATATTGTCTCTCAGATCCTCGAATACTTCAACGGCAAACGCATGCCGGAAAGCTATCCCAAATGGGAAAAAAGCTTGCACTATCTGCAAAAACGCATGGACTACAATTTCAATGATAGCACTATGCTCAAGGCTGCTCTCACCCACAAATCCTATCTGCGACGGCATTTCAACGATCACAAAATGCCCTCCCCTTTTGAACGCATGGAATTTTTGGGCGATAGCATTCTGGGCTTTGTGGTTTCCAAAGAACTCTTTAGCCGCCATCCCAACGAGCAGGAAGGCAAGCTGTCCAAACTGAAATCCAAAATCGTCTCCGAAACCTATCTCACCCTGAAGGCGAACACTTTGGAACTGGGCAAATACCTGCTTTTGAGCCCGGAAGAAGCCGCTTCCGGCGGGGCAGAAAAGCCCTCCATCCTCTCCGACAGTGTGGAAGCTCTCATCTGCGCGATTTATCTGGATAGTGGAATCGCGGCTGCATCCCGTTTCATTAAAAACCATATCCTGATAGATTACGAAGAAACCGTGACCCGGGACGAGCTGGTAAACTACAAATCCATCTTGCAGGAATATCTGCAAGGACACAACCAGGATCCGCCCAAATACGTCACCATCAGCGAAGATGGCCCCGAACATCAAAAAGTATTTACCATCGAAGTGCGAGTGGGAAACAAACTGAATTGCATAGGGAAAGGCAACACCAAAAAAGCGGCTCATCAGGAAGCTGCTCGCATCGCCTGCCAGAAACTGGGCATCTAAATACAATTCACTGATATCCTGAAACCCTGTCCAAAAAAAGGATTCATCGCCAAATCCGGGCCCATTCTTTGTGCCCGATGAAGGCAAATTCAAGATAGTTCTTGACTTGCATCCTCTTTTGCTCTATCCTTGCATCAGAAAGACAATATTATGCAGTAGAATTAGATAGGAGAATTGATGGGACCAATTACAGAACATCATTTAATGCTGTTTCTGATCCAATTTGCACTGCTTTTGGGACTGTGCAAGATCGCAGGCTACATCTTTGAAAAGCTGAAGCAATCCAGCGTAACCGCCGAGCTTTTGGTAGGAATAGTATTAGGCCCCGCCATTTTGGGTAAATTGGCTCCGGGAGTACAAGCCTACCTTTTTCCCGATGATGTGGTACAGCGCTCCATGCTGGAAGCTCTTGCCTGGTTTGGAAATTTCTTCCTCTTGATGGAGACAGGCCTGGAAATCAATTTCTCTCGAGTATGGCAGCAACGTGGGGATGCCATCAAACTCTCTGCCGTGGATCTGATTTTGCCCATCATTTTGTGCTTTATCCCCATCTATTTCCTGCCTGAGCGTTACCTTGCCGACCCCTCCCAAAGAGTGCTGTTTGCCCTGTTTATTGCCGCTATTATGACCATCAGCGCCCTCCCTGTCGCCATTCGGGGTTTAAGAGATTTGAATATCCTGAAGACGGATGTAGGTTTTCTGATCCTTTCTGCACTAACTATCAACGACATCGCCGGATGGGTTATTTTTACCATCATTCTGGGGCTCTTTGCCCATGGCTCGCTGGAAATCGGCTTTGTCGCCCGCTTGGTTCTGCTTACTTTGGCCTTCACCACCATCAGCCTTACTCTTTTACGCAGAGTAGTGGACAAAGCTATGACCTTCATTCACAATCGTATGGGCGAAAATTCCGGCCTCAAAGTAACGTTCATCATGGTGGTGGGAGCCATCTTTGGAGCTATTACTCTTAATATCGGCATCCATTCCCTCTTTGGTTTCTTTATCGCCGGCACTATCTTGGGCGAAGCAAATCACATCACGGAAAAAGACCGCTTTGTGGTGAATCGGCTGGTTTATTCTGTATTTGTACCTATCTTCTTTGCGAACATCGGTTTACACTTGGATTTCATCGCCAATTTCGACTGGTTCCTGGTTCTGGTAATCAGCGCGATTGGCATCGGAGCCCGCTATCTGGCCGCCTACATCGGCTCAAAGTGGTCTGGGCAGGACAAATCCAATCTATCCATTATCGCCATCAGTCATACACCCGGCGGGCAAATGCATATCGTGATCGCCATGCTGGCATATTCCAGCGGCCTGATCTCAGAGAAAGTGCTGGTCAGTATCATCGCGGCCGCCATCATCTCGACCATCGTGTTTGGCCCCTGGCTCTCTCAGACAGTGAGAAAATTGAAGCGCAGCATCTTCGACATCGTCTTTGCCGAAGAGGATGTATATATCGATGCTGAAAGCAGCACCCGCGATGAGATGCTGCACTACATGAGTTCTATAGTAGCTCGCAAAACCAAGTTTAACCGGGACAGCATCTATCATGAGATCAAACTGCGGGAAGACCAGATGAGCACAGCCATGGGACGCTCAATCGCCATTCCTCATGCCCGCTTGGAAAACATAGACAAATCCTATGTATTTGCCTTTCATACCAGACAGGGCTTGGAGTGGGACAGTCCGGACGGCAACCTGGTACGCCTGATCGTGTTGGTGATCACGCCCAAGGACTCCCCCAACGCTCAACTTCAGATCCTGCAAAGCCTTGCCGGCGCCATGCAGGATCACAAAAAAGCCCGCAATATGGTTACCAACAGAGATCGGCGTTTCCTCTGGGCAAGCCTTCGTAGCGAGCTGAATGCTTGCCAGCAGTGCAATGTGGAGTCTTGAGCATCATCAGGCAGATAAGCTGTATGTTACTTTTATGCAAGCAGATAGCTACAGTATGCTTTATAGTTTTGAGAACAGATATGAGGAGAAATAGTGGGCCCCATCAGCGAACATAATTTGATGATTTTCCTGATCCAGTTTGCTTTGGTTTTGGGCCTGTGCAAGACCATCGGCTATTTCCTCACCAAGATGAAGCAATCCAGCATCACCGGGGATATTCTGGTAGGCATCATCCTGGGTCCGGCTATCTTGGGCAAGCTTTTTCCGGAACTGCACACCGCCATCTTTCCGGACAATGCCACACAACGCACGATGTTGGAAACAATCGCCTGGTTCGGCAATCTGTTTCTGCTGATGGAAGCAGGCTTGGAGATCAATTTCTCCCGAATCTGGCAACAACGCGGAGATGCCGTCAAGCTGTCTTTAGCAGACCTCACTCTGCCAATTATCATCAGCTTTGTCCCCATCTATCTGTTGCCCTCCCACTATTTGGTAGACCCCTCCCACAGAGTTCTTTTTGCCCTTTTTCTGGCCGCAGTGATGACCATCAGTGCACTGCCGGTAGCGATCCGGGGAATGAGGGATCTGAACATCCTGAAAACCGATGTAGGCTTCCTGATCCTTTCCGCGCTCACCATGAACGATATAGCAGGCTGGGTTCTTTTTACCATCATTCTCGGCATCTTCGCGCACGGCAGCCTGGAGATATCATTTATAGTCCGCCTGGTGCTCATGACTCTTGGCTTCACCATCATCAGTCTCACTCTGATGCGTCGGCTGGTGGACAAAGCTATTACCTTCATTCACAATAGAAGCAGCGAATCCTCCGGCTTGAAAATAACCGTCATTATGCTGATTGGTGCGCTCTTTGGCGCCATCACGCTGAAGATAGGTATCCATTCCCTATTTGGATTCTTCATCGCCGGCACTATCCTGGGTGAGGCCAAACATGTAAGCGAGCGCGATCGGTTCGTGGTGAATCGTCTGGTATATTCCATCTTCGTTCCCATCTTCTTTGCCAATATCGGCTTGCATCTGGATTTTATCGCGAATTTCGATATTGTTTTGGTGCTGATCATGCTTGGAGTCGGCATCAGCTCGAGATATTTGGCGGCATACCTCGGAGCCAGATGGTCAAAGCAGCACAAGAGTAACCTCAGAATGATCTCCATCGCTCATACTCCCGGCGGTGAAATGCACATAGTTGTGGGTATGCTGGCTTTTTCCGGTGGCCTGATCACCGAGAAGATCCTCGTGAGCATCATCGCCTCATCCCTCATTTCTACCATTATCTTTGGCCCATGGTTATCTTTCACCGTAAAGAAATTGCGCAAGCACCTCTTTGATGTTATATTCCGTGAAAACGACGTCTTCATCGATGTGGAAGCCGGATCTCAGGAAGAAATACTGCAATTTATGAGCAGCACCGTGGCGCAGCGCAGCAAACTGAATTTTGAACAAGTGTATCAAGAAGTAAAATTACGGGAAGAACAGATGAGCACCGCCATGGGTCGCTCGATAGCCATACCGCACGCGCGCATAGAAGGATTAAAAAGCTCCCACGTATTTGTCTTCCATTGCCGACATGGCCTGGAATGGGATAGCCCGGATGGCAGCCTCGTGCGCCTGATCGTGTTGGTAATCACGCCCAAGGATTCTCCCAATGCCCAGCTCCAAATCCTACAAAGCATGGCTGATACACTGCGCGACCGCCAAACAGCACAGAGCCTGGTGAGCAGCAGAGATAGCCGATATATCTGGGCATCGTTAAAACTGGGTATCGATGAATGTCAGGAGTGTAATCTTCGCGAGTGAAACCACATAGAGCTTATTAGCCCACAACATGCAGTAGCTGACTGCTATTGGTGACAAAAAATGTTTTTGTATATGGGGACATGGTTTCTGATAGTCCGGAATGAGTATGAGCGTTTTCAAATACTTGAATATAGCGCCCAATCCTGGGCAAAAAATATGGCATCCCGTAGGGGAATCGAACCCCTGTTGCGTGACTGAGAATCACGAGTCCTAGGCCACTAGACGAACGGGACGCAATAAAAAAGGCGCAAGAGCACCTTAGCTTATATAATATTTGGCGACCCCTAGGGGAATCGAACCCCTCTTGCAAGAATGAAAATCTTGAGTCCTGACCGATAGACGAAGGGGTCGCAAATATTTGGTGATCCAGGATGGGATCGAACCATCGACTCTCTGCTTAAAAGGCAGATACTCTACCGCTGAGTTACTGGACCTTGTATTTCAATATGTTTTTCCAAACTTTTTAAGCGGCACATTTTTGTCAAGCAGAAATTAATAGCCCAAACCGGATATCTCTGCATCCCCATATTTTGCAATTATAAACTCTCAGCCAAAGTTGCAAACTGGTCTCACTCGGACAAATGGGGATAAAGCCTTATGCGGTGCAGAGATATCATGGACTATGGAGTTCAAAGAGCCTTTCCATGGTTTGAACTGACCACTTGTTTTGGGGCTCTTTGGACTTCATGTTATCCTTGCTGCTTCTGCTGTTTGAAGTCCAAGCCGGCTTTGAGATTGGCAAAAACTGCGTGGATTCTTTTAACTAATTGATCGGAACGTTTACGGGGCTTCTCCCCAAGATGTTGCCTATGTAATCCGTGGTATCCAGGATACTGCTCGATGTATGCCCTTCTTCCATCATCACATTGCTTTGTGGTATGCTTTCGCTCAGAATACGCATTCTCATCCGCAAGCTGTCCCGCTCCACAGGTTGCTCTGCTTCCTCCTGTGCGACGGGCCCGGCTTCAGCTTCCTTACTGAAGAAATCCGGCGCTTTCAACCAGCCCTGCCGATAGCTGTGGAACAGGATAGAGCCCAAGATTGCCACAAATACCAAGATTCCCACAGTCCAAAGAAAGTTCGTGGACAGCATTATCTTTTTCTCTTTCACCACTTTATTTGGCCTGAATTCCTTTTTGGTGTTTGCCGGCATCATCACCATGAATTCCCGCATCACGGCATCCAGATCAGCTTCCAGATAGCGAGCATAGTTATAGATCAAAGCTTTTACAAAGCCATAGTGTCCCAGGTCGAAAAGGCGGTTTTCTTCCATGGCCTCTATCTGAGCTTGCGTGATACGAATATCCTCATAGACCTGATTGTAGTCTATGGCTCTGCTTTCTCTGAGGTCTTTCAGATACTTGCCGAGGTTTTCCACGGATATATTCCTCTGAACGATTCCGCCACCGTGCCCGATAGCAGGAGGCTTTCGTCCGCTTGAAGCACTATGTGCAGATCTCCGCCGGGCACATCCACCTGCACATGAGCATCCAGCAAGCCACGTCGAATACCGGCATACACCGACGACGCTGCTCCTGTACCGCAGGCCAGGGTAGCTCCGCAGGCATGCTCCCAGATCTTCATCTGTATTCTGCCCGGTTCCAGCACCTTCACAAAGTGGGCATTAACCGGTTTTTCAAATGCGGGATGATGCTCCAACACTGAACCGTATTTCAAGTGAGGATCGTCGTCCAGGCTATCCACAAACACCACATAATGCGGATTGCCGATATCTACGAGGTCACCGCGAAACTGTTCCACCGGAAAGGATTTTCGCAGTAGCTTTGCGATGCCCAGATTCACCACGATCGCGTCTTTTTCTTTCTTCGCCTGCTTCAGTCCCGAATCCGTGAGAATGTTCAGCTCATCACGACCGGTTTTCTGCATCATTAGCGCAGATACACAGCGCAGGGCACTACCGCACATCTCTGCCAAAGAGCCGTCGTTGTTATAGATAGTCATGCGGGCATCGGCACCGGGATGTGGAAAGAGCAGTACCAAACCATCTGCAGCCACACCAAAATGAGGTTTGCAGATATCAATGGCCAAGCGGGGATAATCCATCTCAGCCATTTTTTGCTCAAACAAATCCAATATCACAAAGTCATTGCCCTGAGCCTGCATCTTTATGAAAGGGATCAGCATAATATATCCGCGATTAGATCCTGAAAACTGTAGACTCCGCTTTTGCCGGCTATCCACTTTGCCGCTTGCAAAGCGCCCAAAGCGAAGGTCGCGCGGGATCGCACCACATGGCTTAGTTCGATCGTGTCAGCATCGCTGTCAAAGGCCAAAACATGAGTGCCGGGGATCTTACCGCCCCGAATACTGGCAAAATGCAATTCCTCTGCTTCCGGCCTGCGCTGGAGCCGATCCCATACAACTTTAGTCTTGCGGCTGCTGTTTTCAAGGATCAGTTTTGCCAATTCCACGGCTGTACCGGAAGGGCTGTCTGCTTTCTGCGCGTGATGTTTTTCCCAAGCCATCAGGTCGTAATCGTCAAAGCCGTCAAACAGCTTTACGGCATCCACAATCAATCTGGAAAACAGGTTCATACCCAAAGAGAAATTCGCCCCATAGACCATCCCGATTCCGCTGCTTTTGGCCATTTCCACGATGCGAGGCAGATCTTGGTGCCAGCCGGTGGTACCGATCACGCAGTTTTGGTTCAAATCGAGCAGACGCTCCAGATTGCTCAATACCGCGGAGGGATGGCTGAACTCGATGGCTACGTCCGCGTTGTTCAAGCTATCACGGCTTATTTCACGTGCAGCACCATCCCAAACCGGATCCACCATACCCACAACCTTCAAGCCCTTTTCCGGCGCGAGCTGATGGAGCATTCTGCCCATCTTTCCATAACCGATCAGGCAGATAGTGGTCATCTTCAGCCTTCGCTGTATACTCGCACCAATTCCTCTATAAAGGCGGTTCCCTTCAGCAATTGGTCGGTTTTTATATTTTCATGAACTGTGTGAACCTTGTCCATCCCTGTTCCCGTGATGATCATCGGCAAACCGATCGCGGAGATGATATTGGCATCGCTGCCTCCACCGCCAACAACCGCTTGATATGGGATTTCGAGATTTTGCAGGGCTTTGATCGCCATCTTCACGACGGGATCGTTTTCGTTCACTCTGAAAGCTTCATATTCCTTTTCACACTTCATTTCCAGTCTCGCGCCTTGCTCTGCATAACGCGCCACCGTGCTTTCCAGCGCGTGGACAATGTCTTTACACACGCGTTCCAGCTTTGCGGGATTGTGACTGCGGGCTTCTCCATAGAGGCATACCTTGTTGGGAACTATGTTCGTGGCTTCACCCCCATTGATAATGCCCAGATTGCAAGTGGTTTCAAAGTCGATCCTACCCATGGGCATCGCAGCAATAGCTTCAGAGGCAATACGAATGGCGTTCAAACCTTTTTCAGGCTCTACACCTGCGTGCGCTTCCACACCATGCACCACCGCTTTGTAAGAGTTCTGCGAAGGTGCACCAATGAGAAGCTCTCCCACCTGATGAGAATCCAGGGCAAAACCGAAGGCAGATTTTAAGCGGCTTTTATCAAATCCCTTGGCTCCCAAAAGACCTATTTCTTCACTTACCGTAAAGAGAATTTCCACCGGAGCATGATCCGTACCGCTGTCAACAATACGCTTCAGAGCGATCATGATCTCCGCAACGCCGGATTTATCATCGCTGCCCAAGATGGTAGTTCCGTCGCTATAAATGGTTCCATTCTCAATTCTCGGATTGATCCCTTTCCCGGGTTTCACTGTATCCATGTGAGCACAGAATAATATGGGAGCCTTGTCGACGTTTCCGGGAAGATACGCATAGATGTTGCCGGCATTCCCACCCGTTTGTTTGTGACAATCGTCTTCTTCTACTGTCGCGCCTATACTTTCCAGATCCTTCTTAAGAATGTCTGCTACTGCCCTCTCGTTCAGCGATTCACTATCTATGCGCACCAAGTGCATAAAGTAGCTGATAACATCATGTTGCATTGCGGACCTCATGTCAGAATATTTTTTCTGCACCATTATGAATACCCCCAGATTTGTCAACTGTAAATCTTATCGATAGTGATTTTCTTTGATTCGATATGATATTTCTTGCTCTTTTGGTTTTTCTGCTTATGTTACTTAGTATAATATAAATACTGATAATGCTTGATAAACCAAGAGACCAGCATTCACTTGTAACTAAAAGGAGAACTCATGGCAGACAATATGTCGCTCTTTATGGAACGCTTGCCCGAAATGCTTCTAAGCTTCGGTGCCAAGTTAATCGTTGCGTTGATTATTTTCTTCATTGGAAAATGGATCGCAAAGGCCATTTCCAACGTTGTTAAACGCCTTATGGGAAAAGGAAAGATGGATAGCAACGTGGCTCAATTCCTAGGAAACCTGATCTACGGAGTCATGCTGGCATTCGTAATAATTGCTGCCATCGCCCGCCTTGGCGTGCAGACCACCTCGCTGGTCGCGATCTTCGGTGCCGCCACACTGGCGGTGGGCATGGCATTGCAGGGCACTTTGGGCAATTTCTCTTCCGGCGTGATGCTGCTTATCTTCCGTCCCTTCAAGGTGGGAGATAGCGTGATAGCCGGAGGAATCAACGGGAAAGTGCACGATATAGGCATCTTTGCCACCACCATCATCCCCAGCGATGGCCGTAAAGTGATCGTACCCAATGGCAAACTCTCAAACGACACCATCACAAACTTCAGCGTGATGCCCATCCGCAGAATCGAGCTGAGCGTTAACGTGCCGGGCAATACCGATATCAATGCGGTTCGCGACTTGCTCCGCGCTGTAATAGACAGCGAAAGCGACCTTCTGAAAGATCCGGCTCCCGCCATCGTGATGACCGATGCCAACGCCGCCGCCATCATCTTCGGAATCTACGCAAATGTGAAAAATGAAGACTATGGCAAAGTACATGCCAGCATGGTTGAAAAAGTGAAACTAGCCCTCACAACCAAAGGTTTTTGGGCGTAATTCAAGGAGAATTTGATATGAAAAAAACCCTGATCATCATGAGCCTGTTGATCCTTGCCTACGCTTTAAACGCGGAAGGCTGGACCACCGACGCGGATATCAGCCTCACTCTGTCGCAAAGCGCTTTCAGCGAAAACTGGGCAGGAACGGAACTCAGCAATATATCCTGGTTGGCAAACGCTAATGCCAGCGCAGAAAAGCAGATGAAAGACTGGTTGCACAACCGCAATACCATGAAACTCGCCTTTGGTCAGACTCACCTTCAAAAAACCGATTCCCTGGGCGATAAGTACTGGGAAGCGCCGGAAAAATCTACCGATAAAATAGACTTGGAATCCCTGTGGCGCTTTACCTTGCAAACCTGGGTGGATCCCTTCATGGCCGGCCGCCTGGAATCCCAATTTCTGGATCTCTCACAAGAAGATTTGGACAACACCAGATTTGTGAATCCCATGCTGTTTACGGAAACCGCCGGTATCATGAGAACCTTCATCGACACTGAATCAATGAAGTTTGACTCACGTCTTGGTGCCGCATTCAGACAAAACGTCAACCGAGATCAAATGGATCTTGCACTGAACAAAGAAACCATTACAACTCTCGATGGTGGTCTTGAATTTGTGTCGGAGCTCAAAAAACAAATCAACGCTCCGCTGCAATCCACCTTCCGCAGCAGATTACAAGTGTATCAGGCTGTCTTCAATTCAAAAGAAGACGACCTGCCCACCGATGACTGGAAATCCCCGGACATGGTGTGGGAAAACACTCTTACAACCAAACTCTTCGGCCTGATCAGCGCGAATCTGCTCTTTGAGATGCGCTACGACAAAGAACAAGTACACGAAATGCAATGGAAACAAATGCTGGGCTTGGGCCTCAGCTACAACCTGTTCTAAACTGCTTTCTGTCTCAATAATGCCGGCGGGATATCCTGCCGGTTTTTTTTGTATGCAAGATGTCTTCACTATCCTGAATCCTCCGCCGGCAGAGGCTCGCAGCAAAGCCATGAAGCACAGAATCATTTACTAATCTTTCCTAGGTGTCTAAGCTCCTGGGTGGCAGTAAATTAGGTAAAAATAGTGCTTGACAAAAACACCTCGTAAGTTATTGTGGTAGTGCAAACAACGCAAATAACAAAACGAGGTGTT
>Ga0265295_1001936_pt1 | contig 34692 bp, 39 predicted proteins | sample Munlansysbiofilm_FD_192503 | JGI IMG/M metagenome (GOLD analysis project Ga0265295, IMG submission 192503) | Leachate microbial communities from a municipal landfill in Southern Ontario, Canada - Methane capture system biofilm | ecosystem: Engineered > Solid waste > Landfill > Unclassified ... | reverse complement strand
GATAGCGCAACCATCACAAACAACTACGGCAGCCGAATAATTGCCCGGTTTATGGAACCAGGCACCTTTGATATTCAGGTGCATGTAAAAGACGCTCGTGGGCAAGAAAGTACCGTTGTAACCCAGGTCGTGACTGCTGCGGCGGCACCGTTTGAAATCAATGCCACGGTCACGCCGAGTAATGAATTTTACCATGCACCCCTGAATCTCACGATCTGGCCTCGCGTGTCAGGTGGTCATCCGCAAGATCGTATGTCTACCTTTGCGTATTATCTTGACGATGAACCCGTGGAGGCTACCGGCGCCGCCTATATCCGCAATCTGCAGCCAGGGGATTATGTGGTGAGGATCGTTGGCTCTTCCCAGCTTGGCGAAGAAGCCGTGCAGGAGATCCCAATAACGGTAAAGCCCAACATTCCGCCGGAATGCACCCTGAGCCAGACATTGATTGATTCACCGACGAATCCGCAATATCTGCTCGAAGCAACCTGCAGTGACACCGATGGAGTGATGGCGGGCTATCGCTGGTATGTGGGAGAGAAGATTGTCGGCTACGCCAACCGTATCGGGTTTAAGGTTCCTGTCGAGGGCTCAGTCGTTGTCGACTTCGTTGGAACCGACAATACCGGTGGGGAATATCGCAGCAGCATAACGCTGCTCCCGAAACCCACCGACCCCTAAACCTTCAACCTTCTAAACTCAACACAAAGGCCCTCCTGCGATTTGCTGGGGGGCCTTTGTGTTGAATTGTGAAGAAAAAGTGCGCTTTTCAAAACAAGGATCGCGATTTTTCTGGGCTATCCTCGGCGGTGTCGTTCACCACCTGAAAAAGGAGATATTCATGGACCCCTTGCGTTTGCCGACATACGTCGACGAGCCCCACCAGTTTTTGTTGTGGAGCGCCGATGAAATCATCCCGCTCCTGACCCTTTTTGTTCTCGGGGTGATGTTCGAGCAAATCTGCATTTTTACCTTTGTCGGGTTTCTGCTGACATCATTCTACAAAAAATACAAGAACAGCCGGCCTGATGGTTTTTTGCTTCACGGGTTGTATTGGGCCGGCCTGCTGCCGGCTAGAGCACGCTGCTTCGTCAATCCCTTTATTCGGAGGTTTTTCCCTTGAAACTCTCGGACTTCCTCGACTCCTTCCAAGGGATGCGCAAGGAGCGCACGTTCTCTCGCGCGGTTACATTAGGGCTGCTTGCGCTGTCCCTGATTCTAGCCGTCGGCCTGGTGTCGAAAAAACCCATTGTCATGCAGATCCCGATGAATCTTGAGGGGGCAGGGGAGATGGCTCATAACGCCGCCAGTGCCAATATCAAAGAAGCCTGGGGCCTGACCGCCGCGAATCTTGTCGGCAACGTCTCCCCAGGAAATGTTGGCTTTGTTGAGAAAGCACTGGAGGGTCTGCTTGCGCCCGGGCTGTACCATGAAATGTTGCACGACATCCACATGCAGGCCCGCGCGATCAAGGAAGGCAACATCACTCTGACCTTTGTCCCGTCCAGTGTTTTTTTTCAGGCATCAAAGAACCGGGTGTTTGTCGCCGGAGACACGACGCGAGAGTCGCGCTTTGGCCTGCCAGAAAGAAGCAAGAAAACCTATGAGTTTGTCATTGAGATCGAGAACTATCGCCCCGTTATCGTTGACTGGCAAGCCTATGCGGGAGGGCCAAGGATCAATTACCAACCAGAGTCGTCAGAGGACGTGGAGCGGCGCAAAAAGGCCAAAGAGCAGGCTTTGGATGATTTCGCGATGCCACTAGAGGAGCAGGCAGTAAATCAAGGCCAGGCTGATAAAAACCCCGCCCCTGAGCCCCAGGAAGAACAGCCAGCCCCGGCCGCTGCACCAGTAGAGGAAATTCCTACGGAGACAAAGAGCGAAAACCCAGAGCAGTACAGCGACACTGTAGAGCAAAAACTCAAGGAGATTCTTTGATGCGCAAACAGATACTTACTCTTGCGGGCGTTTTAGCTCTAACTGCGCAGAACCCTGCGTTTGCCGCAATGGAAGACTTGCCTGGCGTCCCACTGTCGGTGGTTGAGTCTGTTGAGACACCGGTCCCTGTTAAGTCGATCAGTCTTACTCCGAATTTTTCCAAGCCCACTCCAGATGCAGGCGGGGCTCCGCCAGCGGATCAGGCAGCAGCTCTGAAGGCCGCCTTCGAGAAAACCCAAGAGAAGCTGGACAAGTCCCTTTACGACACAACCAAGGTGGGCCTGAACGTCATTCCGGGCGAAAACATGATTTTGCCCATTGCCGTCGCAAGCCCAAACCGTCTGTTGACGCCCTTTTTCAAGCCTCGGGTAACAACGGCCAGCGATGCGCAGATTACCGTGGATCATTCGGTGGTTTACATCACCCCAACAAGCGAGGAGCTGGTGACGATGTTCATTACCGAAGAGGAAGGCAACCAGCGCAACGCGATCAGCCTGACAATGGTTCCACGAAAGATCCCGCCCCGCGAGGTTCGCCTGCTGATTACAGGAGAAGCCAAGAAGGGGCAAAAGGGGGCAGAGCTAGGGATGGATATGGGTGCGATGCCCTTTGATCAGATCAAGGCCAGTGAGTGGGAGAAAGGTAACGACTACACCGACACTATTCGCGACACCATGCGGGAATTGGCCCTTGGGAAAACACCCAGCGGCTACGGGCTGAGAAGGCACAATGCCCAAGATCCGCAACCGCATTGCGCGGACGCAGGCTTTAGCGTCCAGCCAGGGCAGAGTCTTGACGGGCACAATATCATCGCCGTGGTATCGGTGCTGACCAACACGACCAAAGAACCTCGCCACTTCCAGGCGTCCAGCTGCTATCAGCCGGGCGTGCTCGCAGCCGCAGCCTGGCCCAAGTCCATCATTGCTCCAGGCGCCAAAGTCGAACTCTACACCCTGCACAAACGGCCAGATCCCGCAGAAGAGGCATCAACCCGGCCTTCACTGATTGACGGAGGGCGCTGATATGGCCAACCCGAATAATAAGAACTGGCTGCAGCGGCGCTGGGAAGCGCTTTCGCCGATGGTTCGGCGGGTCATTTCGATAGGGTCTATCGCTATCGTCGGGTTTGCTGCCATCTTCACTTTCGTCTCTTCCGAGCCGCCACAGCGCAAGCGGCAGGTTGTTGACCGCAACGATGTACAAAGGGAGGTTTTCACTCAGGCTAGTCCGCGTGAAACCAACCTGCATGGTCTCGCCGCAGCGGTCACGGATATGGAAAAAAAGAACAAGATCCTCCAGCGTGAGATCGAATCGTTGCGCAACCAACTGCAAATTGGGCCAGAAAGCGCTGGGGTAGCAGCAGAGGCATATCAGGAGATTGAGACCAAGGCCGTTGAGGCGGCGAAGAAGGCGACCGAAGAGGCTCTGGCCGCCCACGCCCTGGCCCAGGCTGAAGCAAAAGCATTGGCCGAGGAAATGAAGGACGACGAAAAGGGCGAAACACAGGAGGGGCAAGCACCGAAGACGGAAGCCTCACCGGTTACGGTCGTCGCCGAGGAACGACCCTCAACCATTACCGATGGGATGGCACCGATAGATCTTGAGTGGGGCACCCTGCCGGTAGCACAGGCAATGAGTGGGCAAAAAGGAGCAGGGCAGGGCGCACCAGCACAAAAAGGAGCAAGCAAGCTGCGGCACATCTCAGCAGCTCCGACCAAGGCCGAAGTTGCCGCAGAGCAGGCAAACAAAAAAGAAAAGGAGCCAGAGGATGTCTTTATCCCTGCTGGTTCCATTTTCTCCGGCACCCTGATCACTGGTATGGACGCGCCAACAGGCACCCAGGCCAAGAAGACCCCTTTTCCTGCGTTGCTTCGGATTAAAAAAGAAGCTCTGCTGCCGAACCGCTATCGGGCCGACGTGCGCGAATGTTTCCTGATTGCATCAGGTTATGGCGATCTTTCCAGTGAGCGCGTGTACCTGCGCAGCGAAACCATTTCCTGTGTCCGCAACGATGGTGGCGTGATTGAGGCGCCTATTGATATGTACGCCGCCGGTGAAGACGGCAAGGCCGGTGTGCGGGGGAAACTTGACACCAAACAGGGCCAGTATTTGGCGAGGGCCCTAGCTGCCGGCTTTCTGCAGTCTGTCGCCAGCGTCTTCAACGAAGTGCCAACAGCAACCATTTCTACGACAGCAAGCAACACGCTCCCCTTCCAAAGCGCCTTCTCCGACCAGGCCGCTCAGTCCGCAGCCGTGCAAGGCGTGGGTAACGCGATGGATCGTCTGGCGAATTTTTACATCGACATGGCCCAGTCCGTTTTCCCGATTGTTCAAGTTGATGCCGGTCGACAGGTCGATTTCATCATGACAAGGGGCACTTCTCTGAAGCTGAGATAGGCAAAATCGTGAATTGTGCAGAAAAAGTGCGCTTTTCAAAACATGGATAGATGATTTTTTGATCTAGCATGTTCCTGTCACGTCAACGGCCCCAACGGCCTTCCAACAGGAGAGTTTATGTTTTCCCGAAAAAATATCTCTGCAGCCCTGGCGATAACACTTCTTATCCCCTCTCTTGCCCTGGCCCAGCCCCAGGCTCAACACAAGGTGGACAATATGGCCCAGATTGGCGACCTCCCGTTTCAAATGGTCGAGAGCGACGGGAAAACATTTTTCATGTCCAGCAATGGCCGTTATGTCATTCAAGGGGAGATGACGGATATGTGGGCAAATAAAAAGCCCATCGCCACGGTTGAGGACTTGGTTCAGTCGGTCAATACCGTAGATTTCTCTGCGATTGGTCTCGACATGGAAGACCTGCTGCACCTGAAATATGGATACGGGCCAGAAAAGGTGACTATCTTTGTGGCGCCTGGCTGCGGTTATTGCAAGAACGCCCTTAAGCAAATGAAGGGGCTGGAAAGCAAATACACCTTCCAGGTTGTTCCGTTGCCCATCATGGGCCCTCGCTCCGAAGATGCTCTGCGCCGCATTGCATGTAATTACAAAGACAAGCCAGAATTGAGTCTTGCCGCGGTACTCTCGGATCACTACGACGATCTGAAAATCTCAGGGGACTGCGATGTTGAGCCCGTGGCCCGTGCGCTGGTTACTGCACAAATTCTCGGAATCAACTCCGTCCCGGTAATTATCGACCAGAAAAACCGGATGTCCAAAGGCGCACCACCGAGCCTGGCCGAGCATCTGGCGCGATAGGGTGCGAACTATGCGTCTGAGTATTGTTTTCGTGCTTTCCGCCTTTTTGCTTGGGGCCTGTTCTGCAGGATACAACTGCAAAGGGATGCCGGAGGGTGTCAGCTGCATGTCAGCGCGTGAGGTCTACAACGCCACCGAATATGCAGAATATCTCGGAACGCCCGCCATGAGTAAGGACGAGGAAGGGAAAGGGGAGGGGAAAGAAGACGCTGGGCAAAAGCAGCAGACGGCTCCCGTGGCGAACCCATACGCCACCGCTGTTCAGGGCTATCAGCAGGACAATCCGCTGCCCATTCGCACTCCAGAGCAGGTCATGGAGATCTGGGTGGCGCCCTGGGAAGACAATCAGGGCAGCCTGCACATGGCCTCCACGATTTACACCGAGATCGAAAAGCGGCGCTGGACGGTGGGGGAAAGCATCATCAATAGCGACTCGCGCATTCAGCCCCTGGACGTGCGGGCCCGCGTTCAGGGACGCAAATCCAGTAGTGAGAGAAACCCGTATGAGCCGCCGGACCTGTCCGACGTGACTCTTAACCACCCATTAGAAGGAGAAAAAAGTGAAAACAACTGAAGCCGAATCCTGCCGTATGGCCCCAGCCCAGATTGCCCTGATTGTTCTGCTGTGCGCAGCGATTAGTGTCATGCCGGATCTTGTACATGCAGGTGCGGCCATTGGCGGCCCGTTGGACGATGTTTACACCACCTTGACCCAATGGACTCAAGGCAGTGTCGGTAAAACCGTCATGCTGTCATTTATCATCGTCGGCATTGTCGCCGGCATCGCTCGACAGAGCCTGCTGGCCTTTGCCGTTGGCATTGGTGCTGGTCTTGGAACCTACAATGCCCCGACCATTGTAGACGTTGTGTTTACTGCAATTCTGTAGAGGGAAAATTGGAAGCGAAGAAGCTCAAGCGAAACTACGCTGCGGAGCTGTTCCCGCACCTGGCATTCGATGAAGAAAACCTGGTCTTTTTGCTCGAACCAAAGAGCTTGGGCTTTGGCTTTATCTGCGAACCTCTGTATGCCATCGACGACTCGACCGGCGACAGACTCAACGTTTTGCTCAATCAGGACTGGCCCGTTAATTCAGTTGTCCAATTCTCGTTGTGGGCCAGCCCTGACATTGAACGCTATCTGTTCGAGTATGACTTGGTGAGCCAGAAGGGAACGGAAACGCTCCATCGCTTGCGGCCCGAGGCGGTGGAGTATTATCGCAGAAAAAGCTCCGAACCCCTTTCCAGCCAGAGCGGGCTGAAGATTCGCAATTTGCAGTTGCTGATCACTGCCAGAATACCGATCAAGAACCACACCCCGACCCAAAAAGAGATCGACCAGATTGGCGTATTGCGCCGAACAGTCGGGCAAAGTCTTGAAACGGGAGGCTTTACTGGTGAGCCGATGACCGCCAAAAAGCTGGTTCGGATCATGTCAGTATTACTCAACCAAGGGAAAGACGCCAGCTGGAGAAAGCATCAAATAGAACATTGCGACGAAAACGAGGTTCTTCGAGAGCAATTTCTTGATTATGACACCGATATTTCGGTCGATTCGATGGGAATTTCTCTGGGCAAAGACATTCGGGTCAAGACCCTCTCGGTAAAGCGCTTTCCCGAAGCCTCGGTGCTGGGTGTTGCTCGCGCCTTTTTGTCCGAGACCATGACAGGCACCAGAGGGTTGCGGGAGAACTGCCTGATTACGGCCACCTTGATTTTCCCTGACTCAGAAAGTGCCAGGTCCAGGCTGGAGCGGGACAAGCAGTGGGTAACCAACCAGGCATACGGCCCAATGCTTAAGTTTGCGCCACGGCTGGCCGCGCAAAAACATTCATTCGACGCACTGTTCGAAGCCCTGTCCGACGGCGACAGAGTGGTTAAGCTCTACCTGGGCATTGTCCTGTTTATGCCAAAAGCGCAAGAAGATGCCTCCGTGAGTAATGCCAAGACCTATTGGCGCGAATGCGGCTATCAGGTCATGGAGGATCACTTTATCAGCCTGCCGCTATTTTTAACCAACCTGCCTTTTTGCGCCGAAGCCGACGCAGCGCAGAACCTCAAACGCTACAAAACCTTCGCTACCCGCCACGCCCTAACGCAGCTGCCGGTATTTGGCAGTTGGAAGGGCACCGGAACTAAGCGCATGACGGTCTTTAGTCGCGAAGGACAGATCATGAGCATCAGCCCGTTTGATTCGGGCAGCTCCTACAACGCGGTCATCGCCGCGTCGTCCGGTAAAGGCAAATCCGTTACGGTCAACGACCTGGTGCTGAACACGCTGGCAACCGGTGGTCGCGGCTGGATTATTGATGTTGGCCGTAGCTATTTTAAGCTTTGCGAGTTTGTCGGGGGCCAGTTTGTCGAGTTTGGCGCCGACTCGGGGATATGTCTCAACCCCTTCTCCGTGGTGACAAACTACGATGAAGAGGCCGACATGCTCGTTGGAATCGTGTCGAACATGGCCGCGCCCAACGACCAGCTCAACGATTATCAGACCTCCGGTCTGCGCCGGGTGATGAACGATGTCTGGCTCAAGCTCGGGACGCGCATGGTGGTAGATGATCTGGCCGAAGCGCTTAAAGCCGAATCCGAGCCACGGTTGCGTGACATTGGTGAACAGCTCTACCCCTTCACCGAGCGAGGGGAGTACGGTCGCTATTTCCACGGTGAAAACAATGTCAACTTTAGAAACCGGTTGGCAGTAGTTGAGCTTGAAGAGCTCAAAAGCAAGAAACATCTCCAGCAGGTCGTCTTGTTGCAAATGATTTTCCAGATCCAGTCAGCAATTTATCTCGATAACACCGAGCTGGACATTGAGAAACTTGTTGTAATTGACGAAGCCTGGGAGATGTTGGCAGGAGGTAGTGGAGACAGCGGCAGCGGGATGCGCGGCATCGCCAAGTTCATCGAGACCGCCTATCGAAGATTCCGCAAACGTAAAGCGTCTTGTATTATATGCACACAGTCCCTGAATGACCTCTATCAGAGTCCGTCAGGTGTTGCTATTGCAGAGAATAGCCCAAACAAATATCTTCTCGGCCAGAACAGGGAGACCGTTGCCGCCTTGCAGCGCGATAAGCGGTTGGATATGGGCGGTGATTATGGCTACGAACTGCTCAAAACAGTCCACACGATCCCTGGGCATTATTCTGAAATTCTGTTTTTGACAGAACGAGGAGCCGGCGTGGGCCGACTCTATGTCGATCCGTTCAAGCTACTGCTTTATTCAACCAACCCGGACGATTTAGCCGCCATCCAGCGTTATACCCGCACCGGGATGGCCCAAGGCGACGCCATTAAGGCTGTGTTGAAGGAGAGGGGGCAGGGATGACCAAGATCATAGCATGGGGCGGTCTTGTTTTTGGGCTGCTTGGGATGGCGGTTGGAGGTTATGCCCTAAAGGCAATGCAGAGTCAGGATGACTGCCCTATCGCTATTATCGACATGGAGCGTTACATCAACGAGGCAATTACTGGACCAAACGGCGAGATGATCCCAGAAAATGTCGAAAAGGGGGTTAAGAAGGCAATGTCAGACGCCAAAAATCTAGCAGACCAGGGATTTATTGTGCTGAACGGCCATCAGGTATTGTCGGCGCCCGACCTTTACTATGTCTCTCCATCTACGCAGCCAGCCGATGATGCAGAATAAAGAGCAGAAGGGGAAAAAAAGAAAGCCCACGCCAGTATTCCTTGGGCAAATGGTGCTGGTGGCCCTTTTGATGTGGGGTGTTGGTAGCTATATCGGCTCCCGAGTAAGCCTTGGCATCGATGGGCAAAAAGGGGGCAAGTGCCTACCGTACAACTATTACCTGATCGACAAGGGTGATCATAGCGTCCCCACCGGTGGGTACCTCGCCTTCTTGCTCGATAAGCGGGCCGAACCCTGGTTCCCGGAACACGCTATGTTTGTGAAACAGCTGGTTGCCGCCGAGGGCGATCATGTCCAGGTGCAAGGCAGGGAAGTGCTGGTCAATGGCTTTCCGGTTGGCCAGCTCGACCCAAAGGTTATGGGCAAGACAGGTCAAGACGAACGAACCTATGCCCGCGATCAGGTGCTTCAGCCTGGCGAGTTGTGGGTCATGGGAACCGCGCCGGACAGCTTCGACTCCCGCTATTGGGGGCCAATTAACTCAAATATGCTTGTTGGACAAGTCCACCCAATTTACTAAAAGGAGAAAAACATGACCGAAAAGATGCTCTACACCCAGTTTTTGCAAGCCAACATCCGTCGATATGGCTGGCAATCCTTTATCATCAAAATTGCCTCCGTCTTTCTGACGCTGGCCTTTCTTCTCTCCGCCTTCAGCTCCCCATCAGCTCTGAACATTTCTTCCGGGGCCTCGCTCTGGCTGGCCTGCGCCGTTGTGTTGGCCTTTCTGCTCTGGTGCGGTGACGGCCACAGCGCTGACATGATGGATCAATACAACCAGCTTTACGAGGCGGCCCAGCAAGAAAAGGTGCAAGGCGCCAAAATGAAGATCGATTGCAACCACCTGTCTGTCACGGCTATCTGGCGTCCGACCATTCTGGCCTTTCATGTCCCGATGATGGCGATGCTGATTCTCATGGGCCTGGCAGCTAAGTAAGCATCATGCGAAATTTCCCCCTGTTCATTCTGGCGGCGCTGCTTTTTGTAGCGCCGCTTTCTTACGCCAGCCAGTCCAAAGACGACGCAGTGCTTTTAAGGTCGGGGCTGATCCAGGCCAACCCCGAGGCGTTTGCCAAGATGCCCCAGACGAAAGCGTCTGGACAGCACCAGCAATGGGCACAGGATTTGGCCAACATCTCGCGCCAGACGTTGCAGTCGCAGTACGACGAGAAGCGCGCAGCAGCCCAGGCGGCTCTGGAGCCGGCCGAGGAGGTCCACATCTTGGTTACCTTCGGACCATCAGGCAACCCGGAAAGGTTGCGGGGGCTCATGCGGGCACTTGTTGGTGAAGACGTGACCCTGGCTGTGCGGGGCCTGCCGGCAGGGATGACCCGGATAGACGAGCTTGTGCTGGCAATGGGTCAGTTGGGACAGGGGATCAGCAATGCACCGGGGATGATTCTCGACCCTCGGTTGTTCCGCCATACGGGCGCCAGCGGGGCGCCAACCATTTTGGTAACCAAAGACGGCAAGCCGCAGTTGTGGGCAGCAGGCGTAACCGATCCGCAGTGGATCCTGGAGAGATACGAAAAGGGAGAGCGAGGGGATCTGGGCATTCATGGCAGCACAGAGGCGATAGCCGAGAAAGACCTGACTCAAGAGATTGCTGAACGCATCGCCAAGGTTGACTGGGAAGCCAAGAAAGCACAGGCCGCGAAGCGTTACTGGAGCCATCAACGTTTTTTAGACCTGCCTGTCGCAACAGAACCAAGAGCGTTTGAGTTTGCCCTCGAATATCAGATCCAGAAAGACATTCATGGCGCCGAAGGGGAAGTTCTGGCCCGTGCCGGCGAACGCATCAACCCTCTCTCCCGCGTGGCCGGACAGTTTTACTTGGTGATTTTCGACGCCAGCGAGCCCAAGCAGCTAAAGACAGCCAAGGCTATCGGCCAGGCTGCGCCGGAAGGGAAGCGGCTGAAGTATCTGGCGACCCGCATGGATACGGGAGAAGACGGATGGGAAGAGAAGGTCAGGATCGAAGACTATCTGGAGGCCCCTTTGTATTTTGTCAGCCAAGAGCAGATCGAGCGGCTGCGGGTACAGAACATCCCCGCCATCGTGGAGGCAGCCGGCCAATCAATCCGGGTGACGGAGATCCCTCCGCAAAGGCTCCCCTGATGATACGCTCAATCGTAACAACTACGTTATCAATGATCGTAGCAATGGCGCTCTGTCTTGCCTCCGTCGGCCTTGTTTTGGCGGAAACAACAACGACAACCGAAAGCGTCAACCCGTCTTGTCCCGACGCCAAGGTATTCAGCAACAAACTCTTTTCAGCTATCGACTGGGACAACATCTTCCCGATCCGCATTGCCGGCGGCAAGCTCGGCTCAGGTGACATCCCAGATGGTGCGGCCGACAGCAGGTTTGTGTGCATGTGCCTCGACAATAACGGTGTCCCGTTCTTTGGTACTCAGCTGGGCATGTGGCGACCAAACCGGTTGATCGAGGTGGTCAGGGTGGCAAATTGCTCGCCAGCTCTGGGTGGCACCATGCTGCAATCGCGCACCCGCCTGATCGGTGGGCCGGAAGCCCAGGAGCACGACTCAACGGACGTGCATTTTTACAACGTCAACGTCTGGGCCTTTCCGCTGATTACCATGCTCAACCTGTTCACTTCGACCCAGTGCGGCAATGATGGCTTCATGGACGTGGATCTCATCAATATCTCGACCGTTGATCCAACCTGGAACGACGAGGAACTATCCCTGCTCTTTACACCGGAAGCCTACATTTTCTGTACGCCTCCAGCCCTGGCCCTGCAGTTGGCCGATGCGGCAGCGTCGACTGTCGGCAAGCCAATGAACAGCGCCATTGGCTCTGCGGGCACCTGGGGGTCTCTTTATCCATTAAGTGGCTTCGGTTTGACAATGGGATCGGCACCACAGGTCACCAGTCTTATTGCGACCAAGGCACTCGCCAAGCTGCACCGCATCGCTTTTGCTCGCCGCACGATGGGTAACGACACCATGTGCGGAGCCAAGATTTCCGTCACCATCACCAAGACCCAGTATCGCTATTCAACCTTTTACCCCGTCCCCGAAGTCAGCGGCAAATTGAGCGATATGTATAGCAACTTTGAAGGGGAGGATAAGGATTTGGCCGGCCATCAGGATAGCAACTTTGAAGGGGAGGATAAGGATTTGGCCGGCCATCAGGATAGCAACTTTGAAGGGGAGGATAAGGATTTGGCCGGCCATCATGTTATCGGTGAGCCGACGTTCCTGTGGGGCGAGTGGCGCAATAGGCCAGGAACAGGGGAAGACTATCTCTATGTCGTCTGGAACTGGACCGATTGCTGCGTAACCAACGAGGCACCCTGATGAACAGAGCCCTTCTGAAACATTCCGCTACTGCGTTGCTCCCTTTTTTTTGCTGGTTTTGCCTCTACCCCAGCCTGGTCTTTGCGACGGACTATTTTCAGATGGGGCAACAGGCTGGAGGTAGTTTATTGCCTACCAGGGCGGCCGGGACGTTCAATCAGGCCACCGGCGAAATGCAAAGTGATATGGGAAGCTCTACGCCAGTCTCCTTCAATGTCTCAGAGATCCTGCCAGGGCTGGTCAACAGCACAGGCACGACAACCAACATCGAGGATCTGTACGAGGATGAGGACGCGATAGGCGAGGGCATTACCAACACGGTTGCGACGCTCAATGGGGAGGAATCAGCGACAGGCGAAGCCTTCCGCACCATCTACGGCGGGACACAGTACAACAGCCACCCGGATCTGCGTAATGACCCTATGTGGGCCAATACCGATGCGACGCTCGATAAAGTGTTCAGTGGTGAGTATTCCGACTGCGTAAGAACGACAACCGTCACATCATCAACATCAGATGTTCATATCCCCGCCTACCATCAGTGCGAAAGGATTATCAAGGATACCGAATGTAATGCCGAACGAGTCGTCACGCAGCTAGCTTACACTATCGGAGAACGCTGTACGCCCGGTGAGGAAATCATGCGTTTCTCCGGCTACAAATCGACGCACATCTATGTCTGCAGCAGTGATGGCAAGTCGATGTTCGTCATGGGGTCTTATACAGAAACCGGCGCGGACGGCCTGGATACGGTGGAGGAGAAAGCCAGAATCACGGGGCTGCCTTATGGTGAGGAATACTTTAAGGCAACCAGTTCAAACTATGCGGACGAGCCTGCCGTTTATATCGCAACCTGCACCGGGTCGGAAGAAAACAAGGTATGCACCTATTCAGGAGGCACCTGGCGCCGGCACCACCCCAACCTCGGTCACATTGACAACTCGGAAGCCGGCATGTGGGCAGCCCATGCGCAGAGTAACGACACACATTCCTATGGCATCGATGAGGAGTCCTTCGAGACCGATGCCCACAACAAGTACACGCCGCCGGGGTGCGAAAAATCGGATTCTTTCTGCCAGACAGACGATGCGGATTGGGTATGCACCCTGATCGACAATGATCGCGTGATCAATGGCGTGAAGCTCACGCCCGGAGTTTTACAATTCGGCGTGGAAATAGGGGAGATGAAGCCTTTATATCCCGGCGACGATCTGCAAAACGTCTGTTGGGAGGCGCATACAACCAGGACGTGCGACTATAACATCGGCCAAATTGACTGTTGGACTGACCCCCAAGGTGTCGAACACTGCCCATATAACGACGGCTTGAATATGTCGGTGGGCGCTGTCGATCCCCTCACCGGTGCCTATGAAAGTACAAGCTGCGATGTCTATGAGAATGATTCGTCCTGCAGGTTCGTTAAAAGCGAGTGTGTTGAGTATGGAGCCGACGGTGGGCGGTGCTACGTTTTTCAGGACACCTACGATTGTGGCTCAAGTGCCAGCGTTGAGGATGGCATTGTCGAGGAAAAGATCGTCTGCGTGGACGACTACACCTGCCCGGGAGGCAACTGCGTCAATCACGAAGCACAGCAAAACTCCAGCTTCGGCAGGGCCGCGGCAGCACTTCAGGCCGCCCAGTTCGCCCAGCAGGATATGAACTGCGGCCCGGACGGGACAGGGACATGCAGGGTTTTTGGCGGCGAGCCTTACGAATGCAAAATTGCCCTGGGAGGGTGGCAGGATTGCTGCGATCAGCCGGTGACTGTCGGGATGCAGCAGTACATGGATATGCTGATGGCGACCCAGAAAATCGCCTCGGCAAAAACCTGGCTCGGCAAGGCCAACCCGGTCTATGGTGGCTGGACCTACATCAAGGATGGAGCCAAATCGGTTTTCGATGCAGGGGTTTCAACCGTCGGCAAAGCCTTCAACAGCGTAAAAGGAGTGGTCACATCATCTTGGGGAAGTATTGCCGGAAACGCATCTAAGGAAATCGCTCAAGGTGCGGCAGGCACAATAACGGAGAACGCGACGACAACGGCCGCAACGGAGGCAATATCAAAAGCTATCACCGAACTTACAACAACAGCCGCCGAATGGGTCGCTGAGACTTTTGGCCCTGCGGTTGTCGATATGTTTTTTACTGGCACAGCAGGGGGGGTTTCAACGACGGCCTCAGACGCATTGTCCAAAGGCGGAACCGCCACTCTGGGTGGGCAAATCGGCGCCGTGATTTCTTTTGTAGGCTGGGTATATCTAGCTTATCAGATTGCCAATATTCTCGTTCAGATGATCTGGGAATGCGAAGAACCGGAATTTGAACTGGCGACAAAGAAAGAGCTCAAATTGTGTACCTATATTGGAGCCTATTGTGCCTCAGAAGTCCTGGGCGCCTGCGTCGAACTCAGACAAGCCTACTGCTGCTTCCAATCGCCCCTTTCGCGCATCATTATGGAGCAGGCCAAGCCTCAGTTGGCGGGCACGATCTCCAGCTTTGGTAAGCCGTCGAACCCCAACTGCGACGGCATGACGTTCGAGGATCTGGGCACGCTGAACTGGGATCTGATCGATCTGAGTGAGTGGATCGGGATTCTCGCCACCACCGGCCACATGCCGGACATCACCAGCACGGACTACTCGATGGAAGCTTTGACCGGCAGCGGCAATGCCATTGGAGCGGTTTCCGGCCGGGACAATGTAAAAGACAGGACACTTGAGGTTTTCGGTGGTGCCAGCACAACGGACACCAACCAGGACTTGCGCCAGGAGCTATACCAGATTCGGCCCGACCTGCTTACGCAGTAATCGATGCAGCTTGCAAAACAGCAAAGTTGGCAATCGCGGCAAACCGCTCCCGTTCTCTGGGTGGTTTTGCCGCGATTGCCAACTCAAGCTACTTGGCAGGTTTAACAAAAAGGTGGATTTGGCCTTGCTGGATCAGAATGGGAATCATCAGCCGGGTCAAAGACCCATCCTCGCGCCGCACTGAAGGACCATTGATGCCATTCCACGGCGGGAGGTAGATAAAGTATTCTTCGGGGAGTTGCTTGCTTAATTCCACAAAAAAGTCGACATCAGGCAGAACTGTGGGTTGGGGAACGTGCTTAAAAATCTTCGGATTGCGCTCCCATATTGTGCGATCAGAAATTCTAGCCAGGATAGGCACTCTTTCTTTGTCTGCAAAGCATTCAGGTGTACGCATTCTCTGCCGATCTTTGTCTTCCAACGAAGTCCACCAGAATTCGTAGCAGCAACGGAAATCGCCAGAACACAAGTCCCCGCTCAAGTCAAAAGAAGAAGTAAACCGGCCAGTAGAATCTATCTCGACATCCCCTGCCTCGAACACATCTGGCCAGACAGTCGCCTCTCGCGCAGCAGCAAAGGCCGCACGCAGCCTCTCCGTGCTTTTTTCTATGACCTGTTCTTCAGACAGATCCCCTTTGGCTTCCCAGCCAAAAATAAATGGGAAGCTCTCCATGTCTTTCTTGTTCGAAAAAAGACTCTCAAGAGCCCACAGGCCGCCGGCCAAGCCGGAAGAGATATTGGCAACGGTTGCCAGAGAGCCAGCGGCACCCAGGCTGCCTTGCACTGCTGCATCGACCAGCATGGTATCGCCAGGCAGTCGTTTGTTGTCCTTGATCACCAGTGCGCCAGCGGCCCGCATGGTGTTGAGCGCAAAAGAATGCTTCGGGTTATAAGGATAGGGTTTTTTTGAGGCGCAGCCACCCAGCAGCAGCGCCATCATCGCCAGAACAATGAGCTTTCCGTGCATTTCCTTCCTCCTCCTTTAATTTTTCGGCTTTTTGCGAGCCGCCACCACCCGCTGTAGCAACAGCAACAGATTGCTTGCATCCAGATCGGTTGAGTTCTTCTTGATCTGGCTGAGGAAAATTTGCGCGACATAGAACGCATCTTCCGGCGTTACCGGAACCGCCTTGATCTTCTGGCCGCCGCCAAAGACCCGGATAAACAGCTTGTCGCCCTGATCTTCAATCGAGAAGCCTTTGCTTTTGTCCTCGCCGTGATTTTTGTACTCGCAGCGCGGCAACATGCCAAGCAGAACCGCCATTGCCACCAGCAACTCGTCTCTTGTGAGCTGAAGACGCAGCTTGCCGGCCCAGTTGTACTGTTTCGGCCCGGTGGCGTCGGCTGCATCGACGGCAACCGTGTGCATCCCGCTGCGAGTGGTGTCGGCCTCAAACAGTAGAGCCGCCTTGGCACCGTAGCAGTGTTTTTTCACATACGTCCGGCCGGCGCTGTCTGCCTCCGGCCCATCGGTGTCGGGGTAGGTCTGTTCGTCGTCCGCCGTCTCGGCCTGCTGAGTGCTAACCGGCGCTGCCTGGTTCTGCGGCCGTTCAGGCAGCGGATCTTGCGCCCTGCGTTGCTGCTGGCAGGCAGCCGGCGGCGCGGTGAGAGGCGGCAAGGCTCGATCCTGCCCCTTGAAATCCATCTGCTGTTGGCCCTGAACGCCGAAAAAGCGACTCAAATAGGCCAGCGAGCCCTTATCTACTCTTGCTCTGTTAATGGCCTGAACGAGCCGCGACTTTGGCTCAGTAGCAAGAATCTCGTCCAGCCTGGCTTTATCAACCGGCTTGAGCGACAGAGAGACGAGCGCGTTATTGAAATCGCCAAGAGTCTTTGGCATAAAGTTTGATCTATTTTCCATATCGACCTCCTATGATGGTGTGTTTTTATTTGACTGAATTATTGCACCAAAAAAAAGAAAGTCAATATCTTTTGATAGGGATTATATTTCAAAATCTATAGTGAGTTTTTTAGCCGCTCTGGTTGCGGCGACGTACAAGATGTTTATTTCCTCAAGCACTGCCTCTTTTGGTGGTGCAGAATCATCGTTTTCGATAAGTTTCCGCTTTATCGAATGGAGCATTTCCCTGTCAATAAAACCCTCAACAAGCTCTACTTGGTCGTATTCAAACCCCTTTGCTTTATGCACCGTCGAAAACGTAATCTCTGCATCCTTCCTTTCTACTTGCGCAGCCTTAAGCCGCCGCACGAGATCAAATAGCAACAGACTGTACTCGTCGACTATCTTGGCCGCTAGCCGCAGCTCCTGATCGTTGGTTGCCTCGATGTAATGCTCAAGGGCCTGGTAGTCCGGGAAACTCGCAATAAACGCGCTACGGATCTGGCTGCGCTTGCCAGTTCGAAGGTGCAGGATGTCGAACAGAGACGATCCTTCGCCAAGGCAGGTGTAGCTTTGCAATCCGCCCTCAAAGTGCAGCTTGGCCCCGGCGTTTTTGGTTACCACGGCCATTGCCTCCTTGATCAGTTGCAGATTTCCTCTAGCCAGCACTGCATGGCTCTGCCCCAGATCGGCGGGGCCGGCCCCCCTTATGCCGGGCACCCTGCTGGACGGCTCAACAGACCTTTTCATCCGCAAGATCTTTTTTGCCAGGGAGGCAATCTCCGGGCCGAAGCGAAAGGACGTGGAGAGGGGGAAGTGGGGGTAGGGCGCCATCGCCATCGCATTGACGGCATGGCGGAAACCATAAATGCTCTGGTGCGCGTCTCCGACCAGAATCAGATCCGCTGGCTGTCTCATGTAGACATCCAGCATTGAGCCACCGATGTCCTGAGCCTCATCAACCATGATGACATCAAAGCCCGAAAGATTTGGTTTTTGCAGCTGAAAGAACTTCAGGTAGGCGTCGTGTATCAGCGGAAGCCGGCGCTGGTACATTTCGCCCAGCAAAAACCGGGCATGGCCGATGATCTCGTCATGGTGGATCTGGGCAAACTCTCTCGCCGCAGGAGAAGTCGGACAGCAGGTGTAATCCAGGGAAGAAAAGGAGGTTGTTGCAACATTGCAGAAGAAGACAAGCGCACGGTAAATGTGCCCGGCAAAAATCATCTGCTCTGCCGGATCGATATTCGACAGCCCACACAGGCCCACGATGTCGGTCAGGGCCAGGCCGTTCTTGGCGATCTTGTATCTTCCTGCAGGCACCACGTTCGCGTAACCCAACGAGTGCCCCGTTTCCACGCGCACGTTTTTGCAGCCTGCAGCCAAAAATCTCTGCTGGTTGAGCAGTTTAACCGAGCGATTGAAGGTCAAGCAGAGTATTCGTTGTCGAGGGCGAGCCTTGGCGTATTGCACCAATAGGGAGGTTTTCCCACTGCCAGCAACCGCATCAACGCAAGCCGGGCCGGTACTTTCAATGATCGTTTTTTGCTCGTCAGTTGGTTTCATCGCCGCCTTGCTTCAAAGTCTTGCAAAAACTTGCGCTTTTAGAACCACACAAGCCGGATTTCTGGCGCTATCCTCCACGAAACAGAAGGAGGCTCCCGTGGTAAGAAAATCAGAATCCCTTTTCATCTTAGATCTGGGCCAAGTCCAGCTGCCAGAAGGCTGGCCCGCCACTGCACGCCAGTTGCACGCAAAGGAAGGTAGCTACCAGTCGGACTTTGACCTGGTGGACTTTCCTGTCGAGCTTGCACGTTTTTTGAAATCCATCAGCGAACCCATCCTCTCCCATAAACAACGGCGGTATCCTGCCGGTTTCGACCTTTCTCAGCTCCCGCCCGGTGCCGTCCTGAAGAAAGTGAGGTAACCATGCAGATTTCTGGCTGGACTATTTCCTGGCAAGACATCATCGCACTCGCCAAGCAGGGCAAGCCCGTTTCGGTTGTCGCCTACAATGGCCAACCGATCTATTGCTACCCTGATGCGCTGCCTCCAAACGCAAGAGATCTTCACTACGAAACTCTTTGTCGCGTCTTTGAGATGGGCTTCCCTTTGACAAGGCGCGTTGTCGACGGCTATCCCGACCTTGAGATGGTTGTTCGCTCTCAAGCCGCCACCAACGAGCCGCCGTACACTAAAATCTGAGTCTTTTCGCCTGCACAACCTGAGCAAGCGTTCGGCCGGGTGAATTTTCGAGCCGGCGCAGCATCATGGCGTAGGCCATTGTTTGTTTCGGGTCGGAGTGCCGCGCCATAATTTGAACATCAACAATGCTGCAGCCAGACATCAGCAGATGCGTAATCCCGGTGTGGCGCAGGATGTGTGCACTAAGGGGTTGCAGCCCAGCCATCTTCGCTCTGCGTTGCACAATCTCATTGAGGCCGTGGCCCGAAATCGGATCTCCACGGTGGCCGTTGTCCAGCGCCAGAAACACAGGGCACTCCTCAATCGGTCTGCCGAAATGTGCCAGCCAGGTGCTGGCCCCACCCATTTCCATATAATAATGGTTGAGCTGATCCAGCACGGGTTGCTCAACCGGCACAAAGTCGTTGGCCCCACCCTTGGTCAGCGGTAGGACGATAAGGGAACGTCCTCCGTCACGCTCTAAATCCTTCCAGCGAAATGCCGCGACCTCGCTGCGACGCAGGAGGCAGGTATACATCAAGCTGATAATGGTGTAGTCGCGGACGTTCGCCCGCTGGTTTTTCCCGATATGACAAGCGGCAAGCAGTGCCTCAAGCTCTTCCTTGGAAATTCCTAGACGCGCCCCAGGTGCTTTCTTCTCCTTGATCCTTCGCACCAGCTTGGGATTGCAGGGGTTGAATTGGAGCATTCCGCGAGCAATCAGATGATCGTAGAAGGTCTTAAGAGCAGTGAGCTTGCGGTTGATGGTGGTTGCGGCCAGGCCCTTGCCACCATTCCAGACTTCATTGCGCCACATGACCACGGCCTCGGGCCGCAATGAAGTAACGTCTTCCCATGTCGGCACACCACCGAAGACCTGCCGGATGTCGCAGTTATAGATGCGACGCGTTCCCTCAGTCAGCTGACCTGCCAGGTAATCCGAGAGCACATGATCCAAGACAGTTCCAGCTTCAATGTGATGAGCAATTTGCTGCATAAAGCCCTCCGCAAAAAAAAGGATACAGCAGGATAGTATCATTCATTCCATCAAGGGCAATATCTTATATTGACTTGAAAGCACTTTGGAATATAGTCAGGTAAACCACTCTAACAAGGAGGACACCATGGCAGGAATGAAAAGAATCACCATTACGGACGAAGACGCGGTAAAGGCATTAAACCTTATGTCGGCAGTAACTGGGGAAGACGGGTCGGCCATAGCCGCACGAGCCGTAATGGCGGTGTGGAGAGAGAAGGCAGAACAAGTCTTGTCGGAGGTGCGGCAGCTTTCGCCGTTAAGCGGTCATGTCACAGAGGCGAAAAAGGTTGAAAGTGATGATTCGGAAAACGCGGAAAATAAACCCGAAGATCAGTTATCGGGTATATTTTAGCCTACGAAAAGAATTGTTATCGGAGGCTGGGCAACCAAAGCAAATAGAGGCCGTCCGGGAAAAAGTTTTACAGCGCTGCTAGAAAAAATGGCAAAAGGGCTCTTGACGCGATAACGACTTGTGAGACGATAAAATAAAAACAACACGGAGGCGATTATGGCGACCGAGCTAAAGTACCTGGAAATCGAAACGCTTGTAGACGACGTTGGCAATTACAACTTCAAAATCTCTCGAAGGGGATTTTTCGGAGCGTGGAAAACAGCCATTGGGCTTTTAACCGTTGCAACCAGTATAGCCCTGTTTGGTTATGCCCGCGGGCAGCTGTACCAGCCGTTGTTCATAAAGGTGAAACAGGAGCAGCCGTCCTCATGAACAAGGTGAAGGGGTTTTCTCTAACAGGCGCACCGTTGGAACGGCAACAGATCAAGCGGATCAGATCGCTTTTGCATTCCTTCGAACATCAACGCCAAGCGGGTCTGTTGCGCCGGGCCCTGTTGGCAACCTTTGCCCTGGGGGCCTCATCTTTTGCCTTGTGGTTGGTCGCAACCCGCGAAGTGGTCCCGGGCCTGGGATATATGGCCCTGTTGCTGGCCTGCCTTTGGTCCTGGCGCCAGCTGGCAAAGGATCAGATGTTGTCTGGTGCCGGGATCAACTGTGCTGCCACGCTGCATCAGCTCTCGGAAGTGGGAGCGCCGGAAACCTTTTGCGAAGTCCGCGCACTTCGTTCCGTTGAACCGGTGGCCAGCTTCCTGGAGCGTTTCGAGGCCACCGGCCGCACCCAACTGCTGCGCGGCGAACTGAACGCTATTCGAAAATCCATCGTATTTGGGAAGGGAGGTTTCTGATGACTGGCTTGCTGACGGTCCTCATCGTTGTTTGGTACTTAAAACTTCGTGCGGAAAACAAGGCAAAAGACAGGGCCCTTGGGCAAAACCTTGCGCCGCCCAGCTACACGGGCAAGGTCGAGACGGCGAGCGATTTTCACCAGCGCTATCCTGGCAGCTTCCGCAACGGCCGGTTCATCTGTCCCTTCTGCGGCGGTGGCGGTATCTGGATCGAGCGCTGCCACGGGGCCATCGATTATTTTAAGTGCCGCGACCGGTCGCATCGCTGCCGCACCTGCGGCAAGGTCTTGTATTACTCTTAACGGGGCCGAGGAGGATCCGATGCCACAACACCACGAACACTGGGCAATCTGTCCCGCCTGCCACAAGCCCTTTGCCTGCACATCAGGCAGCGGGCTCTCTGGGGAAGTCTGCGCCTGTGGCCATCAATTTGGTGGCCGCGAGGCCCAGGCCCGGATTGTCGTCTTTCGCGGTGTCGAGCTACGCACGCAGGAAGGCTCAGGCTTTGCGCGCTGCGATCTAGCCGACCTGTTCGACCCGGACGATATCCAGAGCGGCCAGGTTCCCGGTGCCGGCATGTCGCAATACGACAGTGTATTTGAGGACTACGCACCATCGTCGCAGCCGCGCATGTATCGCAGCGCAACCGAGACCGAGGGTTTTTTGCTGCTCACTGCTGCCAGCAGCCTGAACAAAGAACCGGCGCAATCCCCTTTCTTTAGATATGGGGTCAAGCCGGAAGGTTTTAAGAATGGTGCCTTGCTATTCGACACTTGGCAGCAGGCTTTCGATTGGTTTGTGCAATCCAAAAACGGAGAGATCTGATGCCTATTCGCCAGCTCGCACCGTTGTGGCTTCCGCGCGAGGACCGGCTTGGCTTAACGCCGCGCCAAGTTGTCTTCAAGGCCATGCAGCTCACAGACGCCCTCAAGATCGATCCGCTGCTGGCCCGCCTGCTGGTCTTGCGCGGCCAGGACGATCCCGAATCTGCCAAGCTCCATCTCTATGGCAATTTGAGTGATTTGCCCGATCCCTTTTTGCTGCAGGGAATGGACAAGGCCGCTCAGCGGATCGCCCGTGCCATTGAAGCTGGCGAGTCTGGTTGCGTGATGGGCGACTACGATCAGGACGGCATTGGCGCGGCGGCAATGGTGGCTGAGTTTTTCCGGGAGATCGGCGGCCAGATTGATCTGTACATCCCGTCGCGCTTCACCGAAGGCTACGGGCTTTCAGCGCAGGCTGTTCGCCAGGCGGCTGACCGAGGTGTCTCGTATATCATCTCTGTGGACTGCGGCATTTCAAGCCACGAAGAGGCCATCTTGGCCCGTGATCTGGGAATTTCGCTCATCGTCACCGATCACCACCAGGTACCACCGCAGTGTCCCGAAGCCTTCGCCGTCGTTAATCCGCATCTGCCCGAATGTCGCTTCCCGTTTAAGGATCTGTGCGGAGCAGGCGTCGCTTTCTTCCTTCTGGCAGCGGTGCGCAAGGTACTGCGGGAGCGTGGGTATTTCCAGGACCGCAGCGAGCCGGATTTGCGCAAGTTGCTCGACATCTGCTCCGTTTCGACCATTGCAGATCTGGTCCCTCTGGTTGGCATCAACCGCATCATTACGCAAGCCGGCTTGAAGGTCATGGGCCAAGGCAAGCGAGTCGGGATCGAGGCTTTGCGCGAGGTCGCGAACATCAGGCGAATCAGCAGTGGCACGGTCTCGTTCGGACTGGCACCGCGGCTCAACGCCGCCGGCCGGCTCAGCGACGCCAACCTTGGAGCCAATTTGCTGCTGGAGACCGATCCCGACAAGGCCCGTGCGATAGCGAGCGAACTCGACAGCATCAACCGCGAACGCCAGCAGATCGAAAGCGAAATTCTCGACCAGGCGTTAGAGAAAATCGCCGCTGGTGAAGCCTTGGATCGCTGCATTGTGCTGGCCGACGAACGCTGGAACGAGGGCGTTATCGGCATCGTTGCCAGTCGCCTGGTCGAACGGTTCCATTTGCCGACGGTGCTGATCGCGCTCAAGGAAGAGCAAGGCAAAGGCTCCTGCCGATCAATAAGTGGCTTTAACCTCTTCGAGAACCTGCAGCATTGCGCATCCACCCTGATCGGCTTCGGTGGCCACGCGATGGCTGCCGGCCTGAAGATCTGTCGCAGCGACATTCCGGCTTTTGCCGCCCAGTTGAATGCCAGAGTGAAAAGTGAGGTCACCATTGAGGGCTTAACCCCAAAGTTTTATTACGACGCGGAACTGGCCGCAGGGATGCTCTCCGAAGAATTGGTAGCACTCTCTGGCAGCCTGGAGCCGTTCGGGATGTCCAATCCCGGGCCGGTGTACCTAATGCGCAACGTTACAGCGGCCAATGTCCGAGCTCTTGGACAGGACAGAAAACATCTGAAGTTTGAAGCGATCCAAGGATCAACCAGGGTTGACGCGATTGCCTTCCAAAAGGGGCATCTCGCCAGCCAGGTAGACGGGGTTCAGGTCGACCTGCTGTTCCAGGCGGGAATCAACGAGTATGGCGGGCGGCGCTCATTGCAGCTCGAAGTGAAGGACATGCGACCGTCTCGCAAGGCGGCGTAACTACAGGAGGTTAATATGTGGGAATACGAAGACATCCCGAGGTGGAAGTTGAATTTGCGCGTCGTGATGGCAACGGTGCTGCTGTTGGGCATGGTTGCTCTAACCATCTATCTGATGGCCGACAGACAGTTTCTGGCCGGCCTGGCTGGCATCTGGGGCTGCCTGGAAGCGCTAAAGTTGCAGTACCTGTTCGTGCGCCAGCTGCAGTTCTACCGCCATCTCGACCGATGCGAGGACGATCTGGCCATGGAGGTGATGCAAGGTGGTACCGACATCTTCGGTGATGGCGACTGATTATGGCGCGCCATGCAACCATCAATTTCACAGAAGATGTTTTGGCTGCCGTTGATGCTTTTGCGGAAAAAAACAACGTGCCACGCTCGGTTGTAGTGCGCGATGCCTGTCTGTTGTATCTCGACCGCCAAGAGGCAACTGGGGGCCAGCTCGTTCGCCTCAGCCCAGAAAATACGGAAACCTTGCGCCAGTTGTCGTCCCTGTTTGGGCAGGACCACGACCGGCTTCTCAATGCCTTTCTCTCCGAGATGCTTGCCAATATGGGGCAACAGCTCGATTCTTTGAGATCAGGGCAACGCCAACCAGGAGGAAAATCGTGGGAATAATGTCCAACACCACCAGCTTGACCCAGTTTGTGGTCAACGGCGAATTGACCATTGACGAGATACTGTCTTGCCTTGAGAAGTTTTCTTTTCAGCCGATTGATAACTCTTCGGAAGAATCCTCTCTTGGCTGGGCGGTTTTGGACGACAAGGACAACACCGGCTTTGTCGCTAGCGGTGACTGCTGCCGCGACCATTATATTGTTTTTACGATGCGCAGCGATACGCGTAAAGTCCCGGCCGCTGTTTTACGCAGCCATCTCAACCGGGCCTATGCAGACTTCCTCGCCGAAAACCCTAACCTCAATCGCGTCCCCAAGGAGGACAAAGAGGCGATTCGCGATGCTGTCAAGGCAGAGCTGCTGAGGAAGGTGATCCCAACGCCCAGAGTTGTCGATGTGGTGTGGGACACTTCAACTGGCATCATTACACTTGCGACACTCAGCGGTAAAGCTGTGGAGGCTTTCGGATTCCTCTTTTCGAGAACCTTCCCTACTCTTCGCCATACCCTTTTTTACCCTTTTTTGCGGGCGAAATCGGTGGTTTCAAAGCCGTTGGCAGGCAGCCTTGACCAGATCAACCAAGCAAACAGCGAAAACGTTGTTGATCAGATCCTGCAAAACACCTGGATAGGAGAGGACTTCCTGCGGTGGCTGCTCTATCACACAATGGAGAGCTCTTCAGAATACGAAGTCGTGCAAGAGGGGCACCAGCTTCAGGGTGCACGGTTTGTTGCCTTCATTGACAAGCGCTTAACGCTGGTCTCGAACTGCGAACAAACCCAGAAGCTGGCCGTTACTGGCCCGCAAGACAGATTCAGTGAGGTGAAAGCCGCCTTGCAAGAGGGAAAGACCATTTCGGATGCGACGATTTTTTTCGAACTTGATGAGTTGAACTGGAACTTCACGCTGCGAGGAACCGAGTTTGTTTTCGCCTCGTTCAAAGCACCTAAAGTGAAGATAGATCGTGAAGCGGTAGACCAGGGGCTGGAAGCTCAAGGGATGTTTTTGGAGAAAATGATGCTGCTCGAATCGGGCCTTCAACTATTCGACAGCATTCTCGCAACATTTTTGGCGCAAAGGCTCAGTGAGGATTGGCCTGGCATCGACAAACAGATCGACGATTGGTTTCGGGAGCCCAAGGCTGCCTGAAGACCGACTAGGGTGGCAGCAAATGCTGCCACCCTAGTCCTCGGGGATCCGCGCTTCATAAAGAAATCTGCTGACAACATCTGTTTCACCAATAGCGGAAGATATGCAAAGAAGATCCTGTGCGCGTGTCATGGCGACGTAGGCCAGCCTTCTTTCCTCCGCGATGTCCATGAACACCATATTACTGCCCTCTTTCTTGGCAGTAGACTTCCCGCCCTTGCCTTTCGTGTCCGTTTTTTCATCTGCCGGCATATTGCGGCTCAAAGGCAGCACACCTTCTGTGGCGCCAAGCAACCAGACATTTGGAAACTCCAGGCCCTTGCTGTTGTGAATCGACATTAGAAGCACTTGGCCTATCCCTTCTACCTGTCTGGGGGGACTTTGCAAGTAAGAAATCCGCCCCATCAGCGGGCCCTTTAGCTTCTGGATCGTTTCCCGGCACATTACTACATCCTCGATGATACTCTTGTTCCTGTCATTGCTCTTTAGGATGCCCAACATCCATTGCGCCACCCCTGTCACTACCAGGGAGGTTCTGTTCAGTGCCTGGTTTTCAGCCCAGCCCTGGCGTCGTTCCAGGTAGGTCTGAAGCATTTTCACAGCCGCCCTGTCCCCTCCTTTTTTTGCCTTGGCAAGAACCTTTCCCAGCCACGTTTCCCACGAATTGCCTGGTTCTATTGAGTCGAGGACGCGATGTGGCAACCCGGCCCATCCCAGAGCTATCGCATCACCAATGCCATCTCCACTGATAATGCTCTTAAGAATTGAGAGGAAAACGGCGGGCTCCTGATCTTCCCAAAAACGTTTCTTATTGACTGTCTTATGCGGGATTCCCAGCCCTCCAAGGGCCGCTTCTGCTTTTCTGAGATAGTTGTTCGTTCGCGCCAGAATAACCCAGTCCCCCGGTAATCCCGTCGCAGCAATAAATTCAGCCATCCTGTCTGCTTCGTCTTTTTGGCTGTGGGCAGTGAAGAAACAAACCTTCCCTCCTTCCCCCCGCGCAGGGGCAATGGCCTTGTGGATGCGCTGGGTGTTGTGACAGATCATTTCAGTAGCAACTTTGATGACTTCCGCACGGCTACGATAATTTACAGCAAGGACAATATGGTCCGCATCGTATTTGGTGCGAAACCTCTCCATTCCATCAAATCCGAGCGCAAAGCGGAAACCGTAAATAGATTGGTCGTCATCCCCGACGATAGTAACCTTTGTCCCGCTCTCGGCGTGAAGCCCGATCCATGCCAGCTGTATTTCGTCCATATCCTGCGATTCATCAACCAGCATGTGCGTGGCGTTTATCGGGGATATTTCACCAGAGATCATCATTCTGACTGATTCACTTATGAGGTCGGAAAAATCAAACGCCCCAATTTTACACAGGTGGTTTTGGTATAGACGAAAAGCTATTCCCTCTGGTGTTGTTGAATCGATTACCGGATAAAGCGTAGACTTAAACTGTGCTATTTTATCCTCAATTTCTTCTAGTATCTGTTTTTCTTGTTTGCTTTTATCCCATTTGATTTTTATTTCGGGGCTATTACAAATAGACTTTATGATGTTGCTCTGTTCAGCCTTGCCGATGATCCGAATTGTTTTTACTGCCTTTTTAAGTTGATTAAGGGCCAGCGAGTGAAACGTCCCTGACGCAAGCCTTTTCTTCACTTCGGGTGCAGGGCAAAGTCGCAGGATGCGGCGGCCCATTTCCTCCGCCGCATCCCGTGTGAATGTGACCGCGACAACGCGCGTTGCCTCATTGGATAATATCCTGGCCGCCTTGCAAGAGAGAACGCGCGTTTTGCCTGACCCTGGGCACGCAGAGAGAACCAGGTGACCTTCATGCAAGACGGCCTTTCTCTGTTGCGGATCGAGCGAAAGCGGCAGATCCACTGGTTAAACCGCCAACGACTGTGGCTGATCAACTTCAGGAATTTCCGTTTTCTTCTTCCCCTTCCCTTCCGGTTTTTCCTCGATAGTTTCGGCTTCTTTTGCTGCCTCCTGGGCTTTCTTCTCGGCCAAAGCCTGTTCTGCCTTGATCATTTCGGCCCTTTTGCGTTTGGCCGCCCGCATTGCTTGGCGGTTGATGTTGCGCAGATCAAGCGAAACGCGCCGCATCCTGCGCTGCCACTGGAACAGGCGATTGCTGTAGTCCTTGTCGCTGACAATGCCGTGCAACCAAAGTGCCGTCATCTGGGCAACAATGCTGTCGATGCCGGCAACCAGGCCCAAATAGGTCGCTGAATGTGGAGAGGAAATCTCAGCAATAACGGTTTGCGGCTTGGTAAACTTCACCGTGTCAAAAATTTCGTTATTTTTCAGGAGCAATTCGAGGCGGGCTCTTTCATCGGCGATTTCTTTTTGCACCTTTTCAAGGGTCGCCTTGACAAGGCCCACTACCTTTTCAACGTCCTCATCTTCATTGACGACTGCCCGCAGAATCGGCCCAAGACTGTAAAGGGCGGCGTTGGTCAGCTCATAAGTACGTCGAAACACCTCCTGGGCTTGGAAACTGTTGAGCACAACCGAGTTTTCAATGGTGCCACGGTTGTAATCGGGAGCCAGTTCCCGATCCATATTCCGCATTGTGCCTCGCCGTACCGCTGTCTTCGTTGCCATAAAACCTCCTCTTTAGTGCGCCCTTTTTCGCCTTCTTTGACGCGGGCTTTTGGTTGTACCAACAGTGGCCGGCTGCTGCCAGGGCCGTCTGCCGGAGCGATTTTCTGAATGCCCCTAGTGTTTCACAAAAAAACTCGACCCGACGTTTCAAGAAGTGCATAAAAAATGCGCTTTTCGTTACAAGCATCTGCATTCTGCCCCTGTATAGTGTACTCACTCTCCGCCCTGGCCCGAAGTCGCGCCCGGCGGAACCTGACCTTTCAAGGGCAGGCACGGTAGCTGGCCGTGAACCAAAAACAGCTTCCAGCCCCTATAAAGGGCTGCCCAAACCCGCCTACCTGGCAGAGCACCCGCGGTGCGGAAAGGAGTCTCATGGCCGAGATTCTCAACCTGCTGTGGTACGTTTGGTGTCTGCTGTCCTAAGCAGGCACCAGTAACCCGACTGGGAGTTCAGAACTCCCTTCGGGGTATCTCTGTTCTCCTTTGACCCCGGGCCACAGCACAAATCAAGGCCCGGCGGTAGCGCACCGGGCCTTTTCTTTTTTTAGGATCGGGATGCGCTCACCGATCAAGGGAGGACTCATGGAAATGACGCTCAACGCAACTGTATGTGGGGAAGCCTTCGGCCCGGTCAGGGCCGAAGTCACGGTCGATGAAACCCGGCTGGCCCGGCTGGCCCGGCTGGCTCAGGCCGCCGACGTGGCTTTCATTGAGGACTGGGACTACGGTGTGCAGTGGATCTTCGAGGACGAGGACGAGAACGAAGATTACCATATCGACGCGCCACGCCTGGTGGTCTCAAGGAGTGGGTTTTGGTATGCCGGCTACATCAAACATACCGACGTAAGGGTTGAAACCAGCGTGGTGCCTTTCTCCTCGCTGGGCATTGACCTTTCACCCCCCGTAGCCACAGCCTTCGTGGCTATTATCGGAGACCAAGAGTTTCCCGTTCCAGGGGAGACTCGCGATCAGGCCCTTATCTCCGCTGCCCGGCTTTGGCCGGACGCGCAGGAAATCCGCGTGAGGCGGGCAGGGACCGATCTGATCCTGGCCGCCCACATGGACGAAGGAGTATTCGGAGGCTTTATCAGCAATTTCCCCGAAGATCTCCCGCCGGAGCTGTGCGTACTGCACTACGAGTACGACCGGGACGGCGACGAGAACGAAATGTGCGTTGTCGAATCTACCGACGGCGAAAAAGTGCCGGCCTATGCAGGAGTTTATTCCCTGGAAAAGGCGGGGGTAGATCTCGAAAAGCTCCACAAAGATCTGATCAGTTAGTAGCCCACACGGGAGTTCATGACTCCCTCGTGGGAGAACCATGACCTCCCGTGCGGGCCAGATCAAGCAAGGCCCGGCGGTAGCGCACCGGGCTTTTTTCACAAGGCCGGGACGCGCTCACCGGCCAAAAGGAGGGGTTATGGGCTCTTACATGGTGGAGAAATTTCTCAAACTGGCGCTCGCCAGCCTGGGATACATCGGTGCAACACCGCACTTCTCACTCGGGTACTGCCAGGGTGATGGTTGCTCATTCTCTTGCAGGATGGCTGGCCAAGACGTGCAGACTCTCTTCGAGAGGCTTGGAGAGATCGATGCCTTGGCCGAGTGGGAAGATCATTCTGGTCAAAAATTTTATCCCGCAAAGGATATCTTCATTGAGGTAAAGCAGAGTGGGCATTACGTCCACTGGAACTCAATGGATGTAACCCTGGAGGGAGACATCCAAGAAGGTGACCTGCAAAGAATAGAAAAAATTATCGAGGCAGACGTTAAACAGGTCTGCCAGCGGCTTGAGAGGGATGGATACGCTTTGCTGGAAAACACCGGGAACTCGCGAATAGAGTTTGAGGGCGAGCGTGGGACTTCCAGGGTAACAAAAGCAGGGTATGAATGCAGAGTTACCCCTGTAAGGGCATACATGCTTGAGCATCAATGCTTCGGGCTGCTGAAAAACGAAGATTGGCAGCAAGCCGAGCTTTTGGCGATTTACCAGGACTATGTTTGTGGATACAGCAAACAAGTCGTCCTGGAAGTCGAGTCGGAAGACGATTTCTGTTCGTGGTTTCTCGACATAGAACACCACAAAATCAGCATGGCGACAGTCCGGCGATATGTCCGCGAGTTTCGCCGGCAAATCGCCGAAGGGGGGTGCCATGCTGCATAACGGGCATATCGTCATGATCAAAGACAGATCTCTCGCCAAGATTGTTGTTGGTGACAGGAGCATGTATGTGCTCTTCATCACATCAACAGGTTTTGAGAGACGGGCCTACGATGATCCGCCCGGGGGCTTTCATGTCGCCCTCCAAAAGATCATCGACGATCTGACAAGAGAAGGGTTCGTCGAGGCCACCAGCGAGCAGGCCGCTACTCTTTCAACCAAACTCGCCGCCGCCAGAAGGGCACAAGCAGAGAGAGAACGTAAGGAGGCGATGGACAGAGTAATGGACGCCTTGCTGGATAGATGTCAGCCAAACGAGCCTTTTATTTTAATTTAACCCCGCAGGGGAGTTCATGACTCCCGTGTGGGATTATCATGACCTCCCGTGCGGGCCAGATCAATCAAGGCCCGGCGGTAGCGCACCGGGCTTTTTCTTTTTCAAGAGTCCGGGACGCGCTCACCGGCTAAAAGGAGGGGTTATGATCCATTACAATTCCTACGACCTCGACTTCGTTTACGGGGTCGAAGACATCCTGGAACACTACGGAATCGAAAGCGTCACTGATTCCGAAGTCTGGGATGAGGCAAGGAAGAGTCAGGATGTTCCAAATTTTGAAAACATCCTGATTGCCAAGACTGTTGATGCCATCGAAAAGGTCGTCCGTGAAAATCACGGAGACAAGGTGGAGTCCTGGCACCTAACAATAAACGCCAGAGCTTCGTGCCTGCAGGTAAATGGGCATGAAGTTTTAGGAGTCAAGAGCTTATTCAAGGCTCTTGGTATTAACTAAACCCTGACGGGGAGACCCCGACAGGGGCCTCCTTGTTTCGTTCAAGAGGAGGTGAAAGAAATGACCTTGAATAAGAAGCAAAGGCAGAGCTTGATCGCATTTTGTTACAAAATGTCAGAGCTTCTTATCGCCGGGATCGGTCTTACTGGCATAATTCAGCAAGATCCGAAGTGGGGTACCGTTGTTTTGGGAATCGTCCTGGCCCTGGGCTTTCTAGCCTTGGGATTGGTTCTTGAGGACGACGACCAGCCCTAACCTGGCGAATCGTCCCTGCCCTGTGATAGAATTGATAAATAAATCAATATATATATGGAGGGTATCGTGGGATACTTGGTTATGACGGCGGGAATCGTTTTTTTGGTTGTCTTGGGCATAGTTGTCCACGACAAGAAGAAACGCCGTAAATAATTTTTATAAATAAAACCAACCCGGTTGGGGCACTGCCCCGCTGGGGTCGTGCCCCTTTTTTTTATGAAAGGAGCACGACATGAACAAGGAGATCGTTCACAAAATTATGGGTGAGTATGCCAACGAAGGCCGCGCGATGGCGCGGCTTGATGAAGTCCTTTCCGTCTGCGGCAAGGACGAGGTAGCGACCAGCCTGCTGGAAAAGCTCCTGGAATCTGCGGAGCGCTATTTTCAGTGCGTTGTGTCGATGGAGCGAAAAGTTCGCCTGGCTCGTTTTCGGCTCGAAGGTCAAGATCTTCGGGATCTGATCCAGTCGCTGGATACCACGCGACGGCTTGCTCACAACACCCTGATTGACAATGTAGCGATTCTGAATCGCTATTTGTTCAGGGAGTTCGGCGAGGAAATCCCCGTCGGTGGCATTTTCTCCAAAGACCCGGAGGCAATCCGAGATCGTGCAGTGATCGGAGATTGGGCTGGGGAGTTGCTTTACAGCTTGTACTATGCACGCAAGCGTTAAAGTAACCAATCAAAGACCCTCAAAAGGGGCTGCGGCTTATGCCGTAGCCCCTTTTTTATGGAGAAATAATGAATAAAAATGAAATTGAAACGGCACGTCGGGCCATCCTGAAAGAATTAGGGTTGAAAGATGAAAATGAAGGGCCTCATGTGAAAGACAATGTTGTCCCGACATCACTTTACCCTATGCCGTCTCATATCTATTACCCAGTGGGGGATAGATATTATGCGGCCCTTCAGGGGGGCTTTTACAGCGAGGGCGCAAACATCGTAAGTTCTCTTTTTGCGCTAATCCCTGATGAAGCCACTGAAAAATCGGAACAGCTCATGCACGATTTTGTCTCAATCGCCGAAGGTGCGATACGAGACGCCTTTCTTGCCCAGATAGCAAAAAAAGGCAGGTAATCGTTTGTGGTCTGACCAAAACAAAAATGCGACCTGGTTCGCACTTAAAAAAGGAGAAGGGTTATGACCCTCTTTGATTTTCAAAAAAAAGAAGCCGCCAGTTCACTTGTCCAGCTCTCCAGCACCGCGTATGAGGCCGGCACCCCGATCCTGGCCGACCATGAGTTTGACCTTCTGGCCGATCACGGCTTGTCTGTCGAATCGCGGAACTTCCGGCAAAAGGTCCAGCACCCATTCCCGATGGGCTCGCTGGACAAAATAAAGGACACATCCAGCCTGAAGCGCTGGATGCCGGAATCGCGCACGGCCTTTGCTGCCATGCCAAAGCTCGACGGCTGCAGTATCCGGCTGTCCTATCGAGACGGCATTCTTGTTCAAGCCGTAACGCGCGGAGATGGCTGGGTCGGAAACGATGTGACCCAAAACATTCTCTGCACCAATGTGGTCAAGGATCTCGAAGAACCCATGACCATTGATGTCAGGGTAGAGGCAGCGATCAAGCAGTGCCACGCTAGCAAGTTCGACAAGAACCTGCGCAACATTGCTTCGGGGATGATTAACGCAAAAGATCCCCGGCCCGAACTCGCCCTTGTCGATTGCATCGTCATTGATGTGTTTACCGGGCAGCCCATGTCCTGGTGGGACAAGACATTTCTTTTGAAAAAGCTATTCCCGAAAGAAATGGTAGTCCCGATCATAACCGTCAATCCGTTTGAAGGCGGCTTTGATTTTAGTCGCACCTTCGACTGGGCCAAAGACATCAAAGAAGCCTGGGATCGCACCCTTCCCTACGCTCTCGACGGTGTAGTTTTGAAGGTTTTTCCTGTTCTGACGGCCGTTTTGCCAGTGCAGGATGGGTTGATCCCGAAAAATAAGATTGCCCTGAAGTTTGGTAGCCCCGAAGCAGAAACTGTTGTCGAATCTATCGATTGGAGTTTAGGGCAACACGGCAAGTTGACACCGGTCTTGAATGTCAAGCCGGTGGAGCTTGATGGAACAACGGTAAGAAGGGTTAGCGCAAGCAACTATGCCCTTCTCAAAGAAGCGGGAATGGGGGTTGGTGCCAAAGTCTCGGTTACCAAGTCAGGTGACATCATCCCCTTCGTAACCAAGGTGCATCAGGAAAGCAGAACGGGGCTGGAAGTGCCCTGCTGCCCTGAGTGCGGAGAACAGGCGACCCTTTCGATCTCTGGCGTTGATGCTCTTTGCATCAATCAGGATTGCAGCGGCAACGCTTTGGTCCGGCTGAAAAAAACCGTTGGCCTGTTCGGCATTGATTTTGTTTCAGACTCAACGATTGAAACCTTGTTTAGGGCTGGGTTCGACACCATCGAAAAACTCTTCGAGTTGTCGGAGTCCGATCTTGTTGCCCTGCCCGGCTTTGGGGAGAAAACCGCGGCTTATTTGGTTGCAGCACTTAAGTCAGCCCAGTTGACCGAAGCTCAGGTTATCAAGTCTGCCTTCCTGAAGGGCATCGGGGAACGCAAGGGAAAGGCCCTGCTCGACCATTATGGTTCCATCGAGGATTTTATCGCTGGTGTCATGGTCAGCGGCCTGGACGAGATCGAAGGCTTTGGTCCGATCCAAGCCAAGATGATCAACGAAAATGCAGGGGTGATCGCCGATATGCTCTACGTCTTCAACAGGCTGGGCGTAAAAATCATCCCTCACGAAAAAACCGGCGGCAATGTGGCGCAACAGATCGTTTGTTGCACCGGCACATGCAGCCAGTATCCCCGCAAGGAACTGGCGATAGTGCTTGAGCGAAAGGGGTTCTCAATGGTCGATACTGTGACCAAGGAAACCACATTGCTTCTCTGCGCCGACCCAAACGGAAACTCGTCAAAACTGACCAAGGCCCGCAAGCAGGGGATATTGATTCAGTCCTATGATGAGTTTTTCGCTTCTTAATTTAAGCAAACCACAGTGGGGCGACGCCCCACTGTGGTTCAAAAAGGAGGGCTCTTATGGCAAGAAAGCTGCCATTGCCGGAGGTCGTGTTTGCCGAAATGCCCAGATACGCCGCCTATGCTTGGGCGTGTTCTGGATATGGAATTCAGGTCTTTGCTGAGTCCAAAATTGATGCTCAGGAGGAGTTCAAGAGAGCCTTTGAGCGGGAATATGTAAGCCTGAACCTCCCCATGGTTAAAACCAGGGGGTTCTGAGAACGAACCCGTCGGGGTTTCCCGGCTCTCGCGTTTCCGCTACAGCATCCGGGCCGTGACCGACGGCAAGCTCTCTTCGGCAGGCGACCCG
>Ga0265295_1001935_pt1 | contig 34714 bp, 28 predicted proteins | sample Munlansysbiofilm_FD_192503 | JGI IMG/M metagenome (GOLD analysis project Ga0265295, IMG submission 192503) | Leachate microbial communities from a municipal landfill in Southern Ontario, Canada - Methane capture system biofilm | ecosystem: Engineered > Solid waste > Landfill > Unclassified ... | reverse complement strand
CTACATAACCATGCTCATGGCAAAGTTCTTTAAACCAATCATAACGCAATTCGCGTGCTGCCACCTGAATAGACACGTTATGCCCATGCGCATAATCCTCGGTATGGAATAGCTTAGTAAACAACTTAACTCCCATTTGTTTGCAAACATTAACTACAAGCTGCTCATCTTTATTGGAGTCGGCACCCCTTAAGCTAAAATTACAGTGTGCCACTGCAAATTTATATCCACAGGAAGAGATGAGGTTTAGCATAACCATAGAATCGATACCGCCACTAACCCCTACCAATACTTCATCATCAGCCTTAATAAGCTGATGCTTGTCGATAAAATTTTTAAAATCTTCCTTCATAGATTACAGTGAAATTTAGCTTAATGCATTTACCTTACCCTTTAAGTAAATTGTTTATCAAAATTAAATATTACACCAAGCATGAGGCAAAGTTACAGAATATTTAAAAGAGTTGTTTAGCAACAAATGCGCTGATGCAATTAAATACTATTTAGAATGTATTACCTGTTTATCTCTCTAACATTAAGCAGTTTGACCAATTGAGTTGCAATACATAGATGTTTCATATTATCTTTGTAAAAGTGATAGTAATTAAATTTGGATAAACTGTAAAGCAATGAACACTCCCTCAAAATCCTTTGTATATACCCTTACGCGTGTTTCTTCGCGCTATAAAACCGAATTGGCACAGAACCTTGCATCAAAGGGATACGCCGATGTAACACCCGATTACTGGATTGTATTAGAATGGCTTTGGGAGGAAGATAATATAACGCTAGGGCAACTTGCCAAGCGAACTAACAAGGATAATGCATCCATAACCCGAATTATTGGCGGAATGGAACGTAACGATTTAGTTGTTCGAACACCAAGTGCTTCCGATAAGCGTTCGTTTCAGATATCCATGTCGAAATACGCCAGAAGTATTGTTGAAAACCTTAAACGGATTGAAGAAGAAACATTAGAACGTGCAACAGAGGGTTTAAATCCCATTGAGGTAAAGGAACTGGTTAGAATGCTTGAGCACTTATTCAACAATATAGATTAATACTTACTGCAACACTAATAATCTAAAGCTGCCTTAACAAAATTTATTCGTCGTGAGAATAGTACAGCAGCCCCAAGGCAAACAATGCTTGAAGCAAAAAGGGTTATCTGCACGCCTACTTTCCCCGATATTGCACCGAGTAATAAACTGCCTACGGGTGTTACCCCAAGGAAAGACATTCCATAAAGGGCCATTATCCTACCCCTTTTTGAATCGTCAACAATGGATTGTATTAGAGTATTTGTAGATGCATACTGAACAATCATTCCAAAGCCTGTAAAGTAAAGCAGTATAAGCGATAGGCTGATGTTTGATGAAAGCGATAACGCCATTAAACCCAATGCAAAAGCAATTGCGGCAAAGAAAATCATGCGAGGCAATTGTTTCATACCTTTTTGTGAAGCCAAATAAACGGCACCAGTAAGTGCTCCTGCACCCAATGCTCCTGTTAAAAAGCCCAGTAGCTGAGAGTCGCCACCAAGAATGTCTCTGGCAAAAACAGGTAAAAATACCTGAAAAGGCATACCAAAAAACCCAGTGGTAGCCACTAAAATTAGCAAGAAACGAATAGGTTTAAATGAAAACGCATATTTGGCCCCTTCCACCAAATCGAAAATTATCGATTTACGCTCAGCATTTATATTAGTCGGACTAACCTTTATTACAAGTAACGAAACAACTACTGCAGTAAAGGTTATGCCATTAATAAGAAAGCAGTAACCCTCACCAACAACTGCAATTAAAAAACCTCCTATCATCGGTCCAATAAAACGAGCAGAGTTAAAAAGTGTCGAATTGAGCGCAATGGCATTTTGCAAGAGTTCCTTGTCTCCTATCATCTCCAAAAGGAACGAGTGCCTAAACGGGTTATCAAAAGCTAAAACAATCCCATTAATTAAGGCTACTCCAACAATATGCCATACTAAAACCGAATTAGTAAGTATTAACACAGCCATGCTAAAGGCCATTACCATTGGTATAATTTGAGTAGCAATGAGCACTTTCCGTCTATTAATCCTATCGGCAAAAACACCTGCAAAAGGGGTTAAAAACAGTGCAGGAATTTGTCCTGAAAAGCCTATAATACCAAGCCAAACAGCCGAATCAGTTAATCTATATACCAACCATCCTAGAGCAATATTCTGAATCCAAGCACCCATAAGTGAAACGAGCTGCCCAAGAAAGAAAATTTTAAAGTTCTTGTTCTTCAGCGCTCTAAAGGCAAAACCTACCTTTTGAAAGTATGACCTTATATCGAGTAATCTGTTCATTTGCTATACTGGCAGCATGGCTGTAGGGTTTCAATGAAAAAAAGCGGAGGCAAACCTCCGCTTAATCAATTTGCTGAGCAAAATTATCTGTTTTTTTCTGTGAATTCTCTACCAGCTCTTAGAGCCTTAAGGTTAACTTCAACAATATCATCACCTTTGCGACCAAACAGTTGGCGTATTCCATCCTCAAGTTTACTAAATTCAATATCGATAAAAGGCGATGCTGCACCTAACATCACAATATTTGATGCACGCGATGAACCCACTTCTTTAGCAATTGAATCGGCATCAAGCGCAATGTGCTTTGGAAGTTTCTTAATCTCTTTTAATATATCCTCAGTTTCGGGATAATCTGGAATATTATTAAAGGGAATAGTATTGGTTACAACCCAACCATCTTTGCTTAAAAATGGCAAGTACCTTAGCGACTCCATTGGCTCTACCGAAAGAATAAGGTGAGCTTTACCAAGTGGAATAAGGTCGGATGAGATGGGTTGGTCAGAAATTCTAAGGTGCGATTGCACATCGCCACCTCTTTGGCTCATTCCGTGAACCTCTGCTTGCTTAATGTAAAGTTTGCTACTAACTGCGGCAAGTCCAATGCCTGCGGCAATTGTTAAAATACCTTGTCCACCTACACCAGCAAGTATTATATCTGTTTTCATTTAAATTGAATTTTCGGTTTATGAATCAGTTCCTTAGGCGTTTCTTTCGCTCTTTCTCCTGCGGGCAAAAGTTTGAATACACTCGCGCTGAGGAATAATAACGGAAACACCTTGGTATGCAAGTTCCTTTTTTAAGATCGCCACATTCTCTTCGTGGTTCTTCTTTATAGGAGTTGTAACATGAATATGCTCTGGATCAACACCTAATCCTTTGCAAATTTCAACTATTCGTCCAAATGCCGATGAGGTTTGTCCTCCTGTCATACCAGCAGTTGAATTGTCGGAGATGATAACCGTTATGGGAGAATTCTCATTAACAGCATCGAGCAAGCCTGTCATTCCGCTGTGGGTAAAGGTTGAGTCGCCAATAACTGCAACAGCAGGAACAAGCCCTGCATCTGCGGCACCTTTGGCCATAGTAATAGATGCACCCATATCAACGCAAGAGTTAACTGCGTTAAATGGAGGAAGAGCGCCAAGGGTATAGCATCCTATATCGGCAAATACTCTACCTTTCTCATATCCTTCAAGGGCTTCGTTAAGTGCGGCATAAACGTCGCGGTGACCGCAACCTACGCATAGTGAAGGTGGTCGGTTACGAACAATTGCTGGAATTGGTGAACCTTCGTAGGTCTCCATACCCAATGCCTTTGCAACAATTGCAGGGTTTAACTCGCCATCACGGGGTAAAGTACCATCAAGCCTACCATGCACGGGCTTTCCAATATTAAGAAAACCTTTAACCATCTCCTCAACAATTGGATAACCGTCTTCAAGTACTAGCAACTTGTCGCAGGTATCATAAAGTTCTTTAACTTGCTTTGGAGGAAGAGGATAATGAGTTAGCTTAAGAATATAGTATGGATTATCATCCTTGTTAACATTCTCCATCAAGTAGTTGTATGCAATACCCGCTGCTATAATTCCCATTTTTTTACTTTTACCCTTAACCATCTTATTGTATTCCGACTCTTCGGCAAGGCTACTCATCAAGGGTTGGGTATTTAGTAACTTTTTATAGTTAACCCTAGCAATACCAGGTAAAAGCACAAATTGACGTGGGTTTGATGGGAGTCGGAGTTGATTCTGTGCTTTTGTGGGTTTTGTACCAACACCCGATCTTGAATGTGCCAGACGAGTGGTGATTCTTATCATTACTGGTACATTAAGCCTTTCAGATAGTTCGAAAGCAGTATTCACCATCTCGTATGCTTCCTGCTGATTTGAAGGTTCAAGAACAGGAATCATGGCAAATTTTGCGTAGAATCTTGAATCTTGCTCGTTTTGCGAAGAGTGCATTGAAGGATCGTCAGCACTAAGCACAACCAATCCACCATTAACACCTGTAATTGTTGCATTAATAAAGGCATCGGCTGCAACGTTTAAGCCAACATGCTTAAAACATACCAGTGCACGCTTACCTGCGTACGACATGCCTATGGCAGATTCCATTGCTGTTTTTTCGTTGGCCGACCATTGGCGGTGTATCCCCAATTCAGCAGCCTGTTTTGAGGCTTGAACATACTCCATAATCTCTGTAGAAGGAGTTCCCGGATATGCGTATACACCCGATATTCCGGCATCTATAGCTCCCTGTGCAATGGCCTCAACACCCAGTAAAAGTAGTTTATTCATACTCATGATTTTAATTCAAGGAATATTGATTTATAATTTTTTATGTATTTGCTCAATTATCGAAAATATTGAAAGCAAAAATACGACTTTTATAAAATAATTACAACCAAATACCAATATTTAGCTAAATTTTGAAACTTATCCGATTATTGTGGCAAGTACTTTACGCCTCCCCCCGTTATTTCGAAATTCGCAAAGATAAACACCCTGCCATATCCCAAGGTTAAGCTTTTTGTTTGTGATTGGTATTTGTACTGAAAAACCAACAAGTGATGCTTTAATGTGAGCAGGCATGTCATCGGGCCCCTCTTGTGTATGCATGTATAATGACTGATCCTCAGGTACAACTCTGTCGAAGAACTTATCCAAATCATCCCTTACCGATGGATCGGCATTCTCATTGATGGTTAACCCAGCCGAGGTATGCTGGATGAACAGATGGAGAATTCCCGCTTGAGGCAAAGGTGGCAATTCTTCAACAATCCTTTCCGTAATTAAATGGATACCCCTAACGTACTGGGGCAACTTTATGGTTACCTGCTGAACCATTTTGGCTATATTAATGGTTTTATCTTTTGATGGATAAAATCAAAGCAAAAATTTTCAAGTTCATCACGTAAATTATCATAGGCCCGCTTTTTCTCCTCATCCCCCAAGTCAACTGCTCCAACATCAGGGAAAGGGTATTCATAAATGCGCGGTGTACCCTTAAACGTGGGCAAAACATGCTCGATGTCGTTGGATAAAACAATCACATAATCAAAATCCTGATCAATAACCTGAACAATCCCTTTAGATTTATAATTGGATATATCAATAATGGCATCGGACATAGCGTTAGCTGCAAACAAATCGAGTTCAGTGGGGACAACACCGGCACTCGTAACCTCGGTAACACCTTTGCCATAGTATTTTAACCAACCCTCTGCCATTTGCGAACGGCAAGAGTTTCGTTGCGAAACAACCAGTATTTTTTTCATATTTTATGCTTATAGAGTTTTTAAATGTAATGAAAAATCCACTAAATAGTATTTAAATTAAATAAAATGAAAAATGTTCAGTGATTTTCTTTAAAAACGGTATGGATAACCAACAACTCCCTAACATTTCATAACTTTGCTACATATTTTTATGTAAAATGCGAATTGATGTAATTACAGTACTGCCCGAAATTTTAGAGAGCCCCTTGGGTCACTCGATTATTAAACGTGCGCAGCAAAAGGGTTTGGTAGATTTGCATATTCACCAATTGCGAGATTATACAACTGATAAGCACCGTACAGTTGACGATTACGCTTTTGGACCCGATGCTGGAATGGTGATGAAAATTGAACCAATTTTTAGTGTTATCACCAAACTTAAGGCTGAACGGGAATATGATGAGGTAATTTACACCTCGCCCGATGGCGATAAGCTCACGCAAAATTTGGCGAATGAACTTAGTATTAAAGGGAATTTGATTATTCTTTGTGGACACTACAAAGGCATAGATCATAGAATACGTGAACATTTAATTACCCGAGAAATATCCATTGGAGATTACGTTCTATCCGGTGGCGAATTGGCTGCTGCTATTATAATTGATAGCGTTGTGAGGCTTATTCCTGGGGTACTATCCGATGAAACCTCAGCACTCACAGATTCATTTCAGGATGGCCTGTTGGCCCCACCGGTTTATACCCGTCCTGCTGAATTTAATGGATGGGAAGTGCCTGAGATACTAACATCTGGAAATTTTAAAAAGATTGAGGAGTGGCAAATGGACCAGGCTGTTAAACGCACCAAAAGATTAAGACCTGAATTGCTTAAACGCATGAAGGGTGAAGATTAAACAAACATAAAAGAGTTAAAAAAAGATATTAAAAGATAAAACCTGAACTATAAGAGATGACAAAATCAATGACCGGTTTCGGTAAAGCCGAAATAGAGATAAACGGGATTAAAATAATCACCGAAATTAAATCGCTAAACAGTAAGCAACTCGACATATCGAACTTAAGAATGCCGTTTGTTTACAAGGAAAAAGAGTTAGAAATACGCAATAAGTTGGCCCAAAGCATACAAAGAGGAAAAGTTGATTGTTATGTGAATATTGAGAAGGCTACTAGTAGTTCCGCACCAACAATAAATCGCGATGTTTTTAAATCTTACCTCGACCAGATTATGAGCATTGCAGGCGATTTTAATATGCCAATGCAAAACGAACCGATACTTCAAACTATACTTAAGTTACCCGAAATTTTCAATGTACAAGCCCAAGAGGTTGGCGAAGGAGAATTTGATGCTTTAAGTAGTTGTATAGATATGGCCCTAAACAATTTCAACGATTTTAGGTGCCAGGAGGGTAAAATAACAGAAACTGACCTGATTAATAGGGTATCCCTTATTTCAGATCTGCTTAATCAGGTTAACCCCTTTGAAGCAGAGCGTTTGGAGACTGTTCGTACCCGAATAAGGGAAAACCTTGAAAAACTTGGCAAGGATGTAAGTGTAGATAAAAATAGATTTGAGCAGGAACTCGTGTATTATATTGAGAAATTTGATGTAAACGAAGAGAAAATCCGTCTTGCCAACCACTGTAAATACTTTATTGATACCCTTAAAGAGGATGAAGCTGCAGGGCGCAAATTGGGTTTTATTGCTCAAGAAATGGGGCGCGAGATAAATACACTGGGTTCAAAAGCAAACCATACCGAAATACAGAAGCTAGTTGTTTGCATGAAGGACGAGTTGGAAAAGATAAAAGAACAGTTACTCAATATTCTGTAATTTAAAGAGTTAGCCCAATAGTCAAATTATTGATTGTCCCCGGATAGCTAACCAACGACTAAATAATAAACATTTTGAAAACCATGGACGGCAAACTACTAATATTCTCAGCACCTTCGGGTTCGGGAAAGACAACAATAGTTAAAAGTCTATTACAAAAACTTAAAAACCTTGAATTCTCCGTTTCCGCCTGTAGCCGAAGTATGCGTGAAGGAGAGGTTCATGCTCGCGATTACCATTTTTTATCGCCCGAGGAATTTAGATCTAAGATTGATAAAAACGAATTTATTGAATGGGAAGAGGTTTACAATGGTTCATACTATGGTACGCTAAAATCGGAGTTGGAGCGAATTTGGAAAAAGGGTAACCATGTAGTTTTTGATGTTGATGTGTTAGGTGGATTAAACTTAAAAAAGCAGTTTGGGGATAGAGCATTGGCCATTTTCGTTATGCCTCCTTCCGTTGAGGAACTTCGATTACGGCTTGAGAATAGAGGGACTGAAACACCCGATAGCCTAGAAAAGCGTATTGGCAAAGCAATGAAAGAAATGGCTTACGCCAAAGAGTTTGATAGAATAATAGTAAACAATAAACTTGGCGATGCAATTGCTGAGGCTGAAAAAGTTGTTGCTGAATTTATTGCAAAATAGCTTAACCTTACGTAAACATTTTTTATGAAAACAGGTCTCTTCTTTGGGTCATTTAATCCAATTCACAACGGCCATATAGCCCTTGCAGGATATATGCTTGAATTTACCGATTTGGATGAGATCTGGTTTGTGGTAAGCCCCCAAAATCCTTTAAAGAAGCAGCACGAGCTTGCCCCCGATAAGCATCGCCTTGAAATGACAAAGCTTGCCATAGAGGATTTTAACCCTAGAATATCGCTTTGCGATATTGAAATGAATATGCCACGTCCCTCCTACACTATTGATACACTAGAAGCGTTAGATAAGCAATACCCAATGCGAAAGTTTACGGTACTTATGGGAGCCGACTCAATGGAATCTATCCATAAATGGAAAGATTTTGAGGCTTTGCTTAAAAACTATCGTTTTATGGTTTATCCCCGACTAGGATCGAATGTGGGTGAAATAGCGCTGAAATACAATGTGGAAATAATAAATGCGCCAATTATGGAGCTTAGCTCAACATTTCTTCGCAATTCTATTTTAAAGAACAAAAACGTAAGCTATTTTATGCCCATTAAGGCGTACCAATATTTAATAGATAATCAATTATATAAAGCATAAACTGATGGATGAAAAATTAGGAAAAGGTTTGCAAGCACTATATGCCAGCGACCTAGCTAAAGCAGAGGAACAATTTAATAAGATAATTAAAAATGATCCCCTTAATGCCGAGGCCTATTTCTATAGAGGTAAAACGCATTGGCAGAATGGCAATTTAACTGCAGCAATGAGTGATTTTAGCAAGACGTTAAGTATTAATCCTTTGCACAATCAGGCCACGGTTTCACTGGAGATGGTTAAGAATATCATGGGATTTCGGAATCCTGATTTGCTTAATCCCTAGTTAGATTTATTAATAACAGAACCTTTTATCATATTTTCTGATCTACACAAATGGGGTTAGCAATCTATTCCAATTGCTTTAACCCTAACTTTTTTAATTCAGATCATCCCCCCTTTTAATCCTTTCGAATTTATAAAAGATTACTCCCACAACATTCCATAGCCCTTTTTGTTACTGTTTAGGCTTTAAACGGAAAGGATGATCCTATAAATAAAGATTATCGGAAATATTTTTAACCTATGCGCAAGTTTTAGAGAAAGCATGAGTCAAATTACTACTTATTATAAAATCAAGATCTATAACAACAATTATTATAAACACATATGAAACTAAAATCATTATTTACGGCATTATTACTCATTTTAGCAAGCTATTCCACATTTGCACAACAACGCCAAGGAGGTGGACCAGGAATGAACCCTAACCTTACAGGTACAGTTAGAGGGAAAGTTTTTGACAAAATAGACAACTTACCGGTTGAGTATGCAAATATTGCATTGTACAAAATGCGCGACTCAACTTTAGTTACAGGGGGAATAACCAATCAAAGGGGAGAGTTTACCATTGATAAAGTTCCAATGGGAAGATACTATGGTGAGGTTAAATTCATTGGTTATAACACATCTAAAGTAGGTTCTTTTTTTGTTAACCCTCAAAATCTTGAGGTTTCGTTGGGTGATCTATCAATAGAACCAGCCTCAGAAAATCTCGAAACTGTAATAATTACTGGTCAAAAGCAGATGCTTACCCATAACCTGGATAAAAAGGTATTCAATGTTGAAAAGGATATTAATGCAGAGGGTGGCTCGGCCCTCGAGATTATGCAGAGCATACCTTCGGTAGAAGTTGATATGGAGGGCAATGTGAGCCTAAGGGGTAGCCAAAATGTTACCATACTTATTGATGGTAGGCCATCTACATACTCTAGCATTGATGAAATTCCTGCAAGCATTATTGAAAGTGTAGAGGTTATAACCAACCCCTCAGCCCGATACGATCCTGATGGATTATCGGGTATTATTAATATTGTTTTAAAGAAAAAACGTGACCCTGGTTACCACGGAATGGTTATGCTAACGGCTGGTACAGGCGACAAGTATAACGGAACCTTAAATTTTAACTACAGACAGGACAAGGTTAACCTATTTACCAACGTAAGCTTTCGTAAGTTCCGAATGACTGGAGGAACACTTTCCGACAGATTTTCATCAACTTCGGGAGGCAATAGCGAACTTTTTCAGGATCAAGATTTTAGAAGAAATGGTAGTTTTATGAACCTTAGGGCTGGTGCCGATTTCTTCATTAACGATCGCAATACGTTAACCTTTACAGGGGGATACAACTCGCGCGATTTTAACGTGTGGGACTTAACCGAAACCAATTTGTATAATAGTTCCGACTTCTCAAATGTAAATTATTTCAGAAAAAATACCGGCATAATGGATGGTTCAGGCTATAACCTATCGCTAAACTACAAATTGAGTGGTAAGCAAAAAGGGCAAGAGCTAACTGCAGATGCCTATTATTATGCTACGGATGGGAATAATGGAAATAATATACTACAATGGGACGGGCTAATTGGTAGCAATGATTTTAAACAAAAATCCGTATCTGGTTCATTGTCCAATTCAATAGTTTTGCAAACCGATTTGGTACAGCCGATAGGAAATGGTGGTAGGTTAGAAACAGGTCTGAAAGCAATGATCCGTGCGCAGGATGAAGATTATATCTACTCCATTTTTAATAGTTCCAACGCTTGGGTTTACGATCCGTTGCGTAGCAACACCTTTGTTTACAACGAGCAGCAGTATGCAGCATATGCAATCTATTCTAACACGTTTGGAAATGAGAAGTTCAGCTATCAAGGAGGTCTTAGATTAGAGCAAGCATTAACCAATGCCGAGCAAAAGGCTGGCGGTTATGAACCAATAAAAAGAGATTCTCTTCAACTTTTCCCCAGTGCTCATATAAAGTGGGATATAAACGAGAGAAACTCAACTCAAATAGCCTATAGTCGAAGAGTTAGCCGTCCAAATACCCGAATGCTTAACCCCTTTATTGACTATACTGATTCGCTAAACCTTAGCCAAGGTAACCCAATGCTAAACCCCGAATTGACCAATAGTTTTGAAATTAGCTATTACTATAACCTGCCAAAAACCAAGGTTAATGCCACCGTATATCAGCGCAACACCAACGATATTATTTCGCGATACGTTGAGGTGGGTGACGATAATATTGCCATGTCAACCTTTAAAAATATTGATAAAAGTGAAAGCCTAGGTATAGAAGGTGTTGTTAGTCAAACCATTACTCCTTGGTGGAAAGTAAATGCAAACGCAAACTACTTTAGAACCAAACTCTACTCCGATTTTCTGGATGAAAGATCGAGCACTGGTGATGGCTGGTCTGCACGAGCCACATCTACATGGAATATTGGAAAAAACATTGAACTGCAACTCAATGGCAACTATCGCTCACCTTCCATATCTGTTGGCGGAAGCATGCGCTTTTGGCAATCGGGAGGTGGACAAGGGCGTACTGCAGAAATGTACTGGTTTGACCTTGGAGCACGCATAAACGTATTGAATCGTAAGGGAACAATTACCCTTAGAGTTAGCGATGTGCTAAAAACCATGAACCACAAATCGGAAACTTGGGGCACAAACTTTACAAGTAATATCGATCGTTATAGAGAAAGTCGTGTTATTTTCATTGGTTTCTCATACAGGATTAATGAGTATAGGGCGCGCCGCGAAAAACAACCCGATAATGTTGGACTTGATATGGATATGGAATAGCGCTAAAATTTTAAGCGATCCGTCATAGCATTCTGAATTATAAAAAGTGATATGCCCCTGATTGAGTTTAAAAACTACTATCAGGGGTTTTTCAGTAGATTGCTATACTAATTGATTGATTTAAAGGGAATAAAAAACCGATCCTACGCAGTTTTGTAGCTTGCGATGACGATAAAAAATCATACAAAATGATTTACAGATAAGGATTTCAGATAAAACTATTATCAGCAATAAAACCTTATCGCCCTAAAAATGTTATTTTTGCAATATAAGTAAATCATAAAATTATGAATAGGGCACTGCAAATCTTTCAACTTTACTATAAGGTAGCAATAAAAACCATCTACTTTATTATTGCTATAGTAGCCATTGTGCTTATTTTACCCCGTGAAGGAAAGTTTAAGTACGAGTTCCAAAAGGGTAAAGCGTGGATGCACGAAGATCTGGTGGCCCCATTCGATTTTTCAATCTATAAATCAGATACAGAGTTAATAAGCGAAAGGAATGCAATTCTTAACAACTTTAAGCCTTTTTTTAGATTTGATACAACATCTACTGTTCAGGCTCTAAAACAGTTTCGTTCCGATTTTAAGGAAGAATGGAAAAGGCAGAATGAGGGTGAAAAAGAACCCAACCAAAAACTAATCGACAATTTTGAGGTACAAATCCAGTTCCTCCATCGCAAGGGCATTATAAACCCCGATGAAAATCCTGAAATAAAGGATAGACTTTTTGCTGGAATAACATTTCTTCATGATAACCATGCACTTGAAACCCCATTCGAGGAAATCTATACCGTTAGTAAAGCGCAAAACTATTTAATAGAAAAGATTGACAATTTCAATAACACAGGTAGCCCAAAAGTTTATAAAGTACTTAAAAAATTACCCCTATTTAAGTATATCAAACCCAATTTAACGTACGATGTTAAAACAACGAACAAGGTTCGGCAAGACATGCTGGCAAACCTATCGCTTACTGAAGGTTTAGTTTATTCGGGTGAAAGAATTGTGAGCCGAGGAGAGATTATCGACTCGGAGCTATACCAAATTCTCTTTTCGCTTAAAAGGGACTTTGAAAGCCAATTAAGCGATTCTGGTGATAGCAATGTAATTTTTATGGGACATATACTGTTTGTCAGTATTATATTCTTAATACTCTTCCTGTTCCTCTACAACTTCCGCAGGGAAATACTTCAGTACGATTCCAAAATATTCTTCATCCTTCTTCTGGTTACATCAATGACCATAATATCATCGCTGTTACTAAAGCGAAATTTAATTAGCGTTTATGTTATTCCGTTTGCCATTGTTCCAATATTCATCCAAACGTTTTACGATTCGCGACTGGCCCTTTTTATACATCTAACCACCGTTTTTCTTGTTGGTTTCTTTGTACCCAATAGCTTCGAATTTGTTTTCATGCATTTTATTGCTGGTGTGGTTGCCATTATAAGTCTAACTAAAGTTTACAGAAGGAGTAAACTATTTTTATCAGTTGCATACATCCTCCTTTCTTATATTTTTGTTTACGCTACCATTGTGTTAATTCAGGAAGGGACAATCCTCAAATTAAATCCATTAACCCTTGCGTGGTTTGCAGGCAATGCTCTTCTCCTTCTTGCCTCATATCAGCTAATTTATCTGTTCGAAAAAGTTTTTGGTTTCTTGTCCGACACAACTTTAATGGAGCTCTCCGATACAAATCAGGACTTGCTCCGCAAGTTAGCAGAGGTTGCCCCTGGCACATTTCAACACTCCTTACAAGTTTCAAATCTTGCGGAGAGCGCAATACATAAAATTGGAGGTAATCCTCTATTAGTTAGGGCAGGCGCACTTTATCACGACATTGGCAAGATGGGCAATCCATACTATTTTATTGAGAATCAATCGCCTGATTTTAACCCGCACGAGAGCCTCAACTACGAGGAAAGCGCTGAAATTATTATCAACCATGTTACTGAAGGAATACTAATTGCCAAAAAGAATAGGCTTCCCGAACAGCTAATTGACTTTATAAGAACCCACCACGGAACCACTAAGGTGCAGTACTTTTACCGCCTTTTTAAGGATAAATTCCCCGACTCAAAGGATCATCTCGATTCGTTTGGTTACCCCGGTCCTAAGCCATTCTCAAAAGAAACTGCAGTTGTAATGATGGCCGACGCCGTTGAGGCTGCCTCACGTGCACTAAAGAGTATTACGGTACAGACCATTGAGGATTTGGTAGAGGGAATTATAAAGTATCAGCAAGACCAAGGACAGTTTAACGATGCCAATATCACTTTTAGGGATATATCGGATATTAAGCAGATTTTTAAGAAGAAGTTACAGAACATTTATCATCCACGGATTGAGTATCCTAAAGAAGTACCAGAATAGGAATCTGCTCTATCCGAGTTTTTAAAAAATATACGAGTCGTTTTGTTTTAAACCTTTGCTGTAAATTGTTTTGAATGCCTTTCCCCAGTAAATTTAGGGTAAATGGGTATTATTTGTTTCAGTAAAGTATACTAAAGAGCCAAAACCAAAACAAGCCAAATCAATTCATTGATTTGGCTTGTTTTAGTAATGCTGCGGGGGTTGTATCCTACAGCATATCAACTATTACAATTCCTTTGTGTTCTGCGGGGGTAAAAGTGAACTCATTATCCTTTAGGTTTTGATTTCCACTAAATGTTTTTACATCAATAATGTAGTTAATACCATCCTTGCCCTGATACTTAATGGATACTGGCTCAAGGTTTTGCTTTTTGAAAATTATCTTAATTATTGAGTAAGGAACAGATATATCCTCTGGATACAGATCAACCTCATACAGAGATACTTTTTTTTCTATTTTTTCACCCATAAACTTAGATTTAAAATCCTGCTCATAGCTACGGAAAATCTGGGTGGGATCGTCAAAAAAACCTCCGTCAAGTGAAGTTGGCTCCGATATGGTTACCTCGTTGGCTTCAGGGATATACTGCCACTTAGTTTTTCCATCAAAATAAACTTGCATACCCATTAGCTCTAGAAAATAACTTTTGCCTTTAAACTTCAAATTACCTTTGTGTGTATCGGAGAAACCTTCCTGCAAATTTTCAAGAGTAAACGTAAATTCAGCTTTAATCGATTCGTAGGCTTGCATCTTTTCAGAAAAACCTTTTACTAAATCCTTCCCTAAAGGAGCAGTTTGAGCAAAAAGCATGGTGCTTCCAACTAAAACACTCATTAAAATCAACAATTTCTTCATAGTCAAATTAAATGGTTAAATACTCTCGTTACTTTTTGGCTCGTTAAGTGCCTTTAAAATACGCTCAAGCGATAGGTCATCCTGAATAAGAACCTGCCTTGCTTTGCTTCCTTCAAAAGAGCCAACTATGCCAGCAGCTTCTAACTGATCAATAATCCTGCCAGCTCTGTTATAACCAATAGAAAATTTTCGTTGGATTAGCGATGTTGATCCCTGCTGATGTGAAACTAGAAGTTGAGCAGCATCTTCAAAAAGATCGTCACGCTTGGCCAAATCAACATCAAGCGAATCACCAGAAGTCTCACCAGTATACTCTGGAAGCATTAATGCTGTTGCATAACCCTTTTGATTACCAATAAAATCGGTTACTCGCTCTACCTCTGGTGTATCAACAAATGCGCATTGTACCCTAACCAAATCGCTTCCAAGCGATACCAACATATCCCCTTTACCTATTAACTGGTTCGCTCCGGGGGTATCTAATATGGTTCTCGAGTCAATCATTGAGGTTACCCTAAAGGCAATTCGTGCCGGGAAGTTTGCTTTAATAACCCCAGTAATAATGTTAGTTGTTGGCCGTTGTGTAGCGATAATAAGGTGAATACCAATAGCCCTGGCTAACTGAGCAAGGCGCTGAATTGGGCCTTCTATCTCTCTACCAGCAGTCATAATTAAATCGGCAAACTCATCGATTATCACCACAATATAGGGTAAAAACTTGTGCCCCTTATTTGGATTAAGCCTACGGGACATGAACTTATCGTTATACTCTTTAATGGTTCTAACATGCGCTAATTTAAGCAGATCATAACGTGAGTCCATCTCAATACAAAGAGAGTTTAGCGTATTAATTACCTTCTGAGTGTCGGTAATAATGGCCTCGTCGGTATCGGGGAGTTTGGCTAAGAAATGACGCTCAATTTTATTATAAAGGGTTAACTCTACCTTTTTGGGGTCAATTAGAACAAACTTAAGCTGCGCTGGATGTTTTTTGTATAAAAGCGAGGTAATTACGGCATTTAATCCAACTGATTTACCCTGTCCTGTAGCACCTGCAATTAGGAGGTGGGGCATTTTGGTTAAATCAACCACATAGGTTTCGTTCGAAATGGTTTTACCCAACGCAATGGCCAAGTCGAACTTACTATCCTGAAACTTGGGCGATCGAAGAATGGAGTACATTGAAACCACCTCTGGTGTAAGGTTTGGAACCTCAATACCAATTGTACCTCGGCCGGGTATTGGAGCAATTATTCTAATACCCAAAGCAGCAAGGCTAAGTGCAATATCATCCTCAAGGTTTTTAATCTTGCTGATACGAACCCCAGGAGCTGGGACTATTTCATAAAGCGTAACTGTTGGGCCTACGGTAGCCACAATACGGGCAATTTGGATGTTATAATTGCCCAGTGTTTCAACAATTTTATTCTTATTGGTAAGTAACTCCTCGTCGGATACCGGAGCCTGTTTGCTTTTATGCTCCTCAAGCAGTTCAAGTGGCGGGCGCTGATAACTAGAAAGGTCTAGAGTGGGGTCATAAAAATCCTGATCATCCGTTATAATCAAATCCCTCTCCTCTTCAACATGTCTTTCAACTTCTAAGCCAATCCCATCATCTCCTATAGCCTCAACTTTGGATTTTTTAATCACTGTTGATTTCTCAATAACCTCATCGATAGGCTGGTCAAAAATGGTATCAATGGTATCCTCAAGCTCCTCTTCTTCTATAGATGGTTCATTAATTGTAGGCTCCAAATCGCTAATATCTGGAACTGTAGCATTGCTATTCTCAAAATCGAGTTCAGCCTCTTGAACCGGATTAGCCCCGAATGCTGTTTTAATGTATTTCAATGCTCTAAAGCCAATGCTTTGGAGCCAATGCAAAAAGTTATTATTGATATAAATTAGGTAGGCAACAGTAAGCACAATAAGTAAAAAGGCTGTTCCTGCCTTACCAATAAAGGCATTTAACCACGATGTGACAAATAACCCATGTGCCCCTCCTAGTCCACTACCTAGGTAGCCGTTAGCATCTTCAAACAAAAAACCGAGGATTAAGGAGACCAGAACTATTCCGATTATACTCTTATAGAAAGTTTTGCGCAGAGGTAGTAATCTGATTTTCAACAGCCTAAGTCCTGCAATTAGAATTACGAAAGGAATAGCAAATGAGGAAAGTCCAAACCAACGGTTCATAAACTGAGCAGCAAATGAGGCGCCAACCTTACCTGCAAAGTTATCGACCCGTACCGATGAACTTGAAAAAATGGATTGCCACTCGAAGCTCTGGTCAACCTTCCACGAGAACAGATATGAAAAGAACGCAATTGTAAGGTAAACTGATAGCAATACAGTGAAAAGTCCTAAGGTGAACCTAATTCGTTCATCCTTTAATAGACTCTTATTTTGATCTTTAGTATTGCTCTTTGTCTTATCGTTTTGCTTGGCCATTTATAAAAAAAATAGATTAAAAAACCCTTACAAAGTAAGGGAATAATTCTGATTATACGAAGAAGCGAACCTAAGTAATTCTATTGCAGAAGTTCAAAAATATCATTAAGCGTTTGTTCATCCACTTGCTCATAATCTTTTGGCAAGATAAACTCATCCTTAGGTATATTCATCGATTTTATTGAATTGGCAACGATTTGCATATTCTGCTTCATTAAAACTACAGAAAATTTTAGCATCACCCCATCTATCTCCTCAAAAGGGGTATTTTTGTTAGGATTATTAATTGCCAGTTCGTTAGTATAAAGTATTTCGAATGATTGTGGTAAACTATCGTTAATTGTTGCAATGGCTTTTAAGCAATTTAAACCCATGAATTCTACTTTATCTTCTGTTTTTTTGATAGTTATTGATGGCATTCCCGAATAGGCGTATGGGTAAGCCTTCCCCTCCATTGATTCGCTGTAGAAAAGTTTTTTGCCAAAAATATTGATCAACGTATAATTCATATTCTGCTGATAGTTTTGAACTAAGGCAAACATAAAGCCCCCCGACAAACCTTCAATTCTATTCACAGTGTTATTATCCTTAAACTTTACAACCATTTTGTCTGGTCTGAGCATTGGATCATACTTAAAGGACTGGTTCTCATCGTAAATGATTGAATACTCAATAATACCCTCATCAAAGTTTTTATTGAACATATGACTCTTGCAGCCAAAAAATGATAGGAGTACCATAAAAAAACCAACATAAAATAGCGATACAACTAAATGTTTCGAAACTGATTGGATTTTTGTAAATATAAAATGGATTTTTTGCATAAATTAAGGCGTTTCGTTCATCATAGAAATTAATCATAAATATAGCTTTTCCATTTTAACTATTTGCTATCGAATTAATAATTAATCGATTGTTTTTAAAGAAATTCTTAAATATTGTTGTCTACATTTGGCAAATAAATTAATCAGCAGAATGTTTGAGTGGGGCGATAACCGTCGATTTAATAGCTATACCAACTATATAAAGAGAAAATTTGGTAGCAGGGTACAAAAACTTACCATTGATGCGGGATTTACATGCCCAAACCGTGATGGAACAATAAGTATAGGGGGATGTACATACTGCAATAACAATTCGTTTAATCCAAGCTACTGCAAACCTGAGAAATCGATTATCCAGCAACTTGACGAAGGAATAGAATTTCATGCATTTAGATACAGAAGGGCTGAACGCTTTTTGGCATACTTCCAAGCCTACTCAAACACTTACGCAAGTTTGGAACAGCTTAAATTGCTATTTAGTAAAGCGCTCTCGCATCCTAAAATCACCGGAATTATTGTGGGTACAAGACCAGATTGCGTTGATAACGAAAAACTTGACTACCTAGCAGAGCTAAGTAGAAAGTATTATGTATCGATTGAGTACGGTGTTGAGTCGTTCCAAAACAAAACTCTTGAACGGATTAACCGAGGGCACACCTACGAAAAATCAGTTTGGGCAATTGAAGAAACAGCAAAACGTGGATTGGATGTAAGTGCTCATTTTATCCTAGGCCTTCCAGGAGAATCAAAAGCTGAGTTAATTGAGCAAACTAAAGAGATTAATAAACTGCCTATAACAACCATTAAGTTTCATCAGCTGCAGGTTGTGAAAAACACGGCTATGGCAAAGGATTATGCCGGTAATCCTGAAACTTTCAACCTTTTTACCTTAGATGAGTACCTTGACCTCATGGCAAAGATTATCGAACGCCTCAATCCAAGAATCGTGGTTGAACGTTTTACAAGTGAAGTACCTCCCCAATTCCTAATTGCCCCTAACTGGGGCAAACTACGTGCAGATCAGGTTTTAATAATGTTTGAAAAACTGCTTGAAGATAGGGACACATGGCAAGGAAAGTTTTTTACTGCCTAAAAAATCGTCTAACCCTTCCCTTTCCTAGGATGATACATCAGAATTGTATCCTTTAGGTATTGTCTATCGAGATGTGTATAAATTTCGGTGGTAAGAATCGATTCATGTCCAAGCATTTCCTGTACTACCCTAATATCGGCACCCCCTTCAACCAAATGAGTTGCAAATGAATGCCTTAAAGTATGAGGGCTAATTGTTTTTTTTATGCCTGCCGCTTGTGCCGCCCTTTTTACAATTGTAAAAATCATTTCGCGAGTAAGTTTACCCCCATTCCTATTGAGAAACAGGATATTCTCCGATTTTTTGTGGATTTTTTTAAGCCCATTCCTGCTGTGGAAGTAAAGATTTATCTCCTTTATTGCCTTTTTGCCAATGGGAACTAAACGCTCCTTATCCCCTTTTCCCAGAACTTTGATTAGCTCATCGTTAAAGAAAAGATCGGTAATCCTAAGGTTTACCAACTCCGAAACCCGCAACCCGCAACTATACAAGGTTTCGATAATTGCGCGGTTGCGCTGCCCTTCGGGTTTACTTAGGTCAAAGCTTGCAATTATCAAATCTATCTCTGTAATGCTAAGAAACTCGGGAAGTTTTCGGGTCATCTTAGGTCCTTCAATAAGTTCTGTCGGATCCACATCAATAACCTCTTCTACCATCAAATATTTGTAAAATCCCTTTACACCTGATAGTATTCGAGCTTGCGAACGATGACCATAATTCTTTTCCTGTATAAACTCCAGAAAAAGTGACATATCATCGGCATTAAGCGATTCAGGCTCTTTGCCTAAATTATCCTCAGCAAAACTCCTTAAAACCTTAACATCACGCACATAAGCACTTACCGAATTCTCTGCAAGCGATTTTTCGAGCCTTAAAAACCTTATATAGTCGTTTATTGCATGTTCCCAGCCCATTGCTTCAACATTTCTTTGCGGGCAAATGTAACTATTTGCCAATTAGCAAACAGATAAAACCCGATTTGAAGATGCAATAATAATGGATTTAGCCTAGTTAATTAATTTGCTAAATATTAACATTAACGAAATATTCATCCTTGTACACATTACCATTTCAGCTATCTTTGTTCTAACTTTCACCAAATTAATTTAACCCATATGCTTAAGAAAACCAAGATAGTAGCTACCATATCAGACAAGAAATGCGACGTGGAGTTTATCCGTGAACTATTTGAAGCAGGGATGAATGTAATTAGGCTTAATACTGCCCACCAAAGCATAGAGCAAGCAAAAAAGGTTATAGAGAACGTGAGGAGCGTTTCCAGCAGAATAGCCATACTTGTTGACACAAAAGGTCCCGAGATTAGAACCTCGGCTTTTGGTGAGGAGTTAACAGTATGCACAGGTGATATGGTAAAGGTTTTCGGAAATCCTAACGGGCAAACAGGAAATGGCTTACTATACGTTTCGTACCCCAGCATAACCAAAGAGATATCAAAAGGGGACTATCTACTTATAGATGATGGCGAAATTGAGCTTAGGGTGGTGTCGGTTGAGAAAGAACACCTTGATTGCCAGGCAACCAATTGTGGCATTATTAAGTTCAGAAAAAGTGTAAACATCCCCAATGCAAAAATCAATTTACCCTCACTTACCGCTAAGGATATCGATTTTATTGAGTTTGCCATTAAAAACGATGTGGATTTTATAGCACACTCATTTGTACGCACAAAACAGGATGTGCTGGATATAAAAAATATAATTGATAAGCATAACAGCAAAATAAAGATTATCGCAAAGATTGAAAACCAGCAAGGAGTTGATAATATTGAGGAAATACTCGATCACACCTATGGTATTATGGTTGCCCGAGGCGATTTAGGAATTGAAATTGCAGCAGAGAAGATTCCAAATATCCAGCGTTACCTTATAAATAAATGCATTGAGAGCAAAAAACCAGTTATTATAGCAACACAAATGCTGCACACAATGATTGAGCATCCAAGGCCTACCCGTGCAGAAATAAACGATATTGCCAGCGCCATATACCAACGCGCCGATGCTATAATGCTTAGCGGCGAAACCGCTTATGGTCAGTACCCTATTGATTCGGTAAAAACCATGACCCGCGTTGCGTATGAAGTTGAAAAAGAGCTTGATACCGACCCCAATATCACCCTTACCCGCATTCACAATAAAATTACAGCAACGCTTGCTCGAAGCGCAGTTAGGGCATGCAACACCTTACCCATAAAGGCAATTGTTATTGATACAATGACTGGTAGAACGGGACGATACCTATCCGCATTTAGAGGTAAAGTACCCGTTTACGCAATGTGCTACAACGAAACTATTATGCGTCAGCTAGCCTTATCGTACGGAATTATGGCAAGCTACATGGAACTTACCGATAGCCGCGATAGCTTTTTGAGCAATGCCATTCGAAGACTTACCGATGGACTAAGTGCTGCTGATACAATTAAACCTGATGATATGGTACTTGTTATTGGCGGAAGTTTTGGTCCAACAAATGGTTCTTCGTTTCTTGAGATTAGTGAGGTGAAAAATCTTCTAAAAAAACACTACTAATCAACTAGTCGCATTATACTCATCTGAATGATTAAGTAAATGCATAAACACCTATTACTATTTATTGCCCTATTCTGTTTTTTTGGTGCAAATGCTCAGCGCTTTAATGAGCATTACTACCGAGCCCAAGCCGCCATCGACAATGGTAACCTTAGCAATGCTTTAGCCTATATTGATTCATCTACTTTATCAATACAAAGAAACCCAATGGTTTGGCTAAAAAAAGGAGAAATTTATTTCAGATTAAATAGTTACGATAAAGCAATAGAATGCTTTTATACGGCAGAAAGTTACCGCAAGGGAGTTGCCTTATTTTGGTTAGCTAAAGCCTACGCAATACAAAAAGATACAGATAAAGCCCTAGAGATCCTTGAGCAACATCTATCTTCGGCAAACAAAATGCACGAAGCAACCATTCTGCTCGACACCTCTTTTAACAGTATTAATAATACAGAGCAATGGAAAATGTTTTGGCTAAAAGATTGGTACACGAACTACGAACGGTTTTTGGCAGAAGTTGAATACTATAAACAGAATGGTGATACCGATATTGCCCTTGAACTGCTTAACGAGCGTATGCAGGGAAAGCGTTCACGGCATCAACTCTATGCCCTAAGAGGTGAAATATATCTTACCCTTAATAGCTACAAAGCAGCAGAGAGTGACTTTAAACAAGCAATTAAGGGTAAAAAACGAGATTATGAATATATCTACCTAAGGACTAAAGCGTTAATGCAACTCAGGAAGTATAAAAAATCTCTTGAACTACTCACAAAAGCAATTGAACTATCGGGTGGCGAACCAAGGTACTATCAATTGCGTGCAATGGCATTCGCCAATGGACAAGAGTATCCAAAAGCCATTGATGATATTAAGTACTACCTCACCTTTTATCCCAACAGCATTGAGGCAATTAAAATGCTAGCTGACTATTCTATTGCGGCAGGAAAATCGATTGATGCACTTTTACAGCTTGGCAAACTTATTAAGGTTAACCCTGCAAACTATGAGTACTATCTTTTAAGGGCAAAAATTTACATGAAAACAAAAAAGTGGGACATTGCCATTATCGATCTAAATAAATGCATACAGCTAAACCCAGAAAATGCCGAAGCATATCTTACCAGAGGAATTTGCAATGTAAACATGGGTAAAAATAAGGAGGCCTGTAGCGATTGGCAATCAGCCATAAAGAAAGGGAACTTTATAGCACAGGAATATTCATATAAGTATTGCAAGTAACAATTAGACGTTTAATAAATTACCAACCCGATTTTTTGCTAACTTGTCAACTTAAAATCAAGCATATGCAAAGGATATCACCCATATTTTTCTTGCTATTTTCAATAGCATTATTCTCATGCAACAAAACATCAACCCATGAGGGTGTTTCAATTGAACTTGCCCAAGAACGAGGTAAGCAAATAAGCGGAATTGCCTACAACCTTACCTTTAATATTCCGGCTAATATTGAGCAAAACATAACTGGAACTGTAGATATTCTCTTCTACCTTGAATCGAAAAATGATGTTGTACTCGATTTTAGAAACAATTCTGAAGATGCTATTTTGGGCGTATGGAAAAATGGAAAAACAATACATTTTGATTTTGAGAATGGCCATATTGTAATCCCTAAAAGGTATTTAAAAATTGGGGATAACTCAATTACCATTGGGTTTACCTCTGCAAACGGCTCGCTAAATCGAAGTTCAGAATTTTTATATACATTATTTGTTCCCGACAGGGCATCTACCGTTTTCCCGTGCTTCGACCAGCCCGATTTAAAGGCCCAATTCAAACTATTGTTAAATATCCCCGCAAAATGGACGGCTCTTTCAAATGGCAAAACCGACTCTATTCAATATATCAACAACAATATAAAGAGCATATACTTTACGAAAACCAAGCCCATAAGCACCTATCTATTTGCCTTTGCAACGGGCGATTTTAGAGTAGAGACCAAAACTGTACTGGGCAAAACCTTCACGCTTTACCATCGCGAAACTGATACTGAAAAGTTAAACAGAAACCTGCCCGTACTCTTCAACCTACATGCTCAATCGCTTGCTTGGCTCGAAGAGTACACAGGAATTGAATATCCATTTAACAAACTCGATTTTATCCTTATCCCTGGTTTTCAGTACAGCGGAATGGAGCATCCGGGTGCAATATACTACCGCGACAGCAGGTTGCTGCTGGATAGTGACCCCTCACCTACCCAAAAACTACAACAAGCCAACCTTATTGCTCACGAGGTATCGCACCAATGGTTTGGTAATTTGGTTACCATGAAATGGTTTAATGATGTGTGGCTTAAAGAGGTTTTTGCTGGTTTTATGGCCGATTTAATTGTAAATCCACAATATCCCGATATAAACCATGACTTAAGTTTTGTGCTCTCACATTTTCCCCGCTCCTATTCGGTTGATAGAACAAAGGACGCAAACCCCATTGTGCAACCGCTTGATAATATGCTAAATGCCGGCACTCTGTATGGCGATATTATTTATCATAAAGCGCCAATTATGATGCGCCAACTTGAGCAGATAATGGGGAAAGATGCTTTTAAAGAGGGAGTTAGGGAATATCTAAACACCTTCTCAATGGGAAATGCAACGTGGGACGAATTAGTTACAATACTCAATAAGCACACTGACAATGATTTAGTAGAGTGGTCGCAAATATGGACAAAGGAAACTGGGCGACCCATGATAGGTTACAAAATCAATGTAAACGAGAAACAAATATGCCTCAATCCTCTCGATTCCATTCATACTCCGCCCATGTGGGTAGAAATATTGGAGGCAAAAACGGGCAGTAAATCAATTTGGATTGATAAACTTCCACTTTCAATTACTATTGATAACCTAGGTAAAGAGGATGAATTACTGGTAAACTCAAGCGGAATGGCCTACGGTTGCTTTGTGCCTAATGATTTAACAACCGAAAGCATCAGAAAACAGATTAACGGAATTATAAGCCCCACAGGAAGGGCATCGTTTTATGTTACGCTTTACGAGTTATTACTCGACGGAAAAATTGCTGCCACAGATTATATTAAACTAATGACTGAGCAAGTTGCCAAAGAAAAAGAGCCCCAACTTGTTACCTATTTGCTTGGGCAAATAAACACCGTTTTCTGGAGATTTACCGATGAACAAATCCGTGAACAATTGTCTGGGGTTATTGAAAACACGCTTTGGCAGATGCTTCAAAGTTCAATAACCGTTGAGCAAAAAAAACCGGTACTATCCTGTTTAACCTCTGTTTTTAACACCAACGAAACGTTTTCACGCTTATATTCTGGTTGGACAAACCAAAGTGTGCTAGGGATAAACCTATCGGAAAAAGAGCGAACAAACTTGGCCTATGAGCTAATGATTCGGAGACCAGAGTTGTTTCATACCATTGCTTTGGGTGAGATTGAGCGAATTAATAATCCGGATAGGGTGGCCCAATTTGAATTTACGCTAAGGGCAGTTTCGCCAAATCCAAGCGAGCGCATTGCATTCTTTGAGAGTTTAAAAACAGCCACCAATCGCAAACCCGAGCCTTGGGTAACCGAATCGCTTCACTGGCTTCATCATCCACTACGCTCCGATTTTAGCATACGGTTTATTGAGCCTTCGCTAAACCTTTTGCCCGAAATACAGAGTACTGGCGATATCTTTTTTCCAAAATCGTGGCTTGACGCCACGCTGTGGGGACACTCATCAGAGGATGCATGCAACATTGTAAACCAATGGATTGAGAGTAAAAAGGATTTATCGCCTAGCCTAAGGCAAAAGTTGCTACAATCGGCTGATATGCTATTCAGGATATCCAGCAAAAAGAAAAGCGGATTATAAACTCCGCTTTTCTCCTGTTTCCTATTTGCCCTTACTCAACTTTTCTTGCTTTAAAAACTCATTGTATCGTTTTACCTCTTTGGTCATAACTGGAGCCAGTAAAAGTAACGCAATAAGGTTTGGTATAGACATAAACGTAATTACCATATCCACAAAATTCCATACAATATCTATCCCCCAAATTGCACCAAAAAACGTAAACAGGGCAAACACAACATAATAGGGCTTAATGGCTTTATCAGTAAATAAATATTGAATAACCCGACTACCATAATACGACCAAGCAATAATGGTAGAAAATGCGAATAGAAGCAAACCCAAAGCAACCACATGGGTTGCAATACCATCAAGTCCAACCCTACCCATACCTTCCTGAAATCCTTGAACTGTCATTCCCACTCCTTTTATGCCCGACTTCCATGCCCCTGTTATAACTACAACAAAAGCAGTAAGCGTACAAATAATTAGAGTATCAACCAGTGGTTCGAGTGAAGCAACAAACCCTTCGCGCATGGGATGCCCTGTTTTTGCTGCAGCGTGAGCCATTGGGGCTGAACCCTGACCTGCCTCGTTAGAGAATAAACCTCTTCGAACGCCAAAAACCAGCGTCATAATAAAAGTTGAACCAATAAACCCACCAGTTGCTGCTGTTGGAGTAAATGCACTGGTTATTATTAAGCTAAAAGCACTAGGGATATCACGCCAATGTGCCGCAACCACAATTACTGCAGAGATAAAATATAGAACCGCCATAAACGGCACAAGAGTAGCAGTTATATTCGCAATTCGCTTTAAACCACCAACAATGATAAGTAAAACTAAAAGGCCCAATACTACTCCTGTTGCCAAAACCGGTATATTATAACTTGTAAGCAATACATCGGAAATTGAATTAGCCTGCGCCATGTTTCCTGTGCCAAGTGCACAAAGTGCTCCTGCTCCGGCAAAAATTAGTGCCATTGGTTTTGCAAAACGTCCCAATTTATCTTTCAAGCCAATCTCAATGTAATACATGGGGCCACCCGATATGGAACCATCGTCATTTACTTTGCGGTAAATTTGGGCCAGAGTACATTCAACCATCTTTATCATCATACCAAAAAAACCTGTAACCCACAGCCAAAAAATGGCTCCCGGACCTCCAAAATAAATTGCCAACGATACGCCAACAATATTACCTGTACCAACCGTACCCGAAAGAGCTGTAGTTAGGGCTTTAAAATGGCTAACATCCCCAGTTTCTTCTTTTGTGCTATACTTACCCGACACCAATCTAATGGCATGTCTAAAGTGCGTAACCTGTAAAAATTTATATTTAACAGTAAAATAAATACCAGTGGGAACTAGTAGAATAAGAATTAAGTAACCACCCACATATTCATTGTAAAAACTTATGGCATCGTTGATTACCTCAAGAATTGGATTCATAAATTTTAGGGTTTGTGGGGTTTTATTTTCTCGAGTCTAAAAATAGATCTTTTTACTACACAATGGTTTATATGAATGGCTAAATTTACATTAGAATTAATATGGCAATTTGCTCAAATCACAATATAATTCACTGTTTATCAATGTATTACAAAATTTCAGAATTTTTTACAATGTGTAATTTCCAATTTTCTAGCTCAAGGGCCACCAAATAGCCCAAAGAAAAACCCATTCCGTAATAAACACACCCAGCATCGAGCGGAATTTGCCTCGAACTCCTAGCTTTAATACTTTTCTTAATGGTTTCAATTGAAGTTGGTGTATGACCATACATTACAACTTTATTGGGCATAAAACTATCAGGAATCATTTCTGTCCGCATCCAGAGCATTGACCGAGTATCGAGCAATGGATTTTCTGCACCAAAGTTAAACCCTCCATGAACTAAAACACATTGATCTAATTCAATAAAAAATGGTAGATTCTGATAAAAATCGATATGCGATTGTGGAATATCCTTAGGGAAAGAAAACTGTTGACCGATTAACTCAGTATAACTATCAATGGTTTTAAAACCAAAATGCAGCATCCAATCATTATAAACATTATCATCCTGAATGGCGTCGAGCAACATCTGCTCGTGATTTCCCATAAGGCAAGTTACTGAATAACCATTACTCCTCAGATTTATGAGATAATCAACTAATTGAGCACTATTTCTGCCACGATCGATATAATCGCCAAGAAAGTATAAGGAATCTTGAGGTGTAATGCCAATCTCATTCTCAAGCAACTTTTGCAATGTTTTTAGGCAACCGTGAGTATCAGCGATGATATAAGTAGACAAAGTGCAATGTTTTTGTTGCTTATTCGTACCTAAGTGCCTCAATGGGATCGAGTTTAGATGCTTTTACCGCTGGAATATAGCCCGAAAGCACACCCACTCCAAAACAAAGCAATACCCCCAGAAACACCCATACCCATGGAATAACAAATGGACTCTTGGTTAGTAACGAGATAAGATTACCCGCACCAATTCCCAAAACTATTCCAAGAATACCTCCCAGTTGGCAAATTACAATAGCCTCAAATAAAAATTGCTGCTTTATGGTTGAAGCTTTTGCACCAATGGCTTTTCGGGTTCCTATTTCACGAGTTCGCTCAGCAACGGCAACCAGCATAATATTCATTAATCCAACTGCTGCACCAATTAGGGTAATAATGCCAATAAGCGTTGCTGCAAAAGTTACATACTTTATATTGTCAAGCAGCATCTTAGCAAGTGAATCGCTTTTTTCGATATTAAAATCAGATTCATCGATGGCCTTTAGGTTACGTACAATCCGAAAAACCCCTTCTGCTTCATGAACAGCATACTCTAAATGCCTTGGATCGTGTGGCTTTATGTTGATAGTGTAGTTCATATTAGGTCTTGAAAAATAGGTAGCCACGTTTTGTACAGGTAATAGCACCGATAAATCGGGTCCGCCACCAAAAGCATCTCCCTTCGATTTTATTACACCAATTACCCTATACTTGCCACTTCCTACGCTAATTATTTTTCCAAGTGGATCTTCATTCTTATCGAACAGAGCTGAGACAATTGACTTTCCAATTATAGCAACAGCCCAACCGCTATCCTCTTCATGTGCTGAAAATATTCTTCCACGCTCAATGTCAAGGCCTGAAGTTTCAAAATACTCTGTATCAACACCTCTAACTGAGACATTAGGATTTGTCTTTTTGGAAAGATACTTAATGGTTGATCCTCCTGTAGCATTTACCGATAGGGAAATGGAAGCAGGAAAAATAAAATCCTCCTTAAATTTTTGTGCCTGTTGGTAGCTAATAAATGCGTGGTTTACCGTACGGATTCGTTTCCCGCCAATTTGAACGTTCATCCCCCTACTCTGGATGCTAAATGTGTTTGCACCCATCATGGTAAATTCATCATTTATACTCCTTTTTATGGAATCTATAGCTGTTAAAATACCAACCAAAGCCATTATTCCAATGGCAATAATAAGAATGGTTAAAGTGGTTCTCAGCGTATTCGAACGGATAGCACCAAACGAAACCTTAAGATTATCTGTAAACTGTGTAATACTTCTCATCCAAGAGTTTATTTAAATATCTACACCAAAGGTAATGTTTTTCATTATCACAATATTGCTAAAAAAACAATTTGTAGTTCAAATCTACTCGTTTTAACAAACTATTACCACAACCTTATATCAATTTTAAGCTAACTCAAAACTTATTAACTTTGTAAAAAAAACAATGACCCTCACAGAAAGAATAAATGCTTTTATCCAATTAGGTGAAAGAATTCTTAAGGATATTACCGAAGATACCCTATTCAACAGAACACTGAACAATGCCTTTACTCACAACCAATGGTTTACACCAGAGTATTGCCAATATGCCATAGCGTCCATTGCTAAGCAGTGGCTTACAACCAAAGCTCTACAAAATTGGATTAAAAGTTATCCTAATGATAAATTCAACACCACAAACCCTAAAAGGGTTGCGGTAATTATGGCTGGGAATGTTCCATTTGTAGGTTTTCATGATATGCTTTGCACCCTATTATTGGGTCATCATTTTGTGGGTAAATCATCTTCAAAAGATGGTGGTTTAATGCAGGCTATAGTAGATTTGCTAATTGAGATTGAACCCCAATTTGGTTATTTTATCACCCTAACCGATGGTAAAATTGATAATTTTGATGCTGTAATCGCTACAGGGAGTGATAACTCAGCCCGTTACTTTGAGTACTACTTTGGAAAATACCCCAGCATTATTCGGAAAAATAGACACAGCCTTGCTGTTCTATCTGGAACAGAATGCGACGAAGATTTAGAAGCATTAGCTAACGATATCTTTTTATATTTTGGCTTGGGTTGCCGTAATGTTTCAAAACTGCTCGTTCCAATTAATTTCAATTTCACCAAGTTAATTGAAGCATTTAAAGAGCATAATCAGATTATCAATCACAACAAATACGCAAACAACTACGATTACCATAGGGCTATTTATTTAATGAATAAGGTTGAACACTTAGATTCAGGGTTTTTTCTCATCAAACCCGACGAGGGTATTGGAAGTCCTGTTGGCGTTATCTTCTACCAGAACTATAGCAGCATTGAATCGGCTAACGAATATATTGCTCTTCATACCGACATGTTGCAATGCATAGTATCTTCAATCCCTAGTATTACCAATAGTATTGCTTTTGGCAAATCACAAAACCCAGAACTTACCGATTATGCCGATGGGATTGATACCATTAAATTTCTATCATCGCTTTGACAAATTGTGTTTTTTTTGGATGAACATTTTGTTTATCAATTTCAACAAGCTTAATTTGTAAAAAACCAACAACCATGATATTTAAGTTCAGAGTAATCTCTGGCGATGAAAAAGCCTTTTTAAGGGAATATGAGGTTTCTGGAGAAAAGACCTTCCTTGATTTTCACGATTTTATTCAAGAGGATCTTGGTTACGATACAATGCAACTAACCTCTTTTTTTCTTACCGACGAGCTATGGAATAAGGGGCTAGAGTTAACCCTTATCGACATGGAGAATGATGCGGGTCCAGCTGCAATACCAATGGACTCGGTTAAAATATCCGATCTACTTAAGCATAAGAAGGAGCGTTTGCTCTATGTTTTTGATATATTCTCCGATCGTTGCTTTTTTATGGAATTGGCAGATATATTTGAGCCAGAAACCAATGTAATTTACCCACTATGCAAAGTATCGGTGGGTACCCCACCCGAGCAATTAATCATTGAGGATATCTTGATGGATGATGAAATAGACAATAATGACTTGGATGAGATAACCAATGATATTGGTTCAATTGATGATATGGACTTTGACTCCGAAGCTTTTAACGATGCCGACTATTAATCTATTTTTAAAAGGTTTATCCCCTTGCCAAAAAAATATCTAGTTGTTCTTATTGGCCCCACCGGAGTAGGTAAAACTACTACAAGCATTTCTGTGTCAAAATTCTTTAATGCACCAATAGTTTCTGCCGATTCGAGGCAATTCTTTAAAGAAATGCAAATTGGCACAGCAGCCCCAACCCCTAAGCAACTTAGCTTAACTCCACATTATCTTGTTGGCCACAAGTCAATAACCGAAAGGTATAGCTGCGGTATGTTTGAGCTTGAAGCATTAGAATTGCTCAATAAAATCTTCATAAACCAAGATGTTGCAATGCTTGTGGGCGGCTCAATGCTATACATTGATGCTGTGTGCAATGGAATTGATAATTTTCCGACTCCAGACCCCGAACTTCGCCAATCGCTGGAAAATCAACTAGCCACAGAGGGGATTGATAACCTAAGAGCACAACTAAGGCTACTTGATCCGGAGTTTTACAATCAGGTTGACCTTAAAAATCCTAAGCGCATTTTAAAAGCCATTGAAATATGCCTACAAACGGGAAAACCCTACAGCAGTTTTCTTACCAATCCACAGAGAAGTAGACCATTTAATGTAATTAAAATAGGTCTTACATACCCAAGAGAAATGCTTTATGAGAGAATAAACGCTCGGGTTGACCAAATGATAAACCAAGGGCTAGTTAATGAAGCCAAGAGCCTTTATCCCTACCGTGACCACAATGCCCTTAAAACGGTTGGTTATCGGGAAATATTCGATTATTTAGATGGTAATATTTCGCTCGAAAAGTCCATTGAGCTAATCAAACGCAACTCGCGTCACTATGCAAAACGACAATTAACCTGGTGGGCCAAGGATAACGAAATTACTTGGTTCCATCCAAATGAAATTGATTTGGTATTGTATCACATTGAAGAGCAATTAAAGGCAAAATAAACACCCCAAATATTGTATCCAACATTTGGGGTGCAATCGCTTATCTAATTTCTGATAATTCAAAAGTTATCTAATTCTCATAGGTAAAAACTTCAAAGGAGTAATCATCCATTATCACATGTAGCTTATCATTATTGATTGAGAATTTAGAGTTGAAATGTTCCTCTAGATTCAAATTAGCAAACCGCTTAGGTAGCATTATCTCAACCTCGGACTTTGAATCTGAATTATTGAAAACAACAATTACCAGATTTCCCATGTAAGAACGAGCATAAGCATACACATCATCGGATATTAAAAGAGGTTCAAAAGTGCCATAATTTAATGCCATATTGGTCTGGCGAAGAGTGGTGAGTTCCTTTGTAATTGCAAGGGTTCGCAACTCGCTATCATTCAGACCCTCAAACTGCATCATCTTTCGGTTATCGGGGTCATTACCACCTGGTTGCCCAAACTCATCGCCCTGATAAATGGTTGGAACTCCGGGAATAGTTAGGTTAAATGCATTGAACATTTGCAAGCGTTTATAACCAACCGAATTCCCCACTCCTATTTTGCGTGTCCAACCAGCATACTTAGCATCCTCATCAAACGAAATTGCACCTCCTGCATAGGAAATAAAACGTCCCTTATCGTGATTACCTGAAATTATTCCCATTAGGTTATTCCAACCGTAATAGCTAAATCCCTCGGTTAATTTACTATTCAAGTTTTTAAACGACACATCGGTTCGAGCAAATGTTGCAAATGCGGCATCGTACACGTTAAAATCGAACTGGGAATTTAGCATCCCACTTCCTATATAACTCGATATAAGATCATGGCTACCATAAGTCTCACCAATCTGATATATTGTTCGATTTGGCTCCACATTCTCCTTAATTTTTCGGGTTAGCGTACGCCAAAAAACTTCAGGGATATGCTTAGTTGCATCATGACGAAAACCATCGAATTTATATTGGGTTACCCAAAAAAGTGCCGAATCGGTCATGGCCTCATAAACCTCTGGTCGTTCTAAATCAAGCGTAGGCATAAACGTATCAAACCAAGTGGTTAAGCGATGCTCATCCCATTTCTCGGTATTCATAGTACCATCGGGCAAGTAAAGTGGCGTTACCCAATCGGGGTGCTCTTTGTAGAGCGGATGCTCTTGATGCACATGGTTGGCCACATAATCGAGAATTACATTCATGTCGCGTTTGTGTGCCTCGGCCAACATTTTATGAACGTCATCTGATGTTCCAAACCTAAAATCGACCTTTGACGAGGATATTGGCCAGTAGCCATGATAACCCGAGAATTTAGTTCGAGGATTTGGGTACAATCCATAGGCTCCTAGGGGGTTTTGTAAAATGGGTGAAACCCAAATAGTACGAATACCCAGCGAGTCGAAATAGCCATCTTCAATCTTTTGGGTTATTCCGCTAATATCTCCTCCGTAATAGTTTGCTTTTGGATTAATCTCGGGATCATCAACCGGTTGATCATTATCTTTATTAGCATTGAAGAAACGGTCAACCATTAGGGAATACATTATTTGCGAATTTAAATCGGACCGATCTAACTGTGCTGTAGAGGTAACCGCACTTCGCTTTTCGAGTGGGATAAGCAAATCGTTTGATTCGCCTTCGGCATTATATGCCCAAACTCTAATATGTGAGCGCTTTAATCCAGTGGCATTTGCAGGAATAATAACTGTTGCCTCATTCCCATTAATTGATACAAATTCATCGCCTAAACGGTAGTTCTCCCAGTGAACAAAAAGTTCATCAACAGCATTCTGAAAGCCCAAATGAATCTCTTTGCCCTTTGTGCTTGTTGTGAAGATAAATGGTAATAAATCGGCGTTACCCCCCTTTATGCGCAGAACTGAATTTACTCCCCCTATATTGTTATCCTCTGTTTCAGGGTTTGCAGGATCGAGAACCCACTTTCCATCAACCACAACCTGATAATGGTATTTTCCAGGATTTAGCAATAGAGTGGTTTCCCAAGCATCTCCAACCTTTTCAAGGCTAGTTTTACTTGGGTTCCAATCATTAATCTGTCCTGCTAGTTGAACTGTTTTGGGCTGTTTCCCTTTAGATTGATAGGTGAATTGAACGGATTGCTTCCTACTTTTTTGCATTAGTAATGAGTAGCATGTGCCATTGGCCCAAACTTTTAACTCTGAAAGTTTTGGGATATCGCCATTCATTGCTTTTAGCAATACCATTGCTTTATCGGATGCAATATCAACGCTAAATACTTTTGGCGCAACAATGGAATCGATACAATTTACATCCATAAAGTAATCACTTAGGATTATCTCCGTTTCGGTTCCCGATAGCTTCACAACCGATGCTAGGCCATAAATATCGGATGTTTTGGCAAAATGAGGAATTACCTCCCTAGAGCCGCACGATACGAGAATGAATGCGATGGAAATTAACAGAATCCGTTTCATGGTAAATGTATTTTATAAGAAGGTGAATATCCTGATTTTATAGAGTTTTGTGTCATTATCTACAAAATAATATCAGCTTTCAATTATTTTAGTTCAATAACCATTGCAGAACGGGGCGAAAGCTGAATCCTTTGTAGGTCAACCAGTTCTTTCTCTGCGATTATATCAACTCCGCTTGAAAAGTCTCGAAGTATTTCGTTAAACCTTTCGGTTCTAAGCACTTTTGGTTGATATCCATTATGAAGAATCA
>Ga0265295_1001933_pt1 | contig 34722 bp, 23 predicted proteins | sample Munlansysbiofilm_FD_192503 | JGI IMG/M metagenome (GOLD analysis project Ga0265295, IMG submission 192503) | Leachate microbial communities from a municipal landfill in Southern Ontario, Canada - Methane capture system biofilm | ecosystem: Engineered > Solid waste > Landfill > Unclassified ... | reverse complement strand
ATCTGTCGATCTTGTCATGGACAAGCTAGCAAAAGATTTAATAACATCTATTACGTTTGTAGCAAATAAACTCAATAAGTCTTTTCTAGAGTTTGAGTTTACTCATAATGTAAAATATGTTGTCCTATTAAACCGTCAAAAGATTGAACCCGAAGCGGGAGTCTCCATAAAAAGACTAGAATTGAAACCAGGTACCCATGAAATAACAATTGTGAAACTATTAAAACAAAACCGAACCAAAATCATTTGGAACGAATTTATTAAATTAAGGGATGGCGAAAAAATAAGATGCCGTTTTTATAGAGGAAAAATACAAAAGATGTACCTTAGCAAAGATTAATCGTGTTTTTATCAAAAGCAATGTCTTGCTCAGGGAAACTTATTACTAAATCAAAAATCTTTACTCCAAATCCCCATCGCTGGCGCAAATTTGCAATTTGTGCCAATTAAAATTTGAATCGAATCTTTTAACCTGCCGTCCGCAGTATGATTTACCTATTGCAGATAGGTTCGTCCATTAAAGATAGGTAGCTCTTCAATCTTTCTTAGTCCTGATTTTACTTTACTTCTTGTGTAAACTCATTTCAGGATTAGATAATATTGTCTTTGTCTAATCAGTATATTTTTCTTAATTTGCAGTGCGAAAATATCACAAGATGTTACGGCCTTAAAAAATAAATAACAGGCGGTCTTCTCTGAACCTTTACTCAAAATGTAATCGCTATGATCAGTCTTTCAGATTTAAATAAAAGCATGAAATTAAGCAATCGATCCTACGGTATTTGTATGGATATTGATTTAACGACACTAGCTGATTTAATTAACTATTATGTACAAAACAAAACTTTTCTAAACCTTAGAAATTGTGGTAGGAAAACGAATGCAGAGCTGATTGCAATCTGTAAAACATACAATACTAATATAGAGCAAGAGCAAATCGCTGAGGATGTAAACTCCTATATCACTGTAGTTGACAAATTGACAGCACAACAAGTCAAAGAGTTCGACTCCTATATCAGGTTTAAAGCTCAAAGCCTTTCAGTAAGAAGCTATAATGGCCTCAACAATTTTACGAAATCTCAAATCAACTTAAAGGAATTAGTTGCGTTACTTGACCCTGGTTTTGATCTACAAAGTTTAAAAAATATTGGTCAATTGTCAGAAGTGGAGCTTCATGCTTTTCTAACGGATATCAGAAACAAACTCAATAGCCCGGATAATTTAGATGCTGATATTCCTAAACAAATATTTATTAGTCAATTTTCAAAAAAAGTTAAATGCCAAGCTTCATATCTTAACAGTTTATACATGAGGTGCATAAAGGATGATAAGCTTTATTTATTTGCTTTTATTCAGCAACTCTTTGATAAGAGGATTCTTTTTTCAGGGAATGAATTGACAGTTTTTAAGGCTGCCTTTAACTTTTGGGATAACTATACCTACCATTCTTTAGTCGAAATTAGTAAATCACTTGGGCTAACACATGAAAGGATTCGCCAAATCCGAAAAAATATCTATAATAAATTGGATTCCACCTTTTCATTTGTTTACGATATTGATAACATCCATTACCATACACTTGATGTTAATAATGATTTTATTGATGTAAATAAACAGCTTATAGATGCCATACAGCAGGAAGAACACGTCAGCTTCACCAAGTTTTTTATCCTCAAAATGCTTTCCATCAAGCTGAGCAAATCACATAAACTTATAGGTGATCTGGAAAATAACTTATACAAAACGAATAAAACCGCCAATTATCAAAAACCTTTCAATAAGGTATTCTTAGTCCGCAATGAATATGTAAAAGGCTACGACTTTCAGGCTCTTTTAAAGGATATGTACAAAAGAATCGCTACGCCCAGCCGCAAAACCTATAGTTTGCCCCTGCACCAATACCTGCTCTCATTTGTAAAAAAGAATGCCGATGCAGATACAATGTGGCTTTTAAACACAACAAAATTTGTTATTCGTGAGGAATTTGGTGCTGGTTTTATCATTGATGATCAAATCTTTTTCTACCGCAACAAACTTGTGTTGCTTTATGAGCATATTTGCGAAGCCCTGCATCAGATAAATGCACCGGCTACTGTTGATGATATCTATTTAAAAATGCTGGAAATAAATCCGAACTTACAAAACAGCGAAAAAAGCATTAGAACCACAATGATTAAAAATAGTGATGTCTTTATTTCTTTTGGTAAAACCAGTATTTATGGACTCAAAGAATGGGAAGCCACAAAAAATATACGAGGTGGCACAATCAAACAGCTTGTTATTGACTACCTCCAAACCCAAACAAAACCCAAGCATATTACAGACATTCTCGCCTATGTTAACAAATTCAGGAATACAAATGTCAATAGCCTAATCACAAATTTAAGACTGGACAAGAAAAATCAGTTTGTCTTTTTTCCTAAACAGTATGTTGGACTCAACCAGAATAAAGTTTCCACATAATTTAACTGTTTTGACTTTGATATTTTGCAGCACTAGTTTGTCATTTGGCGATTCCTATAAGCTGGATGATCTTGTCTGTGCTGACCCTAAAGCATTTTAGAACTATTCATTTGTTCCTGCTTCCGGGCATTTTATTGTTTTCCCAGCTTAGTCTGCGACTATGTCGTCAAAAAAAAGCTGCCGTCTCAAAAGGAGGTGCGAATACTTGGTGATACAGTGACGAGGGGCTTTACTGATGAGGCTGTGTATTTCAATTCCAGAAAGGTACGATTTATAGTGTATAGTGTCGCCTGCTACTATGTCGATGTTTGCAATTTCAATTCCAGAAAGGTACGATTGATAGCTGAAAAAATTTCATTTATTGAAAAGGCTTATGATAAATTTCAATTCCAGAAAGGTACGATTGATAGGTGAATTTAGCATTTCACCCCTCCCAGTGATCAACCATTTCAATTCCAGAAAGGTACGATTGATAGCTACGGCATTCACATTTGCTATGTTGTCAGCTACACATTTCAATTCCAGAAAGGTACGATTGATAGAACAGCAGCCTACCGCGGTGGTGATAACAATGTCGAAATTTCAATTCCAGAAAGGTACGATTGATAGAGCCTCGCTTTATGATGCAAACCGCATTTCCTTCACCATTTCAATTCCAGAAAGGTACGATTGATAGTCATTATTCCCTGCATCTGGGTATGGATTAGATTCAAATTTCAATTCCAGAAAGGTACGATTGATAGAAAATTGCAAAACTTCCTTCAATAAAAATAGTTCGATTTCAATTCCAGAAAGGTACGATTGATAGACTTTTGAAGTAGTACAACCTTTACAAGATTAACGAATTTCAATTCCAGAAAGGTACGATTGATAGATTCCAGTTCGATACGACAGTATAATTATCAAAGATATTTCAATTCCAGAAAGGTACGATTGATAGACCCGGCACAATGCTATCAATAACAAAAGCATAGCTATTTCAATTCCAGAAAGGTACGATTGATAGTATTCAAAAACTACACAATATTAGTCAGCCGACAGCCATTTCAATTCCAGAAAGGTACGATTGATAGCGGCGATTTACAGATAATAAACGACAATTTTAAAAAATTTCAATTCCAGAAAGGTACGATTGATAGATATATTTCGCGGTGTGGAATGGTGAAGTAATAAACATTTCAATTCCAGAAAGGTACGATTGATAGACGCCAAAAATCAATAAAATGCCTATTGACATTAAATTTCAATTCCAGAAAGGTACGATTGATAGCGCCTGCGGATTTTTTGCCCCGGAAACTGCAATTTCCATTTCAATTCCAGAAAGGTACGATTGATAGCGCCGTTCGCCCATTGCCTTAGTGTTTTGTTCCCGTATTTCAATTCCAGAAAGGTACGATTGATAGAACCTGCGGAAGCGGACATAATTTAGTTTTTATCTTATTTCAATTCCAGAAAGGTACGATTGATAGCGTACATTTTCGATTAGCGATACCATTGCCAGCGATATTTCAATTCCAGAAAGGTACGATTGATAGCCTAATAGTTTGTAGCTCATTATCTACTTCGTAGCCAATTTCAATTCCAGAAAGGTACGATTGATAGTTGGGCATATTTTATAATATCTAAGACAGGTCTAAATTTCAATTCCAGAAAGGTACGATTGATAGGCACGCGCGCAAAGTAATTAAAGACAGTATTATTGAATTTCAATTCCAGAAAGGTACGATTGATAGCAAAAAAAAAAATGATGAAAATATTCCCGAAAACGGTATTTCAATTCCAGAAAGGTACGATTGATAGAGTTTATGAGTATCTGGAACATCTGTGCAATTTGTTATTTCAATTCCAGAAAGGTACGATTGATAGCATCAATCGCAATTTTTGGGCCATCGAGAGGCGGCTATTTCAATTCCAGAAAGGTACGATTGATAGAGGAGTTGATTCCAATTTTTCAGGAAATGGGTTTGGAATTTCAATTCCAGAAAGGTACGATTGATAGTGCCCATGCTTCATTTTTTAGCTTTACAAGAAGAGCATTTCAATTCCAGAAAGGTACGATTGATAGGCTTGATTATGTTTACAAATACTTCAAGCGATACGAATTTCAATTCCAGAAAGGTACGATTGATAGCCAGCTATTAAGCGAAGCGGACGCAATCCTACAAGATTTCAATTCCAGAAAGGTACGATTGATAGAATGAAAAATCGCCAAACGCTGGCTAAAACAAGCCATTTCAATTCCAGAAAGGTACGATTGATAGTAATGCACCTGCTAACCTAACTTACTTAGTCATCTAATTTCAATTCCAGAAAGGTACGATTGATAGAAGTATGACCGCGTGGGGTTGGGCAGTAATTAAAGAATTTCAATTCCAGAAAGGTACGATTGATAGAATCTCACATAACAATACCGTTTTACCTGCACCACTATTTCAATTCCAGAAAGGTACGATTGATAGGGGATAAACAGCTAAATAAAGACGTTTCATTTGCTGAATTTCAATTCCAGAAAGGTACGATTGATAGTGTTTTTTGGCAACAAACCATTCGCAATAGCTGACATTTCAATTCCAGAAAGGTACGATTGATAGTCGATTGACTGGCAAGTCAGTCAGAACCGCCTAAACATTTCAATTCCAGAAAGGTACGATTGATAGGCTGGCAAATTTAATGCCTCAACAAATCACAAGCTGAATTTCAATTCCAGAAAGGTACGATTGATAGCTCGCTCTTTTGCCCGGAGAACAAGGTGCTTGTAGTATTTCAATTCCAGAAAGGTACGATTGATAGAATTTCAAATAAGTTGACTGCTTTCAATGAGCAAGACATTTCAATTCCAGAAAGGTACGATTGATAGTGATGTAGCGGCTATGGAGCTCACTAAGTCAACCGAATTTCAATTCCAGAAAGGTACGATTGATAGGCCGAAGACCTTAAAAAAGCAGCAAAGGAATACTACATTTCAATTCCAGAAAGGTACGATTGATAGACATAAAAAGCGGCGTTGCCATCAATGCCGAAATACATTTCAATTCCAGAAAGGTACGATTGATAGTTTGTTTCGTAATCGCTGTAAGGCTCATCAGTTTCGGATTTCAATTCCAGAAAGGTACGATTGATAGCGGAGACGAAGCCGCAACCGCCGAAACTATAAATAATTTCAATTCCAGAAAGGTACGATTGATAGCCATTTTTACTGAGGCGAAAATATCTGTATTAAGCGATTTCAATTCCAGAAAGGTACGATTGATAGTGCGTCACAATACCGCTGACTGTATTTCCAGAAACTATTTCAATTCCAGAAAGGTACGATTGATAGGAAGCCATGTTATTAACTCGACGAGCATTATTTCCAATTTCAATTCCAGAAAGGTACGATTGATAGCTGAAATTGGAAGTAGTAAGCACTTTTCCCGGCGTTTATTTCAATTCCAGAAAGGTACGATTGATAGAATCATTTTTTCACGGTTTTGCATATAGGAAACCGATATTTCAATTCCAGAAAGGTACGATTGATAGATCAGTTGAATAAACAATACCATGTTTTATATTATCATTTCAATTCCAGAAAGGTACGATTGATAGAAGAGGTCATGCAGGTTCTGAACGACAGGGGATTTAATTTCAATTCCAGAAAGGTACGATTGATAGACTTTCAAAATGCTTGAAACTATATTTACACCAGAATTTCAATTCCAGAAAGGTACGATTGATAGCAAAAAAAATGATGAAAATATTCCCGAAAACCGTATTTCAATTCCAGAAAGGTACGATTGATAGAAGTAGCAGGCACTACAATAATAGCAGGCCGGATTGTATTTCAATTCCAGAAAGGTACGATTGATAGCAATATCAACAACCTTTTTTAATTCAAACCTTTCCGATTTCAATTCCAGAAAGGTACGATTGATAGAGCACGCACAGAAACAAGCTTCCTGGGGTAATCTGAATTTCAATTCCAGAAAGGTACGATTGATAGAACTTTCAAAATGCTTGAAACTATATTTACACCAGAATTTCAATTCCAGAAAGGTACGATTGATAGTTTTATATGTTTTGCGTGCCATCGCCGCCGTCAATTATTTCAATTCCAGAAAGGTACGATTGATAGGGAGCAGACAAAGCACGCGTTTACGTCCGTAATGGCATTTCAATTCCAGAAAGGTACGATTGATAGTTAATGCTTTTTCCTGCGACCTTCAATCTTCTTCTGGATTTCAATTCCAGAAAGGTACGATTGATAGCCTTGAACAGCCTAAAACAATAATGCAAAGATACATATTTCAATTCCAGAAAGGTACGATTGATAGAAACTGCTATAAAATGCCAATAACGGACAGACCAAGATTTCAATTCCAGAAAGGTACGATTGATAGTGGTTTAATTTCGTCGGCATCAATGCTGTTTGCACATTTCAATTCCAGAAAGGTACGATTGATAGGGCCATCAACTTTCTTGTAATCTTCATAACTCAACAATTTCAATTCCAGAAAGGTACGATTGATAGCGCTGGTATTTGCCACTTCTATTATGAGCATCAGGCATTTCAATTCCAGAAAGGTACGATTGATAGTTGTCAGCTAAAAAGAAAGGGCCCCTGTAACGAAATATTTCAATTCCAGAAAGGTACGATTGATAGAATCGTGACTTTTCTTCTGTCCTAAGCCCTGAATTGATTTCAATTCCAGAAAGGTACGATTGATAGTTAGACGAATACCTTCATCTATAAATTTTCAAGGATAATTTCAATTCCAGAAAGGTACGATTGATAGGCACATACAACGATGCAGTTAGTAAACTCACATCGTAATTTCAATTCCAGAAAGGTACGATTGATAGCATCAACAAATCGTATTACGCATACTTCAATCATGATTTCAATTCCAGAAAGGTACGATTGATAGGTATCAATGCCTGTTTTTTCGGCCGGTGGGGCTGGCATTTCAATTCCAGAAAGGTACGATTGATAGCCTTTTTTTGTTAAAAATGAATTTGTTTAGCTGATATTTCAATTCCAGAAAGGTACGATTGATAGAGAGCTTTTTAACAAAACTTATCCACATGAGATAATATTTCAATTCCAGAAAGGTACGATTGATAGTGGCACTCTATGCAATATGGCATACCTTCTTCATCAATTTCAATTCCAGAAAGGTACGATTGATAGTTCCCATGCGCCTAAATCTGCTCTTCCTGCAAAATATTTCAATTCCAGAAAGGTACGATTGATAGGTCGTGTTTTGTTATAACATTATCTACGATTCCCAGATTTCAATTCCAGAAAGGTACGATTGATAGTATGATACACACGCAATTAGGGACAGTAGTTGAGAACATTTCAATTCCAGAAAGGTACGATTGATAGTCTGTCATCAGTTGAGCAAGCAGATCGCGTGATTTTCATTTCAATTCCAGAAAGGTACGATTGATAGAGACTGCCAACGGCCTTATGAGCATTGTTAAACGGCATTTCAATTCCAGAAAGGTACGATTGATAGAAAGGTATGTTTTGTCCGGATAAATACTTATATATTATTTCAATTCCAGAAAGGTACGATTGATAGAATTCCCGAAGGTGTTTGAATAGCAATAATTCCCGAATTTCAATTCCAGAAAGGTACGATTGATAGCAAGAAGCAAAAGTTTCCCTGGTATCGCAAATGCTAATTTCAATTCCAGAAAGGTACGATTGATAGACGGAAATATCACTCGGAATTGTGGGCGCGCTTTCTATTTCAATTCCAGAAAGGTACGATTGATAGATATTAAAATCAGGCGCAAAAGCAAAGGCTGAATCGCATTTCAATTCCAGAAAGGTACGATTGATAGGCGCATGGTAAAATAAAACAGCATATCGAACACGAATTTCAATTCCAGAAAGGTACGATTGATAGGATTAGTTTGTTTCTTTTCGTTTCCTGTTGAGCTTTATTTCAATTCCAGAAAGGTACGATTGATAGTTGCTCAATGTAAAAAGAAACCTGTACCTTTTTATATTTCAATTCCAGAAAGGTACGATTGATAGAAATATAAAAAGTAGTAATAAAGTGTTGGACAATGTATTTCAATTCCAGAAAGGTACGATTGATAGATTTATGACAGAAGATAATAAACAGCAGAAACTTTATTTCAATTCCAGAAAGGTACGATTGATAGATATTAATAAAGTGGGGTGCTTTTAATCCCGCACTTATTTCAATTCCAGAAAGGTACGATTGATAGCAAACAATGACAACGGAGGACGGTTCGAGCCGATCACATTTCAATTCCAGAAAGGTACGATTGATAGAGGCTGGACTGACATTAAGAATCCTATCATTATCAGCATTTCAATTCCAGAAAGGTACGATTGATAGGTCTAATTTCTTATCAATTCCTGCGATCCTACCTCCATTTCAATTCCAGAAAGGTACGATTGATAGTTTTCCATAATCTCTACAAGAACAGCAACAGCTTTATTTCAATTCCAGAAAGGTACGATTGATAGTAAGTTTCCAATCAAAAACAAGTTAGTCAATCCTGTATTTCAATTCCAGAAAGGTACGATTGATAGGTTTATGTTTTAGTCAATTTGTTGAATTTTTCCATCATTTCAATTCCAGAAAGGTACGATTGATAGTATGATACACACGCAATTAGGGACAGTAGTTGAGAACATTTCAATTCCAGAAAGGTACGATTGATAGCTTTTGTCATCCCACGTTGATTTAAGGATCTCTTCAATTTCAATTCCAGAAAGGTACGATTGATAGGATTTACAATAAGCTACAAGGTTGTTAGCTTTCTTTTATTTCAATTCCAGAAAGGTACGATTGATAGACATTAGTAACTCGTCTTGTGTGTTAATGTTTAACGATTTCAATTCCAGAAAGGTACGATTGATAGTGTCCATATTTTGCTCCCATGCCAGCCACCAGTCGATTTCAATTCCAGAAAGGTACGATTGATAGCGGCTTTTACGGTGCTGTTTAGGTGGAAGTAATTGAATTTCAATTCCAGAAAGGTACGATTGATAGCTATGTTACAGGATGGCAATGGTTTCAGATATGGCTATTTCAATTCCAGAAAGGTACGATTGATAGTGATTATCAGATTGATTATCCGATGACTTTTCAAGCTATTTCAATTCCAGAAAGGTACGATTGATAGATAAAAGAAATAGAAAATAAATTAACGTCAAGTGGTATTTCAATTCCAGAAAGGTACGATTGATAGTTAACTACCGTCTACGTAAGTAGGAGGTGTTAATTCATTTCAATTCCAGAAAGGTACGATTGATAGATATTGCAGAAATAGTAAAACGCGTTTTTGCTTATGCATTTCAATTCCAGAAAGGTACGATTGATAGCAGGAAACTTTCCCGGATATGTCGTTCAACACAGCAATTTCAATTCCAGAAAGGTACGATTGATAGATTGGTTTTACAACTGATCTTATAGAAGAAAGAAGTATTTCAATTCCAGAAAGGTACGATTGATAGTCATTTTGGGATTCGTTGGCGTTTTTTTCTTCAAAGATTTCAATTCCAGAAAGGTACGATTGATAGACAGGTTTCGATATCACCGATATTAATATGCTGCTTATTTCAATTCCAGAAAGGTACGATTGATAGTTATACACGCAAGAGATTGTCTCAAGAAATTCGAGATTTCAATTCCAGAAAGGTACGATTGATAGGAATAATACTATTGTTTCATCACTAACCGATGTGTTATTTCAATTCCAGAAAGGTACGATTGATAGAACGAACAAATGACGGATTCAATCCCTTTGAACTAATATTTCAATTCCAGAAAGGTACGATTGATAGATAATCGGCGTTTTGAAAACCCGCGTTTTGTTTATCTATTTCAATTCCAGAAAGGTACGATTGATAGACCCTCTCCTCTTATTAACCATTCTGTGTTTAAATCATTTCAATTCCAGAAAGGTACGATTGATAGAAGTTTCAAAATAAATTTCCGACCAACCAATATCAACATTTCAATTCCAGAAAGGTACGATTGATAGAAACACCTATAATGGTTTTCAGCTTTCATTTGATTTATTTCAATTCCAGAAAGGTACGATTGATAGAACACCTATAATGGTTTTCAGCTTTCATTTGATTTATTTCAATTCCAGAAAGGTACGATTGATAGAGTACTTAGAAAGTGTTGGTCGAAGTTGGTTTTTGTATTTCAATTCCAGAAAGGTACGATTGATAGGCCAGAGGTGGTGTAGGGAGTGCAGATAAGTTTAAAATTTCAATTCCAGAAAGGTACGATTGATAGTCTTCACCATTACCATCAATATAAGGAGTCGATTTAATTTCAATTCCAGAAAGGTACGATTGATAGAATAACATGTTTTTCTGAATGATAATGATAATCCAGATTTCAATTCCAGAAAGGTACGATTGATAGCCATTCGAGAAACGTATGAGCATTTGTTCTTGTTGCATTTCAATTCCAGAAAGGTACGATTGATAGGTGATACGCTCGCGGCGGTATATTTCTTCAAAATAATATTTCAATTCCAGAAAGGTACGATTGATAGCCATATAAATGCGGTAATCAGCCGGCGTAGTGGCATATTTCAATTCCAGAAAGGTACGATTGATAGCATCCCACACCAGGCTTTGAAGCACTTGTTTGTTTTATTTCAATTCCAGAAAGGTACGATTGATAGTCTGTTTCTAAAAGTTTTGTAAAACCTTTCACTTCGATTTCAATTCCAGAAAGGTACGATTGATAGCTAAAAACCATTGAACATGAAAGTTGAAATTTTTACATATTTCAATTCCAGAAAGGTACGATTGATAGGGTTTTAGCTGTGCCTGCTTCAAAATAAACAATTCGATTTCAATTCCAGAAAGGTACGATTGATAGACCATCCAAAATGGAAATTGATCAGCAAATTGATCATTTCAATTCCAGAAAGGTACGATTGATAGCTGGTATTTCATCATCCTGTCCTGCCAAATCTCCAATTTCAATTCCAGAAAGGTACGATTGATAGCTCGGCCATGATTTGTATGCTGGTGGGATCAACGGATTTCAATTCCAGAAAGGTACGATTGATAGGCAAGCATGTGGAGCGCCGTGCCAGGCGGTTTTGGCATTTCAATTCCAGAAAGGTACGATTGATAGAACTAAATTGATTTGACGTTCCATTTCGTTTTTTGTTATTTCAATTCCAGAAAGGTACGATTGATAGCCGCGAATGGGAGAAAAAGATTGAAGCACTCGATATATTTCAATTCCAGAAAGGTACGATTGATAGTCTGCTTGCTTCATAAATACGTTGAATAGGAACTCATTTCAATTCCAGAAAGGTACGATTGATAGCCTGCTCATCGAGCCAACTGAGGCGCGAAAGCATATATTTCAATTCCAGAAAGGTACGATTGATAGTCGCAAACAAAAGCTCAAAGCCGATCCGCGATTTCGATTTCAATTCCAGAAAGGTACGATTGATAGTATCAATTTCACGTTGAAAATTTCGCCGGGTACTCACATTTCAATTCCAGAAAGGTACGATTGATAGTGCCTGTTCTCTTGCATCATTTACAGCTTCTGCATATTTCAATTCCAGAAAGGTACGATTGATAGTTTTCAACAAGCTTAATTTAAACGTACTTAAAAAGAATTTCAATTCCAGAAAGGTACGATTGATAGATAATTTGGATGCCTGTCATTTTCAACTTTTACAACATTTCAATTCCAGAAAGGTACGATTGATAGGTATGAGGCTGGTCAGATTAAAAAAGTGCTGGTATTATTTCAATTCCAGAAAGGTACGATTGATAGATGGAAAAAACAAAATGAATATTACCTCCAACTTCATTTCAATTCCAGAAAGGTACGATTGATAGAAGCACGCCAGAAAAGTAGTTGCCGGGCACATCATCCATTTCAATTCCAGAAAGGTACGATTGATAGCGTTTTCCGGATACTATGATGGCATCAGCTGTACCATATTTCAATTCCAGAAAGGTACGATTGATAGATCACAAGCGATATGCCGTCATCTAAGAAAGGCTCTATTTCAATTCCAGAAAGGTACGATTGATAGCCGAAAATGGTTATGGAAGAAAGTAGTGTTTGACAAATTTCAATTCCAGAAAGGTACGATTGATAGTTGAAGTATGAAATACTTAAATCTTATATCATATTTATTTCAATTCCAGAAAGGTACGATTGATAGGATGCTACTGACAACACTAAAATCGAGCCTTACGAAATTTCAATTCCAGAAAGGTACGATTGATAGTATTCCATCAACATGGAGTTTTTCTTTTTCTTCCTCAATTTCAATTCCAGAAAGGTACGATTGATAGATCTTTCCACAATGGTGTTGATATCGCTTGTAGTGTATTTCAATTCCAGAAAGGTACGATTGATAGCGAATTACGAAAATACAAATAGCGTACATCACGATGATTTCAATTCCAGAAAGGTACGATTGATAGGCAAAACCTTGCGCTTGCTAACCTGATGTTCGTGCTATTTCAATTCCAGAAAGGTACGATTGATAGGATGAAAAAACCGCCAGCGCAAAGCTTAGTTTTTTCGATTTCAATTCCAGAAAGGTACGATTGATAGCTGTTTCGTTGCTCAGGAGAATCTGATGCGCTCAATCATTTCAATTCCAGAAAGGTACGATTGATAGTTTCACGAGTATGGCGATTTCGGATTTTTCTATACGCATTTCAATTCCAGAAAGGTACGATTGATAGTTTGTTACACTTGATTGTGATTCAAACGTTACTCCATTTCAATTCCAGAAAGGTACGATTGATAGCCGTTCCCAAAAATGACTAAAAAAACTGTCTCTCAACAGTTTAGTTTTGCAAAAATATCCTTTTTTTAACATATATGTCGTCAACCCCCAATAATATGTTTTGGTCTGGGGATCGACAACTTTCTTAATGGTTTCATTTTCAAGATGTCAAAGAACAATTCCGGTGCTTTTTTAACCTTAACACAAATCTCTAACACCAAAAAAAGCTCACCGACACTAAAGCAGCTGCTCTAAACTGCGCAATTCCTTACCAACAATCTGCTTTTCAAGCCATTTCTCCTGCCGCGTTTTGAAAATAATGACACTGTCAAATTCCTTGTCCATAATGACTTCCGCCTTGGCGATAAGTTCCTTCAGCTTGACCTCGCTTATCTCGCCTTCGAAAACAGAATTCTGAATCCAATTCAAGTAACGACGGCACAATTTAAGCATTTTTCCCACACGCTTCTGCCCGATATCATATACAAGTATTACATACATTTTGTTGCGTATTTTATTGCTTACCACCACATCTTGAAGGCTTTGTAGTCTTCAATCTGCATCAAATGTTTTACCAGTTTGTAACATTCCAGCCGTATCAGGTAGCGGTAACTCACGCTTTTGTTTAAACTCCGGTGATGTATCGTTTCGTTGAGCCGGTTTTCAAAACTGCTCACAAAGGCCTTTTTCCCTTTCTCTTTCAGCACGATGCTGTTCACTTTCGCCTCGAAGTCGTCGGCTTTTAGCTCGCGCCGGTTCAGCATGCTAAAAATCATGCGGTCAACCAACAACGGCTTAAAAATCTCGGCCAAATCCAGCGCCAGGCTGTAACGCCTGTCGCCGGGCGAATGCAAATAGCTAATCGTAGGGTTCAGCTGGGTTTGCTGTATGGCGCGCAAACATTGCGAATAGCAAAGCATATTGCCAAACGAGATCAGTGCGTTCACCTCGTTCAGCGGCGGCTGCTTGCTGCGTTTTTCCATCTCGAAATGGTTGATAATGGTGTCGAACTGCTCGTAATAACAGATGCGGATATTGCCTTCGATGCCCATCAGTGTTGGCACATCATTGATGCTTTCAATCTGCGAACTCAGGTTTTTGATGGTTGCGATGCCTGCCTCCAGAGGCTTGCCCCGGTTGTTGTAATAGCTGAGGTTTTTGAGGATGTTATGTGACGCTCCCTCAATAAATTGGCGAGCCAAAATCATGCGCTTTTTCCCATTCAGATAGTGCTGCACTTGATTCACCAGTAGCTTGCCCGAAAGCAGTTGCTCGCGCGGCATAAACGAGCCGGTATAGTTTTCGTAATAATCAAAAAAGTGAACACTTATCTGGTTCTTGCCCAGGAAGTTATACAAGCTGCTATTGGCATCCAGTGCGCCAAAGCAATAAAACTGATCCACGTTTTCCACCGGCAGATAGCGCGGCTGACCTTCGTTGCCGTCCTCGTCCACCGGCAAAAAGCGCAGGGTGTTGTCCTTGCGCGAAAGCCGTCCGGGATTCATCAGGTAATAGGTTTTTTTCATGGTGTTGGGGATGTTTCGTTAGCCCAGCAAAAGTCGTGGTACGCGCAGCTTTTACAAATTTTCATCCTTTCTTTGGGCGGACATTCATCGCTATGGATAAGCGCATCGATTTGCCTAAGCATGTCTTGGATGGCCTCCTCATCAAGGCTGCTCAACCATATTTCTTTGGTTTGCCGGCTGCGCGGATATTCCAGCAGCCCACTGGCACCTTCTATTCCGCGCTGTTTCAACACGTAAAGGTAATATTTGAGCTGCCATTCGTGCGCCGCTTCCAGGCTGGCCGACTTCTTGATTTCATGGATGCGCTTATTGGCCGTATCGTAAAAGTCGATCTTTATGCCATCGATCTCCAGTTCCTCAAAGCGCTGTGGCCGTTGCGGATAGGTGGTTTCGTGAATCAGCTTGCCTTCCAGAACCAAATCTGAACTGTGCTCCATGGTGATGCCATGGCTAAACAGCCACAGCTTGCGATGACAAACCTGGAAATAAGCGAAGTGTGTGCCGGTGATGCGCATAGTGTTAGGGAATTAGCGTGTTTGCGTTGTTAGCCAGGATTCTATTTCGTCCACCGCCGTGATGTCATTAATCCACTGCCGGTAATTGGAATCTCCGTCAATGAACACACTATCTGCCAAACGCTGTAACTTATTGCTGTCTAAGCTAATATACGAAAGGTAACTACTCCACGGATATTCCAGTGGATGCGAACAAAACCCATGATGCACCGGGTTGTCATGGATATAAAGTATCATTCTTTTCAGGTAATCCAGATTGGGAATCAGTATGCGCTTAAAGCTGTGCTCAAAAAGACTCCCGGTACGTGCATACTTTTTATTGAAGGCTTTGGTGTAAGCATTAAATAAATTAGAAAACGCTTGATTAATAGTTTTTTCAAGTTTTTCAACCTCCACATTTATAAGCTTTTCCGGTTTCAGGATACGCACAGCAAAATGAAAGTGATTGCCCATAAGCACCCACGCAAAAGTGTCGGCCACCGGCGTGATATGTTTCTCATACAAAGCCAGAAAATGCTCATAATTTGTCGCTTCCGTAAAAATAGCACAACTGTTAATGCCGCGGTTATAAATGTGGTACATATTGCCGGCCTGAAGTTTTATTTTGTTGTTGCCCATGGTGTTGTGGTTTTCGAGTGGATTTGGGTTTTGTGGGTTTTGTTGTTTTTTTTAAACCCCAAAGGTTTTTGGAAACCTTTGGGGTTTAAAAAAAAAGGGGATTAATTAAGAGAATCGTTCTCAATTTTATAGTGGGTATAAGATTTTGACGAATTCAAATTTCTAACTGGAATCACAAGAATTTTTTTGTCTCTTTTTGCAGATGCTGAATCAAAATTGTCAACATTGTCAAAATTTGCTTTGGGAGAAATGTCATCAAATTCCTGTAGTATGCCATAAGAGAAATTAGAAGCGTCAAATTCTTTCACATTAGGTTCTCCGGGTTTTTCCGGATAGTCAACAAACTGAAAAAAGCAACCTCGTTTACCAAAATAATTTATACGGTGAAGGTATTTTTTAAGATATTGTTTTGCTTCTTCATTTTTCACTTTGAAAATAATCTCGATTCTGTCTGATAGGAAAATATATTCTCTAAAAGAAGGTTTACCTCGATATTTACCATCCCGAAGTGATTGAATAGTAACAAAACAATTATTGACACAAAAACTACCAGCTACTCGGTATTCTATTAGAGTATTTTTTATAAAATCGAACTCCTTACTTTTTCTTTCTTCAAAATTCTCTTTTCCATGAATAGAAATTGCCTGATTGAACAGAGCCATTTTAATGGAATAGGGAGAAGGAATAAGTAAAGATTTTGCTCCCGAGTTAGTAGAGTTGCTATCTTTAAGTGAAAACAAGTTTGTTGGCTGATATATGACAGAAAACTTCATTTTCAGCTTAGTTTATAGGGTTTTTCATTCATCAAATCTTTGAAAATACCAGACAATTCGCCTAGTCCATTGAACTCTTTAGCAGTAATAGCACCATTTTCAATAGCATTTAAATTTGATGTAATTGTTTTAATCTCCTCTTGATAGCCTGGATTAATAGGGCTAATTGTTGGCGCAGGAATCAGCTTTTCAGAGAAGGTAACAACTCCCTTAAAATCAGTAATATGAGGTTTCTGGCTGCTGGTCATTGCGCCACGCGGATTCAGGAAAGAACTCAACAATGATTGAAGAATTGCTTTGTAGCGGTCTTCTCGTTTGTTGTCTTCAATAGAATAATTTCTATCGATGTCATTGAACCCAATCCTATAAGTATCTATATTACAGATAAACGCATACGCTCCATGATTAGCAGGCCTGTGAAAGATATTTTGTCCTTCGTTGGCACTTTCACCTTTTACTCCGGTTGAACTGTGTACAATTTTCGTGTGGAGATAAGTTTCAGTGTTGTTTTTCTCAGGAATGCCTATCGTCCACCCAAATTCGATAACTGATTTGCGAGGCGTATTTGAGCTGTCCTTGTTGTCGCCAACTTTTTCAGTTATTAAAATCCCGTGCGTATCGCAAACGGCGCAAGAATTAATAAGTGCGTCAATAATTACACCTGCCTTTTCATTCGTCTTTTTGTTATCGGTGATGTATTTTAGTAATTCTGCTGATGAAATCCTATTTGGATTTAAAGCTTTTGAATGTTGACTTAACTCAATACCGTTTTCGAGACAATAATTAACTAAATGACCGGCGTGTATGTGTTTAAACATATCGCCACTAATGCCGTTAACGGTGTGTTCTTGTCCTTCTTTATCAACAATTGTAAGTTGACGTGTTAAGATTTGGTTTCCTTCGCCTCCTTCATTGTTTAAGGAATGCATGTTCAGGGTTATTTCGCCACTGATTGAAATGGATGCAATTTGTTTAGCCATGATATTTATTTTTTATTGGTGTTATTAATCTTTTGTTAGTTCATCTATAAAATCAGAATCTTCTGTCTGAATTGTCTTTTCTTTTTCCGTTAAAGCAAAGCCGTATGAAGCGAGCAAAGCTCCAACAACTTTTGGTGGATGGTTATCAAGGATTTCGTAAAATTGATTCAACTCATTATCACGAACTGGTTTTCGATAAGCTTTATTTATTTCGGCTTTTCTTGCAGTTTCTGCATTGTAGGTGCCAATAAAGTCTCCAATGAAAACAGCTAAATCAGCTTTGGTTCTAGATTTATTTTGCAACTCTTGGGCGACTCCATAGCGAATCTCAAATTCGATTTTTTGTCCCCGCGATTTTGCTCCTTGCAAAATAACTGTGCTGTTACGAATGGCCGATGCCACTTTCTGAAATCCGTCATTGGTGATGATTTCAGAGATTTTAAAATCATTCATAGTTGTGTTATTTAAAAGTTTATTTAATGAGCTTATTTTGAATGGAATAGAGTATTTGCTTTTTGAAAAGCGTGACATAATATATTCACTATACCAAAAAATGAACTTTGCCCAGCTTGGGAAATGGGAGCTGGTTAAAAAGGTTCGATATGCAATCAGTCCCTGTGTTGCACTGCCCAGCTCTTCAATAGTTCCGATGATATTGATTTGTTCATTGAGTAATTCTTCCCAGTCTTTTGCTTCATCTTCTGTGTTAAATTCAATAAATTTTGGTGTTTGAAGTTCGGCAATATTTACAACAGCTTTATTCTGTCCTAAATCTTTTTGATAGGTTGAGTTGAGTCCATTTAGAACGTTTTTTGCTTTGAAGTTTTTATACTCATCCGTGAATACAATTAGTTGTTTGATAACGATTAAAAGATTCAGAATATCCACTTTTAAAGGAGTATTCCCTTTAATATTTTTTTTAAATCCCAATACAATTTGCTCTTGTTTAGTGTACTCAACTTTCCTGAAATCAGGAACGACAACCTTTAGGTCATAACTACTTCCTACTTTAACCAATTGGCAAAGCATATTGGTGATCGCTCCGGATATTTTCATGGTTTCACCAATCCAATTTAGCTTGATGGAACCAGTAGAACCACCAGAAGCCTTACTTTTATTTAAGCCTTTTCCTGTATTTGGATTATAGAATTGTAGTGCTGTTACAGCATTGTCAAAGGAGACGAGTGATTTTATGCTAAGTTCGATTTTCTTTTCGGAGTAGTAGTTCAAAATTGCCTTAACAATGTCAGGAAACACTTCTTTGTTCAAAGATATGTTTTTATAGAGTTTATCGAATCCCACAAAATTATTTGGAGTTATTATCTGACTATACACATCGAGCTGAGGTGAAATGTATTTATCATCAGTGTATATCTTTTCTATTGCTTTAAGCCTATCTTTTAATTGAACGGCTTTTTCTTTTCCTGCAAATTCACTGTAGGCCTTCTGAATTAGTGCTGTCCGCTCTTTTTTTAGTTCGCGCTGTTTGGGGTAGTCAAAATAATCTTCATCAAATGTTTCAGAAGTATTTCTTGTAACATATTTGAAAAAAGGAAAATATTTTAGCTCATCAATGTGGTTAACATTTATCTCAGGCTTGGAAGTGAGCTCGTAATACAACCCCTTATCTTCAATCCATATTTTCCGATGTGTAAGCTGAGCCCTGCTTTGAATTTCATTGAGCAAATTAGCTAGTCCAAATGCTTCTATAGCATCTGAATAAGTTCCCGTCTGTTTTTTGACTTTAAATGTAGAATACATAGTCTTATTGGTTTAAATATTTTTTATAATCCATTGTTGCTTTTTGATCCGATAGCCTCAAAATCCTCACAAGAAATAGATAAATTATCCATTCCTCCGGATTTGTTGGTAGGTTATCAAGAAGATTGCCTTTTCTTGCTTTTTGATTTAGTTTTACGTCTATACCGATTTCACTCAATAAAATTTCAATTTGTTTATAATCATTGGAGTCGATTGTGAAATCGGGAAATGTTAACGTTTCTACCCCATGATGTTTCAAAATCGCTGTTGAAACCGCATTTGCGAGTTCATCAATCATTGTAGCCTCAATAATCTCGTCCGCACTTTCAACTAGAGCAAATGCTCCAACCCCTGCATGAGCGGGTTTGCTTTTAGCCCCACTTTGCTTTTCAATTTCTATATCGGTTAAATCGTTGAAGTCACTGTGGGCCAAAACTTCATTTTCCTCAAATATATATTGACTGTCTTGTGCTGCTTTCAGCTTTTGCAAGAGCTTCATTTTACCCTGCCATTCGCTGTTTAGTTTTCCATAATCATGTAAGCATATCATGGCTTTGATTAGTTTGTCCCAATTTACTTCCTCGCCCCAATAGTTGTTTAGCTGATCAAAAGTGAATTGCAGCTTATTCTTAGGGTTGAAAACTTGCTCATAGCATCCAATAATTGCCTTGTTGTGTTGCCAAAAAGTGTCTTTGCGGTATTCAATTGTATCCTTCTCTTTGTTGTCATGGGGTTTGAGGGGAGAACAGGAGATTCCTTCTCCTAATTCAAGTCCAGCCCCGTCGGTATATTTGAAAATGGATTTATCAACAAAAACAATGTCATAGCAACTTTTTAAAGGTTCAATTTTTCTCACTTCCTTTAAGGAGTATTTATCTAAATCATTTGTATCAAAATCAAGGAATTGGCTTTCTGAATTCTTTATTGGAATGAAAATCACATCTTCATCAAAATCAAAATCTCTTTCATTTAAAATCTCTTTTGCCCATTTAATAAACGACCATTTGTAAAGTCCAATAGTTTGATATTTATAAGGGATGAAACTGTTTCCTTTTTCTTGTTCATAATCAATAATAGCTATCTCAATATTTTGAATATCCCGGATGGTTTGCGAATACATCTTTTTCTCACACGTTTCCCAAGATTCTTGGATTTTCGCTCGGTTAAAATCACACTGCTTAATTCGTGAAAATTCCGTCAATTCTTGTGATGTTAAAATTTCATTCACTAATTCTTGTGAAATATTTTTGTCCAATGATGATACTGATTTTAATTTTCCGAATGTAGCTCGGCAGAGTACTTTATCGTAAGGAAGATATTTATTGTTAATTGCTCTTATTTGTGCAAGTTCTTCTTTGTCATCGGTATCAAGGTTCAATTTTTCTTTTTCATCCAAATCTAAAATATCATACACGTATATATTACCGTGTTGTTTTTCCCAACGTGCGCATCGGCCAGCTCGTTGTAAAAAGGAATTAACTGGTGAAATTTCTACATGCATGGTTTCGCATGAAATGTCCATTCCTGCTTCTATAACCTGAGTTGAAATGAGAATGGCACTTTCATCGTTTTCATTTCCAAAAAGTTGTTTTAATTTTTTCTCTTTGATTTTGCGATCTTCATCAAAAAATCGCCCGTGAATACAGATAACGTTGGATTTTTCAAGCCCTGCTAGATTTTCAAAATCAGTCAGATCAGTAGTTGTGATTTCGTTGTATAGTTGTTGTGCTTTTTCAACGCGGTTGCAGATCACGATAGTTTTACCACCTTTTTTATGGTGTTTTAAAATTGTTTGAGCATTGATTTTTTCGTCTTTTACAGTTATGGTTTTCTTTACTGTATGTCCTTGGGGTATTATCAACGACTTAATTCTTGCTTCATCTTCAGGAAAATCTTTGATTGAAACAACCGCAATATTATCTTGCTTTTTAGGGTCAAGAGTACTCTTTAACTTTTCAATATAATCCTCACTTAAGGTAGCAGTCATGATACAGAATCTGCAAAGATTATTCAATGTCCTTAATGTACCAATAGTGGTGGCCATTGATAATTTCGGGTCAAGCAAATGGAATTCATCGAACACCAGATAGCTGCCAATTAGAGCTCCTGCATTTATATTTGCTTGCCTTTTTGAAAGTGAAAGCGGAAAACATAAAAAACTACTTAATGTCTGATCGATTGTTGAGAAAATAATATCCTTTTCGAAATGAGGGTCATTTTTGTATTCACCAGTATGAATGGAGCTTATGTTAAAAAAAGCTTCTTTATCCTCTAGTGTTTTATCAACATCAGAATGAATTGAATTGGCGAGGGTTCGTAGTGGTAAACTGAAAATCATTTTTTGCGGAAAACTTTTCTTGCCAGTATGCTTTGCAAATAAAAATGGCATTACCGTCGCCCAAGTTTTTCCAGCACCGGTAGGTACAGTTAAGATTACATTTTTACCACTTAATAATAACTCATTAACCTTTTCTTGATACTGATAAGGAGCGAAGTTAGTGATTTGTGTGTAAAAACGCTCGAAATTATTTTCATTCAGCTTACTCATATTTGTACCATGTTATTCTCCCGTTAACAAATTCACGCCAAATTTCAATGTCGTCATAGTGAAGTATTTCTTCATTTGAATAACCCTTCTTTTTTAATTCGTTCATCTGCCATGTTGCGTAAAATTCAAATTCTTCTTGATTCAACTCATGTCCATCTTCTGTAAAAAATCTTCTCCTCATTTATATCCAGATTAATTTTCAGCAAAGATAAAAGTAAAAGAGAAAAAATACACCCAAATAGATTATATATTAAAGCAATCTCAAATTTTGACAAATGTATTAACCTTTTCCTAATTTTGCAGGCGCATCTTTTTGTAAAAAAATCGCACCAAGCTGGAATTGAAATAATAGATTATACATTAAGGTGTGTACCATCCATTCTTCCATAATCCTGGAAGGATGGATTTTTTCTATTAGATGTCATCACTAAATTAAAAAAATTCTTTCTGTTTTTTTAACAATTAAAGTCTTTTCATATAATTGATTTATAAATATTTACAAACTATTTAAGTAAACACCTCTCACCTCTCACTCCTCACCTCTCATCTCTCACTTCTCACCTCTCATTTCTCACCTCTCACTCCTCACCCCATCTTTCGCATCTCATCTCTCAGCATCCGCAGGCTACGCTTTTTGCAAAATATTTTATTTTTCTGTTGTCTCATGTTCAAGCGTTAGATCTTTTTTATTTATAGCGGCCACACATCCCAGCCCCAAACTATTTTTCTCGCCAAAGCCACCGAGGTAACCAATCTTGTGAAATAGGAGTGGAGCTGTTAACTCAAAGCTGTACATAAAGCCCCGGATTCGGGTTTCGGCGGGAGTGTCGGCTTTTATTTTTAGCAAATTGCTCCTTTGTTTGCCGTCAGAAAGTTTAAATGACGGCTCGCCATCGCCAGGTGCAAAACTTTGTATCAGGCCGTGGCTGATTGCTGAAACAGATTTCTGCTTTAAGTTATTCAGGAATAGATTACTATATTCGCTTTCATCTGGTTTAAAGTAATGTGCATTGCGTTCCTCATCAGTTTTGTAGCTTACCAAAACAGGACTCAGCGTACGATAAATCATCGCGGGTTTGAAGTCGGGCAAAGGCACGGCTTCCACCTTTTCCACCCGGAAATTGACAGCTGATTGTTTATCGCCAATGCGAAAGTGCTGCTTACTGAAAAGACCGCTTACAAAATGCTGCATAGCTTCCGGTGCCAAAAAACTCACCTCCAGCTCGGCCTTGTCCGTCAGCAGTTTCATCCTATCGCCTTGCATCACGAAGCCACGGTGCGGGAACTGTAGCCTTGAGAACGTAAAAAACTTATAGGCAGCACCGCCCGTTCTAAAACCCGTTTCGTGCAGGAAGCGGGCAAAGGCATGGTCGCCCTCGTGTATGGTTTTGTATATCCATGCCGAAAGCGGATACTGATAATTTACCGGAAGCAAACAATTGGGTGCGTCAGCAACGTTCAGCGAAAGCTTGAATCTCATTGGCGGTAGTGTTGGTTAGTGGCCTATTTGTTAGCCGAGAAAACGAAGGCATAAAATTAGGGACTTCATTTTAATTAAACAAGGACAAAAATCAATGATTCATTTTTTCCTTCTATCAACCCAAATAAATTTTTAGATGACGCTATCATCCCTCAACATTGCAAACCGAAAGCTTTCAACAAAGCAATCCATACCAAACTTGCCTTTCTGCGGTCAGCAGGCAGGCCATCAAAGTCCAAATTGGCCACCGGGTTGGGCGCGCAGGCCATGTGTGTGCGGCGGGCGTGCGCTCGGAAAAGGCGACAAAAAACAGCAGGAAAACAAGTGTCGTATCAATGCTATTGTATCGGTTAAGTCTTAGCAATTTTTTCGCATATTGAGAAAGAAAATCTTTGCATAGCCGTAGGCTATGGAAAGATTTTATTTTGAAGAGATGGGGAAAAAGGGCAAGACTTGGGCCGATTAAAATAGTGTTGATGTGACACTAACAAGGCAGCCCCAAAGGCTGTTAGTATAATGCAATGCTCACAAAAAATTGGAGAAGAAACATTATACCCGAAAGTATTTTACGTAGTACATCCTTTCAGGGCATTGCGTTATACCCAACCTTGCATAGTTTTCCGCTGTTTTTTAGCGCCGTGGGAGGATAGCATCGCACACGCTAGATTTTTGCTAGCTTTTCATCATGGAAAAGCGAAAGAGATAGATAATATCACCCTTTCAGGGTTTCTTGTCGTATAGCATATCAGGTGTTATAATAATGTCAGCCTTTCAGGCTTGGTTTCGTGGTTAAGCCCCATCTCGCCCAAAACATCCCACCACAGCCGAAGCCCCGGTGAGCCTGTCTGCCGAGCCTTCCTGGGCAGACAGGACAGGCTGGCACAGCGAACCGTTCCTTCAAATCCGAGATAACAAAGCCATCCACCACATCCAGCACCAATTCATCATCGCCCGTAAGCTTTCGGGGGGTCAACCTTCACCGCTATAAAATCCCTTTAATCCGCTATAGTCCCGAGAGGAACGATTCGGGATGGCAAAAAATCACGTCAGTCAGCGCCAGTAAACCCAAAAACCACTGAACTTTTAAAAATCTGCGCCAATGGTTTTTACAAACGAAACCGGCTAGCAAACCGAAAGCCTGTTAATGGATCAGGATTTCTGAAAATGTCAATCCGCTATTAGCTCAAACAAGGTTTTACCCCTAAAAATCCATCCCATTCTTGGAATATTCCCATTTCGAACACCCGAATTGCCTCTTACGAGTTCCTCAATGCCAATTACGAGTTAAAAACTACCTCATACGACTAAAAAAGACCCTTTTATGCTCTCTTAGACAGCTCTTACGCATAAATCAGAACCACTTCACACCAAAAAAGCACCCATTATACCAGTTTGACTACCCAATTGAAGCCAAAAACACCTCTTACGACTTGCCGAATCCCAATTCGAGACACAAAATCGTGTATTATGACTTACTCAACGACTATTACGAGTTGCAAAACGATAATTACGACTTCCCGAATGACAATTATGACCTTGAAAATAACAAGTATCACTTCTCAATTCAGATTAACAACTGAGGAAACAACAATCACCACTACCAAACTGCCTCGCACAAGTTCGCGAATGCGTTGTATGATGACTTGATTTCCTCACACGTGACAAGACACTTTTCATAATCCTGATTTTATTTTACTTTTTGTGTAAACCTATTTCAGAACAAGGCAATGCGTGTAAGTCTCTGTAGCCCTGCTACTTTCATGGTTTGGTATATTTTGTATGGAATGCAGATTCACTCCATTCGCAAGTTAATGTATTGCAAAAGAGTGACGTAGCGTTTTTCACTATTTGCTGTACCAACTTTTCTGAATATGCTCATCAATGCTCATGATTTTCGTCATATCCTGAGGTTTTTTTCAGAGCGCATACAATTCATCCTGCTTATCCGACAGTTCAGCAACAAAAATTTTTGAAACGGAGCTTCTCCAATGATCTTTGCTGCATCAAAACGGGAAACCATGAAAATATTTGTCAGCCTTCTTTTTATTTTAGCAACGATTCAACTTACAGCCCAAACCACAATCACGGGTACAATAAAAGCCAAAGGTGAAGGCCCCTTGCCGGGAGCAAATATCTATCTGAAGGGTACTTACGATGGTGTTTCGAGCGATGACAACGGTAATTTTAATTTCAAAACTCAAAAAACAGGAAGCTATACGTTGATGGTGGAATATATTGGTTTTGAATCATTTGCCAAAGAATTGTTGTTGGACGGAACCAACATCAACCTCCCTATTGAGTTGAAAGAAACCTTCAATAAATTGGAAGCGGTGACCATTACTGCCGGTGTTTTTGAAGCCGGAGATAAAAAACGGGCCAATACCCTGAGTTCGCTTGATATGATTACCACAGCCGGTGCCAATGGCGATGCTTTTGGTGCGTTGCAAACCCTACCGGGAACGACGACCGTGGGCGAATCGGGCAGGTTGTTTGTGAAAGGCGGCGATAGCGATGAGTCGAAAACCTATATTGACGGGGCACTGGTGCATACTCCTTATAACGCTGCTGCGCCCAACACTTCCACCCGCGGCAGGTTCAATCCTTTTATGTTCAAGGGAAACATTTTTGGCACAGGCGGCTACTCAGCTGAATATGGTCAGGCACTTTCGAGTGTGTTGTTGCTCAACACCAATGATATGCCTTCCGAAGATCAGTATGATGTTTCGTTGCTCACCATCGGGCCTGAAGTAGCGGCCACCAAACTCTGGAAAACCGGTGCAGTAACTGCCACCTTGGGCTATCAAAATCTCGGCCCTTATATGCGTCTGGTTCCACAGAATTTTAGTTGGAACCATGCCCCGGAATCGGCGTCGGGAGCTGTGAGCATCCGCCAAAAAACCAGGAAATCAGGTATGCTGAAAATCTACAGCAGTTATGATGCAAGCAACTTCATTATCGGACAACTCGACCTTGATCAGAATAAAATGCTGGACTACAGCCTAAAGAACAACAATTTTTTTGTGAATACATCATGGATAACAGCAATCGGAGCCAATCGGATGCTAACCACTTCAGCCAGTTTTACCAATAATGAGGACAGGGTAGCTTATGATACCATTCGTTTTGACAAAAAACTGAAAGGATTTCACTTCAAACAAGTGGTGACCAAGGAAGTCGGAAGCAGAATCACACTCAAGGCCGGTGCCGAATGGATGAACAGCTATACGCAACAGACATTCATGTCGCAAGCTGCTCACTTTAGCAATAGCTACACGAACAATACCTTGGCCGGATTTGCCGAAGCTGAAATTTATGCTTCCACAAAATTTGTAACACGCATTGGTGCAAGAGTTGAATACAACGATTACCTCGGGCGAGCCAATTTCTCACCCCGCATCACAGCGGCCTATAAGCTCAATAAAATCAGCCAAGTTTCGATAGCTTACGGATGGTTTTTTCAGAATCCTTCAGATGATTATTTGTTCTATACCAATACTTTAGACTACGAACGTGCCAATCATTATATCCTGGGCTACCAGTCAGTGAGGAGAGACAGGACTTTTCGGGCAGAAGTTTATTATAAAGATTACAGCAACCTGGCAAAACAAACGAATGGCGAATTCTACCTTCCGGGAACCTACAACAACAACGGAAGTGGTTATGCCAAAGGCTTTGACCTGTTTATCCGCGATAAGCAAAGCATAAAAAATGGTGATTATTGGATTTCCTATACGTATCTCGACACCCAACGCGATTACCGAAATTACCCTGAAATGGCCATCCCTACCTTCGCCAGTAAGCACAATCTGGCGGTGGTTTACAAGCACTGGTTTGGACAAATTCGGTCTTATGTTGGAATCAATTACAAATACTCATCGCCGCGTCCTTACAATAATCCCAACAGCAATGAATTCAATGGAGAACGCATGCCGGCCTATCAAACGCTGGACATCAGCTGGAGTTTTTTATATAAGCCAAACATCATTTTTTATGCTGCCATAAACAATGTGCCCGGCTTCAAGCAGGAGTTTGGACGCCGGTATGCCAATGCTCCTGACGATTCGGGTGTTTACAGAAGCACCGGTATTATTCCCGGATCGGATCGGTTTTTCATCCTGGCCTGCTTCATCACTTTCACCAAAAAAGGAGATCAAAACCAAATGGATAAAATTCAATAGGCTGTCAATCAAAGTTTAAATCATCACTACTATTATAAATCATCAATTTAATTCCACTCATCATGAAAACAATCCTTTTTACTATCATTTTTGCACTGGTTTCAATAACCGGTTTCTCACAAAGTAGCGAATACTATCAAGCCATGGGCGAAAGTCTTGGTGGGTATTCCAACTGTAAAACCGCTGACGATTTTCGTGCCCTTGGCAACCGCTTTGAGCGCATTGCCCAAGCTGAAACAGATCAATGGCTGCCCTTGTATTATCATGCTCATTGCAATATCATAGCGGCTTTTATTGAAACAGATGCGGCCAAAAAAGATGCGATATTAGATCTTGTAGAAAAATCAATGAATCGTATGATTGAATTGGCCTCCGATGAAGCCGATGTTTTTGCGTTGCAAGCCATGTTTTATACTGCCAGATTGGTGGTGAATCCCATGGAACGCGGACAAAAGTATGGAATGCTTTCCGATCAAGCCGTGGGCAGAGCTTTGGGCATTGACCCGACCAACCCACGCGCCAGATTGATTAAACTTCAGAATGAGATGGGTTCTGCACAATTTTATGGCAAGGACACCAAGGTTTATTGCGATGAAGCTGGGCAATTATTGGCAAACTGGGATAATTTCAAGCCAAAATCACCGCTGTATCCCGACTGGGGAAAAGACCAGGTGGTTGGCATTGTAAAATCATGTAAATAGTTGGCGATTCAACAAATTCCATAACTTTACCCAACTTTATGAAACTATGAAACTTTCAAGTCTGACATTTAAGCAATTCAATTTTCGGCTGTTTCTGTTGGCCACTTCAGTGCTTGCGCTCCTTATTTTGTTGGTGTTTTTCCGCAATGTGTACGACAGTCCGCAAGATTTTTTGCTGGGTTTCATTTGGTCATTATCAATATGTGTCACCCAATGGGCAGGACCTATTTTGATTTTTCATTGGCTTGATAAACGCCTTCCCTGGATTGAAAAGCCGGTAGCCCGCACCTTTACTCAGTTTTTTTTATTGTTGGTGTGGTCGGTCAGTACTTTTGTCATTGTGCAGTTGCTGATGATGTATCTGATCAATGGTCTTCCGCCTTCGCAAGCCTGGCAATATGCTTCCGGGTTCATCGTTTATGCCTTGCTGATTTCGTTGTTTATTTCACTGGTTTTCTCGGCCATGGGTTTTTTCAACGCCTGGCGAAAATCGGTCTTGAGTGAAGCCGCCATCAAAGCCGAAATGATGGCCTACAAATACGAATCATTGCGCAACCAGATCAATCCGCACTTCTTGTTCAACAGTTTTAATGTATTGAGCGATCTAGTCTATGAAGATCAAAATCAAGCTGTTAAGTTTATCCGACAGATGAGCGATTTGTTCCGTTATGTACTCGATAGCCGCGACAAAGAGCTGGTGAGTCTGAGCGAAGAATTGGAGTTCATGAAGTCGTATGCTTTTTTGCTTAAGACCCGTTTCGGTGATAAGCTGAAGCTGCAAATTGACTTGAATCCCGAGTTAAATGTCTATATCGTACCGATGACCCTGCAACTGTTGGTTGAAAACGCGGTGAAGCACAACGAGCTTTCAGAAAAGTTTCCGTTGCACATTTCCATCAGCCAAAACGGCGAATACATTGAAGTTGAAAATGCAATAAAACCGAAGCCTATAGGCAATGATTCAAAGAAAACCGGATTGAAAAATATCTCTCAGCAATTCGCTTTCTTCACCGATAAGGAGATTGAAGTGAAATCAACTGAAAGTCATTTTCTGGTGAGGGTTCCAATCATTATGATGGAAATTGGAGGCCATAAAAGGATAGAGAAAATCCATAACCCATGAAAGTGCTCATCATTGAAGACGAAGCCCGCGCAGCCAGTCATCTGGAGCGTCTTTTACACAAAGTGGCTCCTGAAATGGAGGTGGTTGCCCGCCTCGAATCAGTGCGCGATGCGGTGGCTTTCCTATTGGTGAAACCCGACCTCAGCCTCATTTTTTCAGATATTCAACTCGCGGATGGACTGAGTTTTGAAATCTATCAGCAGATCAAAGTAAGCTGTCCCATCATTTTTACCACTGCCTGGGACCACTACGCCATCGAAGCCTTCAACACCAATGGTATTGACTATTTGCTCAAACCCATTGCGGAGGATCGACTGTTGAAAGCCATTGAAAAAGTGCGGCAGTTTACGCCCGGTCCTTTGCTCGAGAAAATCCTGGCCATGTCGGTCGCAAAACCGCCGCTAAGTTATAAATCGCGGTTTCTTGTCAAGGTGGGCGAAAAAATCAAATCCATTCCCGTGGAGGAAATCATAGCTTTTTACAGCCTCGAAAAAGCGACATTTATTTTTACCCAAGACCAACGGAGCTATGCCATTGATTTCGCCCTCGACCAGTTGGAAACCATAATTGATCCTGAGCGTTATTTCCGTGTCAACAGAAAAGTTTTGGTGAGCCTCGAAGCCTGCAATAACATCACCGCATGGTCGAACAGCCGGCTTAAACTACGGATTAAAGGCCTGGACGATCAGGAAATCATTGTAGCCCGGGAACGGGTTCAAGATTTTAAGGAGTGGCTGGATCGGTAACCAACAATGAAAACTTTTGAAATTTATTGATAACTGGATGATGTGCTAATGTGCTGATTTGATGATGTGCTAATTCAAATACAATTTGAGATCAATTCACAACTTGTGGTGAATCCAATTCATTTCTAAGCCATTTTATTATGCGTTTATACAGCGTATATACCCCTTTTAAACGGACTTACACATTGGTGGAAACCTGAAAAACAATATTAGATTTTACATCAAACCTTAAAACCTGTCTTTCGTTCGTGAAAGCTTAATCTTACTAAATGGTGGTTTTTTATTTTTCCTCCAAACTCCTCTATCCGTGCGCCTCTACCCATGTCTATTCAATAAAAAAACCGCGGGCTGATTATAAATCGGCCCACGGTAGGATTGATTAAACGGCTGTTTTACCTCATGGTAATCTTTCTGACGATAGTACCTTTTTCGGTAATAACGACTAACAAATATACACCATTTTTCAAATGGTCAACATTCAGCACAATATTTTTTGTGCCGTAAGTTTTATGCATCAGCGTTTTACCACTTAGATCGGTAATCATAACAGCTTCAATTGTCTCTGCACACTCCAAGTTGATTTGACTTTCAGCAGGTTGCGGGAATACCTTTAATGTCACTTGCTGTTGTTCCGCAATCCCTTGCGGGCCGACCTGAATAAAAGCTGTTTTGGTTTCGGTGCTGCTGTTTCCGGCGTTGTCAGTAACGCTAAGGCTCACGGTATAACTGCCATTGGTGTTGTACACATGTGTAGGATTTTGGGCTGTGCTGGTGTTCCCATCGCCAAAATTCCATAGCCATGTCAGTATGCTTTTGCTGTCGCGGTCTTTCGCCGGATAACTGATTTTTGCATTGCTGCCCGGCTCATTTTCCTGTATCACATTGCGGATAGTCACCTGGCCTGTGCTGCCATCTATATCGCATACATACCAAATTAAGCCGCTACCGTTCGTCGGGATTTGCAAGGTGTGTAGCAGGCCGGTTTGTCCGTATATCTGTACCACAGCGTGTGAGGTAGTTATTGCCGGCGATTCAGAATAGTTGTGAATAAAGTACTTATAGGTGCCGGCATAAAAATCGTAGATGGTGGTAGTTTCAGGGCCATAGCCATCTGTGTAATCGTAATCCAGTGCGGCAAACGGAGCACTGGTTTCACTGCCTCTATTGTACCAGGCAATATGGTGTTCCTGTCCCTCAATTACGGGAGTAAGCAGGTGCGAATCCAGGTCAGTGGGACTTGCGCCCCAGTTTAGTACAAAACGCATCTGACCTTCTGCTAAATTGGGCGAGAGCGAAATGTTGAGTGTGAGTAGCCCGCCCTGTGGGATGATCACCTGGTTGTTTGAATAGGTGTTGTAGTCTGTTTTGCTGCATGTTACGGTATTGCTGTTTTCGGTGCTTTGATCGAAGAAGTTAACCGACAGCGGCGATTGTCCGCTCGATGGGTTTGCATTAAAGTTGGCAGTGAGCTGACCGATTGGCACATTCTCGATGAGGTAATTGCCAGCTGCATCCGTAATGTCAGAAAGTCCAGCCACGCTAACCAAAGCGCCTGCGATAGGCTCACCGTCTAAAGCATTGCTCACCATGCCGCTCAATGATCCCGTTCCTGCAGCTCCACTCACATTAATATAGGCTGTTTTGGTTTCTGTAGCGGTCGTGCTGCCATTTCCAATCGTTAAAGAAACAGTATAAGTGCCGGCGGTATTATAAACATGACTTGGGTTTTGTTGGTTGCTGCTGCTGCCATCGCCAAAGTTCCAGTTCCAGGAAGTAACGTTCTTGGCGCTATCTTTGATTTTTGGTGGGTAAACTCTGCCTTTGCTCGAACCCGGTTCGTTTCCCTGTATCACGTTTTTAATGGTAAGTTGACCGTTACTGCCATTGACATCGCAAACATACCAATAGTCTCCAGTCCCGCTTGTCGGTACCTGCAAAGTCTGCATCAATCCGACATCATTATAAATTTGCACAACGGCTTGTGAAGTAGTGATCTCGCCTTCGCCGTCATACTTATAGATGTAATATTGATAAGTGCCGCTGAAGAAATTATAAATCGTTATGGTTTCAGGGCCATAACCTTCCGTATAGTCATAGTCCAGTGTGGCATAAGGTGCAGAAGTAACACTTCCTCTATTGCCGTAAAAAATATGATACGTACTTCCTTCAATCTCTGGTGTATTCAGGTGCGAGTCGAGGTCTCGTGGGTTGGCGCCCCAGTTTATCACGAAGCGCATCTGCCCTGCGGCTAAATTAGTTGTGAGCGAGATGTTCAGCGTAAGACTACCATTCGGCGGGATGTTTACGTTATTGTTGATATAAGTAGAGTAACCGGTCTTGGAACAGGAAACCACATGCGATCCATCACTCGAATAATCGAAGAAATTCACGTTTAAAGGTGCTTCGCCACTGGTAACATTTGCTGCAAAGTCTGCCGTCAACATCCCTTCGGGGATATTATTGATGGTATAATTTCCATAGGCATCAGTAATAGCCGATAATCCGGCCACCGAAACGGTTGCGCCTGCGATTGGTGTTCCGTCGAAAGCATCTGATACTGTTCCGGTAAGTGTCGAGCCCTGAGTAGCTTCTGTGTTGATTTCAAAGTCGTCAAGCATAAAAATAAAGGCATCATTGGAAACGCAATTGATGCCTACGCGGATTGTCTGGCCGTCATACTGGGAGAGGTCGAAAGTTTTTTGTTCCCAAGCCGCGGCAGGAGCTTCGAGATAAGTGCCGGCTGAAATGATGGTGAAGTCGCCTGGTGCTGTGCCACTTGTAGAAACACCTACACGATAGCGTTCTAAACCGTAGTCGGCGGTATAAGATTTTACCCAGAAAGACAGGCTTGAATTACTGCCCAGCTCTGCTTCCGGACTGATGATCCAGTCGTTGTTTGGTGCTGTTTCACTGGCAAAAGAAGCTGCAAATTTGCTTCCGCTATGGGGCTGGATAGCATTGTCGGTCATGGCAGGAACGGTTTGCGCCGGATTGAAAATAATGAAGGCCATTGGTGCATATTCGTTTGTGAAGTCGATGCCTTCGAAGCCATAAGTCGGGCCTCCGTCAACGTCAACCAATGTCCAGGGTGCAAAATTAAGTGCGAAATCGGTATAGGTCTCAAAGCCATCGTAAAAGCTTTCTACAATTTCGGCTTTTACAGGATCGATGCTTAATAGTTCAAAATTCTCTGGATTGCCTTTGTGGCGCGTCGTTTGGGCTTGAATGCTATAGCATCCGAAAAGCAGTACGACCAATACGAATACAATTTTTTTCATAATTTTATTTTTTGGTTTTGTGGGCTAAAGTTAAGGCAAACAACTGTTTCAATCCACTGCGAATAATAAATAAAAGGCTACGAATAATAAATGGAAAAACTTGAAAAACGGATTGATAATGCGTGCTAAATAATAGTAATGATTTTGTCTAGAAAATTCAAAACTCCATCACACAACAAACTATTTTGAAAAGGCAATAACCGCTTCCGCCGGGTTTATTATATGGTAAGCAACAGGCTTCAATTTACTTTGAAAACTGGCCGCTATCTGCCTGCGGGCATATTCATCAGACTGATCACCAATTTTCAGGATAATTGATTTCACAAACTTGCCAGAAGAAGATGAGCTTGAAATTGGTTGCGCGACTAAATCTTTCTCCATGATAAGCCTTCCGCTTCCGTAATAGTCAGCCTGCCAGCTCGTTATTGTAAAGCCTAATTTCATGCGCATGCATATACTGGCGGCATTTTCGGGCCTCACGCTAAGCAGTGCGTGTGATTTTCCATTTGAAACGGCTACTTTTTCCTGCGCCATTGCCAAGGCTACACCAATATGCTGCCCACGAAATTCAGGCAGCACCGCTGTGCCATAAAATAAAGCTGTAGTACTGTTTTCGATCTTTTGCCCTGCGGCAGACGCAATGAGTACCTGGCTTTCGCCAACTATTTGATTATTAATTTTGTGAACCAACAAGCCGGCCTGTTCAAAAATGGCTTGTAAAAGTGCGTCTGAAACACCCTGATGTGCGCTGAAGACAAGCTTATCCAGCTTTTTGATTACTGCAATTTCGTTTTTGTTTTGGCAGACTTCAATCAAAAATGATTTACCGGAGATATCAATATTAATTGTGTTCATCGTATAATACAAGCCTTTTGACAGGAGTTCGCTGCTCAATTAATGTTGGAAAAACACAACGCTTTTCAGGCTTTTCTTGAAAAGACAACTTAAAAACTGGCTTCCAGGTTTAACTCCTGCTTCAGCTGACGCAAATGTGGCCTGAGTTCTGCTATTTTTTCAAACTTTTCTTTGTCGGTATAAGCTTCCATTTTACGGGGTTTGTCAGAGATAACAGGTGTAAGCTTGAGCTGATTGTTGTTGAACGACTTTTTCAGGTGATCGAAGAGCGCACTCATATTCAGCTTATCGCTGGCCACCAAACTGTTTTCAATGGTGAACTTTATTTCAAAGTTTTCAGCCAATTGAGGCTCAAACTGGCCGATGGCATTGGCAAAGCTGGGCGAAACAGTTTTGTAGCTGTTCACAAACTC
>Ga0265295_1001932_pt1 | contig 34723 bp, 66 predicted proteins | sample Munlansysbiofilm_FD_192503 | JGI IMG/M metagenome (GOLD analysis project Ga0265295, IMG submission 192503) | Leachate microbial communities from a municipal landfill in Southern Ontario, Canada - Methane capture system biofilm | ecosystem: Engineered > Solid waste > Landfill > Unclassified ... | reverse complement strand
CCCAAGAAATAAAAATCCCACTATACACCTCCCCCCTTTCGGGTCAGCACGGGAATGTATAATGGGTAAGTTGTCATTCAAGGGGGCAAGAAAGTGCTGATGTTTCCTGTTCCCTCAAACCTACCATCAGTATAGCACACCATTAATAAATATGCAAGCATGTATCTCCCGCATGATGTAGCGCTTACCGACCTTGCGCACGATAAACAGGAATGTCCCATCGTGCCGGAATAGGATTGTTGCAATGTCCCACACATAGCCACGAGTGAAGATTTTCATAACACCTCCACAATGTAAGTGGAAAAATCGTCAAGCTCGACCTCGTACACAAGAGGGTAAATCTCGTATACTGCAACGATAACTTTGTTGTCCCAAACTTCACCCACTTCTGGCACTTTGCTTACTGTGTCATAGAGTGAATGCCCTATGCGGTTAATCATAATAGCCTCCCATTTGCACGAGGATTGCGCCTAGTGCACGCAACCCCCGAAGTCGATAGATTACTTGAATGATGCCTCAAGCGCGTCAAACAAACCGTCCAGCGTTGATTCCAGAAGATGGTCGTAGATGTCAACGTCCGAGCCAGATACCTTGACGGTAGTCATAGCCATGTTCGACCTTGCATCATCATCCCAATCGTACCCAACTTCCCATTCAATGCCTTGATAGCGGATATCTGCCTTCACTTCACTTCCTCCTCATAGTCTGCGTCCTCAAGTGCGATAGTCACAGCAATGGCTTGGAAGTGGTTGAACAGGATTGCGTCTGCCTTGCTCAATTCCCAATCATCGTAGCCGAGAAACATCTTGACACCGTTCACGAATCTGTAAATCACGTAGCTCATTGTCAATCTCCTTTTCTTTAATTGATACCCTATATTATACCCTATCGTAAAATCAGTCAAGGTAAATAGTGCAAATAGTTGAATTATTTTTGGGCAAAGAAAGCCCCATCTGGAAAAGGAGTAAACCAGTGGGGCAACAAAAGGAGGATAGACTATGAGAGCCTATGCCAACATTATACACGAACGATTATCTTTGTCAATCGCCTGGAAGACACGTAACGTCAAATCCCCAGCCATCTGGTGAAGTCCGGCCACCGTTGCGCTTTTCCAGCTTGTTCAGCTTGCGTGGGTCAATCATGCGCTTGACGGTCATAAATGGGACTTTGGTCACTCGTGATGCCTCTGCAATCGTGGCAACCGCCTTGTATGGAAACTCGTTCTTGAAAATCAATATGCCTCTGTTGTCGTTCATTTCCTTTCTCCTGTCCACACCACCGTCCTCTGCCCTCTGTTGGAAAAAATGATGCGATATTTTTCGATTTCGACTTTACAGCTAGTATAGACTGTAAGCATTTCTCCACAAACCACCTGCACAAAGCACTGGTATGACGGCCTCAAACCAGTATGCTTATGCTCGCACAGGTTGATACTTGTTCTGCCGACCAACCCCGAACGTGAATTATCATTTTGGATTCCAAGTGTTTTGAAGGTAATAATCCCGTTCAACAACTTTTCAATTTCAGCAAGCCTTTTTGTAGTCATAAAAAATCTCCTTGCCTGTATGGTAGGAGATAATAAGGTGATAGTCAACAAAATTTTGCAAAGATTTGAAAGAAAGTTTACAAAGAATCGTAAGCCTTGAGTTGCGTGTACCATGCCTCCCAACGCTCAACATGGGTAATGAGCAAGCTGAGATTTCTGGTAAGACCCTTGATTGGTTCGTCCATGACTTGCACAAGGGTCGGCCTAGTAGGTGGTTCTACTATGTCATAATACCGTACCGTGTTGGGAATGGTCTTACAACTTGTTATTGAAATTGTCGATAAGAGCAGTAGCAAAATCAAGTATCTCTTCTTCACTTTCAGCCTCCTGTATTACTTGCTCATTGGTCGCCTGTTGCGTGTCAAGAGCCTCTTCAGTCGCATTAGCTTGCTGTACTGCAACAATTACTTGCTCGGTCTGCTGTGCAGCTTGCTCGGCTGCTTGTGTGGCTTGCTGTGCCTCTTGCTCAGCTTCCTTGACCTTTGCCTTTTGCTTTTTTATTGTCTTTCTCTGGATTCCGAGGATAGCAAAGAGCAAGGCGACTATGCCACCGAAAATCCATTTAAGCGTCTGTTTTACGGTCATGCTTCCCCTCCTGTATCTTGCTCACCACTGAGCCTGTACCGACTGATGCAACCATTCCCAGAAAGAATGGTAGGAACGCACCCAGGAACTTGGTGAACTTGTCCATGTCGAAAAACTTGAGGAAGCACCCGACAAGGCCGACAATGAATGCCAAAACAAGGATTGCAAGGGTAAGCTTTTTAGCTGGCTGTTTCATCTGTCCTCCATCAAGATTTGCTCTTTACAGACCTTGCGTGAGTATTCATCAATCGTGCTTTTCGCTGTACGGATTCTGTCTTTTGTGCGTTCAGCGTTACCGTTCAGCACGCCCTTTTCGTGGAGTGCATCGACAAGGCTTTCCTGTGCTTCTAGGACGGCGGAGATAGCAGTAGTGAGCATGTGTATCTGCCCTGCCTGCCTATTATTCAGCTTTACCAATGTCGTGACCTTGTCTCTCTTCTTAATCATGTACATCAGAAATCCGTTCGATGCGAGTAGGAACCCTAATCCTACAACAAGTAACTCTTGTACCATTTTACACCCCCACGATCAAAAAAGCTATTGCAATGCCAAGCACGTCAGCGATAATGTCGCCAACAGAAAACTTGGACTTTTTTACATACAGGTCGTAAAACTCTTTCACTACACCAACCAGCACTGCACATGCAATACCAAAATTCACGCTCAAATCAACGGGGGATTCCCACTTGATGATTGCCACTGTAGTGAATGTAAGCATTGCTGTGTACGAGCAGAAGAAGTGGTATAGTTTGTCCTTGTGTAATGTGATTAGTTTAAGAAGGAATTGTTTCATACCAACACGTCCCTTGCTTGTCGCTCTTCAACGGCATTGCTAGGATTGCTCAGTTTCTTGGCAAAAGCAAGCATGACATCATAGCTATCAGATGAAAGCAAGCCTTTGCGGTACGGCAACTTCAACTGGTACATATCTGCTTCAAACTGCATATTTTCCTCAGTTGATACATCTTTCACATTATCATAGAGTGTGATAATCACTTCTTCTTTAACTCTTTGCGCTTGATACAAACTAGGCGACTGCGAGAGATTTACTGTTTTCATATTTTACTCCATATCATATATTCCAGTCCCCCAAAGACTACGGTCTTCCCAAGAGGCGAGACCCGATGGTCCAAGACGCAGAAGAAGGCGTAGAGTCCACATACCAAGCGAAGAAACCAGCAAAAGAACCATCGGCCAAGGAGCCACCAACACGGAGGGCACGATAACCACTTGCAGTGTAGAAGTAATCACACATTCCAGCACTATCACTGCCACCAGACAACGTTGAGGGTATGGCCGGAGTACCAGCGAACTGCCCACAATAGCCATTTGAGGAAGGCATGACAACAGAGTGCTGTGTGAATTGAGACAAATCCGCTGGCTGTGATGCACCAATGAGGCTGTACTTACTAGGGTCATATGTGAAATATGGCACCGAATCCACGTGGAAGAATCCGTCACACCATTCCCAAACATTTCCCCACAGGTTCCAGATACCGAAGAATGATACAGGAACTCTTCCATCTGTACCAATATAGCCGCATTCGTTGCCCATAGCCATGAAGTCTTCATCAGATATCAACTGTGGAGCGTGCCAGAGTACGTTTCCAACAGAGGAAGTAAAAACAGCACCATCCACTGTGATTCTTGTATTACCAAGTGTATCATAGTTGGCTTCCTTGAGAGTTATTTTACGCTGTGCAAATTTGCCAGTATTTCCGACAGCATTGCCAAGATTGACCCATTCATTCACGTTGTACAAGGCACCAGTAGCATCGGACACCACAACAAAATTGCTTGTTAGTGTCTCCACAGTTACCACATCAGAGGCATTATATCTAAGGTCACATACACCACGTCCAAAGACAGCCTGTGTATTGTGCGATGCACCAGCAATGAGTATAAGTATCCTAAGATAGTCACGAAGTGCAATATCAGCTTGGCTCCATCCATCACCCACCGCTTCTGAATACGGCCTCAGTACGGTATCTTCACGAACGTTTGTGTAATATGCCTCGCCTAAAGCACAAGTGAGTTTATTCTCACCAAGCACCTTGACAGACTTATCAGCACCAACCCAAACATAATCTCTTTCGCTCTGTGTCTCATAATCGTAGAACAAAGGAGGAAGGATACAATCGGGGGTCTTATCACGTCTGAGGACAGGATTGTATATATCCCTAACGTCAATGTATGCCTTGCTGAGTCTGACTGCGATGATACCATCAGCATCAAGGAAGTCTGGCTCGTCAATCCATCTAACCACTTCAAAATCAGCAGTAATTTTTGCAGTACGAATTTCGTTGAAGGGAAATTTATATCGAATATCAGTCGTAGGATAGGGGTCAGTGTTCATACTTCCAGCATTCACCCTAAGTGTTGAGGAAGAGGCGTCAAGTGTTCTTGTTCCTGTCACCGTTGCTGGCATTGCTGTAAACTCAACACCAAGTGCTTCAAGTTCACCCATTGTGTATTGTCTGAGCAAAGTCATTTGTTTGACAAGCTCTTCCATCTGTTCATAGGTCGCCAAATTGAGAATATTTTCAGCCATTACAAGACCTCCGTTACAAGCTGGGGTTGATTGCCAGACATGCGAAATTTAATAGTTGCCACAGGTACGTCAATTTCATTTGTTACCACAAGATGTTTTTCCATTGCATCGAGCCTATTCTTGAGTAGTGTGTACAAAACCCCTGTCGAGCCGGAAAGCCTCGCATCCACCACCTCAGTATCGCTTGTACCACTTGATGCGATGATGTTGTCGATGCGTTCATCGAGCAAAACATCTTTTGCCTCAAGGTTGACAATATCCCCCTCAGCCTCAGCAATCCGTTCCTCATGGTCAACCAGATTTTCACCATTCCAGCCAGTGCCTTTGATTGCCGAGATTGCCGAGCTGTTGCCACTTAATGCAAGGCTCAGAGCTGAGAGACTGGTGCCACTGTCAATGAGGCTCCCATCGGAGGTAACGGTAGGCAAATTCCCAGCGGTCGGGGTGGAAATCTTGGGTATCTTCCCTGCAATCTCAGCCCTATCAGCTTGCAGAAACAGAGCCTTTGAGGTGATTTTCTGGTCGTTGAAGGTTGCTCCCTGTGAAATCGGGAATTGGTCACTATCGTTGCTTACTGTTGCGATTCTTGTGTTAACAGGAATCGGGTTACTGGTTATTGCCATATCTTTGCTCCTCAGTCGAATACACGGTCAAGTACATTCAACCTGCCCGAGTCTATTATATACACATTCTCGCCATTTGTCCACTTCAGCTCATGCCAGTATTGACCAAGAGACAAATCAGTCTCCGAAGGGGAGAGTGTGAAGCTTGCAACGGAGCCGGACTTGCTTGCTTCCTTCAGAATAACGGCTTCTGCGTCACTGTCGGTCTTGCTCCGCTTGAGTATCCATTGCACGGAATCGGATTCGATGTTGACCGCAACGCCGTCAATGTCCATCGTGTAATCAAAGGCTACGGTTGTGCCCCTTACAAAGTCGTCCATGTTTCCCGCCTCTCAGCCCCGATGAATCCATAAGCCTCGGTGGGACTGAATCCGTAGGCTCGCTCTGCGTCAAACCCGTATGGAGTGATGTCATTCAGCTTGCGCTTCCGCTCATAGGTGGCTTGCGCTTCCTGTTTTGTGAGTTGTCCTTGTGCTCGGTGGGTGGTTAGGGTTGCGCTGTGCATATCATATCCTTATATATACTGAGCCAAGACTGATTTGTGCTTGTAAATCATGTCAACAGTATCGTCACAACTAATAAGACTCGTTCCATCAAATGTTAATCCCATAGGATTGGAGCTTGGGCTTGCGAAGCTGGAAAGAATAGTAGAGGAAACACCATCGTGTATGTAAATCATGGATGGATTATTAGTACAGCTTATTAAATTCATTCCATCGAATGCCAGCCCTCTAATGTTATTACTTGGACTTGCAAAGCTGGAAAGAATAGTAGATGAAACACCATCATGTACGTAAATCATGTGTAAATCAAAGTCGCAACTTATCAGATTTGTTCCATCGAATGTTAATCCAGTGGGGCTGGCGCCTGGACTTGCGAAACTTGAAAGTATTGTTGACGAAACACCATCGTGTATGTAAATCATGTTTGTAGAATTATCACAGCTTATCAGATTTGCACCATCAAAAGTTAGCCCAGATGGGGTTGTTGATGGGCTTGCAAAGCTGGAAAGTATTGTTGAAGATACTCCATTGTGTACATAAATCATGCCTGGCTCATAATCACAACTAATAAGATTTGTTCCATCAAATGTTAACCCAAATGGGCGTGTATTAGGGCTTGCAAAGCTTGAAAGTATTGTCGATGATGGTGCCATAAATAACAACAAGCCGTTTAGATTTATGGTATTTACGTATAGGTTTGCAAACGTAGGGCTTGCGGTTGACTTAACATTCTGGTTTATATTAGCGTCAAGCACCACATGAGCGTCATAGATACCTTGTTCAATCTTGTTCATGTTGTCTACGGAAAAAGGTGTACCAGCCGTGGTAATGGTCGGGTCGTTGGTAAGCTCAACGCTCGTGCTAGTCTCGTTCGTCTTGAGAAACTTGTTAAGGAAAGTACCGATTCTCGCTGTCCAAACCGTCTTCGAGTAAGCCAATTTATGCCTCCGTCAACGTCAAGGTGTAATAGACGTTGTATGTTATATTGCTGTTCTTTTCGATTGTAACCAAAGCTCTTGACAAAAGGTAGCCAGAATCTGGTGTAATAGAACCATCGGAAAATATGCCGACTTCAGTCAGTGAGTAGTTAGCGTCACCGCTTCCCAAAGAGCAAACTGCGGTCAAGGAATTGCCGGAAACGCTTTTGATCGTGTAGATTTTTCGGAACACTTCAGTAGCAAGCTTCACGTCAGTCGTTGCAGGGGTCGCCGTGCCAGTGCCAAATGCAAAATAGGAGATGTCAAGAACGTTTGAGTCTTGGGGAGAAGTGTCAACCGAGCGTGCGAAGAATCTGAGAATCTTGGAAAACATGAGGTCGGTAACAAGGTTGTGGAACTCTTGCACTCCGGCTGGCTTCCCATCTATGAACTTTTCGAATCTGTAAACGCCTGTTGCTTTTATCATATCGTTGGGTAAAACTCCTCTATGATTATCGGGTCAGCATACGCCCCCGTTGTAGGATATTGTATCACATCCCCACCGTATCCGACAATAGTTGAGGTTATGTCAATATCAGATACGCTTGTTCTTTCCGGCTTGACAATGACGGTATCGCTACGGATTGACAAAGAAGTAATCGCCTTGTCGAAATCTGCGTACACGGTGCCGTATTTCATCCAGTAATTCTTGTTTTTAAGCTCCAACGTGACACGCAAAAGGTCGTCAGTGAGACGCTTGATTGTCCTCTTGACTATCACATAATCGCCAACGATGTCAAAATCCGGCTTGTTGAATGTCCAGACCGTCATGATGTCGGTATTCGTCAAGGAAGTAAGCTCACAGGTAACGGTTTCGTCTGCGTCTGCGTACCTCTCCAAGAGGGCATTGGCAACCGCTAGGCCGTCCGTGTAGCTCTCTATTGACGTATCGGTGGATACTCGCTCAATGCGTCCGCTAGAGCCTGTCGTAGCCCGAATTTCAGCTATCTTTGCGGTGTTCAGTTGTTCAATTTCAATGAAAAAGTAGCCGAAGTAAGTGACTACTACGGTATCCCCTGCGCTCGGCTTGGTGGTAGCGTTTGAATTGAGCTTGATTGTTGCGCTTTCGTTCGACCAAAGGAAGGTTTTAGAAGCGTCAGTATCATCAAGGCCACTCACACCCACGCCAACAGGAGAGCCGTTGATGGTAATGGTAGGGGTTTGCACCAAAGGATAGTTGACTGTCACGGAGGACTGGTTTGCCACCCAAGTAAACGTTTCGGTTTGCTCGGAAGTCTGTTGCTTTGCGCCGGAGATTATCTGCACCGTCCTAGAATCAAGGGAGGAAACAGTCTTCTGCAATTTGGTGATATGTTCGGGAGCTAAAACTGTCGTGAAGTCGTCCTTGACTTGGAACCAGAATCTTTTCTGAGCATCAATGTGCCAGGTTGCGCCAACAGGTGCGGCCAATTCATCCAAGATATCAGCAATGTACAGCCTTGCGCTTGTGTAGACCTCGTATTCAAAGGTAAGCGTTGAGATGCCACCAAGCGTAATGCCTTCGTCTGCTATGTACTTCGTGAACAATTCGTTTACGATGAAAGAGGTAGTCTTCCCTTGCCACGCCTCATTGACCGTCCGTCTCTGTAGAAGCGTGTTTGCACTCTGCACTTGCAACGAAAACACCCTTGTTTCAAAGCCTGTGGAATATTGGGGAGAAGAGGGGATGCCGATAACACCAGTGAACAGAACCGTTCCATCATCATCGGTGATTTTTACCTCGTCAAACGGTGAAGGAAACACAATAGCTTCGGTGTCTCCTGTAGCAAATCCGTAAGCCTCAGTCTCAGAGAAGCCATAAGCCTCAGTCTCTGAGAATCCGTAAGCAGACAGGATGATTCTATCCCTTGCATCGTACTTGAGTGAGAAAACAGCGGTTGCACCTGCCTGTTCCACGAATGAGAAATCGGATTGCATCCTGTATTCGGTGTTGTTGATAAGTAATTTCATCAGTATGCCAACCCTACATTCTGGTCAGTGTGCTGGAAAACGATTCTAGCCACTTCGGTACCGTCCATTTCTATGTTCCCCTTGAAAACCGCCGTGATGTTTGCCTTGAGTTTCTGCATTCCCCCACCTTGTGCGATTGACTGCCTAGATGCAATCACTACCCCAGCTTGCTTTGCTTCTGCCGTAATACCCTTTGGTATGATTGTTTCTCCCTCGTGTCCATAATAGAGGCCATCTTTGGGAAGTGCCATTGTCCCGACTGCGTAAGAGTTTGCCCATTCCTTGACAGCACCCGAAGCGATGTATGCCGCAGTAGCACCAGCTATTGCCTCACCAGCTCCCACGAAATTCCACTTGATGGCTTCCACAACAGCCATTGCCGCAAGTTGGTTTCCGATAGCTCGGAGGATGTCTGAGAGAGCAAGCAAACCTGCCTTAGCAAATGCCTTCCAACCGTCTTCGCCACTTACAAGAGCTTCCCCCAATGCGGATAAGCTGTCACCAAATGCGTTAAATGTCGCTTGTCCGATTGCTTGAAAGGTAGCAGACCAATCAGCCGTTCTTTTCTGTAAATTAGCAAGCATTGTTGCGAATTTGCTTTCAACAGAACCCGCACCATCCTCAACACCTATGCCAAAACCTTGCATGACAAATATGCCAATTTGCTTGAATAAGGTTGAAGGTGAATGGATGCCCAAGAAATCCTTCACACCACCTATAATGCCAGTGAACGCATTGACAACAGATTCTTTTGCAGAGTTGTACATGTCGGTTATGCCGGATTTGAAGCCTTCAAGAAGATTCTTCCCGATGTCTTTTCCAACTGTCACCATGCTCTTGAGTGCGATAGTGATTATCCTAACCAAAGCGGGTACAATCGTCTTTGTGAAGTCCCAAAGAGCCGGAGCGATAAGCTTCACACCTTCAATCAGTGCATTGAGAATCTTCCCTCCGACCTCTTCCATATTAACTTCGCCATTGGTCAATGAGTCTGCAAATCCTGTGATAACTTCCGAAGCCTTACGGAGAATAGCTGGGACTGCACTTGCAATCCCGCTAATCACGTGAGCGATGATGTCAGAGCCAACGGAAACAATGCTTGGGAAATTAGATGCAACGGAATCAATAATTCCGCTCAACACATTTTTGACGGTTGCGTACATCTCCGGCATTGCTTCCCAAATACCACTTGCAAGGGTCTTGAGAATATCACCGCCGAATTGTATGACTTGCGGTAGTCCATCGGATATCAGCGTGGTAATGCCGGATACTGCTTCCTTGACCGCCTGTTTGATAGCACCAGAGAAACCACCTTCGCCGTAAGCTTGGGAGATGTTGGATAAAGCATCGTTGGCAAATGACACCATATCAGCAAGCACGCCACGGTTGTCAGCCATGATGGAAATGCCCAAGTTCTTGACGGTGTTCTTAATCTTGTTCGACTGCTCACCTATGGTAGCGTCCATCTTTGCGTAAGCGTCACCAACAACGTCAGTGGTAGTGCCAACAGCCTTGAGGTTGTCATTGAAGGTTTCAAGGTTTGCTCCAGAGAGGGAAAGAGCACCCTTGCCAGCTTCGATACTTGAGAACATGTCAACCATTGAGAGGTTGTTTGCCTCTGCGTAGTCGCCCATGACTTTGATAACATCACCAAGAGACATGCCACTTTCCATCATGCCCTTGAAAGATGTCTCGGACAGTCCGGCAGCCTTTGCCGCAAGCTTGAGATTATCGCTTGCAATCGTGCCTTGCTTGCCAAGCTCTGCAATCGTGCCGTTGAGCTGAGTAACCGCCTGTGAGGTTGGTGTGCCTTGAGCGGTCATGGTTGCTAGGGATGCGCCTACATTGTCAAAGGACACTCCAAATGCCGCCGCTGTGGGGGTGACAAGTGCAAGGCTTTGCCCCAATTCGCCAACGGTGGTGATACCTTTGTTCTGCGTCTGCATAAGAATCTTGTGGATTCTATCAGTCTCGGATACGTCAAGGTTGTAGGCATTGAGAATCTTAGCGGTAGTGGATACTGCTGTGTCAACATCGGTGAAGCCAGCCTTGGCAAGCTTAGTGTTGGATTCAAGGAAGGCCATAGCCTCGCCCATATCCTCAGTGACAGGGATACCAGCGGAGAGAGCGGAATAGAGGGATTCGCCCAACGCCTCGGAAGCAAGCCCCGAAGAATCGGAGAGCGCAAGCATTTTTGCATTGAGCGATTCGGTATCAACAGCCACATCACCAAAGAGGGTAGACACCTTAGCCATTGATGTTTCAAATCCAACGAATGCTTTCTCTGCGGATATTCCAAAGGCCACAACTCCGGCAGTAATGGCACCAAGCGCAACAGCGCCAGCCTTAGCAACGGATTTGAAGCCGGAGGAAAGGGTGCTCTTGATGGAAGCCATCTGTGAGTTAATCTTGCTTTTGTCTAGTCCAGTATCAATGATTACACTGCCGTCAGCCATTTGTTACCCCTTCCAAAGCATATCAAAAATATCGCCTATCTGCTCGTTCACGCCTTCCTTTTTGAGTGCGTACATTGCCTTCATTCTTAGAACGAACGCTCTGTATTTCTTGTCGCTCTTTGCATCTGGAACATCCATTGAACGGTAGCCGACAACTTCAGCCAGTTTAGTGTCGTTCGGCAAATCGTTCATAAGCTCTGTAAAGTCCCACCAATGCAAACTCTCCTTATGCAAATCTATGCCGTATGCTTGCCGGAATGCGGAATAGATACGGCCACTGTCCACGTCAATGTCAAAGGTCTTTTCGCTACCATCGTCCTCAAATTCCTGTCCGCAAGGGATGTAATATTTGACGATGTAATCCAAGAGCATCTGCGCCTTGGAAACGTTCACCGCTTCCTTGCCGTCCCAGAAGAACATGAGAAGAGCGGTCTTGACCTTATCATCTTCCGACAAGTCCTCGTCTTCGACAAGCCGGAAGAATCTGAGCACAACCCGAAAATCTGTGTTGATTTTGTACCCACCGTATTCAGTGGGAGCCTTGTCAATTAGAGGGTTGTAGGTACTTTTCAACTTTGTACTCCATGCCCTCTTTCACAAAGCTTGCAAGCTCCATGCAGAGGTCGAGCATACCGTACACATCATGGCCGGAGAGGTTCCAAAGGTAATCGTATTCTGATTCATCACGCTTCTGGTCGCCAGCACCACCGAACATGAGATTGACAAACTTCTTGATTGCAAACATCAAGTTTTCAAGGTTTGCGTTCTGTTCAAACTTCTCTTGTGCTTCGGTTAGAGAGCCAAGAGCGGCTTGAGCCTTCTGCATGAACTCATAGTTGGATACGCACACAGAGTAGGTAGTGTCCCCGATTTTGATTTGTTTAGTACGGTCTTCAAACTTGAACTCTTTCATTGTTTCCCCTTTAAGGAAAGGGGGCAAAAGCCCCCATTAGGTTAAGCGGCGATGTCCCCAGAGGCCAGAACTTGGCTAAGGAACTTGACGACACGATTGTTTGCATCCAACTCAAACATGTTGAGATACTGCCCTGCGGTGGCTTGGATGTTTGCCCCACTGGTGTAAGCAATGAACTGCACCGAAGAGTTAGCGTTGGGGTCGCCAACATCACTTGCGGTCAGCAGATAGCCCAAAGAGTTGCCCTCTGCCGGAGTAGCGGTGAACTTGGTCGTTCCGCTTGCGGTACCAGCCACAATAGTTGCGACGAGAGCCGGAGCGGTACTTGCCGGAGTCTTGACAGGCTTGCCAGCGAAGTGCAACTCAAAGCTGATTGCTCCCTTTGCGCCAGCGTCACCGTTGGGAAGAGCAATATTGGCAATGGTCACTTTCTGCGCCACTACGTTGCCCTCGCTATCAGTGTAGCGAACCTGGGAATATCTCCCCTCGCCCAAAGACAAGTCTTTGGAGAAGATATAGTCCTGTGCAGCATCTCCGACAACTCTGTGTCCAGTGCAAGTAACCATCATCTGTGCGCCAGTTACTTCACTCTCAGAGAAGCCTCCACCGTCAAGATAAGGGGTCGTGTCCACTGTCTCAGACAGGGATGGATTCGTACTAGTCAGTCCAGCCGCAAGTGCTTTCCAACTAGCAGTGCCGTTACAATAGTTTACGTCAATCTCGCACAAATTCTGGTGCATCAACGGAAACTTTTTACAAACAGGGTATGCCATAACATTACCTCCAAGCATTGTAACTCAACTTGAATGTTGAGCAGTAGATATATTCATTCGCAACTGTTTTTTCAATCCAGTATGCGGGTGAAACGATTTCAACCTTTGAGAACTCCAAGTCAGCGTCAAACTTGATGCCGTTTGGAAGGTCAAGGATAGCTTCGATAGCGTGCAGTTGATTGACCGCCTTCACCATCGAAAGGCTTTTTGCGTAGACCGTGAAGTTGAATGAACCACTTCTTGAGCGGTCAAGATACTCAACTTCCGTGGCGGAAGAAGGGTCTTGACGGATTGCCAAAGCCTCATTAGCGGAAGGGAGCAACTCAAAGCTGAGCATTGCATACAGGGTAGTGTTTTCAGTTATGTAATCTTGGACTTTATCTACTATTTGCACGTTGCACCACCTTGAGCCAATCCTTAATCTTGCTGGCCTTAGCTACCTCAAACCACTTGTGCCTTGCATTGGGGTTGTTGTCCTTGGAAAGAGTCTGTGAGCCATAGTACAAGCTATGAGCATACGGAGCTGTCCAGCGTACAATTCCCTTGCCAATAACGCTTCCATTGATGCCAGAATCACGCAAGGTGCCAACGTCAAATGGGATGTGATAGTTTGAGTCCTTCAGCACTTGATTGTCCAAAGCAGGCTGGCTTTTCGCAGTCAGATTTCTGCTTATCTTGTTGGCAATCTTGTTGGTGTCGAACTTAACTAGTACGTTCATGTCAAGTATACCTCATAGTGGTGCAAGCCACGCTCGTCCGATTCTTCGTCAACCTTTCGGATGGTCAACGTAACCCCATTATACACTATATGGTCTTCCTGTGCAAACGTCTGTCCGCTCGGAGCGGAATTGGTACAGTCGTAGAACATAAGGTATTTGTCGTTCCGGCTTTCCCCCAAGACGGTAAGGTTGGTCTGCTTGGTCGGTTCAAAGCGCACATAGCGGAGCGTGGTTTCGGTGAGCGTATCAACCCCGTATTCATCGGTGCCAGTCACATGACTGAGGGTTGCGCTATGTATGAGCAACTTTCTTGGGATTGGCTTAGACATAAGGCTCCTCACGATAGGTGTACGATGAATCAATGTTCTCTACCCCACGATACAGAAGCCCTGTGTGAGTGAGGTACTTCAAAGCCCTAGGACACATATCATTCTTTGATGTCTTTTGTGCCTTTGCCCCACCATAGGAGAACTTCCCGATGGTAGCGGAATCGGTATCAGAATCATTGTACTGTTCTCCGTTCAGCACGTAAAACTCTGCCTGTGCACACGTAGCCTTCTTAACTAGCTCCAAGTCCTTTGTGCTCAGCTCTGATACTTCAAGCTCTGGTGCGTAATAGTCCACATCATCAGAAGCCCTTGAGAGGAGTTTGTTCAAGAGAACATCGTCCTGTGGGTCTTCGCCTAAATACTCTTCTTTGTAGAAGTTTATGTCTGCGTACATTATTTGGCCTTCTTGGTCTTCTTTTCTCCAAAGGTTGGGTTAGGATTGGTTATTTCGTACTTCTCGTTACATTCGCCAAGAAGTTCATAGCCCTCTCTCACCAATTCATCAATGCCTTTCTTGTCATATCGTACCCTACTAAGGGTGTCTTTTTTCAATAAATACATAGTATCTCCTAGAGAGTAGGGGAGGGTTGCCCCTCCCCCATTAGGTTATGCGAAAATGTCACCAGCGGCCAATGTCACTTCCTTCGCCTTCACGATATGCCCAGAAGCGTCAACTTCAAGCATGGTCAAGATGTTGGTTGCAACAGCGGTGGCAATGTCAGCGCCGGAGGTGTACGGACTCACAGCGGTGCTATAGGCACTGAGCAAGTCGTTGTACTTAACTCCAGGGGATGCAGTACCCAAGATGTACGCCAGAGTGTTGCCAGTCCCTGCGGTTGCAGTGAACTTGGTACCAGCGGCGGTGCCAGCGTCCACGGTAGCGGTCAGAGCAGGAGCGGCGATGGCTTCGTAAGACATCCACATGGTATCAGCCTTGTTGTCGGGGACAATCAAAGTGTGATATCTGCGGTACTGAATCTTCCAGCCGTCAGCGTCTTGGTTCTGGTCGGGAGTGAAAATCCTAAGCTTCTCAGCCTTGGTCACAGCGATTGCCGCACGATTCGGGGTGATAAGCCAGTTGATGGTCATTCCAAGAGCCGAAACGCTAAAGCCTGGCGCACCAAAGGTGAAAGCAGTCTTGAAGCGGGTGGAAGGGACCTTAATAATCGGGACACCATCGAAAGACTTGACCTTGGTGGTCAGACCGCCGGAAGCAAAGTCCATCATGGAGAGAGCGTGATCAATCTCACTGGACTTGTCCAGAGCATCCATAGCCTCATAGGAAGCATAGATGGTCAACGGCTCAGATTCACCGATAACCGACTGAATACGCTTGAGGTCATTCTTGAGCTGGGTGTACACATTGGCCGAAGAGACGGTGTAAGCACCAGTGCGGAGCCGTGGGTTAATGACGGAGAAAATCTTGGAGAAGCGATAAGCGTCAATCTCCGGCACAACCTGCGTGCGCTGGAACTCGCCCAAAATATTGCCAGCGGTGGCAACAAAGTTGGTTTCGTCAACGTCCTGCGAATCAAGGATAAAGGTCTGCGCCCTGTCCTTGTCAAAGCTGAAAGTCTCCCAAGAAAGGGTAACTGCCCCATCAGACGGGAAGGCCGAAGCGGCGGTGCGGTCATAGTTAGACAGACCATTCACTACCATCTTGGGAATCTTGATTTCATTACCGCCAGTGTACTTCACCATATTGGCGTTAAGTTCCATTGCACCACTGGAGAGATTTTGCAACATAGCCTTGTCAAGGTTCTGAGTGAAAATCTTCGAGTATTCGAGAGTGTTTGCCATAAAAAGCCTCCATAACAAGGGAAGCACCCTTGCAGTTAATAATCTTCTTGATTACAAACGGCTCAAGTGCCTCGCCTTGCTTTTGGATGGTGCAAGCAACCTCACCTTGGATAACCCCAAGCGGTTATTGACATATTACACTATTGTGTAGATATTGTCAACCGTTCAGTGCTTTGAGAAATTCCTCGCCGATTGCTTCCTCGCTTGTCTGCGTGGTGTTGTTGACCTTACCACCAAACTTGGTCGGAACGGCATCTACCTTGAAGTCTGGGAAGTCCTTGAGCACAGCTTCGATTTTCTTCTCCACCGTCTCGCCTTCGTAGGTGTTCATCAGCTTAACAAACTTGTCACTCTTCTTGGGGTCAACGCCAGCCTTGAGTGCGGAGAGTTCAGCCCTTGCAATGTCACGCTCCTGTTGGAGAGTGGTCTTGCCTTGCTTCTCTGCTTCCAGTGCATCTGCAAGCTTTTGCGTCTCAGTCTTCTGTGCGTCCTGTGCGTCCTTCCACTTTTTGATTTCCTCTTTGGCGGTCTTCGGGTCAAGCCCCAAGTCCTTGAGAGCCTTGTCCTGTGCCTCTGCCGTCTTACGTGCAAGGATACCGTTCAATTCATCGTCCGTGTACGTTTTGGGAGGTGTGGTGGGCTGTACAACCGGATTGGGTGCCGGAGGTGTCGGGTCTGCGTCTGCGTCAAAAAACACTCTGTAAAATCTGTTCATTTTGCTTCCTTTGGAAATACTTGTTCTTGAAATTCGACAATCTTCTGCTTGAGAAGATAGACAACCTTGATTTGTTCTTGGGTGAGCTGCTTTGCCGCACGGTCAAACTGTTTTGGGCAGAGTGCGCCGAACGACATTGACAACTTATCCCCGTCAAAAATAAGCGATACTTTCATGTCAACTTTTTTCATTGATTCTCCTTTGCACTTGATATGCTAATAATACCTCTATTTGCAAGCGTTGTAAAGGGGTAAAGCGAAAGCCACCCTGCGCAAGAGTGACTTCCTTTAGTCCTTAGTCTTTTTTAGTCATTGTTCAGCTAGCTATCTTGTCTATGGTCTTACCCTCGTCATTCACGATGAATGCCATAAACTCCTTCTCACTCCATGCTCTTGTAAGTGAGCGGTTCGTGTTGTCCGTAACAGTGAGAAAGCACATTACCATCCCTTCTTTTGGGCAACTCATAATCTCATTAGCTCTAGCCATGTAGTGCTTTTTGCCGTCCCCATCAGTAAGGATTATCCTTCTGTCTTCCCCAAGCAACCCAAATCCTTTAACTCTCTGCGCATCGTTTGGGATTGGAAACGAAAACTCTCGTCTTAGTGTCCTTTCAATCAATCTCAGTTCCATACTAATACCTCTCTATCTGTCTTTCTACTCTCACAAGAGAGCTTATCTGCCTGTAATACTATCACAATCTCGATTAACTGTAAATAAGCTCACGCCCTGCACGCCGTGTCCTTCCAGTCTCTTCCAAGAACCCCTTCAAGTTGGCTTGTCTGTTTGCCAGCGTATGCTTAGCCATCTTCAGCGTGTCCGTGTTACCAAGCTCGGAGAGCACCTTGACCTCTCTCTTTGAGGCACGTATCTCTCGCTCGTATCGGCGTTGCACTTGGGATTCTTCGTAGTCCTTTGCGTTCTCTTTGGTGTCGTTGGGCTTGTAGGTTTTCTTTGATACGCCTTCAAAATAAGGATAGCACGAATGTTTGCACTGAATCCCGAACAGACCCGATGGTTCACCGTAGGTCGTTGCCTTCAAGGATGGATACTTCTTGTTCTTGCCAGTCCTTGAGAAGATTCTGCCTTGGTACGGAGCGCAACCTGGACGAGCACCACCGTGGGAAGATATCTCTATCAAGTCGGTTCCGAACTCGTCAGCCCTCTGGAATTGCACCTCAGTGGTAACGCTACGAATCGTTGAGCGGAGAATCATCTGTGAGTAAGCTTCAGTGCTCCACGTGCGCCCTGCCTTGTCTACGATTGACGGTATGCCCTTCATAGCCCATTCTCTGCAAGTCTGTGCAAGAGCGGATTGCAAGTCCGTTGCACCTGCAAGAACCTTGAAGGCTGTCTTGTTGACTATGTTCGTGTAGACCTTGTTTGCCCCTGTCAGAAGCCGTTGATTGGTGAGGTTGAAATCATCCAAAGCAGTCTTGTTCCATGCGCTGATTATCTGCTTCATGGCTGGGTCAGCGTCAATGGGGATAGCCTTCAACCCTGTTGCTTGGGTAGCTAGTACGTCAAGCTCCTTGGTAGCATCAATGGCCGCATCTGTGATATCCGACTTCAGAGCTTTTTCCATGTCCAAATCAGAAAGCACTCTGAGGTTGAGTTGCCTCAAAGTGCCGATTCTCTTCAATGCGTCACGTTGCCAAGTCGCTGAAAAAGTTGCATCCTTGTTCGCAAGTCTGACGATGTTTTGGAGAATCTCTGTCTCTGCGTCATAGATAAGGTTGTCGGTTATCATTCAGTATCCCTGTTAGTTTCCTCTGTATTCACTGGTGCAAGGCCAAGAATGATATCAGCTTGCTTCTTTGCGTCTGCCTCGCTCAGTCCATCCATTCCAATCAAGGCTTGCTCAAGGGTGCATGTTCCGCTTGCATATCTATTCTGCCAGTAGAGAGCGTTGCTGTCACGGTCTTGGATGATGGAGTCGGAGAAAACAACGGAATACTCGGTCGAAGTCCCAAGTTTCTGCACCTCTCGGATGGCTTCCATAATTCCCACAATGCCGTCTGCAAGTTCGTTCTCGTAGTCCTGTTTGGTTTTGAACGTCTTGGAGTTCTCACTGATAACCTCGGTTGCCGTCTTGACCTCGCCATCCTTGTACGAGAGCGTGCTTTGGGTCAGTCCGCATTGCATGGAAAGGATATCCAAGAGGGTCTGGATTGCAAGCTTGATTTCCTCTACCCGAAGTTCCACGGAGTTGTCTTGAATCTTCAGCTTCTCAGCATCGTCAATGTCCAACGCTTGGTAGATTTCATCTGATGGGTCGAAGTAGCGTACTTGCTTACCTGTGGTAGTATCCGTAACCTTCTTAATTGCTGAGGTCGGAACGATGATGCGCTTCTTCCCCAACAAGATTTCCGAGTTGAGGCCGTCAAAGGCAATGTCCAACGCTTGGATGGTGTCGATGGCATTCGCAAAGGTGCTTATTCCAAGAGGGCTTTCAAAGTCATAGTTGTTGGCCGATGGGGTTTTGATGTACACAAACAACGGTGTAGCGGTTGGTACAAGTGTTTCTGGTATCAGCTCGGGAAAAACGGACACCAAATCGCTCTTGGTAAAGGTTTCACCGTCAATTTTCTCAAACAATTCGTTCGTAATGAGGTAGCCGTCTTGCTTTCCTTGCTTCATTACAGGCAAACCGTCCTTGAGAACCATGTTTCCGTCAGCATCAAGCAAGGGAACCTCGCTGTAATGTCTGCGATGCGTCTCAACTCTGGTGTATTTCTTGCCATTCTTCACACGATGGTCGATGAATGCGGCTTCCGTAACTCTCTGGTTATCCCATGACAGTGGAATAAAGTTCAAAGCGGATACAAAGTCAAGCTTCAGTGAATCATCAGAATAGAGCTTTATCGCCATTCCGCCCAAAGCACACATGTACTCGGTGTTCTTGCGGAGGTTCTTGTTGAACGCATTAGCCTTGAGCACGTCAAGCACAGCATCGTCTGCCATGTAGACAGGTGGCTCAGTGAACACAAGGCTTGCAATGTAGTTACAAATCACCTTAGCAGGGTTGAGCGTCAGCCTTCTGCGCCTTCTCTTCCCCCCGATGGTCACATACTCGTAGTTAAGCCACGGTGCGGCCAACTGGTACACGTTCTTCCAATTCTCTATGTTGTCGTCCTTCTGATACAGACAACTCGGCAACTCTTTCCCCAACAGTTTATTCCACATGCTTACCACCAATCCTTTCAGCGTCATATCAATTCCTTGTATCGTCTCTCAATAGAATACTCCATTGCATCCAACGGGTCAATCTTGGTGCTCCCATCGTCAAGGCGTTGCTCATTGTTTGATTTTGCGTCCCACACAGCGTTCTCTATCGCTTCTATCAAGTCCTTGCATTGGGATAGGATGAACAATCTGTCTTGACTGAACATGAGGTGCACAAGCCGGATACGGTCAACGATGGCAATCTTCTTTGAGCCGTGCACGTTGATTATGCCTAGGTTCTTTGCGCTCTTGATAATTAACTGCTCGGCACTGTCAAGGTATGCTTCAGAGAGCGTGCATTTGGGCTTGTTTCTCAGAACGAATTGCTTGAACTCATTGAGAATAGCTTCAGTCCCTAGATTGTCCTTGTCATACAGCTCGTCCATGACGACACAGCAAAGGCGGTTGTTCTTCCAAAAGTACCCTGTGCAAATGTAATCCGTTGCCGACTTATTACCGCCAATATCACCGCCTATCTCCGCAAACAATATCCGCCAATCTTCGGGAATAGCCTTGAGCACATGCCTTTTTGGGTCGAAGCTTGTGTAAATGGAGCCTTCAGCACGCACACGCTCACCTAGGATGAATCTTCGGTAGAAGATGCCACTGTATTGTGTAGCTATCTCAGCCTTGCGCTCTGCGGTCATTGATGGGTTGTCGTCTAGGGTGAAGTGGTGGTAGTGATAACCTGGAACACTTTCTTCAAGGTATTTATCAATGTAGTTCTTGTAAATCGGATGGCTTGGAACGTTCGGGTTCAGCGTCCAGAAGTTCTTCCTATCGGTTGAAGCCAACGACCTATTGAACGCCTCTACAATGAATGCCTCATGGTGCAGGTCGATTTCATCAGCATACCAACCACCGATGGACATACCACGGATTTTCTGGAATGAACGGATGTTGTCGGAGCCTACGTAGTACAATCGCTTCCCAAGCCACTCAATGAACTTGGAGCCGTCTGTGTCCGTTCTCTGCTCTCCACCAAATAGGTTGAGAAAGCCAAAGTCACCTGTTATGCAGTTTCTTGAGATAGAGCCTAGGGTAGCACCAGACATGAGGAACACGCCTTCGGGTGATTGTGCAACGTATAGCAGCGCCCAAGCGGTCAAGGAGGCTAAAGTCTTGCTGGAACGAACAGAGCCTTCCCAAACATTGAGAAATCCAGTATTCGTGATTGTTTCTTGCACCTTTGTGGAGAATGGGAGCTTTTTCACTTGCTGAACAGCTCCTTGATTGTGTTGACAATCTTGTCTTGGTCGGATGATTTCGTTTCAATTTCCTGCTTGTCACGCCAGCCGAGTTGCTTCAATGAGAAGATAGCCATAGTGCTGTTCACCTCGTTCATCAAGCCCTTTCTTTCAAGCTGTGCTTCCTTCTTTGCTATCAGTTTTTTCGTGAGTGTCGAAAACTCTGGATAATCATACAGTATTTGGCGATTGATGTCATTCAGATATGCGAACTCGGCAACGATGGGAATTTCAGTTGTAGCAATGTATTGCACCAACTTATCCCTAATCTCGGCTACCTGTTCGTCTGTGAATGTCCTTGGTCTGCCTACTTCGTTTGCCATACGCTTATTATAACACATTACACGGAAGTGTCAAGGTTGTTGGTTTTGTGCATTGGAACCCTATTTTGCATATCCTGTATCTCTTCCCAGCTATGCCCAACAATAAGACTGAGGGGTTCATAGTCGTATGCCTTACACCTTGGGCAATCCTCGTCCGGCACGTTGCAATATCCCAGCTTGTTCCTTGTCATGCAAGTTGCCCTGCGTTGTTCTATGCTCTCTTGTTCCATTCGTCTATCGCCTCCTGTTCGGTCTTGAAACTCCCAACACTACAATAATGCGATTCACCATCACAGAAAAGTTGGTGTCCGCCAAATTCGTCAATCCTATGCTCTGGATACCTTCCACAAAATGGGCAAGGCTTCTTTGTCTTGACTGTTTCATGTTCTTGTAGTCTCATTGAAATACTCCTTTTCTTTCTCTCATAGCTCTCCCCTAAGTGTCAAGGTTGCTTCTATGTTGCATGTTTTCTGCTACTTTTTTGACTAATCCCCTAAATGAATCATTATCAATATATTGTTCTATATGCTCACATGCTATTTTATAGGCTTTATGGGCTTCTTGTTCTGTATCGTAATAGCCTAAATAAATTTGTTTTCCATTTATTTGTATTTGTGCTTTGTATTTACTATTTTGTATTGTTATCCCGCATAGCTTCCCATCCCTATGTACTTTCTTATTTTGGTTGTTTTCTCTCCTTGTTACTAGCCTTAAATTTTCCATTCTATTGTCTGAACATATTCCATTGATATGGTCAATATATAATCCCTGTTTTATATCATTTCCTGTTGACAAAACCCAAATAACATTATGATAAAAAATATTTTTACCATTTAACCAGATTACACAATACCCTTTGCTATCATTGCTTTTGTTTTCAACAATAGTCCATTTACCACCCTTGAAATGCGGATTTAATCTCTCAAGATTACCATTCCTTATTCTAAACACTCTGCGCAATTCATTAACATTAATAGTTTTTCGTTCTGACATAAAAACTCCTAACAAATAGCCCCACTACCGCCCACAATTAATGCCGGTAAGGGATTCACATTAACGTGGATAGGGCTATCTTTTAGGAGTTTGCCCCTTACCACTACACCAACGGTGCAAGTATAACTTCATCGGTAGATTCTTTTATACTGTGATAAGCATACAACCGTTAAGCTAATTTGTCAAGCCTACTAACACCACCATTTACCTTTCAGCCATCTGTACTGCTCCCTCTTGTCAACTCCTTTGCATCCCTTCTCCAGTGCAACCAATCCAGCAAGGCTTCTAATGACGTGCACAATACAGAGAATGGTTACTACTATCACTACCAATGCTAATGCCATACCCCCTCCTATCTTCGATTCTAAGCCACCTAGAAAGCCCTACAATCAACGCTGTGGGTAAAGTGGTGAAATTACCCCTCCGGAGAGGGGCTTGTGCATCACGCTTAAATGTCTTTTAATATCGGTACTCCATCCAACAATTCTGGATTGTCGTGGATGTTGCAGATGATTTCAATATAGTCGCTTGTAGTATCACACAGGCGCAAAAGATGCGAAGAAAAATCAACTGCAAACAAAGCCTCTTTTTCAAGATATCTAATCACACCCTTACGGAATTTTTCTACTAATACAACATCCCCCTCAAAAATCATCTTGCCGTTCTTGTCTTTGAGGCCGGTGTATTGACCCACGGTTTCGGGGATGACCATATTCTCATCACAACATTCAATCAAACCAACATTGATAATGTTTGCAGTTTTACCACCAGAATACCAATCAAATATTGGTACTCCGAATAACCACTCACCATTATCAGCACTCTTCCCACGAAAAATAATCTCTCTCATTTCAATCCTCCTATTCTACAATAACCTTGCTTGCGTATTCCATTGCTTTTTACTTAGCTTCTCCAATCAATTACATAGTCCATAATAACAGATTCAGCCAATCTTTGACATTCATTCTTACATTCTTCAATAGAATCGCATAAACCATTTCTTAGACATGTTTTCCCATTGAATGAGAACCAATACCAACCCCACTTACCTTTAATAACAGATTCCATGATGTAAAAATATGATGCTATAAAATTTGCAGAACCCCACGCTGGTTTGTATTCTTGTTCCCATTTAAGTTTTTTTATCACTGTACACCTCCTGTCATTTTTCGCCATTCTTTGCCATACACATTTTCACTTGATTTCTTTTCTTCAATTTTGTAGCATGTGGTAAAATCACTTTGAACATGGGAATCATACACGCTTTGAATTTTCTGTAATGCATTTGTAGTTGCGTTTGCTTCACCGATTGAATCAAACACTTGTGCATTTTGTTTTGAATCACAAAACCCGCTCAAACCATTGCCGGATACATACTGTCTAGAAAGTTCACCTTCTTTCGCTTCCACTAATCTAACAATGTAATATTCCATATCAATTCTCCTTTTCTATCGCCTAAATCCTCAATAAGGATTTGAGCAATACCCCCTCTGAAGATGGGTGGTGGTGTTAGTTATAACTCGGAATCCCTTCAAGCATCCCATATGCGTAGTAGCTAAAATGGCTAACATTTTTACCTTTATGTTCATCGCCGTACACTTTTCCGACTGCCTCAAGTACTGCTTCGGTAGGGTTGTTAAAAATATTGCAAGATTCCTTCCCATTGTACTCTACATAGTACCTATCATCTGCTTGTTTGCCTTCGTAGAAATTTGGACGCTTGGTAACAATCCAATTTTGACCTTCAGCAACAACCTCGCAAGGCATCATCCTGTGACCACTCTTGAACCAAACCTTGTAATCAACAAATCTTTTTTCCATCTTGTATCTCCTTTTCTTTGTATACCTAATATTACTCCCGATAGTATAATCAGTCAAGCACTTTCAGCAAACATTTTCAGATTATTTTTCACCACCCTTCTCTCCCTCCTAGCCAACGCTTTCTTAACGTTGTGCGAATGGTGCCAGATGTACTTGTAGCAATGCCTGGCTCTGATAGCGTCCCACTCAGCACCGCCCTTGAGCTTCTGCCTATGTCCCATCATACGCACCTCTGGTACAAGTCGACCCATTCCATGAGATTGCCGTCAGCGTCCCTGTCCTTGCAAATGAATCTGTAGCCGAGTTTATCAAGTTGCCGACAATAGAAATCAGTTCGCTTTGCGTTTTCATCCTCCGCTGGACAAATAGCCAACCAATCCGGCTTGAAGGTATCAAGGTATTGTTTCAGAAAGCCAATGAAATAACGGATAGCTCTCAACCCACCGTCAGACCCAAGCGCATATCTCGCATCATACTTATTCTTCATTCCACGCTTTTTTGAAGTCCTACGTGAGATATAGAAGTCAAGCCAGACAGCTTCCCCGAATCGTGACATATGCTTTATTGAATCCATGATATACATGTAAGAACCACAGTCAAATCTTGCTATCTCTCCGTAGCGGTTCATTACATCCTCCTTTCGATGTATTCCTTTGCGCTCAGATATTCTCGGTACATGTGGTGATGCTCCTTCCGCTCCCCTAGCCGTTCAACTTCTGGTGCAATCACGTTGTAAAGGTCAATGAACAGGCTCCACAAGTCCTCTCCGTCTTGCGCCTCGTACAACTCCTTGAATTGAGCATCGCTGAATATCTTTACCAGCCCCTCTTCGATAATCACCCAATCACCAACACGGACATTGCCGTCCCTCAGCAAAATGGTGCCTGTTCCAAGCCTATAGACAAAGTTCTCCAACTGGTCGGACACGAGAGCTTCAATCTCCGCCTTGTTCAACCCGTTGTATTTGACCGCTTCAACCCGATGGATTTTGGTTATGTACTTCATGATTGTTTCTTTTCCCCTAATAGTTTTCTTTTAAGCCCAAGAAGCCTCATACAACCGAGTTCTGCGAGCTTCAGCCTCTCCTTATCCCCCCACTGCACACAATCCTTGTTTTCTTGCGGTTTCCTAATCTCCCTTACAACGATTTCTCTACTATCATAGTGCGTTATTCGATTCCTTCTTACTGTGAATAACCCTGCCCTTTGTGGGATTATTTCCAACGCAAAATCCTTCATGTCTTCCGGCACAGCATAGTAAAGATACTTGAATAGGTTTGAATCATGCTGAATCCTCTTTTTGAAATCTGCACGCAAGTCTGACTTTGAGATTTTAATCTCAACCTCTGTTGCATATCCATGTTTGGTGACAATTACGATATCTGCTTCATAGTCCAACATTCCCCATGAAACATTTGGCACTACAAGATTTCTCCTTATCCCAACATATTCCATGATAGCAACTTCCATTTCTTGGGTTGTTAAGCTCTTTAAAATCTCCGTAGTGTTTTTAACCTCTTTGTTTATCAACTGCTCTAAAAAATCAGTTTGGTTGTTTGATAAACATTCCATAATGATTACTCCTTTGGAGGCTTCGGGATTTGCACCCGACTCTTGACCGTCCACTTTGGGCTTGCAGTCAATCGAAACTAGATAGCCCCCGATGGCAGGGTGGGGAACCGACCCCCAACGACATAGCTTATGAGGCTTGTCTGCACCTCGCTCCCTGCGATAAGTTGCCACACTCCATTCTCTGTTGTGGCTTGGGGCTTACGTTCCCTCACGTAGTGCGCTCGATTGCTCGGATGCATCACCACTTTACGTTCCACTCGTCAGTGGCTCATTAGGGCTGGCTCGACTTGAAACGAGCGTCTCTGTTTCCAGCGTACTCCCTCGTGTACTACAGCCCCACGGCTCTTTGCCAGTCACCTAGAGCTTCTAGGAAGTATCCGTTCTCCATCATTAACTAGGCCACGAATACACAGCCCGATATAGATCAATTATACCACGCTTCTGCTAAACTTCCAATACATGCTTTCTCGCTCTTTCCACTATTTGCATAGTTTTTGTAATGAGCGATATCATTTCGGTAGCCATACCGCATGGTGTTTCCTCTTCGCTCTCCTCTTTGTATCCGTACGAAAAATACTTTTCGCCACGTGCCTTAACATCTTTGTCAAGGAATGAGGCTAATTCGTACAGTTTCTCAAGATGCCTTTTCAACTCGTCCATAAACCCTACATTTCCAACTTGTTCGTTCATAAAATCCCCTTTGTGCTTATAGCACTGATAAATCGTAACGCCAGTGAATCCTCAGCTTCTTCTGAGGTATCAAAGTTCCAAGTTGCCTACAAGTCTCTAGTGATAGGCTCTTCCTAACGGATAGCTCCTGTTGCACGTAGTAAGCACCGATGATATAAGTCTCCGAGTAGTCACGGAAGTTGCACACAAAGGCTGGGAAGGTGCCTACATAGTCCACGGTAGCCAGTGCATCAGTCTGCTTGAGGCATGTTGCAGGAATACTCTTTCCTGTGTGTGACTTCAGTTCCAGGAGGTACAGTGTCCCCCTTGTGAACATAAGGCAGTCACAGAGCTGTGATGGGGTGAACCGCAAGTCGGATGATTTCGACCAACCGCCAGCGTCATTCAGCCTCAAGAAAAACTGGTCGTCAAGCACTGATGCCTTGAAGTCCTTTTCAAACTGTTTTCCAGCGTTCATTATCGCCTCCTATTGGCAAATCGGTACATGTCTGTCAAAGCCGCTATACCTTCAATGCCTCTTGCGTCTCTGATTATCTCAGCTCCGTTACTGACTACCCATGTCTTGGTGCCAGTGGCTTTCTCAATGGCAAGTGCAACGTACCAATCCCTTGTCTTACGGTTTGCCGTGCCGTCATTGTACGTACGAACCTTCTTGGTAAAATATTCCTCCACATAGAAGTCGTGGCTATCGGTGGAGAAGTCTGGTTTCTCGCCCTTCTCCCACGGCATCGGGTCGGTCAGATTGAAAGTGAACATGAAACCTCCAAAAGTGCCTTCACCCTCGTGTCAAGGTCAACGTCAAGCAAGTATCCTTCATCGTCCAAACAGACTCCATGCTCCTTGCAAAGAATTGTTACGTGGTCGTAGAAGTCGTAGTAATCCTCACATTCCTCAGACGGAGGAAATTTGGTCAACAATTCAATGTACTTTCGATTTCGTGTCCAGCTCATGCGTCCTCCCTTGAGGGGATATCCTTGGATTTTACCTTGCTGGGGATATCGGACTCAAATCCGTCTGGCAGGGTGAGGCTGGTTGCCCAGTCGCCTGTATGTTTTGCAACCCCAGGAATTGGAAACTCATCTTCTGGAAAGTTACTACTCCATCCATTACCTTTTATGAATGGTTGGTCAGCAAATAAACGTGTGTATCCATCACTATCAATTACCGAATACATTTGGAATATATTCGCCATATCTTTCAGGGTATACTCACCAGACACCAACCTGTCGTAGGCTTCAGCCTTAGCTTCTAGCCATTTTGTATATCCTATTGGGTTTGCTGCCCAGTTTACACGCTGGTTAATCTTAGCTTCATACTGCTCCATCAATTTACTCTTTTCCATCTTCAATCTCATTGGCTTTCTTGTAGTCTTGTTCAGACCTTTCAGCACACAGCTTGCAAAGTGGCGTGCGTTTATAACCAACAAACTCCATGCCACATTCACAACAAATATTCCAATAATTGCCATTCTCAAGATGTGCGTGCTCTGGGTAGTCACGCTCCCCATACTCGTACCCTATGAGTCCAAGTATACTATTTCCCATTCTCAGCCTCACATTTTTCTGTTTTCTGCTTCTGGTTTCTATCCATCATATCCCAAAACGCTTGGCACGGCTCATCACAATAACATCCTTCATCCGTTTTGCGAAAATACAGATTTCCACAACCGATGCAGACGCATGTCTCGCCCTCTGGAACGTTTGGGCAGGTATAATTTTCAATCTTGCAATGGTTCATAAGCTCTCCTTTATCTTTTTAATCAGCTCTTTCGCTTCTATCGGATGCGTCTTAGGGTCAAGCAGAACCGCATCGTTGCACTTCAGACTGCACACGGTAGCCAAATTCAGTGGGTGGTGGATAATCTCCGCACCGTACTGCTTCAAGTAGCTTTTACTCTTAGGCAAACGGTGAGCGAGTTGCAAGTTGCCGTAGTCAAGATGTTTCCCACATACTTCACATGTACAGCCTCGCTCCACCATAAGCCTCATTCGGTTTTCTTGGTAGACAAACCTCTCACGCTCTGTCATATCAGAAGGGGATGGCAAGGTCGCCAGAATCATCAACAAAGTTCTCCGGCGTGTTCTGCTTTTGACTTCCGTGGTACTTCTGGGGTACTTCCGTGGTGGACTTCCTACCATCGGGCTTCCAAGGGTCAATTTCAACCGCAACATCTTTGCCGTACTGGTTTGGTTCTTTGAGGTCAACGATGTTCAACCTCACATAAAACTTATTGTTTTTGTCACTCTTGGTTGCGAAGTTCTGCAAGTCGTCAAGACAGACGCTTACACCACGCTTCCAACTTGTAACCTGCTTGCCCCAACCTACTGCTCTTTCTTTTTTCTCAGCCATTGTTTAGCTCCTTTACTGAATCGTACCATACCTTACTTGATTAATCAAGTGTTCCGTCCTGCATTCCTGTGATTATTTCGTCCCAATGTTTGGTGTTAATCCCAGCCATAACCGCCTCAGCGATAACCATATCAATTGCCTCTTTGCGTTGGTCAAGGGAGAAGTCAGCCCAGCTTTTCGGCACCTCAGCGTATCGGCCACGCACTTGCTCCAAATTCGGCACATGGCGCACTTTGCCGTCTTCTATGAAAATGTACTCATCTGCTCCGGCAACCCTCAGCTTGAAGCTATCTCGCATGTCGTCATAGCTCTCGTAGCTTGACAAACCACTTCGCCAATATTCACCAAGAAGGCTATGAAATGCTCGGTTCTGCTGGTCGGTGCCAACCCTCTCCGGCAAGGTAACTTTGATGGTGATAAAGCCGTTACGCTTCTTCCCAGCCTCTGCGAAAAGCTCCTTCGCTTTGGTGCGGTATTCAAGGGGGACTATCGCTAGTCCCACCTCCTCGCTCTTGCAAGTCCATGCAACGGTCATACATCCTCCAAGCTAAAATAATTCCGCTTGAGGAACGTCAACCTGGGGACTAGCTTCCCCTTCAGCACCCACGCCTCAACCGTTCTTATGGACACGCCTTTGAGAGTGGCGACCTCCTCTTTTGTCAGCAAATTCTCCGGCATCTTTGCGAACTCGTCCAACGCTTCTTGGGTTATCTCAATCTTGTTTGCCGGATGGCCTTCGGTGGTCGTTGCCTTGATTTGCCCAGACTTGACATATTTGTAGACCGTGGTCGTTGAGCAACCAAGTTGCTTTGATGCTTCGATGATTGTCATACAGTTGCCTCCAAATAATTCTCTTCAATGTATTTTCCCCATGCGGACTCACAATCAATCTTGCACTGTTCAAGCGTATCCCCACCACCAAAGGCAATGATTGATGTACCTTGTTGAATCTTCCACCTGTACTTCTCTCCTTCATTGCTTGATGGCCGAACTTGCAACCAATAATGACCCAACGAAGAACAAAAAGCCCCTGTACCATTGAAGAACTCAGTCGGAGTCCACTCAATCTTCTTAATCGTAAATTTCATACTTCCTCCTTCAAAATCTTTTCAAGGGCTTTTCTGTCCCTTCTGTGATTGTCCCAATAGATTAGGCTCAGCGCCTCAATCATCTTGTAGCCTTGCAACCTGTCCTCGTGCTCCCACGGAGTAAGCTTGAATCTGAAAGGGTTCAAGTACAGGTTGGAGAGGTTGGCTACAATAGTGTCAGTTGCCATCAGATAGGCGCAAAGCTGGTAAAGGTGTTGCTTGTACTTGTTGCCAGTCTTGATGTCCGTCAAGTGAAGTTTACCATCAATCTTCCAAAGCCTATCCAATCTCCCAGCGTAGAGCAAGGTTTGGTTGAATACGATTTGCTCCATCTCAACTACCTCAACATCGTGTTGATCGTGGAAGTCCTCATAAGCCATCATGTAGGTTGTCAACTCTGCGTCCGCCAGGTCGGGGAGGTACAATCCTGTGTCCCACAATTCTGTGAGGGTATGGACTGCTGTGCCTCGCTCTGCGTACATTGGAGCACATTCAAACTCGCCGGTAACTGGCTTAAGAAGCTCACTCACTGAGGGGACGTGAATCCCCCCTAGTGTGTACTCATGGATTGAATCGTTGTACTCAACCATTGCTTTTCTCCAATTCCTTGATTCTGGCTACAACGCTGTCAAGGAGTTTCTTGTCGTACTTCGGCAAACCCTTGAGTGTCAAAGCCTTCTTGTCGTTGTCGATAAGGTCGCAAGCATTGAGCATGGCTTCAACGTCTGCCCGATACGCTTCAAGGTCGAACGCATCCTCGGTTGGTGGAAGATTGCCCTTTGCTTGTCCGCTGTCCCACTGGAAGCGCACTCTGCCGTTGCCGTCAATGATGGTGAGCTTTGCAATCTCTCTGCTTTCGCTGTATCCAATCTCAGATACGTAGAAGGATACAAACACCTTCTTGTCCTTGTACTCAGCAGGGTCAAGCTTTACCATGATTTTGGGTGAGGTGTACAACTCACGCCCAATGCCCCAGTTTGTTCCAGCTCTCTTGAAGCTATCGGAAGCCTCTCCCTTCTCGCCTTCGGTCATTGACTCAATGCCAACATCTTCCTTCTCAACCCATTTCTCTCCATCCCAAACACCGATGGTACAAAACAAGTTACCCTTGACTTCCTTATGCGAACGTTTCCAGTTCATAGCACCAAATGTTTCATCCAACAGTGTCATGTCTACTCGTGCGTCCTTGTACAAGAGAAGCAATGCGCTTCCGTTGTAAACCGTCTTGACTTTCGCTGAGATTTCCTCAGCCTTCAGAAGCCTAATCTCTTTCATCCTTTCCTCCATGCGATAATTCCCATTGTGACTCCATACAGAGCCATTGCCCAAATCCCGATGTAAGCTGTGATAATCCAACCTACGCAAAATCCGATTGATTTGATTGCTGTCATATGCTCTCCTTTGCATTACCTAACCGCCCGAAGGCGGTTTCGGCTTATGCTTCCAAGAAAAAGTTTATCATTTTTCTAAGATAAGGAATGTTCAAGTCTAGGTTTCTTGAAAGTTTCTTCAGACCTTCCATTGTTGGTTCAAATGAATATCCGTTAATTTTTTCATAATGCAACCACAAGTCCCTTCCTTCTGAAAATCTTTCTTGCTTTGTCATTTCCGTATCTCCTTTTCCTTTCCTTGATAATTAATACTACACCATATAGTAGAAACTGTCAATCACTTTCTACCATCTTTTTACAGAATCCGTCCATTGAGTATGCGGTAATTGTGTACAGTAAAAATATCACCATCTATGAAGATGTCTGCAAAGCCATGGTTCCAACGATTTAACGGCATATAGTCGCAATGAATTTGACACAAGCACCCAACCGACCAACATGTAGTCAAGTCGCCGTTGATTGCCGTCTCCGAGTGTTCTGATGTCTGGTGAAAATGGAAACACATTGCGTTCTTCTTTGCTCTGGTATATAGACCACGTGCAGGATTGACAGGATTGCTGATTGCAAAGGTGTATTCGTGTCCGTGGATGATGTTCAATTTCTTTGCTGTGATAACTCTCTTGTTGTCCACGTAATCTATCCAAGGCTCGGTTGCACCGATTAGGTTTTGCAGGGTGATTTCATCAAGGCCGAAGAGTGCCGGAGCGTGTTCCATGAGGTATTTCTCGTACCGCTCCTCGTGATTCCCCACTTTGTAAACTATCTTCGCTTCGGGGAATGCCTCGTGCAAGGAGCGGAGAAATCCTTTCATCATTGCGACTTCCGATGGAAAGTCTCGCATCTTCGGGTTTTTATTCCAGCGTGATACTTGGTAGCAGTCAAGGCAATCTCCGGCTAATAGAATCGTCTTGGGTTGTATCTTGTAGCAATGGTCGATGAATAATTGGATTGCTTCCTCGTCATGGTACGGCATGTGCATATCACCGCAAACGGCAACAGGAAACTCGGTGATTCGATAGGTGGTAAAGTCGCTCTGTTTATCGGCCTTCGGTATAACAACTTTTGGGATGATTTCGCTTATTTTCTTGCGCATATCCTTGCCATTCTGCCCACGGTAATATCGTACCCTTCCCCTTGCGTGCTCGTAATCCTTGAACACTTCGGGGTGGTCTGTGATTAATGCCCTTGCGATTTCCCTTGTCGCTGAGGTCGGAAACTTCTTGCAATACTCTTTCGCCAATTCGCCAGTGATTTGATTGTTACTCATTCATTATCTCCTTTGCTTATTGTAGCAGATTCTTCACTATCTGCAAGTGCATGGACTGCAAGCCATAAATAATACGATTGTTCTTCGGTCATTTTCACTCCTTTTTCATTGATTTTTCGTTTTTCAACATTTTTTCACTTATTTTTCAGCTTTGTTCTTTGGCGATTTTCTGACGGTAATTCTCACCAGACAACTCTATTATCTTCCCATCTGAACCAATACGGTCAAGAACTGAAGTCCCAACGATTGTTGCAAATTCATCAGGTTTGGCATTAGTGATTAGAACGGTTGGTAGCATGTCGTTGTATCTGTTGTTAATGAGCGAGTAAAGGTAAGTAAATTCCATCTGAGAACCATGCGTTTTATCTATTTCATCAATTACAAGGAAATCATACATTGCATACTTCCGAACAACATCTTCACTCTTCCCATCATTGAAAGAACGCCTAATCTCATTGAAGAAATCAAACGCAAGGATATACTTAGGGAATAGCCCTTTATAGTATTGGTGGAAGCAATAAGCATACGCCAAATGAGTTTTACCAGTGCCATTTGAACCATACAGGATTGCGCTCTTTCCTTGTTTCAAATATGCAACAATGGCTTTTTGCCTGTCAGTTGAACACACAAAGTTGTCAAATGTAGCATTCTTATATCTTAATGGAACGCTACAAGAAAAGTCTCCAAGTGTCATTTGCTTTTCAACACGTATTCTTTCTTTCTTTTCTTCAATCTCTCTCTCCCTATTAGCTCTTTCTTCTTCTTGCTCTTTTGCTTCCCTTTCCTCATTAGTGAGCAGCCTTCCATACTTTTCAATCTCTTTTTGCTCAAACATTTTTTTCAATCTTTCTACTGTACTCATAACTTCTTGCATCATTTTTCTCCTATAGCGTTTGGTATCCAGAAAGGTCAACATTATAACCTTCTTTTGAATTTTTATTGCGTTTTTCCACAGGTTTCTCATTGAGATATCCCTGGAACTTGCTTGCTCGGAAAAGCGTGTCTGGTCGCAAAAACTTTTCCCATTCCGTACCTTTCCATGTTGCTACCTTGTTGTCAATGACAGTGAAGCAATCGTCCTTGGTGAACCCTTCTTCGATGCGTGCGTGTATAAGTTCCTTCGTGGATTTCGTTGCCTTGTACCGTGTGCAACATTTGTCGTTGAGGTAGGTAATTATTTCATCGTATGGCAATTGTTCCTCTTGCTGTTCTCTGTTCTCTGTTCTTTGTTTCTCTTCCTCTTTCTCTTTATTGTCGTTACATTCTGTTACATCACTGTTACATTGTAACAATTCTCGTCTTTCTCGTTCCCTAAATGCTCTCACACGCTCCGCTGATTCGCTTTCCTTACCTGTGAGCCTTGGAACTTCCGGCATAAATATAGTTCCATCCTCAAGAATCCGTATCATCCCAAGTTCTTGAAATAGCTTCATAGCTGAACGCACTATATCAATATTCGTTCCAGTTAATGACGCCAGCATTTGTTCGTTGTACGCTACAAGTTCTGTGAACCGAAGATGTCCAACTGTGTCAACGCTTGCGAGCATGAGTGCTAGGTAAAACAAAATATATTCCCCACCATTTGGAACGCCTTTGATAATCTTGATATATTTGCTATCAAGAAAATCCTTCTCAAGTTTGAGCCAATATCTTTTCTTTTCATCTGCCATTATTATTCTCCATTTCTTTTTTGACAAGTTCTCTGAAAGATTTATTATCTACATAATCTGTGATATGTTTACAGGCTATTTTATAGGCTTCGTGTGCTTCTTGTTCTGTTTTGTAATTCCCTATTGTAATATGGGTTTTATTGATTTTAATCTGTGATTTCCAATTATGATTTCTTTTATCATACCATGTCCCAGTCAATCTACCTGCTCTATGTTTTTTTCGGTTTTGCTGGTTTTGCCTATTTGTAACAAGTCTAAGATTTTCAATTCTATTATCAATTTTATTCCCATTGATGTGGTCTATTTCCATTCCTTGAGGTATATCTTTACCTGTTGACAATATCCAGATAATAACATGGTACAATATCTTTGTCCCATTAAGCCATACTCGGCAGTAACCCCTATTGTGATTTTTTTTATTCTCAACAACAGTCCATTTTCCATTAGGATAATGATAATTAAGCCTTTCTAAATTACCATTCCTAATCCTGAATACTTTTTTCAACTCATCAACATCAATCGGGTTTCGTTTCATAAATGCCCCCAAGAAATAAAAATCCCACTATACACCTCCCCCCTTTCGGGTCAGCACGGGAATGTATAATGGGTAAGTTGTCATTCAAGGGGGCAAGAAAGTGCTGATGTTTCCTG
>Ga0265295_1001931_pt1 | contig 34724 bp, 35 predicted proteins | sample Munlansysbiofilm_FD_192503 | JGI IMG/M metagenome (GOLD analysis project Ga0265295, IMG submission 192503) | Leachate microbial communities from a municipal landfill in Southern Ontario, Canada - Methane capture system biofilm | ecosystem: Engineered > Solid waste > Landfill > Unclassified ... | reverse complement strand
TGTGAAGGATCTCCTCCCGGAACAGATGCGCCCAAGAGGATTCCAGGAGGGCGAGCCGTTTCGGGCCGAGATGCTCAAAGGGATGGAACAAGTCGACCTGTTTGTGGTCTTTGACGTGAATCATGGTCGTCCCTCGCAAAGCATTGGAATTGTTAAGGAATATACCATATGTCACGTCCCGGCGCAAGAAAAAAATTGCAAATAATCTAATGATTTAAACTATTTATCGAACCTTCTCTTTTTGCGGTGGCATCTTCCTTGGTTCTCCAATAAAATCAAAACCATGCTTGAACAATCTGTTCTGATCTCGGTCAGAAAATATCTCACCGCCCTCAAAGAGATAGGCACCGACGTGGAACTTGCCGTCGCCTTCGGTTCGCAGGCGACGGGAAAGACCCACCCTTGGAGCGACATCGACCTGCTGGTTGTCTCCCCCCCTTCGACGATCTGCGTGATCGCAGCGCCGTCAATCTGCTCTGGCGCCTCGCCGCCCGGATCGACAGTCGCATTGAGCCGATCCCCTGCGGTTCCCGGCAATGGCGGGAAGACGATTCCAGCGCGATTATCGAAATCGCCCGGCGTGAAGGCCACATCCTCGATGCCGCCTGGTGTCTCAAACCCCTCTGCCGGGGTCACATCTTGCTCCGACACACAATTGGAGGGCGGTTCCGGCAGGAGGGGGGAACACCCTCGAAACAATAAAGAAGAGCACAGGGTCAATAATGGTAGCGCGCCTGGAGGAAATCGATGCGGTCGTCCCTGACGAGATAGACTATCCGATGCTCTTGAGTCAGGCGCCTTGACCATGCTCCGCTCGCCAGGTATTTAAGCGGTTCCGGCTTGCCGATGCCGGAGAAGGGGTCGCGCATGACGGCTTCGATCAAATCGAAGGCACGTAACGCAAGCTTGCGGTCGGTCTCGACCCAATACCGCAAGTCTTCGCGGAATTCGGGCTGGAAAACGGCATCCCGCAGCCTAGTCTTCAAGCCCGACCTCGGCACGGAGCGAATTCAGGGAAGAGGCCTCTCCGACCCCTTTTAATGCGCGTTCCAAGGCGGAAAGCAGTCGTTCGGCATTTCTAGGAGAGCGCATCAGATAGGCGCTTTCCACCAGGCTTTGCAATTCATCGGCGGCAATCATCGCGACAGGGCTTCCCTTGCGGCGACGAATGACGACGATCTCTCTGTTTTCGGTGACTTCGTCACATAGTCCGGCGAAATTCGCCCTGGCGTTGGTATAGGTCGTTTGCAGCATGATCGTGACACCTCCTTGATATGTACAGAAAAACCGTACAACAAAAACGGGAAATGGTCAATCTCGAACATCCCTCCTAACCGGGGTCGCATCTTGCTCCGCCAGAATTCCACGAAAGGACTTTCCCCATGGCCCGACAGTTACGCATCGAATATCCCGGCGCGGTCTATCACGTTACCTCGCGGGGCAACGCCGGCCTTCCCATCTTCGCCGACGACGGCGACCGCGCGGCCTTTCTCAAGGTTCTGCAAGCCGTCGTCAGCCGCTTCCGCTGGCGCTGCCACGCCTACTGCCTGATGGGCAACCACTACCATCTGCTCATCGAAACCCCCGAACCCAACCTGTCGCGGGGCATGCGACAGCTCAACGGCGTCTACACCCAGGCCTACAACCGCCGCCACGAGCAGGCTGGGCACGTCATGCAGGGGCGCTTCAAGGCGATTTTGGTCGAAAAGGAAAGCTACCTGCTGCAACTCTGCCGCTACATCGTCCGCAACCCGGTCGCCGCCAGGCTGACAAAAAAGGTGGAGGATTGGCCCTGGAGCAGTTTTCAGGCGACCGCCGGGCTGGTGGAGGCGCCCGAATGGCTGGAAATCGACTGGATTCTCGGCCAGTTCGGGGAAACCGGCGAGGCGGCCCAAGCCCATTACCGGCAGTTCGTCGCCGCCGCGCCGAAGGACGACCATCCCTGGGATGAGTTGACCGGGCGGATCTTTCTCGGCGGCGGGGATTTCACCCGGAAGCTGATGAACCTCATGGATGACCAGCGGACACCGACTGAAATCCCTCGTGAGCAGCGTTTCGCGGCGCGGCCACCGCTGGCCGACCTGCTCGCCGGGGAAGACAAGCGAGGCGAGCGTGACCGGAGGATCCGGCAGGCGCATGTGGATTTCAGTTACAGCCTCAAGGAAATCGGGGAGGTGTTGGGCATCCATTACGCGACGGTGAGTCGGGCGGTGAAGCGGGCGGAAACGAAAGTGTCGGAAAGCAAGATGTGACCCCGGTTGCCGGTTGGAAGTGGCGGGCCGGGATTTTGCTGGTAGAATTTTTCCTCCCATCCCCTTTCATCGGATTCTCAGGAGAGTACCATGCGCGAGTATCAACAGTTCTATATCGATGGCCGCTGGGTCGAGCCCCGGGGCCGGGAGCGGATCGAGGTCGTCAATCCGGCCAACGAGCAGGTCATGGCACGGATTCCGGCGGGGGTCGGCGCGGATGCCGAAGCGGCGATTAGTGCCGCCCGCCGCGCCTTCGACGGCTGGGCGGCGACGCCGGTCGCACAGCGCCAGGCGCTTCTGGAAAAACTCCAGCGCGGCCTGAGCGCGCGGGCCGAGGAGCTGGCCGAAGTCATCACCGACGAGGTCGGCATGCCGCTGAAGATGACCCAGCGGGTGCAGGTCGGCCTGCCCATCGCGGTGCTGGAGAGCACCATCAAGCTGCTCGACGATTTCCCCTTCGAGGAGACCGTCGGCAACTCGCTGGTGCTGCGCGAGGCGGTGGGGGTAGTCGCCTGCATCACCCCCTGGAACTTTCCCCTGCATCAGATCGTCGCGAAACTCGCCCCGGCTTTGGCCGCCGGTTGCACGGTGATCCTCAAGCCGAGCGAGGTCGCGCCTTGCAATGCCTTCATCCTCGCCGAGCTGATCGACGCCGCCGACTTCCCGCCGGGGGTCTTTAATCTGGTCAGCGGCTACGGCCCGGTGATCGGCGAGGTGCTCGCTACTCATCCCGAGGTGGACATGGTCTCCTTCACCGGCTCGACCCGGGCCGGTCGACGGATCTCCGAGCTGGCCGCCGCGACGGTCAAGCGCCTGGCGCTGGAGTTGGGGGGCAAGTCGGCGGCAGTCGTTCTCGACGACGCCGACCTGGCGACGGCGATCAAGAGCACTTTGAACGCCTGCTTCCTTAATTCGGGGCAGACCTGCTCGGCCCACACCCGGCTCTTGGTGCCGGAAACGCTCTACGCCGAAGCGGCGCGGCTGGCGACGGAAGGGGCGCGGGGCTTCACCGTCGGCGACCCCAAGGGCGGCCAGGCCAAGCTCGGGCCGCTGGTCTCGGCGGTGCAGCGGGAGCGGGTGCGGGAGTACATTCAAAAAGGGATCGCCGAGGGGGCCGAGCTGCTTTGCGGCGGTGCCGAGGCACCGGCGGGTTTGGCGACGGGCTACTATGTGCGGCCAACGGTCTTCGGTCGGGTAACGCCGAAGATGTCCATCGCCCGCGAAGAAATCTTCGGTCCGGTCCTCTCCATTCTGACCTATCGGGACGAAGAGGAAGCCATCCGCATCGCCAACGATTCCCCCTATGGGCTGGCTGGGGCGGTCTGGTCGGCGGACGGGGAACGGGCCCAACGCGTCGCCCGACGCCTGCGCACCGGCCAGGTCGACATCAACGGCGGCCGCTTCAACCTCCTCGCTCCCTTCGGCGGCTACAAACAGTCGGGGCACGGCCGCGAGTTCGGCCGCTTCGGACTGGAGGAATTTCTCGAAATCAAATCCCTGCAACTCTAAGTCGCCCTTCCCTCCCCCAGACGAGAACGGGACCGACTCCCCAGAGAGCGGTCCCGTTTTGCTATTTTGCTTTCGATCTCGCTCAGCACTTGAAATCGACGGCCACCACACTTTCGGCCAGCATCTTGACCTTGGCCACCACTGCCTGATGGTCGGGGTGTACTTGGTAGCGGTCAAGGGCGGCGAGGTCGTCGAAGTCGGCGACCAGGGCGAAGTCGTAGGAACGCGCCGAGCGCAGCACGTCGCGGCCGCAGCTGAAGGCGCGGATTTCGGTGATCAGTGCGGGCAGGCCATTAAGGCTCGTTTCGAGATCGGCGATGGCGGGATCAGTGGCGTCAGCCTTGAATTTGAAGAAGACGATGTGACGGATCATAAAAGTGCCTCCTGGGGATGAAATTGAACGGACGAATGCCGCATCAGTTGGATTGAAACGCGACGGTGACATCGGCGCGATGGGCCGGGTCGATCCGCCACAACTCGCGGTTGGCGAAGTTGAAGAGGCGGGCGACGATCACGTCGGGGAACTGCTCGATACGGATGTTGTAGAGGTTCACCGATTCGTTGTAAAGCTCGCGGCGGTCGGCGATCATCTCTTCGATCTCGGTGATGCGCGTGCTGAGCTGCTTGAAGACCTTGTCGGCTTTGAGCTCAGGATAACGCTCGACGACCATGAAGAGGGAGCGCAGGGTATCGGTCAGGGCGTTCTGGGCGGCGAGTTGTTCCTGCTCTCCCTGGGCGCCGGCGATCATCGAGCGGGCCTTGACCACCGCTTCGAGGGTCTGCCGTTCGTGTTGCATGTAGCCTTCGCAAACTTTGATCAGCTTGGGCAGTTCGTCGAAACGCTGCTTAAGCAGCACATCGATATTGCTCCAGGCCTTGTCGATGTTGTTCTTCAGCGTCACCAGGCCGTTGTAGACGACGATGACGTAGAGGATGAGCAACACCAGAACGAGCAGGATGACGCCGAGGGTGATCAAGAGGGTCATAAGTGCCTCCTTGCAGAGTGGTGGAAAGAGTTATAACTCAACCAGACGGGACAGCGCGAGAACTGCCAATCCGAGACCAAGAGTTAAAAAGACCGCGCTGAGTACGCCGTAGCCCCGGGTAAGATGCGCTTCCGATTCGGTTTCGGCAATGACGAAGGGCAGATCCCGGCGTGCCGGACAGCCGATCACCACCTGTGCCGAACGGGGGCCATCCCCTGCCCGTTCGGCCAGGGACTGCCGAAGCACCCGCTCTTCGACCTCATCGCGGGCCGTCTGCCATTCGTCGGCACTGATGCGCCCGTCGCCGTCAGCATCGTATTTGTTCATCAGGTGACGGTTCTGTTTCAGTTCGCGCAGGGCGGCGACGGTCCGCTCCCGCAGGCTGCCTCCCGACTGACTGGGCGTCCCGGCGAAGCCGACGACGTAGACCGGAGCCCCCTCGGGGATGATTTCTTCGATCCATTTTTCCGTCGGGTCGGAGACGGAGGAAGCCATCAACAGCATAGTCATCTGGCCGGGCAGCCCCTCCTGGCGATGCCGGGGCTTGAGGACGGCCCCCTGGGGATCGACGGTGAGGCGGCCGGTGTCGTCCTCAACCTCGAAGGGAACGGGGCCGCAATCGCTGGTACTGTATTCATCCCAACTCTGGTTCTCGTCGTTGCGCCGCAGCTTACGCAGCCGATAGAAGACGCAGGGCTGCTGGGTCATGGGAGAGACCAAGGCATATTTGCGCCGCGCCCGGCCGTGAATTTCGACTAGGCCCATGGCGACAGAGCGGATCTTGCTGGTCGGCAGGTTTTCCAGCTGGCGTTTGAGGCGCAGGTAGTAGAAGCTCCCCCAGAAAGCGCCCCCGGCAAAGAGAGCGGGAAGCAGGCCGTTGTGCAGACCCTGGCGAACCAGGGCGGTCACCGTCTCACCGATGACGCCGAAAAAAGCCATCCCTACCCCTGCCGCCAGCAGCAAGAGCCGCAGCAGCCTCCGTCCCGAACGCCGTCGCAGCGGCGGCAACTCCTCGGGCAGGGGCAAGGGTGTGCCTTGAGTCGTCGGGGCTGCTTTGGCGGCCTCTTCCTCCCCCAGCGCCTCGGCCACCTCCTTCATTCCCGGCAGTTGGATCCCGGCGGCGGTGGCGACCACGGCAGCAGCCGGTCCGCCCATGACGGTGGCTGCGGCGGCCGGAACCTCGACCGCCGCAGCCCGACTTGCTTTTTCGGCGGCGATCCGATGACGCCACAGGTCGGCCATCAGCCAACCGAAGCAGGTCAGGGGGATCAGCTCCTCCCGCCCCGGCGCCTCCCCTAGCGGCACGCGCTTGAGGGCACAGCCGGGGAGGACCGCGAGACCGAAATCGCAGCGCAACTGGAAGTCGGCGGCACGCTCCCGGATCAGGCGCAGAATCGCCTTGAGGTTGCCGGCCACACTGTAACTCTTGTGTTCTTCCAGCCCCTGGGGATCGAAGCGCCCAGCAAAGATGCGCACTCCGGCCCGCACCCGGTAGTCGGCATCGAGCAGATAAAGATCAAGGATCGGCTGATTCTGCAAGGCGGTCTTGATAAGCTCGTCATCGTCGAGGTAACTCAGGGCGGCCGCGCCGCGATAGGCGTTCTGCACCAGCAGACGCTTGAGATTGCGGTCGACCACGGCGCCGCTGAGATCAGCGAGGATGGCGAGCACCCGCGATTCGCCGTCGAGGGTCATGTCCTTTGCGCCGGTGAGAAAGGTCAGGCTCTCCCCCCCCAGGCGGAAGCCCTGCACCCGCGCCGGGGCGAAGCGCGGCGGGGTCGCATCGACCAGCCAGTGCTCGATGCCCTGTTCCGCCAAGAGCGGCGTCATCTTTTCGAGTTGCTCATCAGGACCGGTGGCGAGCAAGGCAAGCCCTTGGCCAAGCAGGCGCTGGCGAACGGCGTAGGCATCGAGCCCAAAACGCTTCGCCAGCGTTACCGGCAGGCTTTCGACCCCCTCCACGCCCGGCGCAACTTTGTTGATGATCAGTAGACGATTCCGGTCCTTGGGCATCCTCTCCGCTCCGACTCCCTATTCCATCCCCGACTCATAGTTGAAGAGGCTCGTCCCCGGCAGCGACTGCCCCTTCTTCAACGCCTCCATGACCTGCTTGCCTTTAGGCGAGAAGGGGCCGAGATGCCCCAGTTCCACGGTGAAGCGGCCGCAGCCGAGACCTTGCAGTTCGCCGAGGTGGCCCAAAAGGGAGAAGTCCGTCTCCGAGGTCAGCACCGTCAAATCTCCGGATTTATGAACCCGGTAGGCGTCCCCCCGGTCGGAAACCACCGGCGTGTCGCCGCGCACCCCTTTGATCGGGATGCGTGAGGTGATCAGCGGCACCGAAGCGTAGACCACCATCCCCAAGGGCAGGCCAACGGGGCGTTGCAGGAGGTCGCCGAGATTGTCGCGGTCATCCTCGATGTACAGGGTCGCCTCATCGGCGCCCAGCTCCTTCCAGGCGAGGAGCGCCTGGCTGTTGAGGCTATAGAGGCGGTAACCGGTGCTCAGGTGAAGCCCCTCCAGGCCGGCGAAGAGTTCGAAATGGGCGATATTGTTGAGGCGGAAAGAGAGAAAGCCCCGGTTCACCAACTCGCGGACGGCGGCGCGGTAGCCGTCCCACTGGTGATCGAAGATGATGAAAGGGATATCCCAGACGATCTGTTCCCCCCGGTCACCGCCGCGCTTGCCCAAACGGCCGCTCTCCTGCACGTTGCCCGGCGTCAGGGGCAGAAGCAGCCGGTCCACCACCGGATCGCCCAGGATTTGCGCGTCCCGCGTATCACGGATGGCGACGGTGATCCGTCGTTCCTCGGCGGCGCGGCGCGGCGCGGCAGGAAGCAGCGATTCCAGAGCCGCTTGGCGATGCTCGCGGCGCGTCCGTCCCCGACGCTCTTCCGCTTCCCGGCGCAGCGCCTGGTAAAAGTCGCGGCGAATCTCCTTGAGGCGTTTGGGCGGAATGACCACCGCCGGCAGCGCTCCGGCGGTCAGCCCGCGCAGGGCGAAGGGCTCGTCGGCGGTCTTTTCGAAGACCGCGCGCAGGATGTCGAGCGAGAGGGAGGAGTCCCCGGCCGGGTAGCTCTCCAGGGGGTAATCCCCCTCAGCGCGGATGGCGCCGCAGGTCCCGACGATGTGCATGCGCTCGGCGCTGACGGACAGGTCCAGATCGACCGGAGCCGGCTCCCGCCGCGTCCCTTCCAACTTGCGCCGGCAGGCGACCTCGCTCATGGTGAAGGCCTGCTCCGAAGAGACCTTGAAGACCCCGTCGCCGACCTTGAAAATCCCGGAAAAGGGGGAGGGGACGGTGACGTAGCTGTCGGCATTGACCTTTTTCACCGGATTGCGGCCGAGCAGCAGGCTCTTCACGGTAAAGGCGGTGCCGGCCTGGTCGGTCTTCGGCTGGATGCGCAGGCGGTCGCCGACGTGCAGGCGGTCGCGGGTCTTGAAGGAGACGTCGCCACCGCGCACCGCCGCGACCTCGCCGAGCAGTTGGCCGGTCGCCCCCTTGATCGAAGGAACGGCGATGTCGGTGGGGATACCGCCGGGGAGAAAACCCTTGGTCGGCGGCCGTCCGAAGGAGGACTTGAGCAGCTGCTTGGCCTCTTTGACCGCCTCATTCCGCTTGGCGGCGGGGGCGTCGAGGGCCAGCCGGTAGGCGCCGACGACGTTGGCGACGTACTCGGCGCTCTTCATCCGCCCTTCGATCTTGAAGCTGATGACTCCGGCTTCTGTGAGCTGCGGCAACAGATCGATGGCCGAGAGGTCGTTGGGCGAGAAATAGTAGCCGTCCGTCTGCCGATAGCGGTAGCGGCGGCGGCAGGGCTGGGCGCAGCGCCCCCGGTTGCCGCTCTTGCCGCCGAGAAAGGAGGAAAAATAACACTGGCCGGAAAAGCAGAAACAGAGGGCGCCGTGGATGAAATGCTCCAGCTCCAGGGTAGTCCGGGCGCGGATCGCGGCGATCTCCGCCAGGGAGAGTTCCCGCGCCAGCACACCCCGGGTAAAGCCCATCTTCTCCAGCATCCGCACCCCGGCGGCGTTGTGCACCGTCATCTGGGTCGAGGCGTGCAGCTCGATCCCGGGAAAGTGCTCCTTCGCCAGCCGCCACACCGCCAGATCCTGCAAAATCACCGCGTCGATCCCCATCGCCTCCAAGGCCGCGAGGGTGTCGACCAGCTGCGGCAGCTCCGCTTCCTTGACCAAGGTGTTCAGGGTGACGTAGACCTTGCGCTCGCGCTGGTGGGCGTAGGCGAGCATCCGCTCCATGTCGGTGAGGGAAAAGTTCTTCGCCTTGGCCCGGGCAGAAAACTCCTTGAGCCCGGCGTAGACGGCATCAGCGCCGCTTTCCATGGCGGCGAAGAAGGCTTCGAGGCTACCGCAGGGGGCGAGCAGTTCGGGTTTAACGGGAGGGGTCATGAAATGCCTGAAACGAAAAAGGCCGGGGCGCGAACCAGCCCGGCCGAAGTTGTCCGATGGTTAAAAACTAGCATGGGGGGGAGGCGCGAAGCAATGGGAAAATAAGGTGATTCCGGATGGCGGTCAGGTGGGTCGTTGAACCATGACGACGAGATGCTTCAGCGGATACTGATCGAATTCGAGGTGCCGACAAAGGCATCCCGCTTCCTTGATGACGTCGAGCAGGCTCGATATCCCGAGCGTGCTGTAATAGAGGGGAGGCCCCATCGCCGAGTCGACGTGCTCGTCCGCATGGTCAAGCCCTCCCGCGGAAAAGATAAAGACGCCCCCGGCCTCCAGGGCATGCATGAGTTTCAGCAGCAACGGTCGTTGTTCTTCCAGGCGGACATGCCAGATGCTGTCCCAGGCCGAGATGAAGCGATAGGTTCGCTGGGTTCGCCAGCCGCAGACGTCGGCATGATGCAGAAGGACAGCGGGATCGGCGACTCTGGCCAATTCAATCATGCGCTCGGAGATATCGATGCCCTCGATCCGCAACCCGCGATCGCGCAGCATAGAGTTGAACCGAGTATTGCAGCCGCAGCCGACGTTAAGCGCCCAGCCTTCGCTGCCGTCGTCAAGAAAGGCCAGCGCACGCTCGTGTTGGCGCACGCCGTCAGTCCGACCAAGCCGCTCGTCCAACCAGCGTTCGGCCAATGAATCATAGGCAGAGGCAATCGTGGAATGATCCATTTCGAGCCATCCGAGATTTACGGTGAAAAGAGGACGGATCCAGGCGGAATTACTTCGTTCGCTGACTGAATCCTGCTTCTTCAGATAACATCATTCGAGCCCCTGTTCAAGCCTTCAAACCCAACCCGACATTGACCAGACAGGCAATGCGCATTACAATTCAGAAAAGCAATGCAAACAAAGGAGGGTGCCACGATGGCGGTTACGGCGAAAGTCACGGCGAAGGGGCAGATCACCTTGCCCAAAAATGCCCGCGAGGCGTTGGGCTCGGATGTGGTCGAGATCGAGGTTGAAGAGGGGCGGGTGCTGTTGCGGCCGGTGCGGTGCCTGGCCGGGGCTCTGCGCGATTACGCCAGGGAGGGCAAGACGCTGAACGAAATCCGCGAAGAGGTCTGGGGGGAGGTCGCCCGTGACACCGAGCGTTGAAACCCTGCCCGACACCAATGTCGTGCTGCGCTACTTGCTCGCCGACATCCCCGATCAGTTTGCCGAAGCGAAGGCCTTTTTCGAAAAAGTGCGCGTCGGCGAGATAAAGGCGCTGCTTTTGGAAAGTGTCGTGGTCGAGTGCGTCTACGTCTTGACCAAGTTCTATCAGGTACCCAAGGCGCGAGCAGCCACGATTTTAACGGAACTTTTGCGGTATAAAGGCATCGTCAACCCGGACAAAGAGGCGCTGGTGGCCGGACTGCGGCTTCATGGCGAAAACGCCCTGGATGTCGTGGACTGCCTGCTGCTGGCGCAGGCCCGTCATTTTGGGCGGCCGATTTTTTCCTTCGACAAACTTCTGAACGGGGCGCTCGCCGCCGATTCGCGGGGCTGATTTTCTAGAACCGATCCCCCTCACTGCCCCTTTTGCATAGGGAGAAAGCTACTCATGATCTAACCAACAATGACATACGACAGCGCAGCACGAACTTTGCTCTTGCTATCAGGTGAATCTTTCGCTAATGTTTCTAACAAGTTGGGTTTTTATGGATTTTATTTTATGGCTTTCAAAGCGAGGGACAGGATGTCTGAACTCTTTTTCGATTTATTTATTAGCCGCCTTGGGGTGCCCCTTATGGCGGTTTTTGTCGTTTCAAATCTCAACAGGTGAAGATGGTCATCTAATTTTCTAATGGGAGGAGTCTAGATGAAAACCCCGAAAACACTGCTTTTTTTATTGTTTATTGGTTTCATGGTGTTTGCTGGTGGCTGTTCAGTGCGGTTAGGTGATTTAAGCACCATTTCTACCCAAAATGTTAATTTGGACAAGATTGACCTTGATTCTCTTCCACAGGTCAAAGGGGTGACCGGAAAGGATACCAAATTTGTTTTTCTTTTTATTCCTTTTGGGGTGCCTCACCTTGAAGATGCAGTTGATGATGCTCTCGAAAAAGGCGGAGGTGATTTAATCACTGATGCAGTCATCCATGCACGAGGTTGGTGGTTCCTTATCGGACAAAACACTCTCGAAGTGAAAGGAAATGTTGTGAAGACAAGAGGGGGTGCACAATGAAAAATTTTCTTTTAATCATTATTGTATTTCTTTCTGTTCTATTTTCAGGATGTACAGTTAGACATGGTGATTTTACTGTTATTTCTAATAAACTTACGCGTTTGTCAGAATTTGAAGTTGACAAAGCAAACCGTGTAAAAAATGTAACAGGAAAAGATGTCCAACATATTATAATATTTATTCCAACAGGTGGACCTCCAACTGTTGAAGCTGCTGTCGATGATGCTTTGGAAAAGGGTGATGGTGATTTGATGACAGATGCAGTTATTCACTGCTGGAATTGGTATATCCCTTATATCTATGGTCAAGTTGGTTGGTCTGTTAAAGGTGATGTCGTTAAAACAAGAAAAAATTGAGCTAGACTTCCGGATTAGGGATTTTTCTACTTTGATAAAAAATCTAACGGCGCTATCGCCGTCGGTTACCACTGGCACGAGATTATTTAACCATCTCTTATCACGACAAAAGGCGCCTATGAAGGCGCCTTTTGTGTTTCAGTCAAGAAATTGCAAACGTCCGTTCAGCGACAATCGTCTTCGCGTTGATGGCGAACCGCGAGGACAGTTACGGTTTTATCGTCTTCGATCTCAAAAAGCGCGACATAGCCGCCGCCACCGAAAGGAATCACCAGTTCGCGCAGAAAAGGGTTGTCGGGGGTCGCCTTGCGGCAGGTAAAGGGAAAATCGCGCAGGACGTCGATGCTCTTTTCGATGGCTTCGAGGGCGCCGCGAGCGGCGCGCGGGTCTTTTTGCAGGAGAAAATCGTACAACCGCAGAAGGTCTTCCCTGGCGGTCCTGGTGTAACGGACGGCAAAGCTCACTTGCGGATTTCGCCCTCTTTATGGGCCAGCAGGTCGCGCATGCTCGCCAAAACCTCGTCGGCGGAATAATACTCGCCGCTGCGGCGGGCTTCGTCACGCCCGGCCAATCCCCGCGACACAAATTCCCGTTGCAGTTTCCGTTGCTCGATGCCGTCGCGCAGGGCTTTCTCCATGAAACCGGAGAGGGTTTCCCCTTCGTGTAAAACACTTTCGGCTGCCGCGCGCAGTTCGGGATCGACCCGGAGGGACGGTATCGTGGCCGTTTTCATGGCGAACTCCTTGCATTGCGTTTGCAACACATTCTAGAGGGTTTTGTCGCCGGCGACAAGCGCGCTTTCGCCCTCATTTCATCTTCGATTTCAGTTGGATCGTCTCGCCGGCCACCATGAAGGCGCCCCGGCCTCGGTGATGGACGGCAAAAAGGAGACGGATTTATTTTGCCGACGTTGCCGGTGGGAACCCTCCCCAACCCTCTCATTTCCTGCCCCCCCGGGTCATCATCGGCGCGGCACCGCCAACGAGTTCTTCGTGCCGAGGCTCTCCGCCCATGTCCGTGCCTCGCTCTGGTCGATGACGACTCCCCCGTCCACATCGGCCAGTGCCTCACAGGTCAAGCGATAGCGCTCTTCCTCTTGGTCGACCCACGTGAGTTCCGAGGTCATGATACTTATCTATCCCTGTTGTTAATGCCCCCGGCGGCGGATTCCTTGACAAGGCGCAGTTCGAGGCGACAGCCAAGGGCATGGGCATATTTGCGCAGAGTGGCGAGTGATGGCGAATGTCTACTGTTGCCGGATTCAAGCCGGGCAATGGCCGACTGGGTGGTGCCGATACGCTCGGCGACCTCCGCCTGCGTAACGCCCGCCGCCGCCCTGGCTTTCAGAAATTCATCGAGCAAGGCAAACTCTTCTTCCAGTTTGTCGTATTCATCCTTCACCTCGGCGCGGGCGAGGGCGCGCGCCTTAAGCTCTTTGTGAGAAAGCATCTTTGGCCTCCTTCAGACGCCTGCGCGCAATGGCCAGCTCATTGGGCGGCGTCTTATCGGTTTTCTTGACGAAGTGGTGCAACATGACGATCTTGCGTCCGATGACCGTACAGAAGAACACCCTGGCAATCCCTTCGGAAGCTTTCAACCGCAACTCGAACAACCCTTCCCCCATTGCGCGGGTATGAGGCATCCCCAAGTCGGGGCCATATACTTCCATCCGGTCTGTGTAGCGAAGGTACCGGGCGAGCAAACCGGCCGGCATTTCCAGGATGCCTGCCTGAACGGTTTCGCTGACGTAGGTGATTGTCCAGTGCATGGCCAAATTATAGCATATTTGCTATGAGTGTCTAGGGGGTCTGAGCAGGGGAAATCCGGTGCGCGCTTTCGCCCTCATTTCATCTTCGATTTCAGTTGGATCGTCTCGAATTTTTTCCAAACCAACCGCCGACATGCTTCCGCTCGCTCCGACGGCTGTCATAACGGCAAAAGGCGCCCTGTCCGGCGCCTTTTGTCGTTGGCTGTCGAGAAACCGCTAAATCAGAGAATCACGCTGGCGATGGTGTAGGCGACGATGGTCGAGACGCTGACGCCGATCAGGCCGGGGATCATGAAGCTGTGGTTGAGCAGGTACTTGCCGATGTGGGTGGTGCCGGTGCGGTCGAAGTTGATGGCCGCCAGGTCGCTGGGATAGAAGGCGAAGAAGAAGTAGGCGTAGCTGGCCGGGATCAAACCCAAGAGCAGCGGCACCGGCAGGCCGAGGGCCAGACCCAGGGGCAGGGTGATGGCGAGGGTGGCCGCCTGGCTCTTGACGAAGGCCGAGATGCAGAAGGTGGCGATAGCGAAGGTCCAGGGGGCGATCTTGACCATGATGCCGATGTTGTCGACCAGGAACTTCTTGTTGGCGGCGATGAAGGTATCGCTCATCCAGGCGATGCCGAAGATCGAGACGACGGCGATCATGCCGGCGATGAAGACGCTGGAGTGGGCGATATCCTTGGCCTTGACGTCGGCGGCGAACATGATGAAGGCACCGTAGGCGAGCATGACGAACTGGACGACGGTAGTCATCGGCACGGTCTTGCCGGCGGCGTTGAGCGGCAGCAAGTGGGGATAGACGGCGAAGAGGATGATGGTGCCGACGCCGGTGAAGAAGAGGGCGACGGAGATCTTGGCGGTCTTGCTGATCTGCTTGTCCAGCGTGGTGACGTTCACATCGAGCGCCTTGCGGAATTCCGGATCCTGCAGGCGGGCCTGGTATTCGGGGTCCTTGTCCAGATCCTTGCCCCGGTTGAAGCTCCAGAGGGCGGCGGTGAGCAGGCCGATGACCCCGGCCGGCATGGTCACGGAGAGGATGTCGATGAGGGTCACCGGATAGCCGGCCTTGGCGGCAAAGCCGAGGAAGAAGGTGACGGCGGCGGCCACCGGGCTGGCGGTGATCCCCATCTGCGAGGCGACGCTGGAAATGGCCATGGGCCGCTCGGGGCGGATGCCGGTCTTGAAGGCGACATCGGCGATGACCGGCAGCAGGGCGTAGACGGCATGGCCGGTGCCGACGCAGACGGTGAGGAAGAAGGTCGAAAGGGGGGCGAGGATGGTGACGTACTTGGGATGGGCGCGCAGCAGTTTTTCCGTCAACTGTACCAGGTAGTCGAGGCCGCCGGCGACCTGCAGGGTGGCCGAGGCGGTGACCACCGCCAGGATGATGAGCATGACGGCGATGGGCGGTTCGGAAGGGGAACTGCGGAAACCGATAACGAGCAGGGAAACGCCGAGGCCGCCGATCAGACCGAGGGCGACGCCGCCTCTGCGGATACCGATGAGTACCGCACCGAGAACGAGGATGAATTGGATCCAGAACATTGCCATGGGGCACCTCCATTGGTTGGGTCCGGTTTGCCGATGTCGTCTCCGCGACACCGCGCTTGCCTATTCCCTAGAGCATGGAGAGTGCCAAGCCAGATAAAAATTTTATCCCTCTGAAATCATTGAATTTTTTAGGATGAGATCAAGAAAGGCGGGAACCTCGGCTATAACCGCAGGTTATAAACCGAGGCGACCATACGATAAAATTTGTAAGAAATTCGATAGGATGGATTCGTCCATAACCTGGAGTTATGGCTATAACCACCGGTTATACCCCGCCCTCGCGCATCTGCTTGAGGCGTTTGTGCAGAGCCGGCTGGGAGATGCCGAGCAGGCGCGCGGCCAGAGTCTGGTTGTGACCGGCGCGGTCCATCGCCTCCATCACCAGAAAACCGGCGGCCTCGGCGAAGGTGGGGAGTTCGGGAAATCCGGCGAAGGGATTGCGGCCGGGGGCGGCAGCTGTCGGGGGCGCCTCCGGGGCGTGGCGCGCGGCCTTGACGAATGCGTCCATGGCCAGCGGCCCGTCGCGGTGAACGCTGAGGGCGTCGTAAACCATGGCCCGCAGTTCGCGGACGTTGCCGGGAAAAGGGTACCCGGCGAGGAAGCGCGCCAGTTCCCGAGGTGCCGGCGGTTTCTTCTTGCCGAGGGCGCGGGCCGCTTCGTCCAGAAAGTGCTCCAAGAGCAACGGGATGTCGCCGGGGCGCTCGCGCAGGGGCGGTACTTCGATGCGGTGGGTGCGCAGGCGGTAATAGAGGTCGCGGCGGAAGGCGCCGGAATCCTCCCGCGCCGCCAGATCCCGATGGGTGGCGACGATAATCCGGGCCTTGAGGCGCCTCGGCAGGTCGGCGCCGAGGGGAAAATATTCTCCCTCTTGTAAAAGCCGCAGTAGCTTGACCTGCGAGGGGATACTGAGATCGCCGATTTCGTCGAGAAAGAGGGTGCCTTCGGCGGCCTCCTCGACCATGCCGCGCCGCGCCTGTTCGGCGCCGGTGAAGGCTCCGCGCAGGTGGCCGAAGAGGGTGTCGGCAAAGACCGTGTCGTCCAATCCGGCCACGTTCACCGTGACCAGCTTGCCCCGGCAACCGCTCAGGCGATGGGCGGCGCGGGCGAAGAGTTCTTTGCCGACGCCGCTCTCGCCGGTAATCAGCAGCGGCTGCGGGCTTTGCGCCACCGCCTCCAGGTAGGAAAAGAGGGCCAGCATCCCCCGGTCGCCGGTAACGATGCCGGAAAATGCCTCGGGGTGGCGCAGCTCGCCAGAAACCAGGCGGCTGGAGAGTTCCTGATTGTCCCGTCGCATCTCCTGCATGCGCACTGCCCGCAACACCGCGCCGACGATGCGCTCCTCCTCGTCGGTCTTGACGCAATAGTCGAAGGCGCCGAGCTTCATGCAGCGCACCGCCGTCTCCAACTGGTTCAGACCGCTAAGGACGATGGCCGTGACCTCGGGATGGCGCTCGGCGAGTTCCTTGAGCAGCGCCTCTCCGGAAAGATGGGGCATGGTCAGGTCGAGAACAACCAGGCCGATCCCCCCCTGATCAAGGAGGGCCATGACCCGGCGGCTGTCGTCGCAGGTGATCAGGTGGGTGAGCCCGGCGCGGGCTTCCAGGGTCAGGGCCAGGGAGTCGAGCCAGTCCGGTTCGTCGTCCACCAGCAGGATACCGAAGGCGGGATAAAGGGTCGGATTCACGGGGTCGGTTCCTCCTGGGGGATCGGCAGGGAGAGAGTGACGAGGGTTTCACCGGGAACCGAGGTAAATTCCAAGGTGCCGCCGTGTTCCTTGATGATGCCGGCGGAGACGGAGAGGCCGAGGCCGGTGCCGCCGCTGTCGCGCTTGGTGGTGAAGAAGGGATCGGTCAGGCGCGAGAGGTTTTCCGGGGCGATGCCGCTCCCTTCGTCGCGCACCTGGAGAATCACCCGATTCCCCTCCGGATCGTGACGGGTGACGAGTTCAATGGCGCGACTCGGGTCGGGCAGGGCCTGGCAGGCGTTGAGCAGCAGATTGATGAGAACCTGCTCGATGCGCTGGGCGTTCCCCCGAATGGAGGGGAGAGCCTGGGCGTATTCGGCACGAAAACGGGTGGTGGCCTTGCGCAGCGATGGCTCGGTCAGGCGCACGGCGGCCTGGGCGACGGCGTTCAGGTCGAGGGGGGTATGGTCGCCGTTGTCGTCGCGGCGAGCGAAATCCTTGAGGTCATCGACGATGTGCTTGATCCGTTTAGCCGCCTCCTGCACTTTGTCCAACCCCCGCGTTACCTCCTCGCGCATGCGCGAATAGGGCAGGCCGCCGCATTGAAAATCCCCGTTTTCCGCGAAGTAGCGATCGAGTACCTTGACGGCGTCACCGTGAAAACGCTTCAATTTGGGCGCTTCGAGGAGAATCAGGCCGGTGGGGTTGTTGATCTCATGGGCCACGCCGGAAACCAAAGTGCCCAGGGCCGCGAGCTTGTCCGCCTGCACCAGCTGCCGCTGGTTCAGGCGCAACTCCTCCTCGGCGTGGCGGCGCTCGGCGATCTCCCGGGTGAGGTCGGCGGTCCGCAACGCCACTTGGCGATGGAGGATGCGCGACCAGAGGGCGAAACCGCCGAGCAGCAGCAACAGGGGAACGACCACCACAACGGCGTATTTGCTCAGGGTGCGCCAGTCCAGGGGGCGCGGCTCCAGCACCCCCAGCCACTTTTCGTAAATCGCCTGCTGGCGGCCGGTCTTTTTGAGGATGGCCAGCCCCTCGTCGAGGCGGGAGAGGAGCTCGGCGTTCCCTTTTTTCACCGCGTAACCGTAGCGGTAGGTGGCGACGTTGCGGATCGTCGGCAGCAGATTGGTCAGCTTCAGTTCACGGATATGGTACATGCCGGGGACGATGGCGACGATGGCGAAATCGCTCTTGCCGGCGGCCAGCAGGCGCAAAGCCTCGGCCGGGGTTTCGGTGAGCAGCAGTTCCCCGGCGAAACCGGTTCGCGCCAGATAGTCGTGCATGATTCCGCCCCGATGCAGGGCCACGCTGTATTCAGCGAGCTCGGCGAGGGTATTGACCGGAGGCGAGTCGCGGCGGGCGAAGACGGCGTGATTGACGATGGCCGAGGGGAGGGAGAAATCGACCTCGGCCAAGCGCTCCTCGGAAAAGGACATCCCCTGCAAGACGTCGACCGCGCCGCTTTGCAGGGCCGCGCGCATCTCCGACCAGCCACCGAGGCGGAATTCGACCTGTAGACCCATGACTTCGGCAACGGCCTGGGTCAGTTCGACGTTGTAGCCGCTTGGGCGGCCGTTCCGGTCGAGAAATTCATAAGGGGGATAGGCGCGGTCGCCGCCGATTACCACCACTTCCGACAGAGAACCTTCCCGCACCTCAGCGAAGGCCGGTGCGCCGATGCCCAGGCAGATAAAGACCGCCGGCCACAGGGCCAAAAAAAAGCGACGCGACAGGGTGAAAATCCGGGGGAACGTCATGACGGCTCCTCACTTCAGCATGGCTTGAGGATAGCACACTTTGCCGCCAACGGCGGTTTTGCCCGGGTGCTGAAAATCAAATTCTTCCGCCGCTAACGAGCCCCTTCCCTTGCCCTGCCTTCGGTGCTATCTTTCCCGTTAATCATGACCAGAGAGCCACTCAATCATCAGCGCGCCACCCCCCCCGCAACTCCGGGAAATTCCGGGTTGGGGGGCATCCAGGTCGGCACCCCCGTCTACCGCCGGGTCAATCTCGCCTTCTTCCTGGCCGGGTTCGTCACCTTCGTCAGTCTCTACGCGGTACAGCCGTTGCTGCCGGAATTCTCCAAAAGTTTCGGCGTCTCGCCGGCTCTCGGCAGCCTGCCTCTCTCCCTGGCCACCGGCACCCTGGCCGTCGCCATGCTCTTCGTCGGCACCCTCTCGGAAACCTGGGGGCGCAAGCGGGTCATGAGCGGCGCGCTCATCCTGACCTCGTGCCTGACCCTGCTGATCGGCCTGAGCGAAAGCTTCCCCGGACTGCTCGGCCTGCGCTTCCTGCAAGGGCTGCTGCTGGCCGGACTTCCGGCCGTGGCTATGGCTTATCTGAGCGAGGAGATGAGTCCTTCGGCCATCGCCTCCGCCATGGGCCTCTACATCAGCGGCAACGCCGTCGGCGGCATGGCCGGGCGGCTGATTACCGCCATCCTCGCCGATCTCTGGAACTGGCAGGCGGCCTTTTTCATCCTCGGCGGCGCCTGCCTGTTGACCAGCCTCTTCTTCGCCGCCAGCCTTCCTGCCTCGCACCTGCCGCCGCGCCCCTTCGCCGCCGCCTATCTCTTCACCTCCCTCGGCCGGCACCTGCGCGATCCCCTGCTGCGCCGGCTCTACCTCGTTACCTTCCTGACCATGGGCGCCTTCGTCACCCTCTACAACTATCTGACCTTCCGCCTGCTGGCTACCCCCTACCTGCTCAGCCAAAGCCAGGCGAGCCTGATCTTTCTCGTCTATCTGCTCGGCTCCCTGAGCGCCTCGATCATGGGGCATTTCGTCAACCGCTTCGGGCGCCCGCCGCTGATCCGTTTCGGTCTCACGACCATGGTCATCGGCGCGCTGCTAACCCTGGCCGCCCCCCTGCCCTGGATCGTTCTCGGCGTCGGCATCTTCACCGTCGGCTTCTTCGGCGTTCATTCCGTCGCCTCCAGCTGGGTCGGCCGACGGGCGCCGGTAGCCAAGGCCCAGGCCTCAGCCCTCTATCTCTTCTTCTACTATCTCGGTTCAAGCATTTCCGGAACGATCGGGGGCTTCTTCTGGAGTTGGCGGGAGTGGCCGGGAGTAACGGTCCTGGTCGTGACGCTGCTGTTCGCCGGGCTGATTTTCGGCGCCCGGCTCGCCCGCCCTTGGCCGCCGGCCCAGGAGTAACGGAAAATTTATCCATTAAATACACGGAGTTTATTGACCTGCCTACAAGTTCGGCCCAACGGGGTAAACCCGTTGGGCCGAACTTGATTGGTGAAAGATAGTGGCGCCCCGAGGCGATTAATCGGTTCCCATGCTGGTCTTCCAAACCTCCCAGACCTTGCCGACAAGATCCGGCCCCGGCTTGAGCGTTGGCTTTCCCGGTTTCCAGTCGGACGGGGTGGCCTCGCTGCCGTTGCTCGCCCGCACCAGTTGGAAGGCCTGAATCTGGCGGAGGGCTTCGGCTACGCTGCGGCCGACGGGGGGAGTAAGAACCTCGTAAGCCTGAATCACGCCATCCGGGTCAATCAGGAACCGGCCACGATTTTCGACGCCCGCGTCGGCATCATAGATGCCGTAGGCCGTTCCGACCTTGCCGCCGCCGTCCGTGAGCATCGGGAAAGGCACCCCGCCGGGAACCATTTTCGAGAGTTCGTTATCGTTCCACATCTTGTGAACAAAGACACTGTCCACGCTCATGGACAGAATTTCAACGCCAAGCTCCTGAAATTTTTCATAATGAGCGGCGACCGCCGCTATTTCCGTCGCTCAGACAAAGGTGAAATCCCCGGGATAGAAGCATAGCAACACCCATTTTCCCAGGTAACCGGAAAGCTTCACCGAAGTAAAATTCCCTTGGTGATATGCCGGAGCGGTAAAATCAACCATGGCTTTTCCCACCTGGATCATCTTCGACACCTCCTTTTCGGGCTGAGTCTCTGCGCTGGAGTTTACCGCTTCTTCCTGACCGACCGGTCCACTCGCCGGTCGGGTACAACCAACTTTCAGTGTTTCCGTCATCCGCAACCCCCTTTCGTCGGCTCAAACCAACTCTCCGTTCAACCAGTAACGGATAAACTTTACCACAGACAAATTCACATTCTTCCGTCGAGGACTTCATCCATGGCGCAAATCAATTTTACGCCGCCTTTCCGAACAAAACAGCCGGGACAGACTTAATTCTGCGCGTAATACAGGGAACGCCGCAGGATCAAGTCGCCGACCTCACTCCCCAAATCTCTGGCGATGACGGGGCATTTTGCTTTCAGAATAAAAAAGATGTCTTTGCGCACGTCATTGAGGGTTTCGTAGTTGCCCTGTCCCTTGGCGATGACCAGATCGGCCTCTGCGAAGTGGCGCTGGAAATTCTCACTGCATTCGGCCAGAAACGTTCCCGGTACGTCCGCGCCGTTGTCGATGACCGCGACCAGAGTATCAACCCCGGCGGCGACGGCGTCTTCGCGGATGGCATCGTTGATCACCGGCGCCCCTTTCACTGCCAGCGTCACCCGATCCAGAGGGAGCTGCTGAAGAAGCAGCCGGTCAAAAACGATCTCCCCCGCGTTGTCGGCCAGATAGAGAATCTTCTCGGCCGCGCCCACGGCTTGGATGAATTCATCCACATCCCCGCGCAGAGGCGCCTCCAGAGCATGGCGAATCGCTTCGGAAACCTGCTCCTCGCTGAGCGTGCCGGTAATGCCCAGATCGATGACGTTACCCGCGATCGCCAGACGCACGGCGGTCTCTATCGGCTGCCGCGACCGCGCGACCAGCTCTTCCAGCTCTTCCAGCATGTCCAGAGCCACATGGGTGAAATGTTCCTTGATCCAGCGATAGGGATCCTTCTGGAATGACAGGTTGCGGATATGGCGATGAATCGCCTGAGCGAGCAACGGCGGCGGCTGGGTAAAATCCCCTTGCGCCAGTTCCGCCAGCACGGTCCGCACCACCCGGTCCTGCACGGACTCCGGCACGGCGAGCATGCGACAGGCCGCAACCGTCTGCCGCAGCAGACAGGGGACACATTCAAGGTAAGTCTTCATTTTTAGAGAAACTTTTCATTTTTTAGGGTATGGACGATGGCGGCGGCCGCAGAACTTCTATCCATCGTATAGAGATGGATTCCCGGAACGCCTTTTTCCAGCAATTCGCGGCATTGCCGGATGGCGAAGGCAATGCCGAATTCCGCAACCGCCTTCGTATCGTCCGCGGGCAGTGCAGCCAGCCCCTTGCGAACATCCTCACTGATCGTCGCACCGCAGGTTTTAGTGAGAATTTCCAGCAACTTGACACTGTAGATCGGCATCACACCGGGAAGAATCGGCACTTCGATGCCAATCGAGCGACAGCGTTCGACAAAATCGAAGAAGAGCCGCGTGTCATAGACGAAATTGGCAATGATGAATTCGGCGCCGTTCGCCACCTTGAGCTTGAGATATTCCAGATCCTTGGCCTTGCTCTCCGCTTCCGGATGCCCTTCCGGATGGCCGGCTCCGCCCAGACAGACGTCGTAGCGGGCCTTGATGAAGCTCAAGAGGTCGGAGGCATGGGCCAGACTCTGCGGGTGCAGAGTCAGCCCCTCGGTCCCACGCGGGGGATCGCCGCGCAAGGCGAGGACATTCTCCACCCCAAGATCGGCGTAGGCATCGAGAATGGAAATGATTTCCTCCGGCCCAAGCCCGTATGCGGCAAGGTAGGCAATCACTTCCAGTCCCTTTTCCCGGATCAGCTTTTTGACCAGCTGGTACGAGCCTTCCCGGCTGGAGCCGCCGGCCCCGAAGGTCACGGAGACAAAGTCCGGATTGAATTCGGCCAGGGTGTCGACAACTTTCGCAAACGCCGCCTCATCCTTTTCGCTGCGAGGCGGAAAAAACTCAAAAGACAGGGTGGGACGGGCGCTCTTCTTCCAGAGATCGGTGACACGCATGGGGAGTTCTCCAAATAAGTTATTTTTCCCGGGGATAGGGCCACGCCATGATGCCGCCTTCCATCACCTTGACGTTATTCCAGCCGTGCCCTTCGAGCACCCGTGCCGCCTCATAACCACGCAGGGAAATCTTGCAGTAGCAGATAATCTCGGTATTTTTGTCGTCAGGTATTTCATTGAGGCGCCCGCGCAGGACCCCCAAGGGCATGAGCCGCTCGCCGACGCCGAGACGCATCTGTTCGAATTCCTGGGGCGAACGGTTGTCGAGGATGAGAGGCTTCTCCCCGGCATCGAGCTTCTTTTTCACCTCGCCGCAGGAAATACCCCGCATGCGCCCTTTGAGCTTGTTCTGCATGATATGAGCGGTGGCAATGGTGTGGTCGATGGCCAGGGAGAAAGGGGGCGCGTAGGGAAGATCGGCATTGACCATGTCTTCCACCCCCAGGCGCGCCTTGATCGCCATGGCCCAGATGGCCAGTTGTTTGCTCACATCCCCCGGGCCGATGCACTGGGCGCCGAGAATCCGTCCGCTCGTCTTCTCCACCACCAGCTTCGAGACCAGCAGTTTTCCTTCCATGAAGCCCGGCTTGTCGAGGCTGGCGTTGATGACCGTCTCGATCTCCGTCAGACCCGCCGCTCGCGCCGCCTTCTCCGAAAGACCGGTGGAGCCGGCGGCAAAATCGAAGACCTTGCAGATACCGGTCTGGATGGTGCCGGGAAAACGGACGCTATTGCCGAGTACGGCATTTTCGCCGGCGACCCGCCCTTGCAGGTTGGCCAGATCGCCGTAGGGAGCATGAACCTTTTTGCCGGTGATGAGATTGAGGGCTTCGACACAATCCCCTGCCGCATAGATGTCGGGATCGCTCGTCGCCATGTGGTCATCAACGAGAATCCCCCCTGTCTCACCGATGGCCAGCCCTGCCGCCCGCGCAAGTTGGACGTTGGGACTTACGCCGATGGCGACGACGGCAAGTTCACAGGGGAGCTCGGTGCCGTTACGCAGCTTCACCGCCGTCAGCCTGCCGTTCTCGCCGAGGAACTCGACAATGCCGTTGTCGGTGATGACGTTGGCACCCTGGGCGCGCACATGGTTTTCCACCAGCTTGGCCATCTCCCAGTCGAGGAAGGTGAGCAGCTGTGGCAACATTTCGATGACGGTGATGTCGATCCCCGCCAAGTGCAACGCCTCGCAGGTTTCGATGCCGATCAGCCCACCGCCGATCACCACCGCCTTGGTGATTTTCCGGCCGTCGCGGACGCCACGCAGATAGTCGGCATCCCCCATCGACTGCAAAGTGGTGATGCCGTCGAGCTCCATCCCGGGGATGGGCGGTTTTTTCGGCAGCGCACCGGTAGTGATGATCAGCTTGTCATAGGGCAGGGTCTCTTCCACACCGCTCTTCAGATCGCGGATGAGCAGGGTCTTCGCCTCCCGGTCGATCCGCAGCGCCTCAGTCTCGGTGCGGGCGACGATCCCCTTGGCCCGCAGATAGAAGCCGGCATCACGAACCTCGCCGGTGGGGGTGCAGATCAACATGTTGCGCTCGTCGAAGAAGCCGCCTACGTAGTAGGGATAGCCGCAGGAGGCCATGGAGAGATCGGGAGCCTTCTGGATGATGATGATCTCGGCGTTTTCATCGAGACGGCGGGCCTTGGCCGCCGCCTTGGGACCGGCGGCCGAACCGCCGATGACAATAATCCGTTTTTTTTCCGGCATCGCTTTCTCCTCACGGGACAGAATAAAATCCAGACCCTAATTGTCGCACAACACAAGGACATTCGTGAAAAAAAATCTCACACCCAATGGGTGGGATCAGCGTGCCGAACGTTCCATGAACTTGGCTTCGGCTTGGGTCATGATCACGTCGGAAGCGAGAATTTGTGCCTTGAGGGAATGCAGGGGGGGATAAGCACCGAGACGCCAGGCGCGGATTTCCAGGGATGAACCGCAGGGGATGGGACGCAGATAGCGGATGTTGAGTTCGCCGGTGACCGCTTCGACACCGAGATGAAAGAGGCAGTGGGTCATGGCCGCATCGAGGAGCGACGCCGTGACTCCGCCGTGCAGCATATCGGCATAGCCTTGCAGTTCGGCATGAGCAAAGAAGGGCGCCCGCACCCCGCCGTCCGCCGTCGGCTCGAAACGCAGGTGCAAAGAATGAGGATTACGGTCACCGCAAACCACGCAGCGGCCGTGGCCATACGCTTCGGCGAGATTCTGCACGCCTCCCCCCACGCTCATGCCTCCTCCGCAAAGCCCAGGGTACGCCAGACCTCCCGGATATCCCCGGCGCTGGGAGCGTCGGTCTCCACCACCGCCAGTGCGCGAATCTGCGCCTGGGTAACGGCGCGGTCATAGCGGATGCGCCCGGCCACGGTCGCTCCCACCGCGCGGGCCAGGGTTTCGATGCGCTCAGCCATCTCCGGGTTGAGATCCCACTTGTTGACGCAAATGGCCGCTGGAATCTCGAAATGCCGGGCCAGCTTCAGCACTCGTTCGAGATCGTGCTCGCCGGAAACGGTCGGCTCAGTGACAACCAGCACCTGACTGGCGCCACTCAGCGAGGCGATGACCGGACAACCGATGCCGGGGGGACCGTCGACGATCACCAGCTTGAGCCCCTGCTCCTCGGCGACGCGCCGGGCTTCCTGACGCACGGTGGCGACCAACTTGCCGGAGTTCTCGGCGGCCACCCCCAACCGGGCATGGACCATCGGCCCCCTCCGGGTATCGGAAACCATCCATTCACCGCAAAGCCGCTCAGGAAAATCGATGGCCTGCTGCGGACAAAAGCGCACGCACAGCCCGCACCCTTCACAGGCCACCGGGTCGATAGTACAGCGCATACCGTCCTTGGTCTCATGCATCCGCACCGCGTCAAAACGGCAGAGGTCACGACAAGTGCCGCAGCCGATGCAGTCCACCTCACGGATGACCGCCTCGTGCCCGCTACGGAAATCGTGGCGCTCTCGAACCTCCGGTTTCAGCACCAGATGCAGATCGGCCGCGTCCACGTCGCAATCGGCAAGCACCGCCTTTTCCGCCAGTACGGCGAAGGAAGCGGTCACACTCGTCTTTCCGGTTCCGCCCTTGCCGCTGATCACCACCAGTTCTTTCATAATTTCGCCTTATCCTTACTTGAAATGAAGCTTCACTGACATCAAACGCTTGTCATCCTCCGCCGCCAGGTTCAGGGCAAAGCGACGCCCTCCCTTTCCTCCGGTCGCGCGCGGTAGAAATGTTTGCCGCCGATGACGACGGTCTGAATCTGCCCGGTGGCCAGCAGCGGATCAAGCTCTTTCATCGCGGCCAAAACATGGATGCCCAAGCCCCGGGCGAGGTCATCGCAGGTGCAGGGCCGCCGTTCCAGCAGCGCCAGAATCCGTTCCGCTCCGGCGGCGCTTGCCCCGTCGGGCGCGGCATTGCCTTGGTCAATACCACCAATCAGCTCAACCGGAACGGTGAAAGCCTGTTGTAACGCCCGCATCTGTTTCAGCGACAGCGCATAGGCGAAGTCCTCGACCGGGGGGCGCGCCACGGTATTAAGCTGGACACGATTCGGCTGAATCCGCTCGATCAGGGCATTGATCTTTTCCACTTCATGAAAAATGCCCGTCACCCCGCCGAGCAGCAGCACCTCCAACCAAACCTCTCCGGGAAAACGCCGGGTAAAGGTCTCCAGACCTTCAACCATCCGCGCAAAGGAAATCCCCGCATGAGGCCGGTTTACTAACTCAAAAAGCGCCGCATCCCCAGCATCAAGAGACGGCAGAACCAGATCGGCGGCAAGCAGTTCCTCTTGCACATCGTCCCGCCAGAGCAGCGAGCCGTTGGTCAAAACCGCTACCGGAATCGGAGTGACGGCCTTGATTTTCCGAATCAGTTCGCCGATGCCGGAATTGAGCGTCGGCTCCCCGGAACCGGCGAGACTGATATAATCCGGCCGCACCCCCTGGGCCAAAAGGCCTTCCAGGTCCGCCATGATTTCCGTAATGGGAACATATTCGCGTCGTTCGAGGGTCTTCTCGGTGGTCCGCCCCAACTGGCAGTAAATGCAGTCATACGAGCAGACCTTGAAGGGCACCAGATCGACCCCCAGGGATCGACCCAGCCTTCGCGACGGCACCGGTCCGTAGACATGGCCCATGGCTCTACCTCACAGCCCTAGGGTTTTTTCCAGCAAACCCTGAAAAAGATTCCGGTATTCGGGGAGGGCATCGACCAGCAGATCCCCCCGTGAATAGACCTCGGCAATGCGCCGATCGTCGGGGATCTCAAGAAGGATGGGAATGTTTTCCGCCCGACAGAAGTCGTGAGTGCGCTGATCGCCGCTGCCCATGCGGTTGACGACCACCCCGAAGGGCAGCCCCAGTTCCCGGACCATAGCGACTGCCAGCTTGAGATCGTGCAGGCCGAAGGGGGTCGGCTCGGTGACCAGGAGCACGAAATCGACCTCACGCAAGGTTGCGATCACCGGGCAGGAGGTGCCCGGCGGCGCGTCGAGAATGGCGACTTCGCCGGGGCGCAGGGAATCCTTCACCGCCCGAATCAATGGCGGCGCCATGGCCGACCCCACGTCAAGACGGCCCATCGTCAGGGTAATTTCCCCTGCCTCCAAGGTTTCCACCACGCCGATGCGTTTATCGACTTCGCTGATGGCCTTCTGCGGGCAGACCCGGGCGCAGCCGCCGCAGCCGTGGCAGAGCTCGGGAAAGACCAGAGGCGCCGTGCCAAAACTGACGATGGCGTGAAACTGGCAGAACCTACCGCATTCGCCGCAGCCGTCGCAGAGCGTTTCATCCACTTGGGGGATGGGGATGGCGACGGTCTGTTCCTTTTTCAGCCGACCCTGTAGAAAGAGGTGGGCATTGGGCTCTTCGACATCGCAATCAAGCAGATGCACGGCGCGTCCCAAAGTGCGCGCCAGATTTACCGAGACCGTGGTCTTGCCCGTCCCCCCCTTGCCGGAGGCAACCGCCAGTTTCATGCCACATTATCCTTTCTCGTGTTCATCGAATTTATTCCCAATGGCCGGAAACATCGGCGCCTTCGGCTTCGACCAGTTTCCCCGCACGATACCGTTCCAGCGCTTCCGCAACCGTCACCGCGTCGCAGTTATAGACCTTGACCCCCGCCGCGTTCAGCACGCGGAAAGCCTTGGGTCCGCAATGGCCGGTAATGAGAGCCTTAGCGCCACTGCGAGCGACCAACTCGGCGGCGAGAATCCCGGCGCCGTGGGAGGTTCCTTGGGCCGACTCGTTGTCAAGCCGTTTGTAGGTAGACGTTTCCAGATCGTACAGCAGATATCCGGCTGCCCGGCCGAAACGGGGATCGAGGGGCGCATTGAGATCCGTTCCCGAAGTGGTCAGTATGATTTTCATGGTGAACCTCCCTTTTGCTTCATGGGTTGGCCGGTTCCGGCTGCGCCACCCCCTTTGGGTGGCGCAGCCGGGTTCTTCCCGCAATGGGGACATCCGCTCTCGTTAGTCCTGCGCCTTTTTCCCTTCGAGAGCTTCCAGGCGCGCCTTGATCCTCTCCATCTCCGAGCCGAGCACCTCAGCTCGCCCCTTGAGGGCGGTCCGTTCCATCTCTGGATCGGCGAGAGGCGCGTTTACCCCGCCGAAACGTGCCCAGCCCGGCTGGCCGGTGGCGTAGAACATATTCCGCCGCCCGTAACCGCCGCCGGCGAAGCCGCGACAACGGCCGCCCCAGCCCAGGCCATAACCGACACTGGCAAAACCTGGAGCCGTATTTCCAGCACAGTAGCCGGCACCCCGGCCCGTCATCGAACCCATTCCCATCGGTCCCGTTCCATCACCTCTTGGCATGATCCTTCTCCTTTCGTCTTTTTGTGTGTTTCCATTCAAGTTGCTGTTTTTATGACCGGATCAGCGCGGTTCCGCAGTCAGGACAGAGCTGCTCGACGCAGGGACGTCCCCGGTCGTGCGCTTGCCGGTGCCCGCATTTGGGACAGAGACAGAAACCCGACGGCCCGGCACCCAACGCACCGCCCTGGCGCCCCCGACCAGCAATTCCTTGTCCTTGTCCTTGCCCTTGCCCCTGGCCCATTCCTTGACCCATTCCCCGGCCCATTCCTTGTCCTTGCCCTTGGCCCATTCCCCGGCCCATTCCCTGTCCTTGCCCCCGGCCCATTCCTCGGCCGCTTCCGGAGCCCTGATTCCTGCCTTGTCCCGGCATGGCGTTCTCCTCTCTGACAATATGCCGTCCGTACCCACCCAGGCCGCGACAGCCGGGCATGACAAAAACTTCTTGCTCCAGCCCGCCATCGAACCAGGCGCGTATGACCTCGTTCAAATCCCCGGTGACAAAGCCCCGCACCTGAATGCCATAAGCCAGCAGCATCTCATGCAAGGCTCGGGAAATCGCCCCGCACACCAAGGTTTCGACCCCCAGTTCCATCAGGTGGAGGGCCCGCGCGAGGGATGCCTCATCCACCAGCGACTGCCGCTCTTGCCGAAGGATTTGCCCTCCCTCGCACTCCACCAGCACCAGTTCGCGGGCGGTGTCGAACACCGGGGCTATTCGGTTTTCCCAAGAGGCAAATGCGGTCTTCATCGCGATCATCCTGTCTGGGGTTTGTGTCTTTCTAGATAGCAAAGGCGATGCCAACCTAAACATTTCCCAAAAAATTAATATAAATTACTTATATTCTTATGTTTTTTCAATTTTTCGGGAAAGGGACGCAGAGGCGAGGGTTTCTTTTGCGCTACTTATCTTAGAAATAGAGTAGCTGATACGCTACTTTTTTGGCTCGCGCCGGGTGCGGCCGTCCTCGGGAGGGAGGGGGATGTTGAGCTTCTTCAGCTTGCGAAAGAGGGTGGTTTTATGAATGCCCAGCTCCCGGGCCGCCGCCAGCCGGTTGTAGCCGTGGCGTTCCAAGGCGGCGCGAATCGTCTGGGCGTCGAGAATGTCGTGGGCGTCGCGCATGCGGCCTTCGCCGCTGACCGCCGCCCCCCGGGCGGTGAGCTCAGCGGGGAGATGGGGAGTATCGATGCGCCCCTCGCGGCAAAGGACGAAGGCCCGCTCAATGACGTTTTCCAGTTCGCGGATGTTCCCCGGCCAGTCGTGGGCCATGAGCAGAGCCAGAGCCTCGGCCGTAATCCCGGTCAGCGCCTTGCCCTGCACACGGTTGAAGCGCGCCGTGAACTCTTGGACCAGCAGCGGGATGTCCTCCTTGCGGCGGCGCAGAGGGGGCAATTCTACCCGCACCACGTTCACCCGATAGTAGAGATCCTCACGGAACACCCCCCGGCGTACCTGTTCGGCGAGATCGCGGTTGGTAGCGACGATGATGCGGGCATCGGCCACCTCGGAACGGGTAGCGCCAAGAGGTTCGTAGGTCTTCTCCTGCAACACCCGCAACAGTCGTACCTGCAGGGCCGGGCTGACTTCGCCGATCTCGTCGAGAAACAAGGTGCCGCCCTTGGCCAGGGCGAAGCGGCCGGGCTTGTCCTTTTGTGCGCCGGTGAAAGCGCCGGCCTTGTAGCCAAAAAGTTCCGATTCGAGCAAGGAGTCGGGCAACGCGCCGCAGTTGACGGCAACAAAGGGCCCCTGGTTGCGCGGGCTGAGGGCATGGAGGGTGCGGGCCAGCAGCTCCTTGCCGGTACCGGTCTCGCCAAGAATCAGCACCGTGCTCGGGCTGGCGGCGATGGCCGGCAGGATCTCGAAGACCCGTTGCATGAGGGGGCTGTGGCTGGTCAGGTCGCCGACCCGGAACTTGCCGGCCAGTTCTTGGCGCAACGCCTCGACTTCGGAAAGATCGCGGAAGGTCTCGGCCCCACCGATCACCTGACCGTCGGCGTCGCGCAAGACGGCGGTGGAGACGCTGATGGGAATGCGCCGTCCCTCACCGTCAATGATGTAGCAGGCCTTGCCGATGATCGGCTTGCCGTCGTTCAGGGTCTTGCGCAAGGCGCAATCCTCGCCGCACATGCTGGAGCGAAAGACCTCCCAGCAGTGGCGTCCCAGCGCCTCCTCCCGGGGCACCCCGGTGATCTCCTCGGCAGCGCGGTTGAAGGAAGTGACCCGCCACTCGCGATCCACGGTAAAAACCCCGTCGGAGATGCTCTCCAGAATCGCCTCGGTCGGTGTTGGTGGATTTTTTTTGCGGGCGCTCATCGCGTGGCTCTTTCTTTCGGGGGACAAACAACAGCTGACCGTGGTAGCTTTTATTTCTAACCGGGAAATCGCACCTTGGCAAGAATTGAACGCCTGCAGGGCTTATCCTCAATAAATAATTCTGATATCATTTTTAACATGGATGGTTTCTCCTCCCCCGTGGAGCCGATGCGAGATGAACAACCTCAGTTTGAAAACCAAAATGGCGCTGGCCGTCTCGCTATTGTTCCTGATGTTGATCATTCTGCTGGCTTGGGGTGCTCTCGTCTTCCAGGAACGGTCGCTGAAAAAAGCCATCAGTCGCCAGCAATTTGCCTTGGTCTCATCGCTGGCGGCCAGTATCGACGACAAACTGGGTCTGGCCCATAACGCTCTGATTACCGCAGCGCACCAGATGCCGCCCGAAACCCTGCTTGACGCGGATCTGGCCCAAGGCTTTCTCGACGCGCGCATTTCCCTCCATTCCGTCTTCGACAATGGTCTCTTTCTCATCTCCAGTGATGGCGGACTGATCGCGGAAAGCCCCTTTCTACCGGAGCGCCGGGGTCGGGACATGACCTCGTTCGAGTTTTTTCAGCAAACGCTAGCGACCGAAAAACCCTATATCTCCGCACCCTATACCTCAGTCCACACCCCCGGCCACCCCGCCATCTTTCTATCCGCGCCCATCGTCGACAACCACGGCAAGATCATTGCCATCCTCGGCGGCAGCTTCGACCTCTGGGGGACCAATTTTCTCAGGGATCTCTCCGCCACCCGCTACGGCGACGTCGAATTTTTCACCCTGACCGACCGGGATCGGACCATCATCGTCCATCCTGACCGGAGCAAAATCCTGACCACAAAACGCCCGCCAAACTCCAATCCTCTCTACGAAAAGGCCCTGGGCGGTTTTGAGGGCAGCGGGGAAACCATCACCGCCCAAGGCGAGCGGATTATCGCCTCGGTTCGGCACCTGCCCACCACCGGCTGGATTCTGACCGCCAGTTCCAACGCCGCTGAAGCCTATGCTCCCCTGGAAACGACCCGCCGGTATTTCCTCTTGGCGACGCTGGCCATCTCCGTCGCGGCCCTGACCATCACTTGGCTGCTGATGAAACGCCTTACCGGGCCGCTGGTGGCCTTCACCCACCATGTGGAGACGTTGCCGGAAAGCTTCGGCCGGAATCACCTGATCAAAATCGACTCAGACGATGAAATCGGCGTCTTGGCGCAAGCCTTTAACCGCATGGTGACCATCTTGGAGATGCAGCAGGTCACCAATGCCGCACGGCTCGAAGCCCTTTTGCGGCTAAACGACATGAGCGCTGCCTCGCTCAAGGAAATCGCCAATTTCGCCTTGGAGGAAACGGTTCGTCTGACCCGGAGCTCCCTCGGCTATCTCGTCTTTGTCAACGACGACGAAACCGTCCTGACCATGTACGCTTGGTCACAGTCGGGCCTAGAGGAATGTATCCTTGCCGACAAGCCCCAGAACTACCCCCTCGCCGGAACGGGTCTCTGGGAGGAGGCGATTCGCCGCCGCCGCCCGGTCATCACCAATGATTATGCCGCTCCCGCCCCCGACAAGAAAAGCTATCCGCAAGGCCATGTGCAGCTGCGTCGCTACATGAACGCCCCGATTTTCGATGGCGGACGCATCGTCATTGTCGCCGGAGTTGGCAACAAAGAAGAAGACTACGATGAAACCGACGTTCAGCAGCTAACCCTGCTCATGCAGGATCTCTGGCGCATTCTTGAGCGCAAGAAGGCCGAGGAGGCGCTACGGGAGGAGAAAGAAAAGTTTTCCCTGGCCTTCCAGACCGTGCCGAGCGTGCTTATCATCTCCTCCCTTACGGACGGGCGCTACCTGGAGGTCAACGAGGCTTTTGAGCAGGTGATGGGTTACCGGCGCGACGAAGTCCTTGGCCGGAGATCCCTGGAGTTCAACACCTGGAACCCGCAAGATCGCTCCAGGGTGCTGCGGATGCTGTCGCGAGGGGAAAAGGTTCGCAATCTGGAAATTGTTTTCAAGAATAAATCGGGCGCCGAGGTGATCGGGCTCTATTCGGCGGAGATCATCGAAATTGGCGGGGAACGTTGCCTTTTGAGCCTGGCAAACGATATGACTCGGCGTAAAAAAGCCGAGCAAGAGATCGAAAAGCTCAACGCCGACCTGACGGCACGGGCCATTGAGTTGGAGATCGCCAACCGGGAGATGGAGGCTTTCAGTTATTCGATTTCCCATGATCTGCGCACCCCGCTGACGGTCATCAACGGCTACTGTCAGATGCTTCGGGATCTTTGCGCCGCGCAACTGAATGAACAATGCCTCGGCTTTATCCAGGAAATCCAGGATGGGTCCGGGCGCATGAACGAGCTTATCGACACCCTGCTCAATCTCTGCGGGCTGGCGCGGCGGGAATTGCAACGGGAAACGGTCGATCTCAGCGGGATCGCTCATCTCGTGGCCGCCGATCTGGCATTGACCGACCTGAAGCGCAAAGTTTCCTTCCAAATCGCCAACGGGATCTCGGTCAACGGCGACGCAAAACTGCTGCGGGTGGTTCTGGAAAATCTCCTCGGCAACGCCTGGAAGTACACCGCCCATCGGGATGAAGCCGTCGTCGAATTCGGCCTTGTCGACTTTGACGGCAAAGCGACGTGTTTTGTCCGGGACAACGGCGCCGGTTTCGAAATGGCCGCTGCCGACAAGCTGTTCATCCCCTTCCAACGGTTTCACAGCGACAGCCAATACCAGGGCCACGGTATCGGCCTGGCCACGGTGGAGCGCATCATCCGCCGTCACGGCGGGAAGATCTGGGCGCAAGGGGAGCCGGGCAAAGGCGCAACCTTCTGGTTTACCCTCTAACCCCACCAGCCGGCATGCCCCGTGGCCGCCACGCCGCCGCCTCGGAGAACGCAAACGGGTTCGAAGCCGCAAGTGATCGACGGCGAATTATGAATCGCCTATCTGGTCCCGAAAATCTTATCCCCGGCATCGCCGAGCCCAGGGATGATATAGCCCTGATCGTTCAACCGCTCGTCGATGGACGCCGTGTACAAATCGACATCGCCATGAACCTGCCGCACCCGTTCGATCCCCTCAGGTGCGGCCACGAGGACGAGAGCACGAATATCGACGCAGCCCACGGACTTGAGCAGATCGATCGTCGCCACCAGACTTCCCCCCGTCGCCAGCATCGGATCGATGATCATTGCCCTGCGCCTCGCCATGTTCTTGGCGAGTTTACGGAAATAGGTGACCGGCTCCAGTATCTTCTCGTCCCGGTAGAGTCCCACCACGCTGACCCTGGCGCTGGGGATGAGATCAAGCACCCCATCCAGCATCCCCAACCCCGCCCTGAGAATAGGGACAACGGTGATCTTCTTCCCCTTGATCCGCTCCACCGTCACCGGCCCCGCCCAACCGCGGATGACATGCGGTTCCGTCTCCAGATCCCGGGTCGCCTCGTAGGTAAGCAGGCGTGACACCTCGGAAACGAGTTCGCGAAACTCCTTGGTACTGATATTCTTCTTTCGCATCAGCCCCAGCTTGTGCCTGACCAGCGGATGCCCGACCTCGATGACCGCCATATTCCCTCCCTTGCCGCAATACCGCCGAATCTGCTCTGAGCCGCCAGCTTCAATCATACCGAAGAGACGGCCCCGGAACAAATCAGGACGGCGACAAAACCCCTGGCCACGGGAACAACCACCCCAAAGACGACATAATCGGGTAGGAGGCGGGGTTGCCCCCGCCGTCCTCCCACACCACCGTGCGTACGGTTCCGTACACGGCGGTTCCTGATTTGCTTCTGCATTATCAACCTCGTCCTATAAGCGCCCAGCCTTACCTCACGACTTCCGGTCGCCACTTCCAGCTTTAGGCCCTCTTTCGAGGCATCTGCTCAAGACGTTCAGAAAAGTAGTTTAACTCAGCATATCAGGTTCGGCCC
>Ga0265295_1001930_pt1 | contig 34728 bp, 31 predicted proteins | sample Munlansysbiofilm_FD_192503 | JGI IMG/M metagenome (GOLD analysis project Ga0265295, IMG submission 192503) | Leachate microbial communities from a municipal landfill in Southern Ontario, Canada - Methane capture system biofilm | ecosystem: Engineered > Solid waste > Landfill > Unclassified ... | reverse complement strand
CGGGTAGCGGTTGATTTGTGCGCGCGTTGGATTGCCAATGGCCACGATGTTTTGCTGGTGACCCAAACCGATGACGCTGAAGATGCTTATGAATTGAATAAACAGGTCCAGCGGATTTCCCTGAATACCGCCGGTTTCAAGGGGTTAATGGCCAACTTGCGGCGCCTTTTTATTTTGCGCCGGGAAATCAGGCGTCACCGCCCTGATATTGTAATCGGTTTTATGACCACCTCTTCCATTCTGGCTGTATTGGCAGGCACCGGAATACGCGGGTGTCATGTGATTGCCACCGAGCATACGCATCCACCTTCCCAGAAACTGTCTGGCCTGTGGCAAAAATTGCGGCGTTATACGTATCCCAGGGCCTCCAGGGTGATTGCCTTAACCCGCGGTACACAAGCATGGCTTGAAAAAAACGTGCCGGGTTCAACTGTTGCCGTGATTCCCAATGCGGTGCATTGGCCCCTTGAAAACAAAGAACCTGTGATTGAATGCGTAAAAACGCCAGGCCGCAAGCTTTTGCTGGGGGTGGGCCGCTTGCATCATGATAAGGGGTTCGATTTGTTAATAAAGGCCTTTGCGTCTATTGCTCACTTGCATCCCGAATGGGATTTGATTATTCTGGGTGAAGGCGACAAGCGGGAAGCCTTGCAAAAGCAGCTTGATGAGGCTGGTATGGGGCATCGTATTTCCATGCCCGGAAGGGCCGGCAATATGCGTGCCTGGGCCAAGTCTGCTGATATCTATGTGTTAAGCTCACGTACCGAAGGGCTGTCAAACAGCCTGCTTGAAGCCATGGCCTGTGGGGTGCCCAGTGTCGCATTCGATTGTGATACCGGGCCGCGAGAAATTATTCGTCCCGATCTGGATGGCGTACTGGTGCAGCCGGCTGAAGATGAAGAAGCCCTGGCGGCCCATTTGTCAGCACTCATGTTTGATCAGGTCAAACAGGTGGAATTGGGCAAACGCGGCATTGATGTCCGCGATCGTTTTTCAATGCGCCGGATCTCAGGACTGTGGCAGGAAGTGTTTAACGACGTCCTGGGCAATAAAAAAGACGGCCAAAAGGGGTAAGCATGTGTGGAATAGTAGGCATTGCCGGAAGCCAGGAGGACAAGGAAAGCATACTGCGTGAGAGTTGTCGCAAAATTGCCTACCGTGGTCCCGATAGCCAGGGAGTCTGGCTAAGCCCGGAAGGGCATGTCGGGTTTGGCCATGTCAGGCTGGCCATTCAGGATTTGTCAGAACAGGGGCATCAGCCCATGCCTTCGGCAGACCAGCGTTTCATGATGGTGTTTAACGGGGAAATTTATAATCACCCCGAACTGCGTGCGCAGCTGGAAAAAAATGCCCAGGCACCGGCCTGGCGTGGCCACTCCGATACCGAAACGTTGCTGGCCTGCTTTTGTGCCTGGGGTATTGAACCAACCCTGAAAAAAGCTATTGGCATGTTTGCCATTGCAGTCTGGGACCGACAAGAAAAAAAATTAATTCTGGCACGTGACCGTTTTGGTGAAAAACCTTTGTATTATGGCTTTGCCGGGCAGGGGCTGGTATTTGCCTCGGAACTCAAGGCGATCATGGGGGTGCCGGGGTTTGAAAAACAGCTTAACCGGGATGCGATTACCTTACTGTTGCGGCACAATTATATTCCTGCCCCTTACAGTATTTTTCAACATATATACAAGTTGCCGCCCGGTACCTGGTTAAACCTGTCCGAAGAGGACTGGCAAAACAGGCGCCAGGTAGAGCCACAGGTTTACTGGTCTGCCTACGAAACGGCCAGGCAGCAGCCCAAGGTTCACTACGAATCAGACGCCGCCGCTACCGATGCGCTGGCGGGCGTGCTGTCCAGGTCTATCAAATCCCAGTTAATTTCTGATGTGAGCCTGGGGGCGTTTTTGTCTGGTGGCACCGATTCTTCCCTGATTGTTGCCTTGATGCAGCAGCAAAGCGCACAGGCAGTCAACACGTTTTCTATTGGCTTTCATGAAAAAAAATATAACGAAGCCGAATATGCCAAGTCTATTGCCAACCATTTGGGTACCGATCATACCGAGCTGTATGTCAGTGCCAATGATGGCCTGGCCTTGGTGCAGTCTTTGCCTGCCATGTACGATGAGCCGTTTGCCGATTCTTCACAAATTCCCATGGCATTGGTAACGCAAATGGCATCCCAATCGGTAACGGTGGCTTTGTCGGGTGATGCTGGTGACGAGCTGTTCGGGGGCTATTCCCGCTATCAGCGGGCAGCGTCATGGTGGGCGCGTCGTGAAAAAACCTTGCCTTTTATCCGTGTACTGTTGGCGGGTGCCGCCGGTAAGCTGGCCCCGGGCTTTAGTGGTAATAAAAAAGACAAGCTGCAAAAACTGAATGAAGTGCTGCGTGCCGCAGATGCCGTTGATTTTTACCGGCAATTTGTTTCATACTGGAAAGATCCCTCAAGTGTGGTGTTGGGTGCTCAAGAACCGGCAACCGCTTTTACCTTGGCGCCCATTGGTTCTTTTCTGGAAACCATGATGATTATGGATACGGTTTCCTATTTGCCTGACGATATTCTGGTTAAGGTAGACCGGGCAGCCATGGCCTGTTCGCTGGAAACTCGCGTTCCCTTGCTGGACCCCGGCATGTTTGAATTTGCCTGGGGCCTTGAAGACAAGTACCGGGTGCGAGATGGTCAGAACAAGTGGTTGCTCAAGCAACTTTTGTATCGAATGGTACCCCGTACATTACTGGAACGTCCTAAAAAAGGTTTTTCGGTGCCTATGGGTGAATGGTTAAGAGGGCCACTTAAAGATTGGGCCAATAATTTGCTTGATCCTTCCCGCTTGCAGAAGCAGGGTTTGCTTGATGCGGCGCAGGTGCAGGTGCGCTGGCAACAGCATTTGGCGCAGCAGTTTGACTGGAGTCCTCATTTATGGGGCATTCTGATGCTGCAGGCCTGGATGGATCATTACGATATACAGGGTTAATAGCCTGAAGCAGGACCATAAGAAATAGGTTGGGTATTATGAAAATCATGTTGCTGGTCAGTTCAATGAATGCAGGTGGCGCCGAGCGTGTAGCCGCCACACTGGCAAATGCCTGGGTTAAACAGGGGCATAACGTGGTACTTGTACCTTGTTTTTTAACGGGCAGTGGCCATTCGTTTTACCCCCTGCATTCAGATGTCCAGGTAAAATGGCTGGCCGACGACCTGCCTCGCCAGCAGTGGCTGGGCCGGATCAGTAAACCGTTGGTACTTAGAAAACGCATCAGGACAGAGCAGCCCGATGTGATTGTTTCATTTCTGGCCAATGTGAATGTCACCACCTTGATGGCAACCAAAGGCATTGATATCCCGGTCATTGTTTGTGAACGAACTCATCCTGTCTTGAGTAAAAATATTGGCGGTATCTTAAAACTGTTACGCAAAAAACTGTACCCCCGGGCAGATGCCGTCATGCTTCAGACCGAAGAGGCTGCTCGTGCGTTTACCCGGGTCTTGCCGGGTCTGAAGCATGTTGCGGTTATTCCGAATCCTTTGCCCGAGGGGATTGAACAACTGACTACTTGTAATGGGCTGTGCACGGTAAGCGGGCGCAAGACACTGGCGGCCATGGGCCGTTTTGTACCTGCAAAGCAGTTTGATATCCTGATTGATGTCTTTGCCACCGTCAGCCATGATTATCCCGATTGGGATTTATGTATCTGGGGCGATGGGCCAGAGCGTGCTGTCCTGATTGATAAAGTCAAAAAATTGGGTTGCAGCCAGCGCATCACCTTGCCAGGAAAAACCACCGAACCCTGGAAAGAATTGTCACATGCCCATGCTTTCGTGATGACGTCGCGGGTGGAAGGGTTTCCCAATGTTTTGCTAGAGGCAATGGCCCTGGGATTGCCCAGTATCAGTTTTGATTGCCCCAGTGGTCCGGCCGAATTGACCCAACAGGGAACCACAGGTTTGTTGGTGCAGCTCAATGATAAGCTTGAGCTTGAAAAAGCGATCAGGCGTTTTTTGTGCGATGATGATTTCCGGTGCTCCCTGGGGGCACGTGGCAAGCAGTCGGTCTGGTCCCGGTACCAGCTTGAAACCGTGTTGCGCCAGTGGGATGAGTTGTTCAGGCAGGTGGGCGTTCCGGTTTCAGAAAAAACGCAAAACCAATGAAAAAAAATCAAAAAATACGTGTCGCACACCTGATTAGCGGTCTTGGGCAGGGGGGGGCTGAATCGGTCCTTTTTCGCCTAAGTACATGGCCTGACCAGGACGTAGAGCATATTGTGGTGTCGTTTGCCGATGCCGGTATTTATGGCCAACCGCTAACCGATGCCGGGGTAGCGGTGAAAATGCTGGGCATGACCCCAGGGCGTCTGACCCCGTCAGACTTCTGGCGTCTTAAAAAATGTCTGATCCAGCTCAATCCCGATGTGATCCAGACCTGGATGTACCATGCCGACCTGATCGGCGGGTTGGCGGCCCGCATGGGCGGGTTTCGGCATATTGCCTGGGGTATTCGCAACTCGGGTGCCAGTTTGGCCAAGAGCAGCCGTTCAGCCTATCTGTTTGCCCGGCTGGGCGGGTTCTTCTCACGCTGGCTTCCCCAGCAAATTATCTGTTGTGCCGAAGATGCCCGTTACCGGCATGTCCAATGGGGTTATGCCCCTGAAAAAATGGTGGTTATTCAAAATGGCTACGATTTGTCACGCTGGGTTCGCAGTGAGCCAGCCCGCCATGCCTTGCGGGCAGAATGGGGGGTTAGCGGGCAGACACCGCTAATAGGCTTTGTGGCGCGCTGGAACCCCCTGAAAGATCATGCCAGCCTGATTCAGGCCTTTGCCCGATGCCTTGAAAAACAGCCCGATTTACATTGTGTTCTGGTAGGCAAAGACATGGATGCCAGTAACCCGTCCTTAATGGCCTTGCTGGCTCAGTACGGGGTTAAGGAACGCACCATTTTGCTGGGCATGCGTAACGATGTGCCGCAAATCATGAGTGCACTTGACTTGCATGTGCTGTCCAGTATTGCCGAGGGTTTTCCCAATGTGGTGGCCGAAGCCATGGCATGTGGTGTACCCAATGTGGTGACCAATGTGGGGGATGCCGCCTTAATTGTGGGCGATGATGGCTGGGTCGTACCCGCTTCCAATCCAGCGCAGCTGGCTGAAAAAATGATGCAGGCGCTGGAATTTATTGAAATGACCGATAAAAGCGTACTGGCGCAACAGGTACGGGCACGGGTTTTGGAGGCGTTCAGTCTTGAGAAAATGGTTGCCGGATACCGGCAAACCTGGCTGGCCATGCTTGGTGCAAACGGCAAGGCAAAATAAAAGGATGGATATGTCCAGAAAAATACTGTTTGTGGTGAATAATCCGGCTTTTTTCCTGTCGCATCGCCTGCCGATTGCCCTGAAGGCAAAAGAAGAAGGTTATGAAGTGGCCGTTGCCACCATGCCAGGAGAGGCCGTGGCACAAATTGTGGCGCACGGCCTGACGCATTTTGTGATTCCCATGTCACGCAGTGGCATGAATCCATTTGCAGAGCTAAAAACCATTTATGCCTTGTGCCGCTTGTATCGCCGCTATCGGCCCGATTTAGTGCATTTGGTCACGATTAAACCGGTTTTATATGGTGGCATTGCCGCCCGCCTGGCCAGGGTGAAAGCGGTGGTTTATGCCATTTCAGGGCTGGGGTTCATCTTTACCCGCCAACGCAAGGGGGTTGATTGGGTCAGGCAAATTACCCAGCTGCTGTACCGTTTGGCACTGGGGCATGCCAATAGCCGGGTGATTGTCCAGAATGACAATGACCGGCAGATTTTGCTGGATATCGGTGCCATGCAAGAAACCCAGGCAGTAAAAATCAGGGGTTCGGGGGTGGATGTGACGGTCTTTGCCACACAGCCCGAGCCAGAAAAGCCGGTGGTGGTGACCATGGCTGCCCGTTTGCTTAAAGACAAGGGCGTGATGGAATTTGTTAAGGCGGCGGGTATCTCCGCCCGCTGTGGCAGTGAGATACGCTGGCAACTGGCCGGTACGCCAGACCCGGGCAATCCGGCTTCGGTGAGCCAGGCTGACATGGAAAGCTGGGGCACAGCGGTCGAAGTATTGGGAGAGGTCAAGGATATTGCCAACCTGTATGCGCAGTCCCATATTGTGGCCTTGCCTTCTTATCGTGAAGGCTTGCCCAAATCGCTGGTAGAGGCGGCCGCCTGTGGCCGAGCCGTGGTAACGACTGATGTACCCGGTTGTCGGGATGCCATCGCAGTAGGTAAATCGGGCCTGCTGGTGCCCGTCAGGGATGCGCAAAAATTGTATGAAGCGGTTGCCAGGCTGGCTGCCGATGATAACCTTAGGTTAAGCATGGGTAAAGAAGGCCGCATCCTGGCGCTGGAAGAATTTGATATCCGCAAGGTGGTTGCGCGGCACCTGGCGATTTATCGTGAGCTTTTATCCTGACGCAAGCAAGGCTTGCGAAGCAGGCTTGCTATGGGTACTCATTCCCGTGGGGATGTATCGTAGATCCGTTGCGCGGCAAACCTGTTCATGCCCATGCTTCTGCGCGGGAATGAACAGGAGGTTAAATTAAAAAGGCAGTTTGGCGTCAGGGGCATAGGTGGTAAATACTTGCCTGAATTCATCCTGGATGCGGGCCAGGGCAACGGGGTTTTCGGCTTCAAAACGCAGTACCACCACGGGTGTGGTGTTGGAGGCACGGGCCAGGCCAAACCCGTCTTCGTATTCGGCGCGTACCCCATCAATCGTATTAATATCCTGTGCGGTTGCAAATGAAGCCTGTTCTTGCAGGGTTTTGATCAGGGCATGAGGCTGGCCTTCCTGCATTTCAAGTTTCAGCTCGGGGGTAGAAATATCCTGGGGAATGGCATTCAGGATCTCACTGGGGTTATTAAACCGCGACAGGATTTCCAGCAGGCGGGTGCCGGTGTACAGCCCGTCATCAAAGCCATACCAGCGTTCCTTGAAGAAAATATGGCCACTCATTTCACCGGCCAGTGGGGCACCGGTTTCAGCCAATTTGGCCTTGATAAGTGAATGCCCGGTTTGCCACATCAGGGGTTTGCCACCGGCCAGTGCAATGCCTTCGGCCACGTGGCGGCTGCATTTGACATCATAAATAATGGTTTCACCGGGACAGCGCTCCAGAACATCGCGGGCAAACAGAATAAGCTGGCGATCGGGCCAGATGATAGTGCCGGTTTTGGTCACTACGCCCAGGCGGTCGGCATCGCCGTCAAAAGCCAGACCCAGTTCGCAATCGGTGTTTTGAACGTGTTTAATCAGGTCTTCAAGGTTGTGCGGATCGGCCGGGTCGGGGTGGTGGTTGGGGAAACTGCCGTCCACCTCGCAGAACAGTTCATCCACCTCGCAGCCCAGTTGCCTGAACAGGGCTGGGGCGACATTGCCGCCTACGCCATTGCCGCAATCAATTGCGATTTTCATGGGGCGTGCCAGTTTGACGTCGCTGCAAATGCGCTGGATATATTCGGGGATGATGTTGATGTTTTCCCGGGCCCCTTTGCTGTTGGCAAGTGGCAAGGATTCAATGGCCAGCATCTCGTCGCGCAATTGTAAGACGTCGCTGCCATACAGGGCCTTGCCCCCAATCATCATTTTAAAACCGTTATATTGCGAAGGGTTATGACTGCCGGTAATGGCGACTGCCGTGCCAATGTTTTGGGCGTAAGCAACAAAATAAACCAGGGGTGTGGGTACCTGACCCAGGTCGATGGTGTTGACACCCTCATCATTAATACCCTGTTGCAGGGATTCGGATAGCTCCGGGCTGCTGGTGCGCCCGTCATAACCCGTAATAATAGTGAAGATATTTTGTTTTTTTGCCCGGGCAGCCAATGCCCGGCCAAGCAGGTAGGCAAACCCCCGATTGAGCTGTTCGGGAACCGTACCCCGAATATCATAGGCCTTGAATACACTTGCTGCTAATAATGACGCCACGGAAAAATCCTTATAAGGAAAACAATTCGTTTTGAATCATACGAGAAACTTAACGATAGTAAGCAATTTGGGTAGAATGATAGAATAAATTAATTGCATATATTATAAGTCCCTCGTCCTCATGGAGGGGGTATTGCAGACAGAACTTTTACAGGTTTTTATATGAACGTTTTGGCAGTTTTACAGGAAATCGTTGGGGCAGAGCATGTCCTTACCGGCGAACAGGCTCAGGCTTACTTAACAGACTGGCGCGGTCGTTATACGGGTAAAGCGCAAGCGGTGGTTCGCCCGGGTTCGGCCCAAGAGGTGGCAAAGGTGGTAAAAACCTGCCTGCAGTACGATATTCCGGTGGTGCCTCAAGGTGGCAATACGGGCCTGTGCGGCGGAGCCACCCCCAATAACAAAGGCGATGCCATTGTTATTTTGCTAACCCGTCTTAACAAAGTACTTGATATTGATACCGATAACGACACCATCACGGTTCAGGCCGGTTGTGTCCTGCAATCGGTTCAAGAAGCGGCGGTACAGGCCGGACGCCTGTTTCCACTAAGCCTGGCAGCCGAAGGCAGTTGCACCATTGGGGGTAATCTGGCCACCAATGCCGGTGGTACCCAGGTCTTGCGTTATGGCAATACCCGTGACCTTGCACTTGGCCTGCAGGTAGTCACGGCCGAGGGTGAAATCTGGGATGGCCTGCGTGGTTTGCGCAAAGACAATACCGGCTACGATTTACGCAATTTGTATATTGGCAGTGAAGGAACGCTGGGTATTATTACCGCAGCCACCCTTAAACTGTACCCGCAGCCGGTGGCCAAATGTACCGCACTGCTGGCGCTGGATGATATTGATGCGGCGGTTAAAATGCTGTCGCGTGCCCGTGGCGGATTTGGTGCTTCATTAACCGGGTTCGAATTAATGTCCAATTATTGCCTGCGTTCGGTTACCCAGTTGTTTCCCCAGCAAAAAATGCCATTTGAAGGCCCCAGCCTGGAATCTGCCTGGTATGCCCTGCTTGAAATTTCCGATAGCGAAAGCGAAGAACATGCCCGCGAGCGCTTTGAACTGGTGGTAGGAGAAGCCATTGAGGCGGGTGAAGTGCAGGATGCCGTCATTGCCGAGTCTATTCAGCAAAGCAAAGACTTATGGCATTTGCGTGAAAGCATTCCGTTGGCAGAAGCCGAAATCGGCAAGGGCATCAAGCATGATGTTTCCATTCCGGTATCTAAAATTGCCGAATTCGTGGCTAAAACCAATGGTCTGTTACAGGCGTCTTTTCCGGGCGTGCGCCATATTATTTTTGGTCATCTGGGCGATGGCAACCTGCACTATAACGTGGGTGCGCCAATCGGTGAAGAGGAAGGTTTTCTTGCCCGTCAAAAAGATGTCTACGAAGTGGTGCACAACAGTGTGCATGCCTTTAACGGTTCTATCAGCGCCGAGCATGGTGTGGGCCAATTGAAAAAAGACCTGCTGCCTAATTACAAGCCGGCGGTAGAATTGTCCCTGATGCGCAAGATCAAGCGGGCGCTTGATCCTAACGGCATCATGAACCCGGGAAAAGTCATCAATAGCGTTGACATTTAGGACAAAAATAGGTGGCACGCTGGCCCTGGATGATTTTCCTGACCGGGGTGTCACATTTTTTGCAGGGTAGTTTTTCCCGGTCATAAACGGCGGCGTAAATGTCAAAATAAGCGCCCACCTCGCCGTTGGTGCCGGTGTAGTCTTTCAGGGTGCTGCCGCCCGACTCAAGCGCGTCATTCAGGGTTTCAATAATGGCCTGGTGCAAGCGTTTGCAGCGCGCCAGCGAAAGGGTTTGTGCTGCGGTTTGGGGGTTTATTCGTGCCCTGAACAAACTTTCCGAGGCATAAATATTGCCAACACCCACCACAATCTCACCACTTAGCAAGACGGTTTTGATCGCGCTTTTCTTGTCTTTCAATGCCTTGTGCAGGTAAGTGGCCGTAAACTGCGGGTCAAAGGGTTCAATGCCCAGCCTGGCCAATAACAGGTGATGTTGGATATCCCCGTTTTCGGCCGGATGCCATAAAACAGCCCCAAAACGCCGAGGGTCGTTCAGGCGGAATTCGGCATTGTCAAAAACAAATTCAACATGATCGTGTTTAAGTAAAAATTCGCCTGGGGCAACCCGGCGAATGGAACCCGACATGCCCAGATGAATCATTAAAACACCATGTTCAAAGGCCAATAGCAAATATTTGCCGCGCCGTTGGCAGGCCTGTAAAACATGGCCTTGCAGGGTTTCATTCAGGTTTGCCGGCACCGGCCAGCGAAACTGATGGTGGTGAACACGGACTTCGTTAACTGAGTGGCCGCTAATGACACTGTCAAGACCGCGGCGGGTGGTTTCTACTTCGGGTAATTCTGGCATATTGATTAAGTGAAAAATGAGGTAAGTGTTGTTTTTGTTGTGCTGGAAAATGTTTAAACATTTGCTTAAAGGGGGTTTTATCAGAAAGTGTACTGAAGAATGATAATATCAGTATTCTTGTATAAACTATTTCCGGTATGGCCATTTTTCCTGCGGTGACTGTTTTCAGAAAATCTCTTCTTGCCTGCGCGGTCTCGGTTTCTACCCTGTGGGGTAGCCTTGCCTGTGCCCAGGGCCAGATGGCGCCAGTCATGCCCCGCTTGCATGCTGCGCTGGACTTTATTCCCGCCTATAAACTTAAGCCTGTACAGTTGGTTGATCACACCAATGCAGATGATATCTTCAGCTTGCTGGTGGTGGAGTTTGCCATTCAGGATGAAAAATTCGAGCTGGCTGCCCAGGCTGCCTTTGATTTCGCCAAAGAAAAAAATGATGTGCAAATGGCGAAAAAGGCCATGCAATTGTACTTGGCCAGTTCTTCAGGCCAGAAAGCGGCAGATGCGGCAAGGCTGTGGTACAAACTTGATCCTGATAATGAAGAAGCGTCGGCAACCGCTTTGGCACTGGCTGCTTCAAACGGTGAAACCGAAGGCCTGGTTAATGCATTAAGGTTGCGGCTGCAGCAAGCCAAGAATAAAGAACAGGCGATTTACCAAACTGCTTCAATTGTTGCCAGAATGAATGATAAGAAAATGGTCCTGGACGTTTATGAAAAGGCTGTCGAAGGGGTGGTGGATGACCAGTCAACCTCTTTTATGTTAATGGCTGATTTGGCCTATCAGGTCAACGAGCTGGAAAAAGCCTGGCAATCTTCCCTGAAAGCCCTTGAGCTTGACGCGGCATCCGATGCCTCGGCCGAACGTGTTTTGCAATATGGTCGGGAAAATCATAAAAAAGAAGCAATGAAAATTGTCGGAAACTTCATTCAAACCAATGCGAATGCAAGGCGATTACGCCTGCTTTATATCAGTGAAATGGTTAGCGACAAGCAGTTTGATGCGGCGATCCATGAATTGAAGAAAATGGAAAAAACTTTTCCGGAAGATTTTGATTTGCTGTACATGGAGGCACAGGTTTATTACCAGGCAAAAAAACCGGCGCAGGCCAAGAAACTGCTAAAACAGTTTCTGGATGTTCAGATCCAGCGTCGTGCAGCCCTGTCAGATGCCGAAACCGATGCACAGGGGCAGGCTGCCGATGCCAGAATCATGTTGGCCCAAATTTATGAAGAAGAACAAAACTATCGGGCAGCCATCAGTCAGCTGGAAAAAATAGATGAGCCCGGTGCGCAAATGCAGATTGCAATGCAAATTGCCGTATTGCATGGAAAAAATGGCAATGAGGCAAAGGCCACCACGATGTTGCAATCGCTTAAGCCCGAAGAGGAAGAAGATGCCGTACGTATTCGCCTGATGCAGGCATTTATCTATCGTAATGCCGGCAAGGCGGATCAGGCAATTCGCTATTTGCAGCAGGCTGATAAGGAAATGCCCAAGAACGCACTGATCAAGTATGAGCTTGCCATGATGTACGAGCAGCAGGGAAGTTTTGCAGAAATGGAAACCTTGCTTAGGGAAGTTATTTCCCTGAAACCGTCTTCTCCCGATGCTTATAATGCGCTGGGTTATGTATTTGCCGACCAAAATATGCACCTTGAAGAAGCCCAGCTGTTGCTAGACAGGGCGGTTGCGCTGGCACCTGAAAGTCCATTCATTCTGGATAGTATGGGGTGGCTGCAGTTTCGCCTGGGTAATCTTGAACTGGCGTTTGAGTATCTTGAAAATGCCTTTGAGTTGTCCGAACAGGCGGATATTGCCGCGCATCTTGGAGAAGTGCTTTGGGTCAAGGGTGAAAAAGACAAGGCGCGTGATATTTTTATGAAAGGCCGGAAGCTGGAAAAACAAAACAAGACACTGGAAGATACAATCAAGCGCTTGGGTATTTCTATGCGAGATAAAAAATGAAGCATTTCAAACGGTTTTTTCGCTATGCGGGTGCGTTAAGTTTAATGGGGGCGCTGGCCGCTTGCGCACCAACCCTTAAACAAACCGCACAAGATGACGGCACCTATAGTCGTGCTGGGCGATTTGCCCTGAATGTATGGGATAAAACTATTGATCGTAATAAAGAAGCCGTGCAAGGCGGGTTTTTGTGGATTGATACCACGCAACGGTTAGACCTTGATTTACGAAACCCGCTGGGTTCTACGCTTGCCAGGGTATCGGTAACGCAAGACAAGGCCGCACTGGTTCATGCCGATGGCTCCCAAATAACAGCCGAAAGCCCCGATGCCCTGGTGGCTGAAGTCTTGGGGAGCGAGATCCCGGTTGCAGGCCTGCGTTACTGGCTTAAAGGTCTTGTTGCCCCTGTAGCGGCCGAGCAGGAACAACGCGATGCACAGGGTAATCTGGGTTCATTTACCCAGGCTGGCTGGAAAGTCACCCTGTCTGATTATGATCATAAAGGCCCTCGTAAACTGGGTATGGTACGCAATGAAACCCTTCAGACCATTACGGTCAGATTGGTTATTAACGAATAATCAAGAATAATGAAACATCTGTATGATGTGCCGGCGCCGGCCAAGCTGAACCTTTTTTTGCATGTTACCGGGCGTCGGGAAGATGGCTACCATCTGCTGCAAACGGTTTTTGTGTTTATAGACCTGGCCGACCAACTGCAGTTTGAATTGCGTAATGATGGCGTTATTTGCCGGCAAACCAGCTTGCCGGGCATTGACCACGAGAGCGACCTGATTGTGCGTGCTGCCCGTGCCTTGCAAAAGGCAACAGGCACTGCCCAGGGAGCCACCATTCATGTACAAAAAAACATTCCGGCTGGCGGTGGCCTGGGGGGTGGCTCCAGTGATGCGGCAAGCACCCTGGTTGCGCTTAACCGGCTATGGAAAACCGGGTTAAGTCGTTGGGAATTGCAACAGCTGGCTTTGCCGCTGGGGGCCGATGTACCGGTGTTTGTGTTTGGCCAAAACACGTTTGCCGAAGGCATTGGCGAGGCATTTACCGCTTGCCGGGTACCCGAACAGGCTTATCTGGTTTTTCAGCCTCGGCTGGGTATTTCAACACCGGCCATTTTTACGGATCCCGGTTTATGTCGTGACACACCGTTGGTCACGGTTCAGGATGTACAGCAAAGCCTGTCTTTACCGGTACCTGAAACCTCATTAATAAGCCAGCCGGCATTTTTTGGCCATAACGATCTTGAGACGGTGGCCTGTCGCCAGCATCCCGGATTACAGCAGCTGGTAGACTGGCTTGCAGCCAGGCAGGTAAAGGCGCGCATGACTGGTTCGGGCGCCTGTTTTTTTGCGCCGTTCCCGTCTTATGCCGATGCTTTGCGGGCCAGGCACGGGCTGGACGCTAATTTACCCGCATTTAACCAGGGGGCGCAGGTGCCTGTTAAGCGGGTCATTGCAGTCCGGGGTCTGGCCCGGCATCCTTTGTATGACTGGGTAAAAAATTAAGACAAAGTCATGGGCAAGCTGCTGTCAGTACGCCAATCTGGCGCGTTGAGCAGGCCATTGGCTTGTCAGATATGAATGAAACTGCCAGGCAAAAAAACGATATCAAACAGGATGAAAAGTTTTTTGTCGTGTATTTGATACAAAAACAACAAATTCATTAAAAAAATCAAGAAAGGGGTTCACAAGATAGGAAAAGCAGATATAATTTCATCTTTCAGTTAACAAGCAATCTTTAACAAGCTTTGTTAGCTGGCAGTACAAGAAATTTTGGGGCGTCGCCAAGCTGGTTAAGGCACTGGATTTTGATTCCAGCATGCGAAGGTTCGAATCCTTCCGCCCCAGCCAAAATCTCGTTAAGTACATCATCGGAGCCGTCGGGCCTGGCCTATAAGTTGGGTTAAGGTTTCGCGGTTTTTTTTATTTCATCTCACAAAAAATCCTCTCTATCATGACTAACAACAACTTCATGATTTTCACTGGAACAGCAAACCCGCGTTTGGCTGTCAACGTAGTGAATCATCTTGACATGTCTCTAGGAAAAATGACTGTCGGGCGTTTTTCAGACGGGGAGGTGATGGTTGAAATTCTTGAACACGTCCGTGGCCGTGATGTATTTGTCTTGCAGCCCACCTGCGCACCCACTAATGATAACTTAATGGAAATCATGACCATGGTTGATGCCTTGCGTCGTGCTTCTGCCGGCAGCATTACTGCCGCCATTCCTTATTTTGGCTATGCACGCCAAGACCGCCGTCCGCGTTCCGCCCGTGTTGCCATTTCCGCCAAAGTGGTTGCCAACATGCTGCAAAGCGTTGGTGTCGATCGCATCCTTACCATGGACTTGCACGCCGACCAAATCCAGGGCTTTTTTGATATCCCTGTCGATAACATCTATGCAGCGCCGGTCCTGCTGGCCGATATCGACCAGCGTAACCTTAGCAACCTGGTGGTGGTTTCTCCTGATATTGGCGGTGTGGTGCGTGCCCGTGCCCTGGCTAAGCAGCTAGAGGCTGATCTGGCTATTATCGACAAACGCCGTCCGCGCGCCAACGTTTCCGAAGTCATGAATATTATTGGCGAGGTTGACGGCCGTACCTGTATCATTATGGATGACATGGTAGATACTGCCGGTACCTTGTGCAAGGCCGCTGCCGCCCTTAAAGAGCGTGGCGCCGGTGCTGTTTACGCTTATTGTACCCACCCGGTTTTATCAGGCAGTGCCATAGAACGCATTACCGAATCCGAACTTGATGAGCTGGTGGTTACCGATACCATTCCTTTAAACGAACAGGCTGCAAGCTGCCCTAAAATCCGCCAGCTTTCAACCGCCGCCTTATTGGGTGAAACCATTTTGCGTATTGCCCATGCCGAGTCGGTCAGCTCTTTGTTTGTAGAATAATTTTTTACCCGGTGTTGGTCGCGGCATCGGGCTTCGTTATTAAGCCGTTTGCGGTTTAATTTTTTTTATATATCCGTATTTATAATACGTTTGTTTTGGAGTATTCCATGAAATTCACAGCCACATCGCGTAGTGTACAGGGATCGAGTGCGAGCCGCCGCCTGCGCCGCGCCGGCCGCGTTCCAGCCATCGTTTACGGTGGTAAAACTGACGCCCTTAGCATCGAGCTTGACCATAACGAAATCTTCCACGCTTTGCGCAAAGAAGGTTTTCACGCTTCAGTCCTGAACATGGAACTGGATGGTAATGTACAAAATGTATTGTTGCGTGCTGTTCAATGGCACCCTTACAAGCCACTGGTCATGCACGTTGACTTCCAACGTGTTAGTGCTGACCAGGCCATTACCACTAAAGTACCCTTGCACTTCATCAACGAAGAAATTTCTCCAGCCGTTAAACTGCAAGGCGCACAAATTACCCGTGTTGCCAACGATGTTGAAATTACTTGTTTGCCTAGCAATTTGCCACAGTTTATCGAAGTGGACTTGGCTGAAGTCGAGGCGGGTGGCGTATTCCACTTGAGCCAGATCGCAGCCCCTGAGGGTGTGCAATTTGTTGTGATTGGTGATGATCCAGTCTTGGCGGCCGCTTCTACAGCAGCTGCCGGTGAATCAGATGCCGACGCTGAAGATGGCGAAGCTGCTGAGTAAGTCGTAATATTGCGTTCGAAATAAACAGGCAAAAATTTTATTCTGTCTGTTATGTTTTGTTCATGAATAGCCCCCGTAATGCTTTTTGCTGTTCGGGGGCTATTGCTTTATAAGGTTGCTGATTATGTCTTTATCCATTCGCCTGATTGTGGGCCTGGGCAATCCGGGCGGTCAATATGAAGCTACACGGCACAATGCCGGATTTTGGCTGGCCGATCATATTGCCGATGACCTGAATGCCTCATTTAAGCCGGAGTCGGCTTTTTTTGGGCAAGTTGCCAAGGCAAAGTATCAGGGAACCAATGTTTTTCTGTTAAAGCCGGCGACTTACATGAATCGGTCGGGGCAGGCGGTAAGTGCCTTGGCCCGGTTTTACAAGATAGAGCCCGAAGAAATCCTGGTGTTGCACGATGAGCTGGATTTGCCTCCCGGGCAGGTTAAGCTGAAAAAAGGCGGTGGTCATGCGGGGCATAATGGTTTGCGGGATATTCAGTCCGCATTAGGCGGCCCGAACTTCTGGCGCCTGCGCTTGGGGATAGGCCATCCTCGCACAATGGGGTTGGCGCAAAATGTGGCCGATTATGTGTTGCATATGCCACGTAAAGAAGATATGCCCCTTATTGATGATGAAATCCGGCGCGCCCGTGTTATTGTTCCCTTGCTGTTGCAAGGAGAGTTTTCAAAAGCGTCCAGTTCCTTGCAAGAAACAAAAGGAATTGCCCGGTCATGAAGTCACCCAGTTTTCGACAGGAGTTTGCCGAGTTTTTCCGCTATATAAGGCGTCCGGTATTGGCGCCCCGCAAACCTTGTCGTGGTGGTGGCAATGGCTGGAGGAAAGACTGGGTGCCATCTACTTCTTTTGGCCGGATGTTGCAGTGGGCAGCGTGCCTGTGGATAATTAATATATTTGTGTTTGCACCCATTGCTTTGACGGTTGCTAATAAAACCGGTGCGGCCCATCGAATTGATATCAACAATATTCCATTTTTAATGGCTGCGTTGTGGGCACCTGTGGTTGAAGAGTTATTGTTCCGCTATTGCCTGCGTCGGCCACAGTTAAGCCTGTGGCTGATTCCCGTCATGACATCAGTTGTCATCATGGGCCCCGTGCTTCAAAGTATAGTGCTGCTATTGCTGGTGCTTATGCTAATTGTTATGTTGGATGTCTGGCAGCTTACTACTAATGAGCATGCGTTAAAATGGTGTTGGCGCGTGCATTACCAAAAATTCTTTCCATTGGTTTTTCATGGGTCGGTGCTTGTGTTTGCCGGCTTGCATTTATGGAATTTCAGGCTCAATGAAATGAATTGGTGGCTGATGCCTTTGCTGGTATTGCCACAATGGTTTACAGGCATGGTGCTAGGCTGGATGCGTGTACGTGACGGCATTGGTACTTCAATTGTCATGCACATGATTTTCAATTCAGGCCCTGTTTTTCTGGTTTGGTTTTTATTGCAGTTCAGCCCTGAACTTGCCGCAACTTGAGGTTTACTATGAAAAGTGTAAAAATAATTTCTTCGGCTTTGTTTCTGACTGTATTCGTAGCAGGCTGTTCCGGTTATCGTCCTATTGTAGACGGGCAGGGCCGGGATATGTCCAATTATGAATATGATCTTCGTGACTGCCAGAATTACGCCCGCCAGGTTGATGGTGCCGGCCGTACAGGTGGTGGAGCCCTTGCCGGGGCCGCATTTGGTGCGGTACTGGGCCTGGTGGGGGGTGGTAATAGCAGTAATATTGCCCAGGCTGCCGGTGTTGGGGCAGTAACAGGCGGGGCTGCTGGTGGTGTTTCAACAGCGGCTTCGCAAAAACAGATTATCCGTAACTGTATGGTTGGTCGCGGTTATCGTGTGCTGGATTAACCCGTTTATTCTTCAGGAAAACGGGTCAACTCTCTGAATATGTACCCCTCTCAGGGGTACAATAACGGGTTTCGTGCTTTGATTTATTAAGGATTTTCAATGGCTCTTCAATGTGGCATCGTTGGTTTACCCAACGTAGGCAAATCAACTTTGTTTAATGCGTTAACGAAAGCGGGAATTGCCGCCGAAAACTATCCGTTTTGTACCATCGAGCCCAACGTAGGTATCGTGGAAGTGCCCGATACGCGGCTTGATGATCTTGCCATTGTTGTAAAACCGGAACGCGTTCTGCCGGCCACTGTCGAGTTTGTAGATATTGCCGGTCTGGTGGCTGGTGCCTCAAAAGGTGAAGGTCTGGGTAACCAGTTTTTGGCCAATATTCGCGAAACTGACGCCATTGTCCATGTGGTTCGCTGTTTTGAAGATGAGAACGTGGTGCACGTAGCCGGCAAGATTGATCCCATTTCAGACATAGAAGTCATTAATACCGAGCTGGCCCTGGCAGATATGTCTTCGGCAGAAAAAGCACTGCAAAAAGCCCAGAAAACCGCCCGTGCTGGCGATAAAGAAGGACAAAAACTGTGTTCTGTCCTGGAAAAAATTATTCCCGTCCTGAATGAGGCTCGCCCTATCCGTTCACTGGATCTGGATGAAGAAGAGCAGGCCCTGATTAAATCCTATTGTTTTATTACCGCTAAACGTGCCATGTATGTGGCCAACGTGAAAGAAGACGGTTTTGAAAATAATCCGCATCTGGCTGCCGTACAGGAATATGCCAAGGCAGAAAATGCGCCTGTAGTGGCCGTCTGTGCCGCTATTGAAGCGGAAATTGCCGACCTGGATGATGAAGATAAAGATGTCTTTCTGGCGGATATGGGTATGGAAGAGCCAGGCCTGAATCGTGTGATTCGTGCCGCGTACAATTTGCTGGGCCTGCAAACCTACTTTACCGCTGGCGTCAAAGAAGTTCGTGCCTGGACAATTCAGGTGGGTGATACGGCCCCCAGGGCGGCAGGTGTTATCCATACTGATTTTGAACGCGGTTTCATTCGCGCACAAACCATTGCATTTGATGACTTTATCAAATTCAAAGGAGAGCAGGGCGCGAAAGAAGCCGGTAAAATGCGGGCCGAGGGCAAAGAGTATGTGGTCAAGGATGGCGATGTGCTGAACTTCCTGTTCAACGTATGATCTAAACCTTACCCGATAAGTAAAACTTGGGTTAGTATTAAAGCCTTGGGTAGGCATTGGCACATGTTGTGCCAATGCCGGTCTTTAAAATTTAGTGAGTGAAAAGAATCAGTCATGAAAAAATGGCTTAAGCGCGTGTTGGTTGGTCTGGTTGTGCTTCTGCTAGTCACCTTTGTAGGTGGTGCAGTCTTTTTACTTACCTTTGACCCAAATGCCTATAAATATAAACTGGAAGAAATTGTCAGGTCTAACTATGATCGCGATCTTCAAATAAACGGCGATATCGAACTATCACTTTTTCCTCGCATCGGCCTGTCGGTTAATCAGCTGTCGTTGTCCGAGCCTGGCAATGATGACGTTTTTGTCTCTATTAACAGCGCCCGTTTTGCGGTGGCCATTTGGCCGCTTATCTCCAACCGTTTTGTGGTTGACCACGTTGCGGTAAGTGGTTTCAAGGCCTGGGTGGTGCGTGATGAAGCAGGCAATCTGAATTTTGAAGACCTGTTCGAGCAGAAAAACCCAGCTGTGGTGGCAGATAGCCTTAAAGAACCCGTTAATACCAATACAGTGCTGCCACAACCCTATAATACCGACTTCAAAATTGATATTGCCGGACTTGAGCTTCAGAACGGAGAGGTGTATTTCAGGGATATCAGCAGTCATCTGGATATGCGCCTGAAAAACATGACGATCAATACCGGCAGGGTTACTTTTGACCAGCCTTTTGATATAACACTGGCGGCACAGCTAGAGGGTGATCATCCTGAAGTAAACGCACAACTTAATGTTCAGGGCTTGCTTAAACTGGACCCGGTAAGCAAGCTTTATAATGCCCAGAAACTTGAAGTCGCTTTAAAAGGCAGGCTGGGCGATATAGATGCCAGTAGCGCCACACTTAAAGGCAGTTTCAATATAGACAGTTTTGTCCATGCCATAACCGGATCCGGTATGGAGTTGGTGGTTGCGGGCAATGGGGTAGAAGGCTCAGCGCTTAAAAAAATTGATATTAATGTAAGCGCTCCCAAGTTGAACTTCGATTCTTCCGCACCACTGTTGCAGCTTGAGAATTTTTCAGTCAAGGGTAGCGCGCAAAATGTTAATGATCAGTCATATGAGTGGTCTTTTGAATCCCCCGCGCTGGATATTTCTTCTACTGTAGCCGGTGGCAAGCCATTGGTTGGTTTTCTCCGGATGAAGGGGCGTGAACAGGTTGGGATCAATTTATCGCTTAAGGGTCTTAGTGGTTCCGCCGACAACCTTAAAGTGGCAGAAGTTAACATTGATGGCAAATACGCGCAAGCCAACAATCGGGTTATTGGCCTGAATATTTCTTCTCCGGCCCAGATGAATTTAATCGACCGGATAGTGATGCTTTCCGCGATTAGTGGTAATGCCAGCTTCAAAGATCAAGGGCTTGAAGAGCAGCTGGTTCCCGTGATTGGCAGTATTAATGCCGATTTTCAGAAAAACCGGGCCAGTTTTAAGCTTGATGCAGTGGTCAATGCCGGCAAGTTTAATCTGGATGGTGAGCTGCATAATTTTTCCAGGCCTAATGTGAATTTTGATTTAAGTGCCGACTCAATCAATCTTGATCAGGTTTTGGGCCCCTCCCCATCGCTTGCGATGGCAGAAAAAAACAATAGGGGTAACGGAAAATCCGTTACCCCGCCAGCGTCTGTCACAGCAGAAAAAGAAAAAACCGCCATTGCCCAAACTGCTGAAGCCCGTCCGGCACAACCGCCACAACCGGTACCCGCTCCTGTCACAAGCCTGAAGCGAGAATTGCTTCAGTCATTGCGGGGTATGGGCACCGTTAACCTGAAGCAAATGCGTTATCAGGATGTGGTTTTTAATGATGTGCAGGCTATTTTCCGTTTTGATCGCGCCAATCTTGACATGACGACGTTCAAATCCTGGGTTTTTGATGGGCAGGTAAGGGCTGATGCACAGCTTGACTTGGCCAAGGATGAAATTAAAACCGGGATAGAACTCGAAGCTATTGATCTGTCCCTGATGCAGCAGGCGTTTCATTGGACACATTGGCTAAGTGGTCGCGCTTTTATCAAGCTACAGCTTGAAAGTAATGGGGCCAATGAGAAAATGGTTCTGGAAAATATTAAAGGACAGGTTCAGGTAAAGGCGGAAAACGGTCTTGTTAATGGGTTTGACATCAATCAGCTGGTGCATGATCCGTTGAAATATATAGATCTTGATACGCCAACGTATCCATTTTCCATGAATTATAAAATCTCCACTCCTTATTCCTTAATTAGTGTTGATGCGCAGGTCGATAAAGGGGTTGCACAACTGGCTGCGTTGTTATTTGAAAGTGAGCGGTTTGCGGTTCAGGGTAATCCGAATGAAATGGTTTTCAATTGGAATAACGGAGACTTCAAGCTTCCTGTCACCTTGAAAACACGCCAGCCGGTAAAAATCAGTCAAAACAATATCACGCTTTCCATCAAGGAAATAAACCTGCCCGCTATTATTACAAGAGCTGGTCAGGCACTAACCGTTACCCTGCAATGGGATAAGCTCAAAGACTCCCCATTGGGAAAGCTGCTTGAAAAGAAAAAAGAGCAGGCGGCCAAAGAACAGGCGGTCCAAGAGCTGCTTGATGCATCTGTTCCAGAAGTGTCGGCATCCCCTGAAACTGATACACAAGCTGTTTCCGGGGCTTCAGAAGCATCGGTACCTGTGCAACAGACAAAAATTGAAAAATCCCAGGCAGTGCCCGGAAAACCAGATGAGCCAGTACCAACGCTTGAGCTACCCAAACCGCTAACAGACACGTCAACCGTGACAGATGACACAAATGAGTCTGCCAATATTGAACCGGCGGCTTCAACGGCAGAAACCGGGAAGACTGCCCCGGTAGAAGCCAAGGAATAGCCGTTTGGTTTTTTTCTTCCAGGCTAATGTTTTTTTCTTAATTATTTTACACGTCTTGAAATGAATGAAACAGTAAAATTCACACCGGTCTTTTCATGTGCAGCCGTTAGTGATTCCGTGCAAGCCGCGTACCAGAATCGTTGGTTTCTGGTTGATGGGAACGGCCAGGTTTTGGAAGATACAACGGGCAAGACGGCAGCGTTGTCATTATCTATCCGGTTTGCTTATCTGGTTTTCAAGGCACCAGGTATGTTGCGACTGGATATACCAATAGAGGTGCTGGAAGATGATGAGGACGCATTTGAGCCCATTACCCTTAATGGGCACTTAAAACGGGCGGTAAATGAAGGAGAGCTGGCCACGGCCTGGTTTTCCAACTATTATGGCAAAACCGTTCATTTAATGAAATTGCACCCTGAAGATCATCAGGCCTGAATAAAAGGCCTGCCATTTTAAAGACAGCGGTGCCCCAGCCTTTAGGCCGTGAGCGTTTTGTATTTTTCCATTAGCTGATCTGCATCTTCTTTCCATTGCGGATCGGGTTCAATACAGTCTACGGGACAAACCTGCATGCATTGTGGCGTGTCATGGTGCCCAACGCATTCAGTACATTTTTCCGGGTCTATGACGTAATATTCGTCACCCATGGTGATGGCATCGTTAGGGCACTGCGGTTCACAGACATCACAGTTAATACATTCTTCAGTAATTAATAAAGCCATGATATTGAATTGCCTGTTAAGTGTTTACCCTAGCATTATATTCCATTTCAATGAATGACTGGCATATACGTACTGTTTTATCGGATTTGCGCGTAAAACCCCGTCGTTCAGGGCGGGGAGGATGTCAATCAGACTGTGCCGCTTTGGCCTCTTTTCTGGCCTTGGCTTTTTCTTGCAGCCAGCGTTCTACGGACGGAAAAACAAATTTGCTAACGTCGCCACCCAGTAGCGCGATTTCACGTACAAAAGTACCTGAAATGAACTGGTACTGATCTGAGGGGGTCATGAACAGGGTTTCGACTTCGGGTAACAGGTGGCGATTCATGCCAGCCATCTGGAATTCGTATTCGAAGTCGGATACGGCACGCAAGCCACGGATAATGACACGTGCTTCTTCCTGGCGCGCAAAGTCTTTGAGCAGGCCGTCGAAGCTTTTTACCGTTACGTTATTGTAGTGACCCAATACTTCGTTGGCAATTTCCATCCTTTCTTCAAGTGTGAACAAAGGATGCTTGCCCGCGCTGGCGGCAACACCAATAACAACGTTGTCAAACAGACCGGCTGCACGACGAACCAAATCTTCATGGCCTCGTGTGAGGGGGTCAAATGTACCTGGATATACGGCAGTAATCATATCGAATATCTTTGAAAAAAGGGCATTATATGATAGTTTACTATGCTTGACTAAATTGATGTAGCTGAAAAAACACGACAGCAGCGTTTCCTTTCTTCATGAATTCAAAAGGGGGGCTTCATCAACTTGCGCGGGGAGCCTCGCCCTTCAGGGCGGGGAGGATGTCAATTTGTAAACTGATATAACTGGTAAAACACGGCGCCGGCTTTACCTTCTTTCAGCAACTCGAAAGGCAAATCAAGCGGGATTTTCTTTTCTGATTCCATATACACCAAAGAACCCGGCTTTAAAATGCCGGGCAGGTAGGGGATGGCTTCCTGAATCAGGTCTTTTTCAAAGGGCGGGTCCAGAAAAACCAGGTCAAAGCGGCTGGCATCCATGCGTTTGAGCACCAGCATGGCATCACCACTGTTAATACGCACTTGCAGCAGATTGAGTTTGTCGCGAAGTTGCCTCAAATTGAGCATGGCTTGCCGGTCTTGCTCCACCATTTGCACATGTCCGGCCCCGCGTGAGGCGGCTTCAAAGCCCAAAGCCCCCGTGCCCGCAAACAGGTCCAGGACCGATTTATCGCTGTAATCACTGTCCCATAAGTGGTTGATCCAATTGAAAACGGTTTCACGGACACGGTCAGGCGTGGGGCGCAGCCCCGGAATATCGGCAACTGGAATGGGAGTGCGCTTGAATTGACCGCCAATAATACGGATTTTATGCGGTGATCCGCCTGTTTTTTTATGATTTGTGCTCATGATTCTATGTGTTAATGCATTAAGTCATTAATAAGATTATAAGCGCAAGCAGAAAAGCAAAAATAAAAAACAGGGCTGTTAAAATACTTCTTCAGAATCAAACTTTTAATACATCGAATTTCATATGTTCAGTTTCTTCAGGAAAAAAAAGCAACCCAAGCCGCAAGACAATAAAGAGCAGGATAGTCTTATTGAGCAAGCGGCAAGCGTTGATGCGGCAGAAAATTCACCTGCCATTGATCAGGTTTCTGTTTCAGAGGCTGTTCAGCATGCGCCGTTGTTGCCCGAACAAACGCCACCGCTTGATCAAGTGGATGACGTGGCCAGTACAAACCAGGATGGCGCGGTTTCAGGCCTGGATATAGAGCGAGCACAAATACCGGCACCGTTGCTTAATGAACCGGTTGTTGAGCAATCCGCAACACCTTTGGAGCCAGAAGCTGCGGCCGATACAGAACCGGTGGTACCCTCTTTGCCAGAGCCAGAGCCAGAGCCAGAGCCAGAGCCAGAGCCAGAGCCAGAGCCAGAGCCAGAGCCAGAGCCAGAGCCAGAGCCAGAGCCAGAGCCAGAGCCAGAGCCAGAGCCAGAGCCAGAACCAGAGCCAGAGCCAGAACCAGAACCAGAACCAGAACCAGAACCAGAAAAAAAGTCATGGCTTTCGCGTCTTAAGAAGGGGCTGTCCAGAACCGGCTCCAGTATCAGCGCCATTTTTGTAGGTGTCAAAGTTGATGAAAATCTGTTCGAAGAGCTTGAAACCGCATTAATTATGGCTGATTCAGGCATGGAAGCCACGGAATCCCTGTTAAAAGCACTGCGTGCCAAGGTCAAGAAAGAACGGATTGACGATGCTGGCAAGGTAAAGGCCGCCTTGAAAGATTTGTTAACCGAACATCTCAAGCCGCTAGAGAAAGATTTCAACCTGAAGCAATCATCCCCATTGGTGGTCATGATTGCAGGGGTGAATGGGGCCGGTAAAACCACTTCTATTGGTAAGTTGGCCCATCATTTTCAGGCTCAGGGTGCCAGCGTCTTGTTGGCTGCGGGCGATACTTTCAGGGCTGCTGCCCGTGAGCAGCTGGTTGAATGGGGTTCACGTAACAATGTGGCCGTTATCGCCCAAGATGGTGGAGATCCGGCCGCTGTGGCCTTTGATGCCGTTAATGCGGGCAAAGCCCGTAATGCTTCGGTGGTCATGGTTGATACGGCAGGCCGTTTGCCCACCCAGTTGCATTTAATGGAAGAACTGAAAAAAATCAGACGCGTCATTGGCAAGGCAGAGGCTTCGGCACCGCACGAAGTGTTGTTGGTGGTAGACGGCAATACGGGGCAAAATGCCATTTCCCAAATCAAGGCATTTGATGCCGCCCTTGATTTAACCGGTCTTATCGTGACCAAGCTGGATGGTACGGCCAAAGGCGGTACGTTGGCAGCCGTTGCTGCTGGCAGTCATGGCGTGCGCCCCATTCCGGTTTATTGGATTGGGGTAGGAGAATCCTTGCATGATCTGCAACCGTTTATTGCCGCAGAGTTTGCTGGCGCACTGCTTGGAGATGAGTAAGCGCTTGTCACCTTGCCCATTTATTGGGTGTTAAATCAAAAAAACCACCCGCCTGAACCTTTGATTTTGGTAGTGGTTCATCCGGGTGGTTTTTTTTAGACTTAAAACTTGATGCGCCTTGGCAGTTCTTTAAGAACCTCATCGGCATTTTTTTTGCACGTTTCCAGATTGGCCGACAGCCAGCCTACGGCAAACCAGGTTTGCGGGTAAGCGTCGGTATACTGGCTATAAAATGTCTGTGCGGTTGAATAGTCGTTAAGGATGCCAAACGTTTCTTGCGCTGCGGCAAGCCGCTTGACATAAAAATTCAGGTTGCTGCCGGTGTGAAGCGCCTCATAGACATTCAGGCCGTAACGTATGCGCTTGATTTTTTTGCGCAGGTCATGATAGGCCTCTATATCGCTTTTATCTTCGGTTTTCCAGTGATTGACGATTTCCTTGTTCCATTTGTTAAGTCGTGCTTCCAGTTGCTTGCGCAGGGTAACTTTGGGTTGCAAAGAGGGAATCAGGGGGATAATCAGCAGGGCCGGTTTGCTGTCAGCTGCTTTGGTTGCCGGTGATTTTACCGCTGGCGACTCTTGGGTAGTGCTATCTGCAGTCTGCCTGTCTTTACCCGTTTCACTTGCTTCAGCACTGGCCTGTGCTTCTTCAGGCGCTTGCGTTTCCGTTATTTCTTCCTCTTTTTCTTCCTCTTCTACTGTCTCGGGTATGGGATCAATCGCTGGTGTCAGTACCGTCCATTTCAATAATTTAACCAGCCATGACTGGAAGGCAGCGCTTTGGGCAATTTCCTGGGCTGTACGGACACTTTCATGGTGTTCAAATTGAATATGAGGCATGCCGGCCTCTTCCAGTTTGGGAACAATGGTTTCCAGCATAACGTCAAGGTCACGGGTAGCCCCAAAATGGCCAAGGTGTACTTTTAGTTCCGCCTGCAGTTCAGGTTCGGGCAAAGTGGCCATTTTGCCAAACAGTTTCCAGTTGCTGGCAAGGCGTCGCATGCCAATGCGCAGTTGGTGCACATGTTCTGGCCGTCCAACAGAAACCACGCCCAGGGTGTCTATTTCTGCCAGAGGTCCCGCGTTGAAGCAAATTTGCTCAAGGCATTCATCGGTGGTGGTAATTAGTGCCTGGGTTGCATTCTGGTTTTTATTGATGGGGTATGGACGGGCTTTGCGTGGTGCCCAGAAACGGTCAATTTCGCTTTTTCTGACGATATCGGAAGAGGTGGAGGTTTGTGACTGTTTAATGTTGTTGGCAGCGGTAGCAAGCGCATCGCCACGGTGTGATTTGCTGCGCAGATCCAGCTGCAGTTTGTATTTTTCAAGCCAACGCAGGCCAACTTCAAAAATTGCCTCGGGTGAGCCGCTCATCAGTTCAAATTCTACTTCAGAAACAGGAAGCTCAAGATTACCCGCACGGATAACACCACGGTCATAGGCAATCTCCAGGATGCCTTTGGCAACACGGTGTTTGCGAAAAATCCGGATTACATCGGTTTCATAACGTAATTCCAGCGGATGGTTCAGGTTGGTGAGTGCTGCTTCGGCTGGTGTGCCGGCATACAGTGATAAATCCAGAATGGGGCCGGGACGATCGTGATTGAGTTCCAGTTTGCTAATGGCATTGTTACCGGGCATTTTCAGGGTTTGAACCCATTGGGTGCCTTCCAGCCGAAGACGGATGGCCACCTTGGCCTTGGCAAGTTCGCGAGTGGGAGTGTCAAAATACAGGGCTCGCAAAGGAAGTTCTTCCGCCCGGGTGGTGCGCACCGCTTTTTCTACTGTTTTTTGCGCATGAATGGGCACATGCAGCTTAAGTTCCTGTTCAGACATGGTGTATTAACTTTATAAAAATTTAAAACATAATAGAGGCGGCTTATCTTAACATTCGACCTCAACATATTTCATGACAATCTATGACAGTTAGTATTTATTTCATCTAATAGTATGTTTTTTAAGCCATTTTTGTAAAACAAGGGTTTGTTCAGGGCTGAAGTACAGGCCAAGCCGCGTTCGGCGCCATAAAATATCTTCCGCGCAATCTGCCCATTCATGCGCTTGCAGCCATTTCACTTCAGTTTCATATAAATCATGACCAAAGTGTTGCCCAAGGCTTTCAATGCTATTTTTGTCCGCCAGGAAGCGCAAGGCAAGCGTACCGTAGGCGCAGGCATAGCGGCTGGCGGTGTTTTTGGGTAGCCAGGGAAAGGTCTTTTGTAATTGTGAAATGAAAAGGTTGATGTCTGCATTGGGCAGGTCGGCCCCTGGTAAGGGAGCGGTATGGGTCCAGGACTGGAGTTTGCCGGTGAAAGGAGCCAGTTTTTCAAGCGCGTGTTCGGCCAGTTTGCGATAAGTGGTTATTTTGCCGCCAAAAATAGATAGCAACGGAGGGGAGGAGCCCGTGCCCCCGCTCACGTCAAACACATAATCACGGGTTGTGGTAGAGGCATTGCCATGGGCATCATCATACAGGGGACGCACACCTGACCAGGTGGAAACAATATCTTCATGGCGGATAGCCTGTTTGAAATAGGCATTGACCGACTGGAGCAGATAGTCGGTTTCTTCGGCAGATATGGCTACCTTGGCCGGATCGCCGTGGAAATCGACATCGGTGGTGCCAATCATTGAAAAATCGTTGTGGTAAGGCGTAATAAAGACAATCCGTTTGTCTGCATTTTGCAGTATGTAGGCATGTGTGCCGGCATAAAGTTTGGGTGTCACCAAATGGCTGCCCTTGACCAGACGAAGTTTGCGCCTGACGGTGGCTTTGCTGTCGTGTTGGGCAGCCAGGTTTTGTATGTTGTCCACCCAGGGGCCGGCGGCATTAACCAGGATTTTTGCCTGTACGATACGAGTAGTGCCATCTTGATGCCGTAAGGTGACCAGCCAGGTATTGTTTTGTGTTTTAAGCCCGATGCATTCGCAACGGGGTAAAATTTGTGCACCGCGGGCTTGTGCATCCATGGCATTAAGAATAACCAGGCGTGAGTCGTCAACGTTACAATCGGAGTAAACAAAGCCTTTTTTGATGGTTTCCTTCAGGGGGAGGGCGTAAGCAGATGTATTTGCCAGGGGTATTTGTTGTGAACCGGGCAGGTTTTTGGAGCGTTTGGCCAGATGGTCGTATAAAAACAGGCCAAGGCGGATCATCCAGGCAGGCCTGAGGTTTTTGTTGTGTGGCAATACAAACCGCATGGGGTGAACAATATGCGGGGCATTGGCAAGCAATACCTCGCGTTCGGCCAGCGCTTCCCGTACCAGTCGGAACTCATATTGTTCAAGATATCTGAGTCCACCGTGAATAAGCTTGCTACTGGCCGAAGAAGTGGCACCCGCCAGGTCCTGTTTCTCACATAGTAATACTTTCAGGCCCCTGCCGGCTGCGTCCCGGGCAATACCCGTACCGTTAATACCGCCACCAATAATAAGAATATCCACACTATCAATACATTGTGCCGCTGTTGTATTCATGCCATCCCAGTATCGGTACTGTCGCTTAATCGTTAAGGTTAGCCCTTTATTCTACGTCTTCGGTATTTAGTAGAATGCGTTTTTTAAGATCTGCCAGGGATTTGTGCAGGCTGCGGTGGCTGGTTTGGGACAAACCGTTAAAAATTTCCTGCAGCCATACTTCTTGAGCCTTGGCGATTTTGTTGTATTGGCGCCGCCCTTTGGGAGTGAGTCTGATAAAAGTACTGCGACGGTCTTCTTTATTGACAATACGGACAATTAAGGCTTCTTTTTCAAGTTGGCCGGTAATGGCGGTGATATTGCCGTTGCTAACCATTAGCCGCTCGGATAAATCGCCCATCTTCATGCCTTTGGGTTCCAGCGCTAACTGAGCCATCAAATCAAAGCGTGGCAGGGTGGTTTCAAATTCAACACGCAGGTGGCTGCGTATTTTATTTTCAATAAGATTGCTGCAGGTAAGCAGGCGTAGCCAAAGCTTGAGCTCCTGGTTGTCGGATTCCAGTGCGCGTGTTTCCAGGTCGTTTTGCATAGTTCCTCCTGAGAGAGGTAATAGGGTAGTTGGGTGAATCAGGATAATCTTGTTTTAAGTTAAGATTAATCAAATATGGTGTTATTTTAAACCTGTCTTTCATAATATGGAACATATAATATTGAACTATAAAACAAATTATTTAAATTTAAATCAAGAAACTCATGTTTGGCAGTAAATCTCACTTACATATTTGTATCGTTTCAATGTGATTTATATCTGAATATTTTTTGTTCCGTAAAATAGGTGTAATCAGGCAAACAAGGCATAAATAACGGTGGCCAGCCAGTGGGTATTGGCATAAATAGCGATAGAGCTTGTTACAATATGCCCAGTATCACCATTTACTTATTTTCTTCCTATACTATGGGTAAAATAGCCTCTTTTCGTTATTGTTGTTATCTTCAATAACGCTCGTATTTGTCCGGAACTTACGTTATGACATCATCTGCAACAGAACAAGCCTTAGTACCACAACAAAAATTTGATATTTCACCCGTTTCTGAAATTGTCAATGAACTCAGAATGGGGCGTATGGTCATTCTGGTTGATGAAGAAGACAGGGAAAACGAGGGCGACCTGGTAATGGCTGCCGAGTTTATTACCCCCGAGGCCATTAACTTCATGGTGACGCATGCGCGTGGCCTGGTTTGCCTGACCCTGACTGAAGAACGCTGCAAGCAACTTGAATTGCCACTTATGGCCAGTAACAATGGGACCAGTTTCGGTACTAATTTTACGGTTTCCATCGAAGCTGCCGAAGGGGTGACCACCGGTATTTCGGCTGCCGACAGGGCGCATACCATTAAGGTGGCCGTTGCCCGCGATGCAAAACCATCCGATTTGGTTAATCCAGGGCATATTTTTCCGGTCAAGGCCGTTCCGGGTGGGGTGCTTATTCGTGCTGGCCATACCGAAGCGGGCTGTGACCTGACGGCTATGGCGGGTTTAACACCTGCTGCGGTTATTTGTGAAATTCTCAAAACTGATGGCACCATGGCGCGTTTGCCCGATTTAATCGTGTTTGCCCAAGAGCATGGCCTTAAAATCGGTACCATCGCAGATCTTATCCAGTACCGCAGTGAGCATGAGTCCATGATACAGCGGCTGGGTGAACGCCCGCTTAAAACCCCATGGGGCCAATTCCGCGCCGTTGCCTATAAAGACAAGGCTTCAGGGGCCCCCCATATTGCGCTTGTGCATGGCAACATCAGCCCAAGCAAAGAAGTGCTGGTACGTGTGCACGAGCCGCTTTCCGTGCTTGATTTGTTAAACACCGAAGACAGTGAGCATAGCTGGGGTGTTTCCGAAGCCCTGAAGGAAATTTCTGCCGCTGACAGTGGGGTGCTGGTCTTGCTTAATTGCCAGGGTTCTGCCCAATCTTTAGTTGAAACCATGGCGCAATGGGGTAAAGAAGAATCCACCCAGAAAAAAACAGATCGCTATGATTTGCGCACTTATGGTGTAGGCGCACAAATATTACGTGATTTGAACGTGGAAACCATGCGTTTGCTGGCAGTTCCACGTAAAATGCCAAGCATGGCCGGTTACTCACTAACGGTAACCGGTTATGAATCTGCCTCTCAATAAATTTGCCCACACACTCTGAATTATAGGAAGCGTTATGAAACCTTATACATTAGCCCCTGATTTAAATGGCGAAGGCCTGCATATCGGTATCGTATGCGCCCGCTTTAGCGAGGAAATCGGTTTTGCCGAGCTGGAAGCCTGCTTGCAGGAATTGGGAGAACTGGGCGTTGATGAGCGTGACATCATGGTGGTAACTGTTCCAGGTGCCCTTGAAGTTGGTCTTACTCTGGCACAAATGGCAGAAACCTTTGAGTTTGATGCGTTAATTGCGTTGGGCGCGGTCATTCGCGGTGAAACCTATCACTTCGAGATTGTGAGCAATGAAAGTGCGGCGGCCATCACACGGGTAGCGCTGGATACCAATATTCCTGTCGCAAACGGCATCCTGACCACTGAAAACGATGAACAGGCTCAGGTTCGTGCCGCTCAAAAAGGCAAGGATTGTGCCCAGGTGGCCATTGAAATGGCCAATTTATCTGCCGCTTTGGTTCCCGAGATGGAAGATGACGAAGACAATGATGAAGACGACGATGATCGCGATGATGACGATTTCGACGATGAAGATGATAAATAGGATATCGAGTGATTGATAAAAATAAAATGAACAACAGAAGTGCCCGTCGTCGCGCGCGTGAATTTGCCCTGCAGGGTATTTACGCGTGGCTGATCAGTGGTGATAACGATCTGCGAGAGGCGGGTGCCATCGATGCCCATATTCAGGAAGATAAAGACTTCGCCGAGGCGGACAGGATTTGGTTCAAGACCCTGCTGCACGGTGTTTTTGCCGAGGCCCCCATGCTTCGCGAGCAGTTTACGCCTTTTATCGATCGTCCACTCAATGAGCTGTCTCCCATCGAGCACGGGATTTTGCTGATTGGTAGCTACGAGCTGATCAAGCATGTGGAAGTTCCTTATAAAGTGGCCATTAACGAAGCGGTTGAGCTGGCTAAAGAATTTGGTGGCACCGATGGCTTCAAGTTTGTTAATGGTGTCCTTGACAAGCTGGCAGCCGAAGTCAGGTCTGCCGAAGTCAACGCCGGCCGCTAAGCATTAATGGCTGGAGAGTTTGATTTAATCAGGCGGTTTTTTACGCATCAGGCCCCATCCGTACGTGTCGGGGTTGGTGATGACTGTGCCGTGTTTGATGTCGAGCCTGGCGCACAACTGGCCACCAGTACCGATTTGCTACTGGAAGGCCGGCACTTCTTTTCTGATATTGATCCATTCAAATTGGGTCATAAGGCACTGGCTGTCAATCTGTCCGATCTTGGGGCGATGGGCGCCAGGCCCATAGGCTGTCTCTTGGGTCTGGGTTTGCCCAATTTCAATCATTCATGGCTTGAACGTTTCTCTGCCGGCTTTCATGCGTTGGCTAACAAATATGATTGCCCGCTTATTGGTGGTGATACCACCCGAAGCGAACAGGGAATTGTCATCAGTGTTACTGTATTCGGTTCTGTCAGGGCTCCGTTCCTGACCCGTGCCAGCGCCTGTGACGGCGATGATATTTGGGTTTCAGGGCCCCTGGGGGCCGCCGATGTAGCGCTTTCATTGCTAATGCGGGCACAACAGGGTGAAGCACTAAGCGACCCCGAGCATGCGTTACTGGAGAAAACCCGTTCCTGCCTGGAAATGCCTGCTCCCCGGGTTGAGTTGGGGCTTTCTTTACGCAACCTTGCTCATGCCGTCATTGATATTTCTGATGGCCTGTTGCAGGATTTGAGCCATATTTTGCAGGCCAGTAACAAGGGCGCGATTTTATATGTCAGCCAGATCCCTGTTAATCCTGCCATTAACCACCTTGCTCCGGCACAAAAACGAAAAGCAGTGCTAGGTGGTGGCGATGTTTATGAGTTATGCTTTACAGCACCCGCATCGGCCAGAAAAAAAATCTGTATGGCGGGTAATGAATCAGGTCTTTCATTAAGCATGATCGGCTCCATTACATCGGGCAATAAACTTAAAGTTCTGGACGAGGATTTAATTGAAATTCAGGACCTGCCTTCTGGATTTGATCATTTTCGTTAATATAATTAACCTTATGTCCTTTTCATTAAAAGAATACACACGCTAATGGATCAAAGTAACTCCCAGCAACAATCTGTTTTCCGCCGCCGGTCATTGAATAACAAAAAAAATCCGGTCAACTGGCCCAGCTTTTCATGGGTGACAGGTAATATTCACCGCTTTTGTGCTTTTGGCTTGGGTTCCGGTTTATTGCGCCCCGCCTCGGGTACTTGGGGAACCCTGCTTGCCTGGTTGTTATGGTGGCCTTTGCAGCAGGTCTTTGCCAATGAATTGTTAATGGGGGGGTTTCTGCTGTTGGCTTTTTTATATGGTACGTATTGCTGTCACTATACGGCCAAAGAGCTGAAGACAGATGACCATGGCGGTATCGTCTGGGATGAATTTGTGGCCTTCTGGCTGGTGCTGTTTATTATTGCTCCCATGAGTCTGGTATGGCAACTGGTTGCTTTTGTGTTGTTTCGTTTCTTTGATATTGTAAAACCGTCACCAATCCGTTATTTTGATGCAAAATTAAAAAACGGTTTTGGCATTATGTGGGATGATTTGCTGGCTTCAGCCTACACGCTGTTTGTTATTGCCATCCTGATGCGTCTGGTTGGTGTTTGAGTAACTAAAAATGGGTAAGGTAAAGGCTGGTCAGGCGGTTTTAATGCCAGCCCGGACTTGCTGTTTACGGGAAGCGTCATGACAGAATATTCAGGGCAGGAATTTGCGGCAGCAAGCCGCTTGGGTGAAATTTTAAAAACCAAAGGCTGGTTGCTGGCCACCGCAGAGTCGTGTACGGGTGGTTTGCTGGCCGGTGCGATTACGTCTGTTGCGGGATCTAGCGAATGGTTTGATCGTGGTTTTGTTACTTACACGAATGAATCTAAAATAGAGGCGCTGGGCGTTAATGAACAAGCCTTGCAAAGGTTTGGTGCGGTCAGTGAACAGGTGGCCATTGAAATGGCTGAAGGGGCCTTAAACCAGGCTGTTACAGCCACTTGCGCCATTAGCACCACCGGCATTGCCGGGCCTACTGGCGCCACCGAAGGCAAACCGGTAGGGATGGTATGCTTTGCCATTGCTTTCAGAAAGAAAGAGGGTGTTGTAACCTTGCCTTTTATCCGGCACTTTACCGGAGACAGAACGCAGGTGCGTCGGCAGTCAGTGTTGTTTGCACTGACTGCCGCCAGCAAGATTCTGGAAGAAAATTAACCCAAGAGATATTTTGCCGGGTTAGCCACCACGTTAGCCACGTGCGGCATTAATGGCATCACGGGTTTGCATGGCCACTGCAGCAGCTGCTTCTTGCCAGTCGTCGCCAGAGCTGGCGTACAAAATGGCGCGCGAAGAGTTGATCATCATGCCGGTAGTGCGGCTGTTTTGGCCCGCCTGTACGGTACTGTTAATGTCGCCGCCCTGGGCGCCAATGCCGGGTACCAGCAAAGGCATGTCATTACCAACCCGCTCACGGATTTTTTTCAGTTCGCCTGGGAAGGTGGCGCCTACCACCAACCCGCATTGGCCATGCCGATTCCATTTTTCTGCCACTAATGAAGCAACGTGCAGGTACAGGGGTTCTCCG